>JABAOF010017040.1_pt4 | contig 11874 bp, 9 predicted proteins | sample 7062171 | NCBI WGS metagenome assembly JABAOF01 (sample SAMN14538628, study PRJNA623070) | marine sediment metagenome | biome: marine biome [ENVO:00000428]; feature: marine pelagic biome [ENVO:01000023]; material: deep marine sediment [ENVO:00002113] | place: India: Gulf of Khambhat ... | reverse complement strand
GCGCTGGTTCTCGCCGGCTCCATATCGCTCAACTACTCGATCGGCGTCGCTGCCGTTATCTCTCTGCTCTTTGCCATTGTGGCCATATCCTACCGCCAGACGGTGCTGGCCTATCCTTCGGGCGGTGGAGCCTATATCGTAGCGCGGGAGAATCTGGGGCTTTATCCAGGCATACTCGCCGCCGCCGCGCTTCTTACCGACTACTCGCTGCAAGTGGCGGTGAGCGTTGCCGCCGGCGTCGCCGCCATCATCTCCGCCATGCCCGAGTTGATGGAGTTCCGCATCATAATCGGCCTGCTGCTCATCGCCTTCATCGCCCTGATAAACCTGCGCGGGGTAAGGGAATCGGGCTGGATCTTTGCTTGGCCCACCTATCTCTTCATAGGCATTGGGCTGCTCCTGCTGGCAACGGGTATCATGCGGGTGCTGCAGGGTGACCGGCCCCATGCGGGGGAGGCGGAGACATTTATCGCCGCCGCACAGCCGCTCACGATCTTCCTCCTGATGCGGGCTTTTGCTTCCGGCTGCGCAGCCCTCACGGGAATCGAAGCCATCAGCAATGCCGTCCCCGCATTTCGGCCGCCGGAATCGAAAAACGCGGCTGCAACTTTGCTCTTGATGATGGCCGTCTGTATCACACTCTTCTTCGGTGTGACTCTCTTCGCCCAGCTCTTCCATGTCGTGCCTGATCCTACAGGTCACGAAACGGTTGTCTCCAAACTGGGCCGAGCCGTCTTCGGCGCCGGACCGCTTTACTATATTCTCCAGTTAGCCACCGCGGTTATCCTGGTGCTCGCCGCCAACACCAGTTTCGGAGGTTTTCCGCGTCTCGCATCTATTTTGGCACGGGATCGGCTGGCTCCACGCCAACTTGCCAATCTGGGTGATCGGCTCGTGTTTTCCAATGGTATTATTCTGCTGGCCCTCTTCTCCGGTGCACTGCTCGTGATTTTCGGCGGCTATGTCCACTCATTGATCCCGCTGTATGCGGTAGGTGTGTTCATCTCCTTTACCCTGTCACAGGCCGGCATGGTCATGCGCTGGAGAAAACTGAAGACGAAAGGCTGGAAACTGAAGGCGGGGGTAAATGCCGTGGGCGCGCTGTCCACAGGCATTGTCTTGGTCGTTGTGGCGGGGGTGAAGTTCATCCACGGCGCCTGGATAGTACTGATCGTCATACCTTTGCTGGTGCTGGTCATCAGAAAGATCAACATGCACTACGTCAGCCTGGGCGCCGCGCTGAGGGTCAGAGAAGAGCCCATCCCGCGCGCGGTGCGTCACTCCGTTGTGGTGTTGATTCCCGGCATCCACCGGGGAGTGGTGTCCGCGATGCTGTATGCGAAATCCATTGGTCCCGAGTGTGAAGCGGTATTCGTGGAGATAGACCCCACAGAAACCGCCCGAATCCAGGAGATGTGGAAGAACCTTGGAATGGGTGTGCCGCTTACGGTCCTCAAATCTCCCTGGCGTTCGCTTACGGAACCCATTATTAAATACGTTAGAACAGTGCGCACGGAACGGCATATGGACATGGTGACCGTGGTGCTGCCGGAATTTGCCACGACGCGCTGGTGGCACAAACTGTTGCATAATCAGTCTGGACTTCTGCTGAAGTTTGCGCTAATGTTCGAGCCAGGGGTAGTGGTCAGCAATGTTCGCTATCACCTGAAGGAGTCTGAGGATTCCTCCGCCGAATAGGCGTTATGCAGGATGAACTTGCATGCCATTTAATCATGTCTTAACCGTCTATGACGGAACCCCTGAATCCGAAGATCTCCTCGACATGGTTTGTCGCACCGTCCGACCACATCATGCGCGGCTCACCATCCTCATCGTCAAGATCGTCCCTCTCACAAAGCCGCTTCCCGAATATGAGACAGGCGCGGATCCCGAGATTGACGATCTCGTCTCTCGCGCCGAGAAGTTCGCCGACAAGCGCAAGGTGAAGGCGGCCTCCGCGGTCCGCTACGCGCGGGCTTTGGGCGCAGCCGTAGTTTCGGAGGCGAGGACACGGGGAGTGGATCTGGTCGCACTTCTCGCCCCGGACATAGATACTCTGCACTCTGATAGGGAGGCGGGAGCCGATTTCGACATCGTGCTCCGCAAGGCCACCTGCGCGGTCATGCTTTGTCGCCCCCAACCTCCAGCGACGCCTGCGTAACTCCACATCCGCGCCAACACGTCCAGCTTACGATTGCTTGCAAGGATACTCCAGCAGTCCTGTCGAACCAGAGAACCTAATGGCGCGCCTGTCAGGTGCGCCATCTGCTGCCAAGGAGGAGACATGAAGCGGAGTCCATGGGTTGTAACATTTGTATTGTTTGCCTTAATGGTCGGGTTAACGNNNATCGCAGTGGCGCCCGCCAGCAGAGATACTCAGCGCCCCTTCCGCTTTATCGTGCTGGGTGACAGCCGCGCCCCGTGGCATTTCCTCGATGATGTGCAAGAAGGCAGAATGGAGCCTTTCCAGCCTGAGGGGTTTCGCCAGATCATCGCAGAGGCGAATCTGCTGCGCCCGTCTTTCGTGATTGATGTCGGAGATTTGATACTGGGCTATAGTGCGCCTGACCTGACAGAGAGGGAATGGGACAATTACCTGGAGACGATTACGGCCAGCGAGAGACCTTTCATCTCTGTGGTCGGGAACCACGATGTCTGGAACACTGCTTCAGCAGAGACCTGGAAAAGACGCATCGGCCCTCTCTACTTCTCCTTCGATTACGGCAACTCCCACTTCATCTGCCTCGACAGTGAAGAGTCGAGGGTGCTTGGAGATGAAGGCGCCGGAGTCATAAGTGATGAACAGATTTCTTGGCTGAAGATGGACCTGGAGGCCAACAAACACGCGCAGAACATCTTCGTCTTCCAGCACGAACCCTTCTTCCTCGCAGAAGAGTATCCGGAGAGCAACTGGCCCGCAGTGCACAATATGCTGAAACAGTATCCGGTGCGTGCGGTCTTCGTGGGCCACTGGCACCAGTACGGAAAATACGATGCGCGTGACGGCATCGAATACGTAATTACCGGCGGCGGCGGCGCAGAGGTATACAGTGCGCCGGAACTCGGTAATTTCCATCACTACCTTTTGGTGGAGGTGGACGGCTCCAATATTGACTGGGTTGTTATCAAGCCGGGGGCGGTGCTTTCCCGGGAGGTTGTCAATGAATCACTCTTGCGAGAGGTGGCTGCGGCGAAAAAGCGGATACAGATATCTCCGGCAATTGAGCCATATTTGGATGTTGAAGCGCCGCAGAGCATCTCGGTGACAGTAGAGAATCCCTTAGATTCAGTGCTGGAGACGAAGATTACCTGGGTGATGCCCGGAGATGCTTGGAAGATGGAGCCGGCCGAAACCGAGGTTAATATTGCGCCACAGGGGAAACAAACTTTCCTTTTCAATCTCCAGGTTGACAACAAGCGCTGGCTGGCCGGCGAACTGCCGGAACTCGAGGTAGAGTTACCCCTGCGAGAAGGAGAAATACGGCTGCCGATAAACAAGGCCTTGGAACTCGAGGAATTCGCCCTGCAATGCCCGCGTGTCGAGAGACCCCTGCAAATAGACGGTGATTTATCAGACTGGGAAGGAACTCGCGGTATAGTCATTCAGCCGGAGATGACTGATACATGGAGTCCGGAGAGTTTCTACGGCGGGTTCCGGCTGATGTGGGATGAGCACTGGCTCTATATTGCCGGCGAGATTTGGGATGACGAATTCACCATGCCCCGGCGCGGAAGTGATGACTCCTCACCGGGCGATATCTTTGGGCTGGGTGGGGGCAACATGGATTGCAGATTCCTGTTGCTGGAAGGCAAACCGACGCTGTTGCACAAGAAGGAGGCCCAAGACTATCACTCCTGGAAAGAAGCCCAAGTGGCGATTTCCCGTAAGGGGGCTCTGACCATCTACGAGGCCGCCGTGCCGATAGATGAGGCCCTCGAAGCGCCTTACAGTGCCGGAACCACCTTCGAGATAGGCGTATACTGCAGTGACCAGGACGGAGAGAAGAAAACGCCGAACTGGATGTGGACCGAGGTGGAAACCCAGTTGCGCTAATCGGATTCCGCATTGAGCGCGTTACTTCACAAGAACAATGGCGAAAAATAGAGCCATATGGCTCTGTGACTATAAAGGAGAAGAAGATGAGACCCTGCTTGTTATTCACGATGGTGATTTTCCTGTTGAGTCTGCTGGTGATTAATCCTCAGCAGGTCATTGGCGCAGAAGTTGAAGCGCGCTCTATTGACCAGGAGTTGGCGAAAGTAGCAGCCGAGCCTGGTAGCGGAGATACCCAGCGGTCCTTCCGCTTCATCGTGCTGGGAGACAGCCGCGCACCGTGGCAACTCTATACGGCGGTGCAAGACGGCGAGATGGATCCCTTCCAGCCGGAGGCATTCAAAAAGGCTATCACAGAGGCGAATATACTGCAGCCGGCTTTCGTGATTGATGTGGGAGACTTGATCATGGGCTACAGTGAACCCGACCTAACAGAGAGGGAATGGGACAACTATCTCGAGACAATCACTGCCAGCCAGAGGCCTTTCGTTTCAGTCACCGGCAACCACGACGTTTGGAGTCCCGAATCCGAAGAGATCTGGAAAAGGCGCATCGGCCCCCTCTACTTCTCTTTCAACTACGGCAACTCCCACTTCATCTGCCTTAACAGCGAAGAGTCCGAGGTCCTCGCACAGGGCGACACCGGAGTCATGAGCACTGAGCAGATCGACTGGCTGAAGGCAGATTTGGAGGCTAACAAGGGCGCAGAAAATATCTTCGTCTTCCAGCACAAACCCTTCTTCCTCGCTGAAGTGTATCCGGATGGCAACTGGCCTGAGGTGCACAATATCCTCAAAGATTATCCGGTGCGTGTGGTTTTCGTGGGCCACTGGCACGAGTACCGCAAGTGTGATACCCAGGACGGAATCAAATATGTGATTACCGGCGGCGGTGGTGCAGAGTTGGGGGGACCGGCGGAACTGGGTAATTTCCACCACTACCTTTTGGTAAACGTGGAGGGCTCCTCTGTCAACTGGGCGGTCATCAGGCAGGGGTCGGTGCTTCCTGAGGAGGTGGTTACTGCAGACCTGGTTCGCAAGGCAAATGCGGCGCGGGAGAGTATTGTATTCTCGCCTGCCTTCACACCTTACACTGACACCGTGCTTCCTGAAAAATTCACGGTGACAGCGGCGAATCCCACGGATAGGGATATCAAGACGGAGGCAAAGTGGGACATTCCCGCCGGAGGCGCCTGGGAGATTGCGCCCCTGGAAGCCACCTTCGAAATTCCGGCTGGCGGAAAACAATCCGTCGAGTTCAAGATGAAGGTTGACGACCCCCGGCGCATGGGAGGTCCGCTTCCCGGCATAATTGTGGAAGTGCCCCTGGAAGAGGGGAAAAATCCGATCCCCATCCGCAAGGACCTCGCCCAGATGCGCTATGACCTGACAATACCCTGTGTGCGGGTGGAGGCCCCGCTCAAGATTGACGGCGACCTCTCGGATTGGAAAGGCTCCCGTGGGGTGTGGAGCGCGCACGGCGAAGCTCAGGAGGACTGGCACCCCAGTGACATCTCCGGCACAGTGCGGCTGATGTGGGATGACAAGTGGCTGTATTTTGGCGCGGGAATCTGGGACGATGTCTTCGTTGGCCCGGAGAGTTTGGAAGAACTCTTTGAGGGTGATTCCGTCAGCATAGTCGTCGCTGGCTATGAAATGGCGTTTGCACAGGTGGGCGAAAAGGCGATGGCGGTGCGGCTAAGCGAAACCGACCCCCTGGGGGCGATTGAAGGCTCTCTCACTAAGGTCTCCCGCAAGCCCGGATGTACCATCTATGAGAGTGCAATCCCGCTGACACAAGTGTTCAAACAGCTGCCCCAACGGGGAGAAGTCGCCACCAGAGACTGCGGCACCTACTGGCATGACCGGGATGCTGACGAAGGCATGGAATCCAACTGGGTCCCCTGCCGGGTGCAGTTCCAATAGATCCGGCACAATCGGCGGCTGATCCCAATATCAAAGAAACAACAGGCGGAGCCCATGATTGGGCTCCGCCTCTCTTTTCGGCGTTTGGCAAGCGACTGACTCTCCTGCGATTGACGCTCATGGGTAGTGGTCGTATACTCAAACCGGAGAGATGGCCGAGTCCGGTTGAAGGCGCACGACTCGAAATCGTGTATCCTGATTAATACTCAGGATCGGGGGTTCGAATCCCCCTCTCTCCGCCATCCTGCTTCGCCAAGGCCTGGAGACTTCACAATGCCGATAAGTGTGTATGTACTCAAGGGGACTTGAAAATCCAGAAACCGAAAGGTTGCAGGAAAATGAAGATTCTACTTGTAGCAATCGACACACTGCGAGCAGACCATCTAGGATGTTATGGCTATGAGAGAGATACAAGCCCGAACATAGACAAGTTTGCAGGGGAAGCGAGCGTTTTTGACGATGCTATTTCGCCCTGCATTCCAACAGACCCAGCTTTCACTTCTCTCTATACAGGCTTGCACAGCATTTCTCATGGTGTGGTCTCTGTCGGCGGGGAAGAAGCAGAGCCAAAAGCAAAGTTCCTGCCGGAAATCCTATACGGGGAAGGTTATTTAACAGCCGCAGTTGATGATTTGTACAGACACAGAAAATGGTATGTCAGAGGATATGACCACTACACATATCCGAGAAGAGAAAGACAAGACCGAAGAATTCTGCATGCCTGCAATGTGAATGAGAGAGTGATACCACTGCTGAAACAGATTCGAGACAAGGACTTTTTCCTTTTCGTCCATTACTGGGATCCACACACTCCCTATGTCCCTCCCAAGGAATATAGAAGACTCTTCTATACGGGAAACGAAGAAGACCCCGCCAACAGAAGCATGGACAAAGCCAAACAATCTCCGGTGTGGGACCTATATAGGGATTTCTACGAGTTGGAGGGGCGCAAGATCACAGACACAGACTATCTGGTTGCCCAGTATGACAGCGAAATAAGGTATGTTGATGAGAAGGTGGGGGAACTGCTCAATGCTTTAGAAGAAGCGAACATAGCCGAAGAGACTCTTGTTATTTTGACATCTGACCATGGTGAAAATGTGGCAGAGCACGGAATTTACTGCGACCATGTAGGCTTGTATGAGAGTGTCATTCATGTTCCTCTCATAATGAAGTGGCAGAAGTTTCCCAAGAAAAGGATACAAGAAACGGTTCAGCTCCTTGATATTGCGCCCACTATTTTGGACATTCTGAAGATTCCCGCCGGAGCGATGGAAGGAAGAAGCCTGCTCCCCGTGATGGAGAACAAGAAAGAGGGATACTCGGAGATCTTTCTGGAGGAATGCACCTATCAGGCAAAGAGGGCGATAAGAACGAAGAGATACAAATTCATCAAGGCTTTAGACAGAGGAGTCTATCGAGACTCTCCTCTGAGAGAACTTTATGATCTGAAAGAAGATCCTCTGGAAACAAACAATCAGGCAGAAGAGCAACCGGACACAGCGGGCGAACTCGAATCGAAACTCCATAGTTGGACAGAATCGAAACTTGCCGGTAGGGTCGATCCTTTGTTGCTGCAAATAACGAGAGGCTTCCCAGGCCGACTCTGGATGGAGGAAAACGCTGAGATAATGAAGGATAGATACGGATAAAGTGTGGGCACCTGTTCTCTGCTCAAAGCCGCTGTGCCAACTGGAAAAATGAAGAATACGAAAATGCCGCTGAAAAAGTCGGGCCTGTCATCTTCATTGCAGATTACCCCGCCAGTCTTCGCCCAGACTCCTTGCCCGGCAAACGATTTCTTGAGTGAGAATATGAGGATACTGGTTCTTACAGAAGGAACAGTCATCATACACAAATGTGCCGCAGGCCACAGCCGGGAAGAGATTGAGAGACAAGTGGGACGAGAGCAGGAATCTGTGCACGACTATGCTTCCTATGTTCCCGTTGGGGATGCGGTCAAGAAGTTGGTGAACTGGCGCAAAGATGGCGCCGAAATTTTGTATCTAACTTCCCGCAGAAAACCCGAAGAAATCGGACACATCAAGAACGTTCTCAGTAAATACGGTTTTCCAGAGGGTCAATTACTCTTCCGCCGTGAGAATGAAGAATATAAAGATGTTGCGGAAAGAGTTGTTCCTGACGTTTTGGTTGAAGATGATTGTGAGAGTATTGGCGGAATATCTGAAATGACAATAACCCACGTCGAACCTGAGATCAAGAAGAGGATCAAGTCAATACCAGTGAAAGAATTTGGAGGAATTGACCATCTTCCAGATGAGACTTCTGCGCTTCTGAAATACCAGCCCGGGCTTGCCTGATAGGCGCGGAGCCTCATCGTTCGAGCGGGGGTTCCAACAGTTTCGCTCCGCGTGTCTTTCACTCACCTTGCCCCGGCTTGTAAGGATTTTCCGACAACCGCGCCTCTCTGGCCAAATTACGCGCAGGGCGCCGCAAGGCAGTCCGCATCGAACGCCGTATACTGACCAGGCAAGGCTTAGGAAAGGAGGGATAAGACGATGGTTCGGCGATGGCTGGGACTGGCAATGGTGGTGGTATTTGTACTCGCTCTGGCGGCGGCGCTGTGGGCGGCGATGAAGGTGACTTGTGAAGGGGAAATGAACCGCTGCACGACGACCTGTGATATGCTGATCAGCCATTACAACAAGAACTTCGCCAAGATGAAAGCACACGAAGGTGACAAGCAGTGCTGGCAGAACTGCTGGTCGCGGATGGGCCAGGGCGCGATGCCCAGCGCGGACAAGATGAAGTCCTTCTGGATGGGCAAGATGGCGGCGAACATGAGGGTAAACCAGTGCGCGCAGGCCTGCTGGAGGAAGCACCACCAGGAATCCAACCAGGTGGAGATCGGCGGCTGGCGCAGTATGCCGCGAGGGACAGTGTGCGCTCCTTAGCGGAGAGAAAACCGGAAGCGACTTGAGATTGCTGGCGGGCGTGAACTATGCGCCCGTCAGCGTTTTCTATGTCCCGCCGCTGAACATCTGGGTCAGCCAGACTCGCCCGTCCTCCAGAGAGTAGATTCCTACTCCCACGCGGGTATACTCCGCATCCAGCAAATTCGCTTTGTGTTCCGGACTGTCCAACATCTGCGCGTGGATGAGGCCCATGAGGGGCTGGTTCGCGCGGGCGATATTTTCGCCCACAACATAGCCGGGTTGTCGCCCCAGAGCCAGAGCAAAGCGATCAAGGGGGTTCCGTTTCGTGGGCGGGGGCTCGATGTGAGAGAAGTAATGACTTTTCGCCATGTCCGCGCTGTGTTGGCGGGCGACCTGAGTAAGCAGAGAATCCGGGAGCAGCGCGGGCAGGCCGTGTTCCGCGCGCTCCTCGTTTATCAAACGCATAGAAAGCGCTTCATCGTCTGTGAGGGATACCTCAGGGACGGAAACGGGCGAGGTCGAATTCGTGGGAGAGGACAACCTCGAAGCCCAGAACACCACAAACACAAGAACAACAGCAAAACCAGCAAACTTCTTCACAGCCAGAACACCCAACGCGGCCAATAACATCCTACCCGTGAAGTGTGAATGACTCGCGAAAGAGGAGGGAAAGAAAAGCGGCATTGAGCGGGAAAGGCGCTCCTTTGGCGGCACCCAGGAGAAAGGGCGTTGGAATCCTCCTCGAGTTGCCAATCTAATGCTCTATTGCTTGAGAGGTCAAATTCGCGATTCGCGTCGGGAAATGCATTCTGAAAGCAACAAAAGCGTCAGATTTCTTAGCAAAATAGGACAAATTCGCGGTTTACAGGCCGTTTCGGGTGGGGTACGGTGACCTTGCGGCGGTAAAACGTAGAAAGAATCCATACTTCTAATCAGATGAAGCATCGCACTGTTCTGACTGGGGGAGCAGGATGAACAGACGCAATTCTGACGCAGAACGTATGGTTATGGAGATCCTGCAAGATGAATTCGCGCGGGGAGATATCCGCGTGGATGCCTTCGGGTCGCCAGGATCTCGGGAGTGCTGTGTGTGGCTCAGCAAAGGCAAGGCTCGAGTGCCGGTAATACCCCTCCGCTATGAGTATGCCAGAATTGATGAGAAGAAGCCTCCAAGATTGTCCGATTCTCTTGAAGAGTGGCAGGCTTCCGGCACAGGTGATTTGCCCAAGGCGATCTCGCGCGCAATCACTGAATTGCGCCGCCGGACACAAAAGTTGTCGGCAGTCTAATGGTCGCTTCGTGGCCCGTACAGTGAAGAGAAAAGACGCACGCTCCAAACGGGGTAGGCAGGAGAAGTAAGTGCCGGCGGAGGGAATTGAACCCCCACCCCGCTAAGCGGGACGTGATTTTGAGTCACGCGCGTCTGCCAGTTCCGCCACGCCGGCCCACCTTCCAATCTATCCTTTTGCCCCACCGCTGTCAAGAAAGCCCCGGAATCTAACCGCAGAGAGCGCGGAGATCGCAGAGAAAAGAGGTTGGGGAGGCAGCCTCTCATTTCCTGCGGTGGATTTGAAGGTTGATTGTTTCCGGCTCCTCCGGAATATCCCGCAGGGCCGCAATCATCCCCCGCACTGTGGAGGCAATGACACTGTCCGCAAAGTGATTCAGGCGAACCTGGCGGCCCTCTACTATCAGGCTCACTTCTCTCTCAGGGGCAAGCAGGCGCTCCACCAGCAAATCAGCGAGAGAAGCCGTATCATCAAAGCCGAAGGTGGGTACTGATTGCTCCTTTGACACATCACTTACCACGGCCAGCAATTGTTCTTCCGAAGGAATAGGCGATTCTCCGGCCTCTTTGCCCACCACCAGCACCTTGGGCAGATCCTCTTCCGAGAAGCCTTCGGCGATCACCAGTTGAGCCTCTTCGAGAAGAAGGGCGGCCAGCCGCGCGAAGGAAGGTTTCTCGCTTGCTCCCAAGATGGCAAATTCCTGGGGGCCGCACAGGGAAACTGCAATTGCTCCGGCCTGGATGTGTCGCCAGGAATCACTCCCCTCGCGGTCCACCTGAAATCCCTCTTCACAGTGTTTCATCGTTGCCACCCGCAAACCCCGGCAAGAGAATTCCTTCACCAGGGCCTCGACCACTGTGGTCTTGCCGCTCTTCTTGGCTCCGATAATGCTGACAATGGGCAACATATCTCTTCTCCCTTCTTGCTGTGCGAACCGCTATTTGCTAGCATGGCGCGGAAAGAACGATCATGGAAAGCGGCGAAAAGATCGAGATTCTGGGAAACTCCGCTCGATTCGACATCTGCGCCTCTTCCTGCTTCACAAGCAAAGGCCGCAGGAGAGCCCCCTACGGCCTGCCCCGCTGGATTTATCCCGCAGTTCGCCCGGACGGCCGCCATGTCCTGCTGATGAAGGTGCTGATGTCAAACTCCTGCCGCAACAGTTGCGCCTATTGTCAAAATCGCTGCGGCGGCTCGGATCGTCCCGTCTCCTTTTCGCCGGATGAACTGGCACGCACCTTCCTCGATTTGCATCATCAAGGTTTGGCCGAGGGCCTCTTCTTGAGTTCCGCAGTGGAGAATGATACCACCATGAGCCGGATGTTGGACGCGGTGGAGATACTGCGCAACCGCCGCGGCTTTGGAGGATATATCCACCTGAAAATACTGCCAGGGGCGGGGTTCTGCCAAGTAGAGCGGGCCGTCGAACTGGCGAATCGTGTCTCCGTGAACCTGGAGGCGGGGAGCCCTGAGCATCTGAACAGCCTGGCTCCGGACAAGGATTTCAAGGAAGATTTGTTTCCCCGCATGCGCTGGATTGCCGAGAGTATGCGCAAACCAAATACTATCTGCCGGGGCCATACCACTCAATTTATCGTGGGCGCTACTCCGGAGACAGACCGCAGTATTCTGCAAACAGTCACCGGCCTGTATCACAATGTGGACCTGGAAAGGGCCTATTTCAGCGCCTTCCAGCCTGTCGCGGGCAC
>JABAOF010001744.1_pt4 | contig 11877 bp, 7 predicted proteins | sample 7062171 | NCBI WGS metagenome assembly JABAOF01 (sample SAMN14538628, study PRJNA623070) | marine sediment metagenome | biome: marine biome [ENVO:00000428]; feature: marine pelagic biome [ENVO:01000023]; material: deep marine sediment [ENVO:00002113] | place: India: Gulf of Khambhat ... | reverse complement strand
GTGTTTCCCACAAATTGAATCTTCTCTAACGGCACATCGGGCAGCATTCCCACAGTAACGGCCTGCCCAACGTTCAGGAAGTTTCCGAAGCCGCCGGCCAGATAAATCGCATCCAGGTCTTCGGGCTTTGTCTGGGTCGACTCCATAAGCACCCTGATGGCGGCAAAGACCCCTGCTTTGGAACGAACCAAATTGTCAATGTCTGCCTGGGTGATTAGTATTTCCTGGTGATTGTTACCTGCCGGGACTAATTGAAACTGCCGGCCCTCGTCACCTTCCGTTAATCTTGGCTGGCCATTAGTTTTGAATCGTCCCGTTCTATCTATGATGCCGTTTGTAAATAGTTCGGCAAGGGTGTCCAAAAGGCCTGAGCCGCAAATGCCGACCGGATGGGTATTGCCGATTGTCTTAAGCTCGATAGAACCATCGTCAAGAATAGCCAGTTTTTCAATAGCCCCGGCTCCGGCTCTCATGCCGTGCTTGACTCCACTTCCTTCGAATGCAGGACCGGCTGAGCTTGAGGCGCAAACCAGCCAGTCTCGATTGCCGAGAACCACCTCGCCGTTTGTTCCGATATCAGCAAAAAGTGAGATGTCTTTTTTGGTAAAGATTCGCGTTGTTAGCACGCCTGCTACTATATCGCTGCCCACATAAGCAGCCACACTGGGCAGGCAGTAAAGTAAACCGCGTTTGTTGATTTGAATGCCCGCTTCCGCCGCCCGGATTGGCGGTACGAAGCTGGCTGAGGCGATGTATGGTTCTCTGCGGATTCGCGTTGGGTCCAGGTTCAGCAAAAAATGAACCATCGCCGTGTTACCGGCGCATATTACGGTTGTTATCTCCTGCAGGTCGACCTTCTTCCTTGATGCCAGTGTTACTATCAAATTGTTCACATCATTCACGAGGCGATTCTGCATCTCGTCAAAGGCGTCATTTTCTTCTGCGTAGATGATTCTGCGGATGTAGTCTTCACCGAAATTTATCTGGCTGTTATATGTGGCTTCGGTGTCTACTGTGCTGGCGTTTGTCAGGTCGATAAGATGGGCTACCACGGTCGTTGTACCCAGGTCAACAGCGACTGCAAAGTTTCTTTTGCAGTGGTTGCCCGCCTCAACTTCGATAACCTCGGTGGTTTCTCCCCGGCGACCTATGGTTGCAGTAACCTTGTAGTGGGAACTTTGCAGTAATCTGGAAAGTTTTTGGAGGATGCGGAAACCGGTTTGCATTATAGGGGCGTCAATCTGCTCGCGTATAGCCAGGTATAAACGCTCGTGGTCGGCCGTATGGTCGTCCACCGTCGGCGACGGCATCTGGACAAAAATTTTCTGGACTAAAGGGTCATACTTAAACAATCCCGCCCGCACCTCACCGGCAAGCTCGCTGAATCTGTGGGCGTCCGTGTCCATAAGTATTTGACTCGTTTCCAAACTGTGAGATTTGGGAACGGTTATAGTCATATCGGAAAGCACTTTGGTCTGGCAGGCAAGAACAACATTCTCGCGTATCTCATCCGGGGTAAGCAGGGGTGTAGGTCTGGTTTGAAGCTGTTCGCTCTGGTCGATTATTACTTTGCATTTGCCGCAATAGCCGTCGCCGCCGCAGATGCTGCTTAGATAAATGCCCGCTTTATGAGCAGCCTCGAGCAGAACGGTTCCGCTGGGGACTTGGGCTTTTAGCCCGCTTGGCTCGAAACGGACATTGAATTTTTTCTTTGTGCTCTCTTTCATTCTCGATTCTCGATACTCGATTCTCGATGCTCGGCTTTCTCCTTCTACGAGCATCCAGGATCGAGCATCCAGTATCTTTTATTTCCAGACCTCCTGCAGGTATTTAGGCAGCATCGAGCACTCTCTGGGCCCAACCATAACCTCCCAGTTTGTGGCCTCTTCGAGTTTGCCGCTCATCACCGCTACGTAACCGGGGATTATCAGCTTACGGTGTTTAACCAGGTTTTCTACACCGTGTTTGGTCATAGCGTCAGATACCGTTTTTTCGTTGAGCTTATCGCCGGAATAAGCCGTCAGCACGCTTGTGCCTTCGGTATCGACCACGAGGATATAGCTTGGTACTCTGCTGGCCTCGACATCCGATTCCACGGTGTAATATGTCAGTGAAAAGTTCGTCGTGAACATCAGCGGTGAATTCGGATTGGGTTCGCCGATAGGATACACCTTCGGCTCAACCTGGACGGGCTTCTGTGGGTCGGCAAAGATATTCATCACGGCCGTCAGCGTAGGCAAAAACGCATAGGCGCTGGTAGTATCGACCACAACGATACTTGAATACTTGCAAAGCAGACTTATAGCTGTGGCGGCCTGTGCGTCTGCGTCACCGTCAGGGGCCGCCGCTTCGCGGGCATGAACAAATGATATTGTCGGATAGCCTAACGGCCTGAAGACCTTTTTCAGCGCCAAGGCCCGCATCCTCGACAGATTATACAACTGGTCCCGCAGGCTCGGGGCCTCAAAGTTTAATACGATGTCCTCTACTCCCTGGGCTTCGATTTTTTCGGTAAGTTCAGAAAGGGCCTCAATTGATTCGGCTTGTGCGGCGAGGGGGCAGCCGTTTTCCTTGGCGATTTGCGCCATAGCTTCGGCCGTTTCGGGTGTGGCCGAGGCAAGTAAAGGTATAGATTCTTTAGTTTTGGCCAGGGCCGCGGTCATTGCCTCAGGTGATTGGGTCACTAAGATTAGAGCAAGGTCGCTGGCGTCTTTTACCGCCGCCGCAGCCTGGGCGAAGGAATCCGGTGAGCCGCTGTCGTTGATGACAGCTACGGCCTGGGCTCCAATCTTGGTCCCAACTCGCTCAAATTGCAGCGAGTTTACGGACTCGATGCGTTTGGACAAATCGTCGCCGGTCAGTTTGTCTGAGACGGTAACAGCCAGAACAGTCGGATTATGAAATTTCTCTTCGTGCCGGAACATCACCGTCTCTTGCCCAATCTGCACCTGATTGTCTCCGCTGCCGAACACGATTTTTCGCATCGGCGGTGCGGCGGCAGCGGCGAGCTTGTCCTTGGCCTCTTGTGAAACGTCGGGGCAGTCATCGAGTTTGACACGTTTCTGAGCAAGCGCCATAGCAAAGGCCAGACACGTAGGCATGCCACACTTTTTACAGTTGGTTTTTGGTAGGAGTTTGAATATGTCTAATCCTGTAAGTGCCATAATACTTCTCCTTATGTCAGAGGTCAGATTATCTGTCCTCTGTTCTCTGTCCTCTGTCTTTAGAACATAGGTTCTAAAGTGGTTACTGGATGACCGTTTTTGCTAATAAATTCCAAGACCTGTTCTTCTGTCGTGGCCGTGGTTTCATCAGCAATCTGGGCGAGAAATTCTTCGCCGCCAAGGCCGAGCTCGTCTGCTCTATTTACGAAAGTGTCCTTGATTTCTTCTTTCAGCATCGTGGGCATCCATACTATTCGCTTGATTCCGCCTTCGGCGCCTATGAATTTCTTTGAGTTGATGTAGTGCTTCGAATGCCCGATGAACCCCGGCGTCTGCTGTCCGCCGCCGACGGTGCCGGCAAGCGTGGAGAACTTCATGCCGCACGGTGTCATCTCGGCAAATTCTCTGTTGACAATCATTATGCCACCGGTTGATGGCAGCACCGCAGCGATACATTCGAAGCAGCCGCAGGAGGTCATCGGGTCGGTAATCATACTGTACTGGCTCATTCGCTCGACGTTACCGCCGCTGGTCTTTAGAACGAATGCGTTTATCTTGTCCCACTGTCCGATGGTTTGCTCGATGCAGTTACCTTTCGAGATAGGCTGGTTCGGGCCCGACGGAGTTATCTCATACGCCGCCCGGCAGTCCAGCCAGCTGTAAGCACCGCACAAACCCGGCCGCTCCGGTGAGACTACGCAGAGGTGGTTCGGAGCAAAACTCTGGCATAGTGTGCAGGAGTAAAACGTCTCTACGTCTTCATCCTGCATACCGGCCAATCGCGCATCACGCTCGGCGTACACAGCCCGTCCCTGCTCACGCAGCTCTTCGACCTGCTTTTGGTCTGTGAATATCTTAACCTGCACCTTGTCTATAATGCTCGAATACTGTTCATGAAACTTGGCGTGCAGCAGCTTGCCGATATGCTCAAGTTTGAATCCTGCCTTTGCAGCGTCGTTGCTGATTCGTATCCAGTTCATATCTCGCTGACCCATGTGCCACAGTCCCTGTGCCTCGTTCATAAATGTATGTATCTGCCGCTCCAGCACCGGTTCAAAATCGGCCTGCATTTTTCTTCCGGCCACTTCGACTATAATACCCAGCGGCATTTGCCCGCCTGCTTCAACCGAATCAACGTCCGAACCCTCCAGTTCAACGCTGCCGTCTTCAACCTCACTGATGTCCCGCATTCGAAGCCATTCAAACGCCGGCGTCCTCTGGCCGCCAAACTCGCAGTGCATTTCTTCCTTGCGGATACGTTCACCTTCAAACGCGGGACTGACCGAAACCGGTATTGGTATTTCCGTTATTTTTATCTTCAGGCCGCGAACCTCGATAGCTTTCTCTACGATCTGGTCATGGGGAATTTTAGAAACCACGTGTTCATACGTGCATACGCCGGTGGGCAGAATCTCCGGGATATCGGAGTCTGCGATGACGGGGAAACCATAATTAATCGCTCCGGCGGCTGTAGCGTACCATTCATCGATGACCTTACCGAGAGGCATAACAAAGGCGAAGATTCTGTTTTTGTTGTAGAGCAGGTTTCGCCGGAAATCGCCGGCCTGGACGCCTCCGAAACTAAGCGCGGCCCGGCTGGCAAAACCGAGGGAGTATATCGCCGAGGTGATTTCCCGGCCAAAGGGTACCAGCCGCGTTTCCCAGCCTAACTGCACGCCGCCTTCGATGAGCTGCTCGGCAAAAGTGGCGCCGTTATGGTGGGCGGACATAAAAACGTACAGGCATCGTTCCTGCAGCTTACGGGCTATATCGACGGCCGTTTCCACGTCCGGTGCAGCGCCGACGACTGCTGCAAATCCGGGCGCCGTGCCGTCGACAAACTGGATACCGCGCTCGCGCAAGATTACATCGTCCGCTGCTCCCAGCCAGATGCCTTCCACCGGATTAGGCCCGATTAGATACTTGCAGGCCTCGATAATCTCTTCTGCAAAAAGCGTTGCCATACCGGCATCGAGGGCATGGCCCAGATAAGGCACCCAGAAATCATCATCGACCTGCGGCGGGAGTAAGTCCTTTACATCCTGCATTACATCTTTGAAATCGGCCAGTTTTTTTACCGCTCTGCCGGTCATAGAGTAAATAATCGGAATGTAATAACCGGTGTTCGGAAACTCGACCCGGCAATCTTCCCCCTTTTCGTTGATAGCTCGCGTTAAAATTTCTTCGGCCTGTTTGGCTATTTTATGAGCGCCTCGTATGGCTGCTGATGCAATAATTTTTGACATAAGTTAGCCTTTCCTCGATTCTCGATACTCAACTGGTATCCGGCATCGAGCATCCGGTTGTTACTCTACACTTAATGCTCTTCGGTCCGCCATATCGTAAAGCTTTCGCTCGGCTTTTACATTAATTCCCAGAGTATCGCGTTTGCTTTCGATATGTTCCAGTATCATTTCGGCGGCCTTGACAGGGTCGGATTCAACCGCCCAACGACCGCCCAGGTCTTTTTCAATTCCGCCGAACAGGTAATCGCTGACGTTTTTGCTGCCTGAGACGGGCAGAAATTGTTCTCCGAAAATTACCAGTGCGCCACTGGAGACAAAGTACTGGCCGATGGCGATTGCTTTTTCAGAAATCGATTCCAGACAGGCACCTGCGACTGGTATCTCTGATATGTCCTCGCCGAGGCCGCCTTCCCTTACGATTTCGGTACATGCCACCAGCAGGCGGGAGTTGTCCACGCAGCTTCCGCAGGCGAGAACCGGCGGAATGCCCACGGCTTCACAGACTTCCCTGAGACCAGGCCCAGCTAATTCCAGCGCCTCTTTGGGATTTGTCAGGCCTTGTTTTCCGCAGGCAATAGTGGCGCAACCGGTGGTCAGCACCAGGACATCCTGTTTAATCAATTCTTTCGCAAGGGTCGTATGGGTAAAGTCCTGCGGTACTTTCGGGTTGGTACAGCCGACAATGCCTGCGACGCCGCGGATTCGGCCGTTTATAATATTGTCGTTCAGGGGGCGGTAGCTGGCACGGTATTTGCCACCTAACATATAGTTGATGGATTCGTGGCTGAAGCCTATGACAACCCTTTCCTTTCCGTCGGGGATGTTGACCTGGCCGCGACTTGTATAGTTTTCGATTGCTATTTTGACCAGCTCTTTGGCAGTATTCAGTGCGGTTTTTTCTTCCATTGGAACGTGCTTGACGCCGAGGATTTTTCCCTTATCGGCGGTAGTAATTAGTTTTGTGTGGAAGCATTTGGCAACTTCGGCTAATCCCTGCATTACACATTGTACATCGACTGCCATTAACTCGACGGCGCCGGTGGCTACGGCCAACTCCTGGTTGAGGAAGTTGCCGGCGATTGGAACTCCGTGACGCATCAGCAGTTCGTTGGCCGTGCAGCAAATGCCTGCAACGTTGATTCCTTTTGCGCCGGCTTTTTCCGCCTCGGCGAGCAGGTCTTTGTCCTGCGAGGCGGCAACTATCATTTCCGACAGGATGGGCTCGTGACCGTGAACGATAATATTTACTTCGTCTTCCTTTAAGACGCCGAGATTGACCTCGCCGCGACCCGGATAAGGGGTCCCGAAGAGAATATCCTGTAACTCCGTGGCCAGCATGGAGCCTCCCCATCCATCGGCGAGGGCGGTTCTGCTGGCGTGCATAATAATGTTTTTGTAATCCTGGTCCACGCCCATTGTGCTTCGGTGCAGTGCCTCGACCACCTCACGGTCAACGGCGCGAGGGGTAATGCCGAGCTTTTGCCAGATTTCCTGGCGTGGTTTCGGGGCACGCTGGGCCATCAACTGGTGGCCTTGCGACTTGCCGAACTCAGCCAGCGCGATTTTCCCGATATCCTCAGCAATCTCGTTGACCGAGCGGTCTTTGGTTTCAACGCCCAACTCCTCAGCTACTTTGTAAAGTTTAACGGTATCTTTGAATTGATAGTCTGGTGCTTCGCCTCTGGCGGCTGCGAGGAACACCTCGGCCACGCTGCGTCCGTGGTCGCTGTGGGCGCTGGTACCGGCGGCGACCGCTCTTAGAAAATTACGGGCCACGATGGTATCTACGTCAGCACCGCAGACCCCAAACTGGGGTCCTTCTCCGAATGGGTCAATTCGGCACGGCCCCATGCTGCAAAAGCGGCAACAGACCCCCAGTTTCCCAAAGCCGCACTGCGGCGATTGTGCTTCAAGCCTGTCCCAGGCGTTTTGCTGGCCTGCTTCGGCCATGTGACCTATCATTTCCTGTGCTGCTTTGTCGGTACTACGTTTCTTTGGATCCATAGGCAATTCCTAAATAATTAGTCAACTACAGGAATTTTAAATCCTGTAAAATATCATATTTCATCTATGAGTTCAAGCAGAACCGTTTGACTTTGACATCATCGCATCAGGTTACACTCCCTGTCTTGTGAGCCATAGCAGCTTTCAGCCGGGCAGCGGTGTGCAATTTTTTGCATTTTGGACACAGCCCTGCACGTTCACGGAATTCTTCATAATTCATCGCTTCGACTTTACCCAGGACCTGCTCACTTACCTGCGCGCTCACTATCGCTGCCCCGCACTGCTGGCAGAGGAGTAACTTCGCCCGTGACTTAAACGGAGATATCTCTACTTCCTGCTGGTCTTGATGAATCCTCACCTTGATTGTTCCCACGGGGCAGACGGCGGCACACGCCCCACAGCCGATGCAATCCTCAGAAGGCTGCCGAAATGGCGCCGCCACGGCCCGGTCGACGCCGCGTCCTGCATACCCGATAGCCGCCTTGCCGATTATTTCCTCACAGACTCGAACACACAAGCCGCAGAGAATGCAATTTCGCTGACTCTCTGTGACCTTCGGGTAACGCGTTTCTTTCACGCCCATACGCTCGGCCAATGCCTTGAGCTCTTGACTTTCCGGTGCCCTGGCAAGCAGCAGCTCCATGACGCCACGACGGGCTTGCTGAGCCCCTTGGCTCGAGGCGTAAACGACGATGTCCTGGCGTACCGGATAATTGCATGCGGTGATAAGCTGCCTCCAGTCGCCACGGTCGAGTTCCACCATGCAAAGCCGACACGATGCATCGCTTGAAACAGCGGGGCTATAGCAGAGGGTCGGAATCCAGACCCCAGCCTTTTTTGCGGCATCAAGAACGGTGGCGTCCTTTTCAACCTCGACCTTACATCCGTCTATCGTTACCGTAGGCATTAGTTCACCTTTGCTCATACTTTCAATACCGCAGTGAAGGGACACTTTTCCCAACACGTTCCGCAGAGTGTGCACTTCTCCTGGTTAATCACGTGTGGGACCTTCTTTTCGCCGGTGATAGCATCAGCCGGGCAATTCTTCAAACAAATGCCGCATGCCTTGCAGGCCTGCTCATCAATCTCGTAACGGAACAGGCCGCGACACTCTTTTGCCGGGCAGCGCCGGTCCAGGATGTGGGCATCGTATTCGCTGCGGAAATATCGTATGGTGGAGATAACGGGGTTTGCTGCAGTCTTGCCAAGGGCACATAGAGCTGTTCCTTCTAACAGTTCCGCTAACTCTTCAAGTCTCTCTACATCGCCGACCTGTCCTTCTGCATCGGTTATGCGGTCGAGAATGTACAGCATCTGGGACAAGCCCTCCCGGCAGGGTGTGCATTTGCCGCAGGATTCTTTCTGGAGAAAGTCGGTGAAGTACTTGGCGACCTTTACCGTGCAGGTGTCCTCGTCCATAACAATCATACCACCGGAGCCCATCATCGAACCCAACCTCGTCAGCTCGTCGAAGTCTACCCTGGCATCGAGGTGTTCAGCAGGTATACATCCGCCGGATGGGCCTCCGGTCTGGACGGCCTTGAAACGTTTGCCGTCACGTATCCCGCCGCCGATTTCGTCAACGATCTGCCGCAGTGTGATGCCCATAGGAACCTCGACCAGCCCTGTGTTTGTTATCTTTCCAACCAGCGAGAAGATCTTTGTGCCCTTGCTATTCTGAGTTCCAAGCGAGGCGAACCAGTTGGCGCCTTTCAGGACGATAGGAGGTACATTTGCCAGGGTCTCGACGTTGTTAATTATGGATGGCCTGCCCCACAAGCCCTTTTCAACAGGCAGCACGTACTTGGGGCGTGGTTCCCCGACTAAGCCCTCCAGCGATGCAATGAGTCCTGTTTCCTCACCACAAACAAAGGCCCCTGCTCCACGATTTATCCGGACGTCAAAACTGAATCCGTTGGTTAAGATGTTCTTACCCAGCAGTCCCGCCTTGCGTGCGGATTCGATGGCTATTGTAAGATGTTTTACAGCAAGTGGGTATTCGTTGCGAACGTATATGTACCCCTGGGATGAACCAATGGCATAGGCGGCTATTATCATCCCCTCGATTACAGAGTGCGGCGATCCCTCCATTAGCGAGCGGTCCATAAAGGCTCCGGGATCGCCCTCATCGCCGTTTGCAATAACATACTTTGTATTATCCTTTGAATCTCTTGCGGCTCGCCACTTACGGCCGGTTGGAAATCCACCGCCACCTCGGCCGCGGAGACCCGACTTCATGATTTCTTCTATGACTTCATCGGGTGTCATCGAAGTCAGAACCTTTGCCAGTGCAGCGTATCCTCCTACTGCGATGTAATCGGCGATTTGCGTGGGGTCGATCCGTCCATTGTTAGCCAGAACCACACGGCGTTGAACATTATAAAAGGGTATCTCATCTGCCCTCTCGGCCTTTTTCCCCGTGGTGGAGTCCTCGTATAATAGCCTCTGGACGACCCGTCCGCCGAGGACGGTTTCACGGAAGATCTCGGCCACATCAGGCTCCTCAACCCGTTGGTAGAAAATTTCTCCGGGCTCGACGACCACAATAGGACCGCGCTCGCAGAATCCATGGCAGCCAACACATTTTGCCTGTACCCGTACGTCTTGGCCAGACTGCTTGGCAGCCTCGAGGAAAAGCTCGTACAGCTTGCGTGAGCCCTTGGCTGCACAACCGGTCCCAATGCATACTCTAACTGATTTGGGAGCTTGGCTCTCGCGGCTGCGCAAGTCCTGTGCAAAGGCCTCTATCTCCGCAGCGCTGGTGAATTTGGGAGAGGCACTGATCACGTTGCAACCTCCTTTGTGGTAGTCTCGCCGGCCTGCTCGGCAGGACTAAGGCTCTGTAGAATTTCGAGCGCGGATTCTGGTGTAACGCAGTCATAGTATTTGCCATCCACTATCATCACCGGCGCAAGGGCACAGGCCCCCACACAGTTGACGGCTTGAAAGCTAAAGAGGCGGTCGCGGGTGGTGCCGCCCGGCTCAACCCGGAATTCGCGGCAGATGGCCTCAGCAATGCCGGGCGCGCCCTTAAGGTAACATACCGTGCCCATACATAGCGTTACCTCGTGCGCACCCTTTGGCGCCAGCCGGAACGACGAATAGAATGTCGCAAGGGCGTACAAACGGCTCAAAGGAACTTCGAGCTGCCTGCTCAAATCGCGGAGTTGGTCGACGGGCAGATACCCACAATCGGCTTGCAGGTCCTGCATCATGGGTATGAGCATTTCGACATCTCTACCATAACTGTCGATTATCTGTTCTATAAGCTTATCGTTTTTGGCCATGTTGACTATTCCAGTAGCGGTTGGTCATCATTCTCGACATTTTAAATCCTAATTCCTAAACTCTAAATCCAAAACAAATCCAAAATTCTAATTTTCAAATGTTCAAAATGTTTTGGTTATTTAAATTTAAGAAATTCTTTATTGTTTAGGATTTATAATTTTGTGCTTAGAATTTCATATCTATATACACAACAAACCGTGAATTCCAAAGCTTTAAACGGTCTCGATAGTTACCTCCTTGCCTCTTTTCCGAAGTTCGTCGGCAATCTCCCGAACGACAGCTAACTTCATGCCAAGTTGCCGGGGCAGGTCGGGATTCTGATGGGCTGGGTTGACACTCAGGCCCACGATGAAATGGATGTGGTCGACATCCAGGCATAAACGTAGCAGCGCCGAGGCACCGTCCGCATCGAACCTTACCATCTCTTTATCGGCACCCGAATGAAGCAGGTCATTGGTCCTGGTAAGGGTCAGGATACCCTCAGTCGTCAGGTCAATACCTTCGATCCTGGCTAACGGGGGCACATCAGCTTTCATCGTGGCCAGATCGACTTCGAGTGGTCTGCTGCCCAGATGGTGGGCAACAATTTTTGCCGTTGTTCCCCCGCAGACCGCCAGAAAGCCGGCACGATGTGCGAATCTGGTAACGACTTCTTTGTCGGCGTTTACATCAGCTGGGGGCCCCGTCAACACGGTGGCCGTGAACTTGTGTCGGACCTTTATAACGACCACACTCACATCGTCCCCGGGCCTGTGGCAGTACAGGTCCCAGACGGCCTGCGCGACCTTCTCCGCGAGTTCCTGTGCGGTAAGGTCCGGGTGACAGTGCTGTTCGAGGAACCGGACAACCTGGCCCAAGCCCCACCCAAGAGGATAGAGCCCTCCTATGCCGGCGTTTACCACACCGTCGGAGACAAAGACAATCCAATCCCCGGTCTCTAATTTGAGTTCCGACTCATGGATGGTCTTGCCTTCAATCTGGCGCTCTTCGTGCGGCACCGGGACAGACTTTCGCTGTCGCAGCAAGATGAAAGGCGGCGTGTCGAACTCCACCACACGCGCACGTCCCTCGGAGAAAAACTTTCCGATGGCGAAGGTGCTGTAGGCGAGCTTTCGAATCTCGCATACCGGCAGTGTCTTACTGAGTGTCTCGACCACTTCGCCCAGGGACAGGTC
>JABAOF010007234.1_pt2 | contig 11880 bp, 4 predicted proteins | sample 7062171 | NCBI WGS metagenome assembly JABAOF01 (sample SAMN14538628, study PRJNA623070) | marine sediment metagenome | biome: marine biome [ENVO:00000428]; feature: marine pelagic biome [ENVO:01000023]; material: deep marine sediment [ENVO:00002113] | place: India: Gulf of Khambhat ... | reverse complement strand
TGTAAAACTCGAGTTTTTTAGCTGCCCAGGTGCTTGTTGCCACAAAGCAGCATAAAACAAAAACCAGGGTGATAAATACCCATCTTTTCTTATTCATTTGTAAACACCTCCAAATTTTTTTAAATTTTAAAGATTATTTTTGGAATAATCTTGTCTTAAAAATTGGTTCATCCAACGTTGGTGTACGTGGACTCATGCCGAGCATAAATTCTCAGTTTGAATTATTCCTTCTCCCTACATCCACTGCACCGACAGCATGCTTCCTCCATTGAGAACGTCTCTTCAGGTTTGTTTTTACCTGGAGACCATATTCTTTAACACTGCATCTACCTACTTGAAGCTGCCGGCCTGGTCAATAACTCGGTGAGCGCGATACGTTTTGTCTGCAACCGTGAACTGTGGATAGGTGGTCTTTCACCTCTAAGGAAACTCTCTTTCTTTACCCATATTAAACCTCCTATTTATTTAAAATATTTGTTCTCTTTTCGATTAACTACTGAATACCAGTTATATAATGGCTGCACATCATGAATTTTTTTGGGCTTAAGGCCCAGGCCAAAGGCCTGGTGTTGGGAAATTTAATATATAATGCATTAAAGAGTATTTGTCAATACACCAAAAGTCGTATATTTGGTATGAAAATGATACTAGAAATTTGTACAACTAAAGTTGTACTTTTTCGATTTGGTTGTACGTGACAGTTAAGCTCCAGCCGCAAGCATAAGAAGGGGACAGCCACAAAGGCACGAAGACACAAAGGATTTATTTATAATAAAACTTTTTGTGTTACTTTGTGTCTTGGTGTCTTCGTGGCTAATTTCATGGCAGACGATCAACTATCAATATTAGCTTTGAATATCTCAGCCATTTGCTCCACATGCGGAGACATGAACATGTTAAAATGATCTCCCGTCATTTTAAACAATTTAACCCCGCCTGTACTCATCTTAAGCCAGGTCCTCTGAAATAACAACAAACTGAGATTCTTCTTCGCCCGAATGTGAATAAGCGGGGAATGTATGATTCGTATATACATGAATCTCTTACGCAATATCTCTATATTATTGTCTTCAACCCGCTTTATTAACCGCTTCTGCTCTTCATTGCCTTGCTCGCCTAAATGCACCGACGGGATCTCTGTGCGCTTTACGTGGGAGGCAAAAATGCGCCGCTCCAGGTTAAATTTCCATTCTTCAAACCAACTCATCCTCCACGGCGGCCCAAATGTGCCAACATCCAACAATATCACTGCTTCCACCTCTTCTCCTTTATCTTCCATTTCAGTGGCAGCAAGATAAGCCAGCCCACAACCAACACAATAGCCGGCAAAAATATAAGGCCCTTTTTCCTGCACAGTCCTGATCTCCTCCATATATTCCGTTAACATTTCTGCATAATCCACTGGGAGCGGGTCCTCACGAGTCAAACCTTTGGCCTGTATCCCATACACATTAAACCGGCCTTCCAATAATTTTGCCAACTCTTTATAAGGATAAACCAGGCCGTTCAACGGATGAAATATGAAAATATTCTTTTTATTCCCGCCCTTGTTCAATCTCACTACAAATTCCAGCTTACCGGCTAATAAATTCTTCATGATGTCGGCGGCTAACTCCTTGATGGTGGGGTAAAGAAACAATGTACTCATGGATATTTCGCAGTTGAAATGTTTTCGTAATTGGTTCTGCACTTTTAAAATGTTGATGGAATTACCTCCCAGTTCAAAAAAATCATCCTCTATGCTGATTTTCTCAGGGTCTAGCTCCAATACGTCCGCCCAGGTTTGCAGCACAGCAGCCTCGGCTTCATTGGTGGGGGGTTGATAAGGTCTCTTTTCCGTGACCATGGTTTTAGGGTGGGGAAGGGCTTTGCGGTCAACTTTCCCGGTGGGTGTGCAGGGTAATTTTTCTAACCGGACAAAATACCTGGGCACCATGTAGTCCGGTAACCCTTCACTTATATAATCTTTCAACTCCGAAGCACTTACTTCACTGTCCGATACAAAATAAGCACACAAAGACGGCTTCTCCCTGTCACCGGTTAATACCACAATGGTATCCTTTATGTCACCGTGCTTTAATAACCGGGTTTCAATTTCTCCCAACTCAATACGATGTCCCCTTATCTTTACCTGGAAATCCCTCCTGCTTAAAAATTCAATGTTACCGTCCGCCAACCACCGCGCCAGGTCACCGGTGTTGTAAAGCCTTCGGCGACCAGGGGGCTCTTTTTGTAAAAACTGCCCCCTGGACCCCCGCAAAAACTTTTCATTATTTTCTTCGTGTTCCTTCGTGTCCTTCGTGGCTTCGTGGTTCCCTAAAAGTATAAACTTATCTGCTGTTAACTCGGGGTTGTTCATATATCCGCGGGCCACGCCATCACCCCCGACATACAACTCCCCGACCACTCCCACGGGTTGTAAACGATAATCAGGACCTAAAATATAGGCGAAGGAATTGTTGATGGGACGCCCAATGGGGATACTAACCTCAAAATCCTTGTCAATTAAATAAGTGGTAGATATCACACCATTTTCCGTGGGACCATAAGCATTGACCACTTGCAAACGGCTGCTGGCCCGCCTGGCCCGGTTGATATGGCTGGGAGATAAGACATCACCCCCCACCAACAACCATTCCAGCCCGCCAAATATACTGCTGTCTTGCTGCACCAGTTGATTAAAAAACACCGGGGTCAAAAGCATGGCGTTTATACGATACCGTTCTAATGCATCCCCTAATTTATCGGCATCCAGGATAAACTCTTTATCCGCTAAAACCAATTGCCCACCATTGAGCAGCGTTCCCCATAGTTCAAAGGTAAGGGCATCAAATACCGGGGACCCGTTCTGGAGCAGTCGGGTGTTCCCTGAGAATTCCATGTAGTTGGTATTTTTTACCAACCGGGCCACATTGCGGTTGCTCACCAAAACTCCCTTGGGCCCACCGGTAGAACCGGAAGTATAAAGGACATAAGCAAGGTTAGCCGAGCTAACCTTGCTTAAGGTTGAGGTTGAGGTTGAGGTTGAGGAAGGAAACTGCCCAGAGATATCGATTATTTCTATAGATTCTTCCTTCTCCTTAACCTTAATCTCAACCTTAACCTGAGCTGCTGGCGCAGCCAGCAATATCTTTGCTCCACTGTCTCTCAACATATAATTAATGCGTTCCTGGGGGTAATCGGGGTCAATGGGCATATATCCACCCCCGGCGGTTATTGCGGCCAGTATCCCGGTGATCAACCGGAGGGGCTGATGCACCAACAGGGCAACAACACTATCGGGTTTGACTCCCTTTTCTTTTAACAGGTGTGCCAGTTGATTGACTTCCCGGCTGAGTTCACGGTAGGTGACATAGTAGGGATCATTGCGCCCCGCCCCAGGCCACAGGTCGATGATGGCAATACTGTCAGGCCGTTGACTTACCTGGTGCGCAAATAATTGAGAAAGAGGTTTGTCCCGGGGGTAATCCACAACGGTGTCGTTCAATTCATAAAGCAGGTGGTGTTTCTCTTCCGGGGTTAATATCTCCAGGGTATTTAAAGGCATTTCAATATCGTCAAGGGCAACAGACAACAAACGGGTAAAATGGTCAACAATTCTTTCTATGGTACTTTTTTCATACTTCTGCGGGTTATATTCCACGTTGCCGTCAATGGTTTCACCACTTCTCAAAAAAGAAAATAAGATGCTGCAATTTAAATGCTCGATATATTTTTTATCATGGATGTTTTCCAGTAATACAATGATGTCGAATAAGGGAAATTCATCTTCACTAAAGGATAAATCCAACTGGTATACCAGGATGTCCAGGGGATAATTTTGATGCTCGATTGCTTCCATGAGTGACTGCCTGGTTTGCAATAATAATTCTTTGAAGGTGATATCTCCTGTCCGGGACAGATATTGCCGCAAGGCCACGGCGGTATTGATAAAACGGCCTTGTTTTTCCTGTTTATAAATAGGGACGCCAACGATAATGTCACTGCTGCCAGTATACCTTTCCAGCAGTAATGACACGGCGGCCAACAAGACCATATGAATCCTGTGGTCTTTTCCTGTTCCCAGCTTGATTAACTTTGCCGCCAGTTCACCGGGCAAAAGGATTCTTACTTCTGCCGGGGAACCCGGTACTTCTCCCCTATCCGTATGATCATAGGGAAAAAAGCTTTTTACCAGTTCCCCGGATAATTTATTAAGCCAATATTCTTTTTCTTTTCCGTATTGACTGACCACAAAGGCGTCGTCGCTTGAAAATTCCGAATCTTTTTTCATTGTTCCTCCTTAGAATGGTGTTTTATAACCATTCGCTGTCTTCTTGCAGCGGGTTGACAGCGGCATAGAGTTTCTCTACATGTTTGTTTTCCTCAATATAGGTATTCCTGTCTTGCAATTCCACCAGCGAGGGTACGGCGTTGGGCTGGAGTTTTTTCCAGCGCCAGTCGGCAACGTTGACATCCTCCAGCGAATAGTTGCTGGGCAGGCCCAACCGCTGGCAGTGATCCATAAAGCGATTAACCCGATCAATGGTGTCTTCCCACGAGGGTTCACAGTCCAGGCGCCAGGTCTGGGAGACCAGCATATCTTTGGCCCATTCCGGGTAAAGAAGCACCGGGGAACTGTTCTCCGCCCAGGAGACAGACTGGGGTTGGCCTCGCAAATAATATTTGAAGTACTGTAATTTTACTTCGTAAATATAGTCTTTTAACTCTTCGATGAGCTCCAGGGTCATGCGGAAGTCTGCTTCGGTTTCACCGGGATGCCCCACCATCCAGGCGGTGGTAGTCTTTATCCCGGCGTAGGCCAGGGCACATATGGCTTCTTTTACGTGGGGGATGCTTATATTCTTGCCCATCTTTTGCAAAACCTTCGGCGATCCACTTTCCAGTCCCAGCTTGGCCCGGTAAAATCCACCCCGCCTCCACAACAGGGTGTTATCCACACTGCGAACCGGTGGGTCGGCCCTTAAATAGCCATCCCAATAAAAAGAATAACCGGACTTGATTATCTCTTGAGCAATTTCGGTTACAGTAGGGTTTAATAAGGAATCGGTTAACAGGAACAACTGGTACGAATGACGGTCATACAACCGCTTAAATTCCTCCACCAGTTGGCTGATTTTCTTTTTCCTGTACCTGCCCCAGTAGACAGTCTCCGAGCAAAAGCTGCAATTAAAGGGACAACTGCGGGAACCGTAAACACCGATGTGGGGGTAATAACTCAAATCAAGGTCTGAATAATCAGGGGGATTCACCGCGCTGAGATCAACGGTTTTATTATCGATATCTTTTAAGGTAAATACCCGCTGCGATGCGGGAAGCTCTCCTTGCAGCCAGGCCAGGAAGAGCCGTTCCCCTTCTCCCACGAAAACACCATCCACGTAATCCCTGGTTCTATCCATGAAGTAGTCGAAGTCAGGGGTGCCTTTCATCACCTGGTCGGAAAATACCTGCCCCCCTAACACAGTCCTGATCCGGGGGTCTTTTTGCTTGGCCAGGCGGCAGGCAAACAGCGATGCCGGCAGGGATGCACTGAAAGCGGAAAAACCTACCACCGAGGGCTTCTCTTCCTCCAGTAAGCGAAGAAAATACCGCTCCAGTCGGGTGTAAAAATCATCTACCGCCCCGTCCAGCTCTTCTAACTGGCTATTGTCGAAGGAGGTGCAGAAATTTTTTTCCACCAGGATTTTTAACAACCGGTAATATTGGTCTTTATCGCTGTGATAAATGTGGGCCATGAGGTGATTGCGCAGCAATGTAACCCCATCGTTGAAAAGATTTCGTCTGCAGGATACCGGTACATGGCTTTGCAGTACCTGGTAATACCGGAAATAGATTTTCCGGAATTCTTTTTCCGTGTTGCCGTCTGCGGTCTTTACCCGGTACCCCTGGGGCTCAAGATAACTCTTCAAACAGGAAATTCCCTGCGGTGGGATTTCCGGGTCCCAAAAGGGCAGTAGTAACAGTAATATTTTCTCTTTTCCTGGCTCTGTCATTTCCTATACCTCCATTGGGGGTGCACCCCTTTACATATTCCATTCTTCTTCCTCTTCTTGATGCAAAATCGAGGATTCGGCGGTAATGTAATCATAAGTAACACGGATGTCCTTTAATTGGATATCTTTATTTTCTATCACCAACCGGAGGATTTCCCTTAAATGCTGTTGGATTCGTTTTAAAAACGCCTCTTCATAGGCCGACGCATTATACATAAACGTAACCTGGAAGGGGGTAAAGGGCGTTATTATTATATTAAAGTTATAATTACTCTGGTGAAAGAGGGATGTTTCTACCCGGGAAGCGGGGGCAGTGTTCCCCTGGGTATTATAAATGCCTTTAAATTGCTCCATAAGCACGAAATTCTGGAAAGTCATAAGGTTGTCGATAATATTTTCTTTCAACTCGCATTTGGCCAGGATTTCCGTGAAGGTTAAATATTCATAGGATTTGGCAGCGGTGCTGTTTTCCTGCATATTTCTTAATAATTGCGAGAATTTATAGTCCTGGTGGACTTTTACGCGAACAGGAACCGTATTGATAAACAGCCCTACCATGTTCTCGATACCTTTGATTTCCGGCGGCCGGCCCGAAACCACCGCTCCAAAAACAACGTCATCTCGATTATTATACTTTTGCAGCAGGATGCCCCACAGGGTTTGAAACACCATATTGAGGGTCACCTCACAATCGGCAGCCAATTGCTTTACGGCATCGATTTCTTCTTTAGCGATTTCAAAGGTGTATGTTTCAAAATTATACTCGCCTTCTTTTAAGGGTTTAACCGGACCCGGCTTTGTGGGAACTAAACCCCCTTGATGGTGGTAATCAGCCAGGTAGTTCTCCCAAAAGCGAAACCCCGCAGCTTTGTCCTGTTGCTCCAACCAGGCAACAAAATTTCTATAGGGGGTCACCTCCTCTAATTGGATGGGGTTTCCCGTTCTTAACCCTTCATAGATTTGACCCAGCTCGTTAAACACAATGCCGACACACCAACCATCCATCAAAATATAATGCTTACTCCACATCAGGTAGTAAGAATTCACATCGACTCGAAATAACGAAACCCTTAACAGCATATCTTTACTTAAATCAAATCCTCTCTCTCTATCTCTTTTCCGGCATTCTTCCAGGTATAATGCTTTTTCCTCTTCCCGGCAGCCGCTCATATCTTCATAATTGAATTCCACCCTTCGATGTTTTAACACGATTTGCCGGGGTTGGTCCAGGCCTTCGTAAATAAAATTAGTCCTGAAAATATCATGCCTTTCCACCAACGTATTCACACTGGTTTCCATGAGGGAGTTTTCAATTGTTCCCTGCCACCCCAATAGGTATTGAATGAAAAACACCTCTTTGTTGGTGCCGCTTAAACTGTAATAAAGCATCGTCTTTTGCATTGGGGTTAAGGGATATATCGCTTCGATCTCTGGGTTCCCAGGAATATTATCCCGGATATAACCGGTTATCCATGCTAATTTTTCCGGGGAGATATCCTGGCCGCAGACATCCGGCCCATCGCCTTTAACGGTCCCCCGGTCAACGTCCCGCTGGATTTCTTCTACAAATTCTGCCAGGTCTTTGATCTGGGGGTGTAAAAATAAATCGCTGATTTTCAGTTCTAAGTCATGCTCCCTTAATCGTGTCGATACCTGGATAGCTTTGATGGAGTCGCCGCCCAAATGGAAAAAGTTGTCATTAATGCCCACCTCTTTGGCGAATACCCCGGACCATACATCCACCAATTTCTTTTCCACCTCGTTTCGAGGAGGCATATATTCCGTCATCGCTGTCATTCCAGGCTCCGGCAGAGCTTTCCGGTCTATTTTACCGTTGGGACCCATGGGGAGCGTTTCAAGAAATATGAAATAAGAAGGAATCATATAATCAGGTAAATACAGGGAAAGATAGGCCCTCAACCCCGAATCTGTCCTTTCTTTTTCCGAAACGATATAGGCGGCCAACCATATATCTCCTTCCCTTTCCGGGTTTGACACACCGGGAATTTTCTCAGTGGAAATTACCAACACGTCATCAATGTCTTCATGTTCTTTTAACATGCGCTCGATTTCATAAAGCTCGACGCGGAATCCATTTACTTTTACCTGGTTGTCTTTCCTTCCGGCAAACTCTATGCTGCCCGCATAGTTACGCCGGCCAAGGTCACCGGTCCTGTAAATCTTTCCCAGTTCCTCATCATACATGAAGGATTCTGCAGTGGCCGTAGGGTTCCGCCAATAGCCAGGGGCAATATGATCACAGGAAACAAATATCTCTGCTGTCTCAAACCCCAATACTTCTTCGCCATTTTCATCCAGGAGGAGCAATTCCACCCCCTTGAGCGCCTCCCCAAGGCTAATCTCCACATCTTCCCTTTCCACATCGATGAAGCCCATGGTATTGACGGAAGATTCTGTTTGGCCGTACATATGTGCCAGTAATGCCCTGGGGAAAAATTCCCGGACCCTGGTAACATCCCCGGGATAAAGCGGTTCTCCTCCTGTAACAATGAGACGCAACGATAAAAACTTCTCCTGCCCGGTAAGAGAACCTACAAAATAACGAAATACCGAGGGCACACTGTGATAGATGGTTAGCCCCTCCTTGATAAAATGCCCCGCTGTCTCCGGGACCGGGGTTGTTATGATATCAAAGGGATAGAGAGTGGCACCACTAAAAATCGCACCGTAAATATCCTGGACCGCGCCGTCGTGGCTGAAGGATGAAAGAAAGGTCATCCGGTCTTGGTGAGTAATGGAGAGTGCATCGATGTAATTATCCGCATAAAACACCACATTCCTACAGATCTGCAAAACCCCCTTTGGTTTTCCCGTGGAACCGGAGGTGTAGATGATATACGCCGGCTGATCCGCGGGAACTTCTATATTTATACCCGTATCTTCACCGGGATTGTCTTCAGCGATTTCATCGATATCGATTATTGTGATGGTTTCCTCTAACCCGGCGGTAATTTTTTTTGCTAATTCCATATTGTGGCTGTCTGTCAGAATCATACGGGCATCCGCATCTTCCAGCATAAACTCCAGTCGTTTTTCCGGGTAGGTGCTTTCAAAAGGAATATATATTTTGCCTGCCTTTAACACTGCCAAAAGTGAGATTACCTGGTTTATACCATGATTAAAAAGGAGAGCGATTGTCTGTTCCGCCGGGTTTATCCCGGGTGCATGGTAACGCTGTAGTATGATGCGGGCCATGCGATTTGCTTTTCGATCCAGTTCCCCATAGGTGAGGGAGATTTCACCGGTCTTTACGGCAATTTTGTGTTCATACCTCTCGACGATCTCTTTAAATCTTTTTATAATCATCGAATAATCTCCTTGTATCGATTCATCCCAGGTTCACTCGTCTTTTTCTCCTTGAAGAAAAATAGTTTTCGATCTTTTTGCCCGGCTCAGCGGCGATTTTTTCCATTAGATAAAGATACTGCTGCAATACGTATTCCATTTGTTCACGGTGGAACCACCGTTTCCTATAAATGCAGCGGATATCGATTCCGTTTTTGTATTCGAAAACATGAAAGTCAATGTCAAACTTACCACCGGGATACTGATCCAAATGATAAGGCTCCCCGGGATTTTGGACTTCAACGGGCCTGGAATCGTTTATATTGATCATATTGAACATTACCGGGATATCCGGGTATTTGATTTCCAACTCTTCGAAGACCAATTCAAGGGGATACCCCTGGTACTCAAGGGCTTCCAGGGTATCCTTCGACATTCTTGACAAAAAATCACGAAAATCATCTGCAAAATCGATGTGATTTTTCAAAATAAGCGTGTTTACGAAGAAACCCACAATGTTTTGCAGGGCGGCATGTTCCCTTCCTGCCGCAAGCAGGCCGCAAACAATATCCTTCTCACCAGAAAGCCAGGCTAACAGTATATTTGCACCTGAAAAGAATAACATAAACGTACTGACCCCCATATCGGCGGCTACCTGGTTTAATTTGTCCAGTACCACATCCTTCAATTTCCCGTCCCATGCGGCAAATTCAGCCATATCATGGGTTTCATTGACATAACGAGTTAACCTGAGTTCCGGTAACTCTCCCGACAGTTTTCTTTGCCAATACCGGTGGGCTTTCTCTTTAAGTACCGGAGTTCTTAACTGTGCTTTCTGCCATTCCGCAAAATCGTTGTACTGGATTTCAAGTTTTTCCAGGTCTATCTCCCGGTGATCCTTATATTTCTCATATAAGAGGATAAACTCTTTTTTCAATACCTCCATTGACCATCCGTCTGAAATAATGTGATGCATATTGAATACGAAATCAACCATTTCCTCGTCAACTTTAATAAGCATTGACCTGAAAATCGGGGCTTGCCCCAGGTTAAAAGGTGCCCGGGTTACTTCATCGATAATCTGCATTCTTCTTTCTCTTCTCCCTTCGGGTTCAATAGAAGAGATATCCTTCATTTCAAAAGGAATTTCAACCGTCTTTGCCACAAACTGGACCGGTTCCTCGTTCACTACGGCAAGATACGTCCTGAAACTTTCATGTCTCTCTATGATGGCAGATAAAACTTTTTTTATAATTTCTCCCTTCACCTGATGTTTTAAAGGAATCACCCCGGGCAGATTATAAGCAGGGCTTTTGGGATCCAATTGCTGGATAATCCAGAGCCTTCTCTGGTTGTAAGAAAGTTCATAAAATTCTTTTTCTTCTACTGCCTTTATAACAGTATATTCATGGATTTCAGAACCTCTTATATGTTCGCTAAGATCTCTTATTGTCGGGCTTTTAAATATATCTGCCAACTGCACAATTACATTTAGTTCTTTATGTATCCTCGATTTTAATATGGTGGCTTTTAATGAGTCCCCACCTAACTCGAAAAATCCGGAATCTATGCCGATTGCACTTTTTTCAATGCCTAATATTCCGGCCCATATCCCTACCAGTTTTTTTTCGATTTCATCGCGAGGTGCAGTATATTCCCCATAAGCGTTCGCCCCCGGTGCTGGTAAGCTCCTGCGGTCGATCTTCCCCTGGGGGGTCAAAGGAAACGCTTCCAGGTACACAAAATAGGAAGGTATCATGTATTCCGGTAATTCTTTCTCTAAATCATTCCGCAATTGGGATATCAAAGGTTCATTATCTGAAACGATATAAGCACAAAGATGTTTGCCCCCGGTCACATCTTCTCTTGCCATGACCAGTACCTCTTTTATTCTATCGTGCTTCAATAACTGATGTTCTATTTCTCCCAATTCCACCCGGAATCCCCTGATCTGCACCTGCTGATCCAAGCGCCCCAGGTATTCGATATCGCCACTGCCTAAATAACGACCCAAATCACCGGACCGGTAAAGCCGTTCATCCTTTATATAGGGGTTTTCCACGAACTTCTCTTCGGTCAATTCCGTCCGGTTCAAATACCCCAAACAGACCCCTTCACCCCCCACACATATCTCGCCAACCACACCAACAGGCACCAACTGCAAATGCCTATCAAAAATATATGTGCTCAAAGTAGGAATCGGCCGCCCAATATTGCTGACACCAGCATCGATATCTTCTTCTTCCATCTCTTTGTATGTCACATGCACCGTGGTTTCGGTTATACCAAACATATTGACCAACCGGGTCTCCGGGTACTTTTCTTTCCATGGTTTCAACTGAAGAGGATTCAATACATCTCCACCGAAAATGACGTACCTGACTTTCAAGGTTCTTCCCGGCCGCTGCATCTCCAGGTTAGACAAATTATAAAAAGCGGCGGGTGTCTGGTTGAGCACCGTAACCTCCTGAATAGTCAATACTTCCAGGAATTCCTGGGGGTCCCTGGCGGTCATCCGGGGAATCACCACCAATCTCCCTCCGTACAACAGCGCCCCATACATTTCCCACACGGAGAAATC
>JABAOF010009319.1_pt1 | contig 11882 bp, 15 predicted proteins | sample 7062171 | NCBI WGS metagenome assembly JABAOF01 (sample SAMN14538628, study PRJNA623070) | marine sediment metagenome | biome: marine biome [ENVO:00000428]; feature: marine pelagic biome [ENVO:01000023]; material: deep marine sediment [ENVO:00002113] | place: India: Gulf of Khambhat ... | reverse complement strand
GATATCGCCAATCTCAGCTACGATCAACAGGGCCAAATAGTAACCAATTCCATAGAGCTGGGTCAGCCGAAGGGCCCTGGGGTTCTGGTGCGCTTCGCAAACAATAGTTTCGCTGACCCGCTCGATCTCCTCCTGCAGAAGCTCTACCACCCTGAGGTATCCATCGATGGCCTGGCGAAAAGCGTCAGCCAAGGAAACCTCTTTGAGGTATGAGAGGCTCTTTTTGCTGAGGATATTGCGCGTGGGAAGCCTGAGGCCGTTTTTGGCCACAATGGCATGCAGTTTATGTCGGAGCTGAGCCACAAGCCTCACCAGAGAAGCCCGGTAACGAAGCCTCTCTCTCAGAAGCCGCGTCTCTCGTGTGGGGATGTAGGCCTCCGGCAAGAGATCGGTCCTCAACAGATGGGCCAGGATTTCCGAGTCAATCTTATCGGTTTTGATGCGAGCAGAAGCGATGGCCTTGGCCCTCTGGGGGTGGACGAGCTTCATGGGGATCTGGTGATCCTCNNGAAGAAGGCAAGAAGGGTATCGGGATGATTCTGCACCTTAGCCCGTTTCACGATCTCTCCCTGGCCATTCATGACCGTTACGAAGGAAAAATACTTGTGAAAATCCAAACCAACGTATAACATATCTGTGGCCTCCTTTCTGGGTATTCCTTAATTGTGCGACTCGATTCTATATCGAGTCTTGAAAGGAGGCCAGCTTTTTATAGCATCACATCTTAAATATTAAGTATTGGTGTCTGGCACTGATAAGCATTTTGCAGTGCAAAAACAGAGGGGCCTAACCAAACAATCCAGCGGATCCTTAGGTATACTCAGGACAAGCCCTTCGATGCTTCGAGTTTACTCAGCATCGACCCATCGACCCTGAGCGACGTCGATGGGCTCAGGACTGCTGCTCTCGATCGTTATAGATTTGGGAGATAGAGATTTGACATCTAAAAATGAGGGAGAGTTAGGTCTTGCATTATAACATTTCTTGCTGTGAAGGGGACGTCATTAAATGGATAACTAGATTCGCACGAGAAGTAAACTTATTTATAAATTTATGGGCGTCCCCTATTCCTATTTCTCGATTTCAATATCTCGGGTTTTGTTGGCGACGATTGTGAATTTATTACATAATTCCAGCATTAAATCTATCTTGCAATAAGATAACACTTTATATAGGCAATATAATCTAATGTTATGTCTCTAAAAGGAGGTACATCATGTCCCGTATCATTCCACCGCAAGGTCACCAACATAGCCATCCATCATCGCCCCCGGAGCCATCGGCAAGCTTCGATCCCTATTTTGCCTCAAAGAACCCCGATACTGTAACCCGATTGTCGTTCTTCGAACTAATCTATTCGCTTTCTGGTCTTATCCTTGGACTCGTATGTGTAATCGGGGGCATCGTCTTATTCGTGAACGGGGTATTTGGTTCCACCAGTTGGACCGCGAAAATCCTCGGCGCAGAGAGCAATATTTCCGACGCAGCACCGGGTGTAATTCTTTTCATTGTCGGCTTGTTCATAGTGCTAGTAACGCGATTTACTTTGAAAATTAAGAAATAACGTAAAGGGGACGTCCTTAACCAAATAACTAGATCGGAACAGAATGTTTAGAATAGGGGCCATCTATAAAAATTAAGTATTGGCCTCTTCCCCTGGTAAGGATATTGCAGCACAAAAAGCAATGAGCCTAAGCACTCAATCCAGCGGACGCGGTAAACCGTTCCATTGATCTCCAGCGTAAGGCACCATGCATGAAAAAGATCACGAAACACGTAATAATTCCTGCGATCGTACCGGCTCTCTTTTTTGTCGTAGCATCGCTACCTGTTGAACTTCTCGGCTGTCGCAATCGTGGGCTAATTGCAGCCCTTGTCGCCATTGCTGCTGGAATACTAGGGATAGTTGCAGCCTTGAGAGCACTAATGGGTAAAGTGCGTGGGGATGCAAATTCGTCTTTGTGGATGGCAAGTGCACTTATCCTTGCCATACCGGCCATTTTTGTCGTCCTTAGCGCGATCTGATCCGTAACCACTCGCTGCAGTCGGATTGGGCAAACCGCGCCGCTGATTTTCACCGTTAGGCACCTATGTGAGTACAAATTGTGTGAGGAGTAACACTTCACGACCGAGCATTATCCCAATCCTGTGTCGCGGCTCACCCCAGGAAATGGGTCTGGCTCAAGGGAAAGCTCTTCAGGGTCAAATTCGTGCCGTTCGAGATGAACTCGTTCACCTCGAAGCCTTTCGCTTACAGCAACCGTGGTGGCTTCCGTATCGGGTCTACGCTTGGCTCGCCGAGCGCAAGGCCAGTTCCTTCTTGCTACAACCCTTGAAACAACGTCATCCCTCGTTGCTCGAACGACTCCTGGGCATCTCCAAGGGCTCCTCCACGCGCCTTCGAACCTTACTATTATTCAACGCACTCGAATCAGCCCTATCGTCTCTAGGCGATGGCACTGTATCCCTCGGCGGTTGTTCAGCGGTAGCCGTCAGAGGTTCTCGGTCTTCCACGGGTGAGCCGGTCATAGCCAAAAACTTCGACTATCTCCCTCTGATTCAGCCCTATTACATCCTTCGCGAGAATCAGCCCCAAGACGGATTTTCCTCTCTCGAATTCACCATTGCTCCTCTTGTCGGAGCGGTGGACGGAGTCAACGAAGCAGGCCTCTGCATTACATACAACTACGCCTTCACCACGGACGAGCCTCCCGAACCTGCCGTACCGATTTCGGTCCTCATTGCCGAAACTCTCCACTGGTGTTCCACTGTCGAGGAGGCCGCCGCTTGGATTACCTCAAGACCTCGATGGGGCGGAGGCCTACTAATGCTTGCCGACGAGACCGGTGATATTGCCTCTGTTGAACTATCGAGCACAGCCGATTGCGTACGTCGTCCCCCTCCGGGAGAAGATTTCCTCTATCATACGAATTTTTTCTTTACGGATTCGATGCAAAAGGTCCAACTGCCCCGGGACACCGTCTACACTCAGAGAGCTCCGACTCCGTTGAGGGGCCGTCGATTGCACGAATCTGCTGAACTGCGCGACCACCGCTTTGCTGAACTGCTCGGCAGGCCCAACGCCTTTGGACCAGACGAACTCGCAGCGCTCATGTCGGACCACGGATCTGACGGCATTCCCGGCGACTACACCTTGTGCGTCCACGGATCGTACTGGTACACCACAGCCACCTTACAGTTACTGCCCAGGTCCCGTCGATTGCGCGTGGCCTACTCTACTACCTGCAAAGCTCGGTATTACGACGTCGAGCTTTCAACCACGGCTCGTCCAGACGGTGCCTAACAAGGCGTTGCAGTAAAAAAATGTTCAAAAAAGGGACGGTTGTTCTTTTTTGACATATACTATAAGTATTGATAGTGTCAGGACATGCCAAGAACGGCTAAAGAAGTCTTGAGGGGTCGCCCCTGACATTAGACAAATTGCGTATTTTCCCTAATCACTCAATGTAGCGCACCCTTCGATGCTTCGATTTTACTCAGCATCGATCCTGAACTACGTCGACGGGTCGACTCACTCCGCTCGCTCAGGGCCGCTGATCTCGATCGTTATAGATTTGGGAGATAGAGATATGACATCTAAACGAATTCTATCAATCACCAAAAAGATAATCCGGAAAGCAGCAGAAATAGGACTCGATCAAGCTGGTGCTCTTATTATACCTGGCGCCTGGCCATATTTAAAAAAGGTTATCAGTCCCGTTGTTGACGAACTTCAGCGCCGCTACCCTAAAATGCTACTCGTAGATGACGAAGAAGCGATTAGAGATTCTGAGAAAGCTGTAGAAGCACTATCAACAGACAAAAAATTGCAAAAACTGCTGGAAGATGGCTTCTCAAGGCTTGAACAGGGTCAGGAAGAGATTCTTAATGAACTAGATCGTATTGATGGAATATTACAAGGAATTGGAACTTCAGTTGACCGCCTCAGTGAAATGACTGAGGATGGATTCAATCATGTTCTCAAGGCTATAAAGCCAACAGGCAAGATGGAGCCTGGAAACCTGAGGATTATTGATGTAAGGGTAACGCAAAATAAGCGTGATAAGACATGTTCCGTTGATTTCTGGGTTTCAAACGATGGAGGATCTCAGGTAGTTATTACAGCTATCGAATTTGAAGTGGTTGATACTGTTAGAGCCGAACTTGTGAAGGGGCCCATGAAAGCCTCAGCTAGCTATGACCTTGATATTTCGGACCTGCGAAAAGTAAAACAAATAGCATCGTGCCCGATATCCCAAGAAGTCGAGCCTGGCAAGTCGGATCGATTCAGGGTCATTTTTACGGCAGAGAGCTTGGGAACCGGGGTCTTTGCCGCATGGGTGCTGCGTCCGAAGTTGATCACTAACTATGGTGAAATCGAGGGTAAAGCGGTCGAGGTCTGGCTACCGTTTAAGGAGCTAGATACTTTTGAAGAACTGAAGCAGATCGAGGAAATGGAGAGAGGACATAGCGGTTAACTAGGAATCTTACATGAACAGGATTCATGTGAAAGGTGGGGCCCCAACCTTAATGCTGTTGCTCAAGGCATGGAAAAGAAAAATGATCCGATTTCAAATATCGGTAGTAATCTGGCGAGCAACGCGAATGAGAAGTTGACAATGGGCGAAGATCAACGATCATCCTATGATGACCTGAAAAAGAATGTTGATCAGCTGATCAATGTCACTCATTTCAGGGAGTTTACAGAGTACCTGGAAAGATTGTGCTTTGATATAGGAAGTACTGAAAGGTTCAGGACGTTTATTGAATCGGAAGCGTTTGGGAAAGATATGCAGAGGAGAATCGGAGATGCGGTGGGAGTAAGGGATATAGCGTTGTGCCTTGATTCTATAATGTTAGTTAGCATTGACGCGGCCAGGATAATTCTGTCCCACCGCGGTTTTGGCCGTTCAGTCCTCCCAGGAAAACTGAACGAGGAACAGGACATCGAGAGTATAGGCTTATGCTTGGAGCTTCTGGGCAAATGCGATCCTATACTCTTAGAGCTTGTAGAAGAATCAGATGATTTTGATAAGGAGAAGTTTATAAGGAAAATCAACGGAGAAAAGGATGTATACAAAATTGGCCATACCGTAGAGCGGGTGTGGAGGGAAGATCAGGCTTTTGCTAAGAAGCTTGTTGAGTCAGATGCTTTCGATATTGCAGGGCTCGTAGAAAACATCAAGGCGGAGGATGACGTCGAAAAGGTAAATATGTGCTTGGGTGGCATTCAGTGGGCTAGTCCATCGGTTGCAGAGAAGGTAAAGGCTGCTTTGGAAATGGCTGAAGCTGAGCAGGATTCGTAGAGTCCCTGATGAATCTGAACCATAGAGGCGAATTTCATAACACACGCATTATTATCGCAACATAACAATGACATTCACTCGGACTGCTATTCCGGTAGGCTCCATGATCGCCGGTGATGCCCGGCGTTAGGCTACCAAATCCACACATTACTCTTACCTAACGATGGCACGAACAAAACTCCCCTCCAATAGACTACTCATCCGCGAAGTCGAACCCAACGATTTTGATTCCCTCGTCGAAATGGTTATGGAAATGTCCCGATTCCTCTCCATGGAGGATCGTTTGTGGATCGCCCGCGACGATATTCCCGATCGCGATCCTCGCCGTGAACGGTTGCGTGATGCTCTCTTCGGACATCAACGGCTCTTTGAAGCGTTGATCCTCGAAGTCGAGGGGCATCCTGCCGGATTCTGTACGTTTCACACCAGCTTTTCCACGTATCGTGGCCAACCCGGCTTATTCCTCGAAGACCTCTTCGTTCGAGAATCCTTCCAAAAACGTGGCCTTGGCAAACAACTGATGGCCAAACTTGCCAAGGTCGCAAAGGATCGCGGTTGCTACCGTATCGTGTGGAATGTCCCCGCCGATGATGAAGACCTTCAGCGGTTTTATAAGGGTCTCGGCGCTCGCGAAGTAGAAGAATGGACTATGATCCTTCATGGTAACCCGTTAGATGAGTTGGCTCTATCCGCCGCTGATTGGACGAAAAAGCCAAAGTAAATAAACGCCCTTGGTGACCTAACAAAGCGCTGCACCTGAAACGCCCCCCAGGGCGGTTCTTACCTCACCGTCAGGTGAGCTTAGCCGGTAGGCATCAAGACAGTAAAGACTTTAGGAGGAAGACACGGTGGAAGCACCTGAAAACGGAGCGAATGAGAAAGGGTTCCTGATCCTATGGATCATTTGGGCTGCAATGTTCGGGTCCCTATTTATTTATGTCTTCATTTGCCATCAATGGGGAGATCAAATACGACGAACTGCGAGGGCCAATTTCCCTTTAGATCTTATGAGGAAGATACTTTACGGTGTCGCAATCTTTACAATATTCTTGACCCATATATTACGAAAGTTCATGCTTACTGAACGGTCTGACGGCTCCGGACCAATATCCTTGAAATCCTCATTACTTTCGAATCGACCTTCATTTCTTACTAAATATACGACAGCTATGATTGTCTCTCTAGTACTTTCCGAAAGCATTGGGATCTATGGGTTTGTACTGTTTTTGCTTGGGGATAGCTTTCGCACACTTTATGTTTTCATGGGTATTTCGGCTCTAGCGATGTCCTTCTATCGCCCGAAAAGGGAGGAACTCGAGACGCTGGCTATTGCTGCAACGATTGAGGACGCAATAGGTGAAGGGAACGTCCATAAATAAATAACTAGATTCGTACGAGAAGTAAACGTATTTATGAATTTATGGAAGTCCCGTATCAGTCTGAGAGCCAGAGGCTCGGATGTTCCAATATCTTTCTGACGACCTCCGAATCCTCTACGAAACTGATGATCCTCACCCTACCCTGGCACTTTGGACAGGTAAGGGGATCGACCTCGTATATCTTCTGAATGAGTCTGGCTCAACTCTTCCGATGTGCTTTTGAATTGTCATCTGGTTCAAGTAGGAAGCGTATCAACCCATCCTGGTTTTTCTTTTTCCGTCTTCCGCGACAGACATTCCTATAGTATCCAATTATTCCTTCGTATAGAGAGAATCCTCCTTTTTGTGGGTTTTTGATCTTCCCTCATCCTGTCATTTCATTACCATTTAGAAAGATGTAAGTGAAGATGACATCATGTGATCGCCTGGGGATGGAAGGAAGGGGGGAAAATCGCCTATTTATCCACAATACATTCAATACTCATCTCAGCGGGCTCACTTCTTCTTCCATTCTTATCCGTAACAGTGACTTCAAATTTCATAGTAAAAGTCGCTGCCCATCTTTTTCTATATCCCCAGCAGTAGACGCATTTTTCCCAGGTGACAAATTTCATCTCATCCCTTCTGTAAGCCCTGTCAAATTCTTCTCTTGCTAGCGGAAAGTTTCCTCCATAAGGAGGATTCCAACCTGGTTTCTTTATGATGGTGACAGTTATGGGAAATTCTAAGTCGGCACTCCAGCTAACAGTTAGAGACCTTCTGTTTGGGTCGTCGACTATGACTCTTTGAGGATAGTCTAAGAATATATCAAATGGCCCCATTTCTTTTCTGGTTATTTTATCTTTTTGAACTCGTACCCCTTTCTTACCATTTGCAAGAAAAGTGTTGTTGTCCCTTAAGACTAAATTGAGATTCACCCACTGATACCCACCTCTCTTCCATCTATATTTCAATTTGCCCTCGTACTTCCCGCTGTCTTTATAGACCAAATCTTTAATGAGTAATTCTCCTGGTCCGAAGCCGAAATCAGACAGGCGAGCAAGATCTGTGATTTCAGCTTCATAGTGGTCCCTTCCAACCTTTGTAATTTCTATGATGTGCTCATACTCGAGATCCTGCCAGAATCCAATGATCGTGTCTGGTTCTAATATTCCTTTCAATTTTGCGAGTATTGCAGGATTATAATATCTATCTTGTGCCCGCTGAGCACAAAAGTTCTGTCCCCAGAGCGACAAATCCCAGTCTTTTGCTTCTGAAACAGGGCCCCAACGCTGCATTTGAGGTAGAGGTATACAGTACTCAGCCACACAGCCCATCACTCGTTCTTTATTCGGTGGGGCCTTCGTGTAGGCAATAGTCCGAATAGCGTTGCATCCGAATGTGTCTATATAATCTCCTACGCGCGGTGGTCCATCCCAGATCCAGGTCTCAAAGCCTGGATCGAGACATTCGACGCGGATCCTATAGACTTGTTCATGGAGACGAGCTATGCATATCCCTGGGTCGTTAAAAAGACCTTCTTGTCTGCTCCTTCCATCTGTGTAAATGCAGTATCGAGGAAGCGGACGGCCATCTGGTGTCCTGCAATCATATTCCTTATTCGGATATTCTTGAGCCAACGGCATATGGCCTTGGAGTATGATCACGAATAATACAGGTAGTAGATAGAAAACGGTTTTTTTGAATGCCACTCCTACTCTCCCTTTTTTCAAACAGGATTAATGATGCTCTGCATCTCCCACAGAATCACTGGGTTTCAAGGTTGTCGGCTTGACAATTAGGATACTTAAGGGTCAGGGTTTTTCCTTTTAGCTTTGCGGTTATAGAGTAATGATTAAGGAGGGAAGTGTCAAATTGATCTGAAGAAAATTATGAGTGCGAAGAGGACGTGATTAAATAGATAACCAGATTGGCACTAGAGGTAAGGTTATTTATAAATTTATGGACGGCCCCTATTCCTATTTCTCGATTTCAATATCTCGGTTTCTGTTGACGACTAGAGCGAATTTATTACATAATCTCAGCATTAAATCTATCTTACAGGCATATAACACTGCATAGAGGCACTATAATCCAAGGTTAGGACTGAGCCTCATGGGAATAGTGCTGAAATATACCGTAGGTTGGATTGGTCTTGTTATAGTCGCTATTGTCAATGGCGTAGTCCGAGAAAAAGTATATCGCCAATTCATGGGCGAGCTGACAGCACATCAATTGTCAACAATAATCGGCCTCGCGTTTTTTGGCGTGTACATATGGATTCTTACCCGCAGTTGGAGAATCGAATCTACACCCCAAGCATTTGCCATCGGTGCAATATGGCTGGTTCTTACTATCGTGTTTGAATTTATCTTTGGCCATTATGTGATCGGGCATCCCTGGAACAGGCTCTTTCACGACTACAATTTGTTAAAAGGCAGGCTTTGGTTATTGGTGCTGATTTGGACCGCCATTGCCCCTTACACGTTTTATAAGCTTCAGGCATAACCACTTGCTGCAGTCCGACGTGCAAACAGATTCGCTGTTTGGCACGGATTGGGCTCGACCGTTATACGTCACGGGAGCATTTGTGCTGATTCGAGGAGAGAAAGAGAGCGATAGGTCAGCGGTGCATGCGCTGAACGTTTCTGCGTTCAAAACTTCAGCAGAGGCCGATTTAGTGGATGCGCTGCGGGAACAGGCGACCCCAGTCGTTTCTCTGGTTGCTGAGCGCAGCGGTGCGGTGGTGGGTCATATACTGTTTTCGCCTGTTACTCTTGAAGGCAATCCCGGACTCAAAATCATGGGGCTCGCACCTATGGCGGTGATACCGAAGTATCAGCGCAACGGTATCGGCTCGGCTCTTGTCCGCGCCGGCCTTGAGCAGTGCAAACAATTGGGGGCTTCTGCTGTTGTCGTTCTTGGGCATCCGGAGTATTATCCCCGCTTCGGATTCGCTCCCTCTACACGCTTCGGTATACGAAGCGAATACAACGTGCCTGAAGAGGTATTTATGGCTATGGAGCTTGAGCCTGGTTCCCTTCGCGGTACGTCAGGCACGGTTAAGTACCATGCAGTGTTTAGCACGGTATAACAATGCGCTCCAGCGTAAAATAATGGGTAACATAAAGAGTAAAGGGGGAGGTTATAAAACTATGCGTTTCTTTCATGTATAAAGAGGGTTACATATGCAGGCGGCCGAGACTCGATGCTCCCAGAACGTTTTACCATGTGGTGGGCCGGAGGATTGATCGCGCGAAGATATTCAGGGTGCAGGAAGCAGAAGATCTCTGAGGCACGGCGATTGGTCTGTTAGTTGGCGGTGAGGAAGGTGGGCTATCCAGGAGCGGGGGTGGCCCGTTTCCTTGGCGTGACCACTTCGACCGTCGTTCGAGTTGCACATTTCGAGGAACTGACCGAATCGAGAACTATTTATAAGTTGATTGAGAAACAACCTGCCTTATTTCTCGTCACCCATTTTCCTCTAGTATCAAAGCAAAAGGAGAAACCGATGAAAAAACTCGAAAACAGGATCGCCATTATCACCGGCGCGAGCAAGGGCATTGGGAAGGCAATAGCACTGGCCTTCGGCCGTGAAGGGGCAAGCGTTGTGGCAACGGCCCGCACCACGGAAGCCATTGAGGCTGTTGGAGACCAGCTCCTCCAACAAGGGAACTTGGAGACCCTGGCCGTGACGGCGGACCTAGGGCTTGAGGCGGACATTCAGCGCATCGCCACGGAGACGCTGGCCAGATTCGGGCGCGTCGACATTCTGGTCAATAACGCCGGCATCATTCATCCGCGCATCGATCTGGTGGATTTCGACGCCGCGATGTGGCGGCAGGTCATCGAAGTGAACCTGACCGCGCCGGCGCTGCTCACCAAGGCCGTGTTGCCGAACATGATCGAGAACCGATCCGGCAAGATTATCAACATCTCCAGCATCGGCGGACGGAAGGGAGGCAAGGGCCGCACCGCTTATCGGGTGACCAAGGCGGGCTTGATTAGCCTAACTGAGAGCGTGGCCGCCGAGACCAAGCCATACGGCATTGATGTCAACTGCATCTGTCCTGGCGCCGTGGACACGGAGGGCTACCGGGAAGCCTTCGACAGCCGAGGCCGGGAAGAGAACCCGAAACTTATGCGGCCTGAAGAGATTGCGGAACTGGCGGTTTTCCTGGCTTCAGACGCTAGCTCGGCGATTACCGGCACTGCGATAGATGCCTTCGGAGGGATGAACCCGCTCTTCGGGTAAGGATATCGTACGGTTACAGCCAATTTCTACGATCAAATGCTCGATTTTAAAAACGTGAGTAGGATAGGGACGGGTATGAGATTATGCTTTCCTCTTTCCTCCATTTGATAGAAAATGGGACGGCTGTTGTAGCTCTATTTTCTCCATCTAGCTGAGCCTGGACTTTCTTAGGTCGCTGTTCGGCCTTCCGTCCCTGCTTTGAAGAATACCCTTAGTGTGTGTCGAGAAACCTTGACAAATCGTTACTCCCCTTTATCATGATTCTGAAAGGTTACCATGGATGCGATTTGAGGATTACCTATGAGTCTGAGCCGAAGGGATTTCCTCAGAAAGGGAAGCCTTCTTTGTTTAGGCCTTGGGATTCTAGGTGACATTCCGGGTTGTTCATCGAAACCAAACGAAAAGCACGTCAGTAAGGACGGTCGTATCCTCCAAGAGGCACGGTATTATGAGGAGCAGAAAGGAGGGATGGTGAGATGCCGTCTGTGCTTCAGGCAGTGCTTAGTAGCGGATGGAGAGCGCGGGTTTTGCCGTAACAGGGAGAATCACAGGGGGACCTATTACACCTTGGTCTACGGCCTTCCCTGTGCTATACAAATAGATCCGATTGAAAAGGAACCCGCGTACCAAATGTTACCGGGTTCCTTCATGTTCTGTACGGCCACGGCCAGCTGCAATAACCGATGCAAGTTCTGTCACAACTGGCACATCTCCCAGAGGAGTGTGGAGGAGACCATCAACTTCGATCTCAGCCCCGCTCGAATTGTAGGGTTGGCATCAGAGCAGAACTGCGAGTCCCTCTCCTTCACCTATTCCGAACCCACGGTCTTCTATGAGTACATGTATGACATCGCCAAGCTGGGGAAAGAAAAAGGGCTCAAGGTCCTCTTCCATACCAACGGGTCGATGAATCCCGAACCCCTATCCGCCCTCCTCCAGTACATGGACGGAGTTACGGTGGAT
>JABAOF010006351.1_pt2 | contig 11882 bp, 9 predicted proteins | sample 7062171 | NCBI WGS metagenome assembly JABAOF01 (sample SAMN14538628, study PRJNA623070) | marine sediment metagenome | biome: marine biome [ENVO:00000428]; feature: marine pelagic biome [ENVO:01000023]; material: deep marine sediment [ENVO:00002113] | place: India: Gulf of Khambhat ... | reverse complement strand
ACGAAGACCATATACATTACCCGTACCTCCACTGCCTTACTTATTTCAACAATGCATGATTTAAAAAATCAACATCCACTTTTATTGTCGGTGTAATTCTATAGTTAATTACATTAAACACACTTCCCCATATCTCTGAGAAACAGGTATTAATTTTCCAGATAATCTCTAAGCTTCTTGCTGCGTGTGGGATGCTTCAACCGTCTCAGAGCCTTTGCCTCGATCTGCCGAATTCTTTCTCTCGTTACATTAAAAACATAGCCAACCTCTTCGAGGGTGTGTGAATAGCCGTCATCGAGACCGAAACGCATTCTCAATACTTTCTGTTCCTTTTCAGGTAGTGTACTCAAAACTTCATCGATCAGCTCCTGAAGAAGGGTGTATGAAGTTTTTGTTGCGGGGTTGTCAGATTCCCTATCTTCGATAAAATCTCCAAGGAGTGTTTCTTCATCATCACCGATAGGCGTTTCAAGCGAAATGGGATCCCTCGCGACACTCCTTATACCTTTCACTCGAGCAATACTCCAGCCCAGCCTATCGGCAATTTCCTCTATGGTTGGTTCTCGTCCATACATCTGCATAAGTTGCCGAGATTCTTTTATGACCTTATTGATCTGTTCTATCATGTGCACCGGAATACGAATAGTACGAGCTTGATCGGATATGGAACGAGTAATTGCCTGTCGAATCCACCAGGTAGCATAGGTACTGAATTTATATCCCTTCTTATACTCAAATTTCTCAACTGCTTTGATAAGACCGATGTTTCCTTCTTGTACGAGATCAAAAAAATGGAGCCCTCGGTTTGTATATTTTTTTGCAATACTTACGACGAGTCTCAAATTTGACTGGATTAGTCGATCCTTTGCCTTACAGACAATTTTTCTACCTGATTGAATGGTATTGTGAATATGTTTAATACTCTTAACGATTTCACCCGTTTCTTTTTCTACAGCTTCTATCTGCTCTTCTGTTTTTCTGATTTCATTGTACATTTTCTTGATTTCTTCAGCATAAGGAAAATAGGTCTTTTTAATCCCCTCTATTCCCTTTCCACCTTCAATGTGTTTGTTGATCGTTTTAATTTCTCTGATCGATCTCCCCGCCTTTATCTCTACATCTTCGAGTTTTTTTTCAAGTGAGATTATCCGTTTAAAGTAATCATCAATTCTGCTCGAAATTCTTGTAATCTCCTCCTTATTGATGCTTACGCGCTTGAGTACGCGATAAATCTCCTTATCAACGGCTTCCTCTCCAAGTCTCTTATTGGACACGGGAGAATATTTTTCAGATAGAACCTTCTCAAGGTTATAAAACTTTCTCTTGAGCTTTCTCCTATCTTCTGAGGATACATTGTAGAATCGCTGATATTCCAGAAGATTCTGAATATCCAATTTTTTATTCTTAACCCGTTCAACTGTTTTTAGAATTTCTCGAACAAAGTATCTGGAGTTGAACAACACATTCTCAATTATACGTTCGCCTTTCTCAATCTCTTTCGCAAGTTTTACTTCCTCTTCAGCTGTTAAAAGGCTTACCCTTCCGATCTCCTTCAGATACAATCTGATGGGATCATCAATATGAGTACAGCTATCCGAGTTGATGATCTTACTATCGTATGTTTCCTCATCCTCCTCTTTTTCGATCTGCACATCATCGGAATCAACTTCTTCGGTTTCATCACTTATTTTATCCACAATGCTGATATTTTCTTTTGAGAGGAATGCGAACAGTTCATCGATTTTGTCGGAGCTTATCAGGGTGTTTGGTAGTGTATCGTTGATCTGGTCGTAGGTAATGATGTTATTTTGCTCCTCTGCAAGGCGCATGAGCTGTTCAATCTCAGGCATATTTTTCATGTCAAACACTTTTCAACTCCCCACGATGCAGTATTTAGAGATTCATCTTATTTGCTTTGAGCAGCTCTATTTTTTTCAGCTCATTGGAAAAAGCATTCTTCTCTACAAGGAGCTCGTTTTCAAGAGATTCATCGTTTTCAAGTTCTGCCTTTTTCAGTAGCTCATTGACATGTTTTAATTTTTCTTTCAGTCGTATTTCCTTTAAAGCGGCGATCGTATCTATCAGTTGCTCTTTCGGCTTATTGCCCAGATGCCCTTCAATTAATTTTCCGCTCAGATATTTTATGAAATCTTCATTATTGAGGTGGTTAAAGACGGTTGAAGAATTCCAGCTCTTATCCGCCTGTACCTTAATAATTGCCTTCCAAAGTAGTTTTGTTTTGTCCATTTTCCATGAAAGTAGCTATCATCGAGTCGGGATTCGGCAATAGGAAAGAGTTCAGGATTACTGAGAATAAGTGTAAGGAGGTAGAGTTCAGTGTTTAGGCCTTTATTTTTTCTTTCGGAAGGTAACGTTTTTTTGTAGGCGAAATCTCTTCGATGGCCAAATCTTGTGATTTCTCTTTTAAGAATACCGCTCTCCGTATGCAGTGTCTTTGACAACCTTTCTACAAATTCTTCTTTAAATATTTCATCGTCCATATTATCATAGTATTCGGAAAGCGACTTCAATATAACAATTTTTTCATTTGCAGTATATTCTTTTTTTGTTCCAGTATAATTTTTTATAATAAATTCTATTCCCGTTATCGCATCACGTTTCAGCAATTCAAAGTCATCGGATGTATAGTTATTGAAAAAGTTACCCGGATCACAGCCACTGGGAAGTCTTATTATGTACGGATCTGTTCCCCTCCTATGCAAAATCATGGTGCTCCGCAATGCCGCTTTGACGCCTGCTGTATCGGGATCGAAGATGAGGTAGATATTCCGGGTGTAGCGCATAATCTGTGCAACCTGTTCCTCGGTAAGTGCAGTTCCCAGAGGTGCAACAGTATTCCCATAACCCGCCTCATACATCTTAATGACATCAATGTAGCCTTCGACCACAAAAACATGGTCACTTTTTCGAATTGGCTCCTCTGCAAGATGAAAACCATAGAGCTGTCTACCCTTGTGGAATATGCTGTTCTCATTCGTGTTTATATACTTTGGTGATTCTGAATCTTCTTCTTCCAGTAATCGTCCCCCAAATCCGATAAATCGGCCAAGGTTATCCTGTATTGGGAACATGATCCTCTTCCTAAATCGATCGTACCACCCACGGCCACCTTTTCTTCTAACGATGAGCCCGGATTCTTCGATCAATTCCGGACTATACCCTTTTTTCCTCAAATTGGTAAATCCATTTTCCCAGCTGTCAATCGCAAATCCCAGATGAAAAGCCTTTATGGTTTCAAGATTAACCCTTTCTCTCTCCTAAATAATTCAGAGCTCTTTTGCCTGCTTGGGAGAACAGGTTTCTCCTATAGAGCTGTTCAGCATCAGAAATTACATCATGAAGCAGACTTGCCCTATTGGATTTGCCCTGTTCTTCCCATGTTGATCGAACTTGTACCCCTACCTTTTCACCGAGAAACTTGACCGATTCAGGAAATGAGAGGTTCTTGAACTGCATGATGAAATTAAATGCATTGCCACCGGCTCCACAACCGAAGCAGTGAAATATTCCCTTTTTTGGACTTACGATAAATGATGGGGTTTTTTCTGAGTGAAACGGACAAAGTGCTTTATAGTTCTGCCCTGCTTTCCTAAGAGGAACATATTCACCGACAATGTCTACGATATTTGTTCTCTCTCTTATCTGATTGATTATTTCTTCCGGGATATACAATTGTGCTCGTCGAATCCCTTGTATAAATTAGTAAAAAACTAGCTTATTTGATGTCCAATCCTGCCAGATTTATTGTACTTGTCTATTGCTCTCAAATGTTCCTCATAGGTCGACGAAAAATAATGGCTTCCATCTTGTTTTGATACGAAGAATAAATAGTTAACATCTGCAGGAGAAATCGCCGCTTTTATGGACTCAATTCCGGGATTTGCAATAGGACCAGGTGGAAGTCCTTTGTGCAGGTATGTATTATAGGGGGAATCAACCTTTAAATCTCTGTATAGCAACCGTTCTTTTGGTTTACCAAGTACATACTGTACTGTGGCACATGATTCGAGCCGCTTATTATTCATTAATCGATTATAGAATACCGCAGCGATTATTGGTCTCTCATCATCTATCTTGGCCTCTCTTTCAACGAGGGATGCTATTATAATTATGCGTTTCAATTCATCCTCGGTATTTGTGGCGAAAGAAATGCTCTCTAAGGCTTGTAAAAACCTTTCAATCATGACAGTGACAATCTGATCAGCAGGAAGATTTTTTGCTACAACATAGGTGTCGGGAAAGAGGAATCCTTCCGCACTTTCAAAAGGAATACCAAACCTACGTAGCAGCTCAGGATTTTGGGAGGCCCTCTTGAAGTCTTCCGCAGGAACGATGCCTTCCCTTTCAAGAATCTCTGCAATCTGTGCTATATGTAGTCCTTCAGGAATAGTGAACTTTACTGTTACAACCGTACCCTCGTTAAGGATGTTTACTATTTCGTTCGTCTTCAGTTTCCCATCAAATCGGTACTCCCCGGCCTTTATTTCCCCCGATAATCGACGAATCTTGACAATGGCAATGAAAAATCTTTTCGAACGAATAATCCCGGCTCTTCTCAATTTTCCGGCCACACGTATAACACTATCTCCATGTTCCACAACAAAGTTTGAAGCGAACAGCCCTGTTCGTGACGGCGAGTTAAAAAAGAGTAGTAGGGTGAAGAGAGAGAAAAAGATAACAACAGCAATGAGAAGAATAATGATTCGCTTAGGCATCGTAATCAGAAATCAATGCAAGATCTATTCTTTCATGAAAAGAGAACACTTCACATCGAACATCAGCTTGAACAAATTGGTCCTTTTAAAATAATATCGATAAGGAAGCGCGTAAAGAAGAGAATGTATCGACAATTAAACTTTTTAATAGCCCTATATATTGTTGATGCAATGAATCAACCTTCTTGCCAGCATTTACAATTTCCTATCAGGGTGAAAAGCGGTTACATAAGATGCCCTTTCATCAGCTCCATATTGTTTAATTTAAGGGATATCGCATTCGTTACAAAACTAAGTATGTCAAGTTCACCCTCTGTATAATTTGTATCTCCTTTTTCCGTTAAATTGAGAACACCAATGATTTTTTCCCCTGAAAAAATTGGATAGGAAACGAAGGATTTCGATTTGTACTTCTCCTTTGCGTCAAAATCCTCCCTATCTTCTCCTTTATTAACTACCAATGGTTCTCCATCTAAAAATACACGACCAGCTATTCCCTCACCAGGTTTGCTCTTCATCTTTTTTGCAAGCGTTATTTCTCTGTTGCCCCAACCAATAGTTTTATAAATATAGAGTTCATTTCTCTTCTTATCGTGAAGCATAATAGAAGCCCTGTCAGAATTGGTAATCTTTACCGTAATTACAAGGAATTTGTTAAGCAGCTCCTCCAAGTTGATGATGTTATTCAAATATCTCTGAATTCCAATCAATAATTTACACCCCGTGGCACCCTGAACATTTTCAGCTAAAGAGAGCGCATCGATACTATCGGTGCTAATATTCATGGTTATTCTATCGCGCATACTGATAAGATTNNTGCAACGAAAAGAAGAAGGATTACCGTGATATCCTCACCGCTGATGAAATAGGGAAGCATATTAAGAGATAACAGTGCGTGATAGATAGCTACCAGAATAATAACAACAAATAGTACCACATATTTAATTTTTAACGTATTCATGGCTGCGACTCTCCAGATTCAGTGATGATGGGATAGATTTTGACTCTCCATTTTGGATTAATCTTGCCTGTGCATTATCAATGTACACCACGCGTGGGAAGTAATAGAGCGGTTTATCTTGCAGAAACCCGATTTCGAGCAGCAATCCAAAGCTCGTTTCTTTTGACCAGCTTTGATCAAATATAAGATTTCCGAGACTGTAAGCTATCAAGCCACCATTATAGACTTCAATACCCTGAATGACGTGTGGGTGACTACCCAGAACTACATCAACTCCCAGATCAACGAGCTCTCTCATTTTATCGATCTTTTCAGCTTCAGGTTCATTTATATATTCAATGCCGGAATGAAAAGATGCTACAACAAGGTCATATTTTTCTTTCATTAGGGCAATTTCACGCTCCAGAGCCGCTTTATCATAGGTAAGAGTACTCATAGAACCACCTGTGTTCTCGTCGAGCCGAAATGGGTATATATCATTCAACGCTATTATTGCAACACTTGTACCTTTTACAGAAAAAATTGCCGGCTCTAACGCTTCCTCTCTTGTTTTTCCGGCTCCTGAATACTTCAGCCCCGCTAGATCGAGAAGTTTCATAGTGTCCAGCAATGCTTCGACACCCCAATCAAGGGCATGGTTATTGCCAAGAGAAAGTATATCAAGACCAGAGTAGATGAGCCCTTTAATAACCGATGGTTCTGCTCGAAAATAGATACCTTTATGTGGATAAAACCTACGACCCCTTGATGAAATGGGTGATTCAAGATTCGCAAATGCTATATCATGCTTGATGATTTCAGAATGTATTTCCATAAAAGGGTACCCTGGCCCAAATTGTTTTAAAAATTTTTTCGTTCCTCTGGTGAGCATAATATCACCACCAGCAACTATTGAAAACGTTTTATCAATCCACAATCCACATCTCTCACGAAACTCCTCTTTATTCAGCCGGATGTTACTCTGCCTTACATATATATTTGCTCTGTAGTTTTTACTATAATTCCCATATTTAATATTATAGAGCGTTGGAAAGGTTTCATCCACTTTAAGTGATTTAAGATTGAGATTCAAATTCTGATATGAGATAATTCCGATCGGTATTCTGTTCCTCGAAATCTTTTTAATAACATCGGCATCGGATGATGCCGTATTCTTAACAAGTTCATCGAATTTATCACTACTGATGTTCGATAGAGTATGCTGTGGAGTCGTAACTGCAATTTTAATAAGGTTGTATTCGATTTTATCGAGCACAAAGATTTCGGAATGGAGTTCTGTATCAGTAATGTACAGCGCATTGGGATTTGAGATGAGGAAAGAGTTAAGCTCAGTAGATTCAAATAGTCCGACCTGTACATCAAATCCCATATCGGTTATCGTATTTCTCAGATCAGCAACTATGAGTGAATGATGAGGAAGGTTCGATTCATAGAAGAGGTTAAGCTGCCCCTTGTCCTCAATTTTAATCTTTGCTAAAAAAGAAAATAAAGAGAAAGGAATGATAATCGCAAATAAAAGGAGGATAAGTTTTTTCATTGCGATTCATATACCCTTAAAATATAAGAATCCCGAGAATTCTCATATTTATTCATGCTCATGATCTCAATAAAATAGTTGCCTTTTGGGAGATCCAAAATCTCACTCTCCCCCTCTTCGGCAGGATTCTCATTGATCAGAGCAATCAGATTACCCGATTCATCCCATATATTCATGGCAAGATCGAGGAGTATACATGGAGTGAGTTCAAAATTAACCGCAACGGTTCCCTCAGTTGTTGAGGTTTCCTTTCCTACCTGGAGGGAATATAGATCCCTATCTCCTTTGGGTGTGATATATCCCCTTTTTAGTCCGCTCATGACTAGGGGATTAGCCCTCTCAAAAGAATCATTGATTTCAAATTCTTCATCCTCCTCCCATTTCCTTTTTTCGACTAGAAGGGTATACTGGACTCCCTGATCATATCTCTTGTTCTCCAGGTTGTAGATCTTAGCGTAGTAAATTCCAGTACTGACACCAATGTTCTTCAGGATCTCCCCTTCATCGGTACCCCTGTCATTCACCATCAGAAGGAGGTCTTCTCTGGATGTATATAATTCGATCACAGGATCAATACTCTCCGTTGGGCTAACTTTTATGGAAATCACCTGTGGTTCAGGTTCATATATATTCATTCGGTACCAGTCAATATCTCCAGCCGGATTGAAGTATCCACTTATATCTTTAGAAAAGGTAATGGTATTTGCAAAGGTATAACGATCATTGGGTTCAATTTCTCCCAATATGCCCTCTTGTTTTTCCTTTTTCAAAATGTAACCAACCTTTGTGTTTTTTTGTGGGAGATCCGAGCTTTCAACTTTAATGTAGTAGTTCCCCTTACCAAGACCAACACTCATAAGTCTCTCCATCTCCCCAATATTGTTGCTGTTGGCCATCCTTATCAAGTAGCCCAGTTCATCGTAAAGTGAAATGATCGAATCGACGTCCGGAACAGCACTTAGACTGAGATGTATGATCTCTTGCGAAGTAGTGTCCTGTATGGTAAATGCAAACCAATCAACCTCTTTTTTTTCCTCGTCTGTAGCGAGCGGATTACGTGCAGGATCGAAAAAACCTCTCATGAGACTGGATTGACCAAATCGCGTAGCAAGAACCGGTTTGTCATTAGGTTCCCGCTCCTCACTATCTTCCATTTCTCTTAGATAGACTGTAAGTGTATATTCATTGTTACTGTTTCCACTTATAGACCTGCTATTTGGAACTTTTTCCACTGAAAACAGAGCTTTTCCTTCTCTTATATCATTAATTGAAAAAAACACATTGGCAATTTCCTCCCCATAATGGTTCCCATTACTCATCAAATCGTTATCATCTATAACCTTTACTACTCTGTTTTCACTGTGTATCTTGATTAGAAGGTCCAGATCAGGGGTTCCGGTAACAAGAATGCGCACAGCAATATCACTATTCCGTGCAGATACATCATCCCATGCTTTAAATGATTTTTGCTGCTCGGCTAACTTGTAAAAATCTATGTCCTTCTCCCCTTCAATTGTACCCTTTATGGGCTTGCTACTTTGAATCTTCATTGCCGTACGTTGGTCATCGTTTGATTCGATCTCTCTATCATAACGCATGCCGCAGCCAATTGGATAGATTAATACACAAAGTATAAATAACATTAATAATTTTATTAAAAAGGGCTTTCTCATCCTTTTCAATTTACTCCTCTCTCCACAGGCCACGCTTCATAAATTCTGCCCAAATCGGTGCAGCAACAACACCACCCGACTGGCCGTTTCCAAGCGTAAATGATGGATCATCGTAACCGACCCACACAGCTGTGACTATAGTATCGGTATACCCAATAAACCAGGCGTCGGTAAAATTATTGGTTGTTCCTGTTTTTCCAAAAGCATCGATAGCAAATCCTGCCGATTGAAGAGCCCGATATGCTGTTCCGCCGCTTTTGAGTACACCAGAGAGCATCTGGTTTACCTTTTGCGCGGTATCATATCGCATTACCCTTAGCCTGTCTTCCAGATCATACTCTGTTCGGAGTTTTTTAATATCTCTCTCGTTATTGAGCAGTATATCTCCATGCCCATTTTCCACCCACAGGACCGTATGGGGAAATACTTTCTCTCCGCTATTGGCAAAGACTGAGTATGCCCGAGCAAACTCAAGCGGTGAAAAACTATACGCTCCAAGTGCGAGCGAGGGGTATGGGTCGAATCGCTGCTGGGCTTCTTCTTTTTCCAGATCAAAAGCTTTTCCCATTAATTCAATGATAGGTTCAGGCCCGATCACCTGTAAAAGCTGTACCGCTACAGAGTTTAGGCTCATCTTGAGCGCTGTTTCCAGTGTAACTGGGCCATAATAGCGATCGTTGTAATTTGCCGGCTTCCAGAGACCTTGCGGAGTTTCTATTTCAAGTGGTTTATCTATAAAAATATCATCCTTCGAAAAATCCCGCAATTCAATTGCTGCAGCATAAACGAATGGCTTAAAGGATGAACCCACCTGTCTGACTGCTGAGGTAGCTCTGTTGAACTGATTTTCAAAGGTAAACCCGCTCCCCCCAACCATCGCCAGGATGGCTCCACTTCTGGGATCCATAACAATAAGAGCTCCTTCAACTTTCCGATCGGATTCACCTGTAATAAGTTTTGTTTTCTCGTCTTGCAGAATCAACCCTTCACTCAAAACCGCTTCAGCAATGACCTGTTTTTCGAGATCAAGTGTGGTATAAACCTTGAGGTCACCACTTCTCACTGACTCCTCCCCAAGAGTATTAACAAGATACTGTCTCACATACTCAACAAAATATGGGGCATTGTTCTTCTCCATATTCCAAAAAGAAACGGTAGGACGGTGATTAATGGAATTTTGGCGATTCCAGTATTCATCCACGGCGTCCTGTTGAATTCCACTGTTTATTACTCCATTTTGATCAAGAATTGAAAGGACGATCCCCTGTTTTCTCCTACTCCGATCCTGATAAAGGAGTGGAGAGAATCGCACAGGATTCGGGATCATACCTATGAGCATAGAAATGTCGTATAAATTAAGGTCAAACACCTCCTTGTTAAAATAGAATCGCGCGGCATTCTCAATACCGTAGTTATAGTGACCGAAATTAATTGAGTTGAGATAGAGGCTCAATATTTCATCCTTGGAAAAGCTCTTTTCAATCTCTATTGTACAGAACAGTTCATATATCTTCCGGCGTACGGTTTTTTGACTGTCAGTAAAGAGGATCTTTGCAAGTTGCTGTGATATAGTACTGCCACCCTGAGAAAAGGAGAGTGTTTTAAGGTTTATAAGAGCTGCTGCAGCTATCCTTCTGAAATCAAAACCTCGATGGGCATAAAATTTTCTATCCTCCATCAAAATAAGCGTCTCAATTAGCAGAGGGGGCATGTCCTGTAGCGGAAGTATTTTTCGACGCCCGTTTGAGAACTCACCAATTATATAACCCTTTTGGTCATAAACAACGGTACTTCTCCCTTGTTTTAAACTTGGCGTAAGTGAAACAGGACTCTCACGGTTCTCCTCCAGTAGCTTACGTAAGTAATAGAGACGGTTTATCACCTCAGTTTTACTATTCAGCCAGATCGCATAGCTGCTGTAAAAGGTTATTCCGATGGCACTCAAACAGATGAATGCCAAAATGGTAATTGTAATCAGTACATATTTCATAGTATATTATAGTACACCCTTTAAGCAGTAATGTAACACTGAAATACCGATCAGGTTAACTATTCATGGAACAATTCTACAAAGGAGTACCCGGGTCGCGAAGAATCGCGATTGGCAAGGCCATTGTTTTCTTACGCTCGAATATCATTATTCCAAGATACCAAATAAAAAAAAATATACAATCCATTAAGAGTGAGATTGATAAACTCGAAACTGCTCTACTGAAGACGAAGAACCAGCTTGAGGAATTGAAAACTGAACTTCTTCAGAGCAAATCGCCACTTGAAACCGGATACCTCGATTCAACAATACTCATGCTCGATGATCCAATGATACGGCAGAAAGTTTCTATAAAAATAAAGGAAAGTTACCTGAACATAGAGTGGATTTTTAATGAAGTAATTGAAGAGATGGCTAATGAACTAAGAGATTCTGATATACTTTATTTCAAGGAAAGAGCACCAGATGTTATTTCAATAGGTTATCGAGTATTAAAAAACCTCATGGGAAACAAGGAAAAAGAGGCATCGGAAATCGGAAAAAACTCAATCGTAATTGCCCACACACTTTCTCCGCCGGAAGTTGTTGCTCTCTTTAGGAGGAGGATCAAGGCCATTGTTACAGAGATCGGTGGGAGAACCTCTCATGTGGCAATAATGGCCCAGGATTTGAAAATACCTGCTGTAATTGGCGTTGAAAACATAACCAGCACGGTTCAGACCGGTGATACGGTAATAGTGGATGGTACTGCCGGTACGGTTATAGTAAATCCTGAGATTGATGCATATAAACTCTATCAGTACAAAGAGAGAGAGCAGCGTGATTACGATAGCAACCTCAAAAAGATTCAGAAAAAACCCTGTCTCCTCAAAGACGGTATCGAGGTGAGTCTTTTAGCGAACATGGATCTAGAAGAGGAGCTGGATTTGGTGAAACATAGTGGTTGTACTGGAATAGGATTGTTTAGAACGGAATATCTTTTTTT
>JABAOF010004829.1_pt8 | contig 11890 bp, 8 predicted proteins | sample 7062171 | NCBI WGS metagenome assembly JABAOF01 (sample SAMN14538628, study PRJNA623070) | marine sediment metagenome | biome: marine biome [ENVO:00000428]; feature: marine pelagic biome [ENVO:01000023]; material: deep marine sediment [ENVO:00002113] | place: India: Gulf of Khambhat ... | reverse complement strand
CGTGATTTCAAATATGTCCATCGCCAACTTATAGGCTCGCTGAAATACCTTCAAATCCCTGTATCCATTGTAATTCAGCTTATTCCTTTCTCTTTTCCTGTCTACTGCATACTCCATACTTTAATCTCTGTTGGTTTTGTTGTTTGTTAGTTTTCTTATCACATCCTGGCAGTGTTTGAGGTCTTCTAGTTCCTTTATGTCGGCGTTGACCATTATCTTAACCAAATCGGTGAACTTGACTTTTGCTTCCCAGCCCAGTTTTTCCTTAGCTTTTGTCGGGTCACTCTGGAGACATTCGACTTCGGTTGGGCGAAAGTAACGGGGGTCGATTTCAACGATGACGGATCCGGGTTTCAAGGGCAAGGCTGAGGGGGAGGAAAAGGTTGAGGTTGAGGTTGAGGTTAACGGCGAAGCTAAGGACCGGACGAGGCCTTTTTCGGAGGTACCAGACCCCTTCCACTCGAGTTCGATTCCAGCATGGGCAAAGGCAAGATCGACAAATTCTCTGACTGAGTGGCTCTCTCCTGTGCCGAGGACATAGTCACCTGGTTCATCCTGTTGCAGCATGAGCCACATGGCTTCTACATAATCTTTGGCATATCCCCAATCCCGTTTTGCATTGAGGTTGCCGAGGAAGAGCTTATCCTCCAAGCCAAATTTGATTCGCGCCAGGGCCCTCGTGATCTTCCGGGTCACAAAGGTCTCGCCCCGTCTTGGGGACTCGTGGTTAAAGAGAATCCCGTTCACGGCAAAGAGGTTGTATCCTTCCCGGTAATTTCGAACCATCCAATAGGAATAAACCTTTGCGGCAGCATAGGGGCTCCGGGGCCTGAAAGGGGTTAGCTCATTCTGAGGGGATGGGGAATCCCCAAACATCTCACTGCTCGATGCCTGGTAGAACTTGGTCTTGATTCCACTCCTCCGAATGGATTCCAGAAGACGAGTTGTCCCAAGACCCGTGACATCGCCCGTGAATTCCGGCATATCAAAACTTACGCGAACATGACTCTGGGCACCAAGGTGATAGATTTCGTCCGGCCGAATATTGTAGACCAATTCGGTGAGTTGTCCGGAATCTGTGAGGTCGCCATAGTGCAAGTGGAGTTTTGTTTCAGGGAGATGTGGGTCTTGATAAATGTGATCGATTCGATCCGTGTTGAAGGTACTGGCCCTTCGGATGAGGCCGTGGACTTCGTAACCTTTCTCTACGAGCAGCTCGGCCAGGTAAGAACCGTCCTGACCTGTGATACCGGTGATGAGGGCCTTCATTAAACCTCCGAGTTAAGGTTAAGGTTAAGGCTAATCGTCTATCTCGTCGGTCTCGTGGATCTGGTGCGTTCGTCTGTTTCGTTGATCTGGTTGATTTCGTGAATCTCGCCTGTCTGGTCTGTTTGGTCTATTTCGTCAATTTCGTGGATCTCGTCTACTCCGTTTGGGTTCTGGACCAAGACCAATTCGAAGAACTATCGCCCATAATACGGTATAGAGAAAGGCGTTGGCGGGCAGTTGGAGGTTTTTCTGAACAATGCTGTGGAACATCAGCCCCAAGATACCCACTAGGCCGCCCACTGCTATGTATCGCCGTGGATCACCCGGGGATAGTGACCGAATCCCTGAGACGGCTTTAGAAAAGAGAAGGATGAATAGACCAATAAGGGGCAATATTCCTACTGCCCCTACCTCTGAGGCCAGTTGGAGAAAATCATTTTCTGCCTGAATATCAAGGGCAAGGATGTGAGAGGAGCGATACATGGAGAATACCTCGGTAAACGTCCCAAGGCCTGAGCCCAAGATAGGAAAATCCTTGAGTATCTCAGCGGTGTTCTCCCAAAGAATCCATCGAGACGACAGTCCTTCAGGGGTATGGAAGAAACGGCTTATGACTGCATCCAGCCCAATCAACACTAACCAGAGCACGGCCAGGCCAAAAATCAGGACTGATGTTTTTGAGAACCTGCGGCTTTGATGAGGATTCCTGAAGAGGAAAACGACCAGGCTGAATGAGATGAGGAGGCTCACAATTCCCCCTCTCGAGGCTGATAGAAGCAGTCCAAGGATCATCAGGATCACTCCAAACCCGAGAAGAAAATTCTTCCCGTCAAGAGACGAGAGTCGGTGACGCCACCCCATGTAATGCTTTGATTGATTTACCTCACGCGAGTATAGAAAGCCAATGCTTAAGGGGATGACCATGAGAAGATAGCCCGCGAAACAATTCCGATTAAGGAAAGTCCCTGTGACTGATGAGATCCATGCCGACCAATCCAGATTGAAGATGTGGCGGCGGTCGCTGAAGAATTCGAACATCCCATAGAGGGACTCAAAGACTCCCACCAGAAATATAACGATAATTAGGTGCTTTGTCACCCGGTATCGATTATCCGTAAGCCTCCATTGAAGAAGAAAGATGAAAAGGCCTGAAAGGGAGATCCATTTAAGAACCTCCACCTTGGTGGCAAAAGGGTAGAAACTGAGAGTCGTCATCAGTGACTGGTTATTGGTGATTGGTGATTGGCTACTGGTTACAGGATGGACAACTGACAGCTCACTGCGAAGGTCAAATGTTTTCGGGGAAATGATCTTCACTATCCCCTCGGGAAGGGAAACCATCTGAAAAAAGACGAAACCCAGGAAGAGGGAAAGAAGGAGCACAGTTATCAGTAAATAGTTATTGGTTATTCGTGAATAGTTACTGGTTGTTCGTGAATCGTTACTCGTAATTCGTAATTCGTTACTGCGCCTTGCTGATCCGTTGTCACTGTTTGATGACGTGCGACTCGACATGTCGACCTTGGCATTCGCAATTGCCGATTTGTTTTCATAACGATTGGCCGATAGCCGATGACTGAGTCTCTGTGCTGCCCAGAGGATAATGATTAGCAGAATCCCTAGTTCCATCAAGAAATAAGCCCACGGCACCTGTGAGCCGAAGGCGAGCGGCGTGAAGATGAGGAGGAGGATGAGGAGGATCTCTATGGTTGAATCTAGCATTGTTATTAGTGATTAGTTATTTGTGACTCGTTATGAGTGATTAGTTATTAGTGACTAGCTATTGGCTGTTAGAACCAGAATCATCTTTGCTTTTCTTAAGCGAACGGATGTAACCGTTCAATAGGCGCATACAGTCCTCAATCCGCTTCTTGGCTTCGGTGAACTCTCCTTCTGATATATAGGAGTTATCAAATGAGGTAATCATGTGATCAAGGAGTTCACTGAGCGAGCCTCGAGCCATACGACAAAACTGGATATTCTCTTGGAAATAATAGCGGCCAAACCCTTCAGCGATATTGGCCGTTACTGATCTCTTTGCCCTGATTATCTGATCCACAAGACGGTATTTCTCAGATTCAGGGAATCTCTTAATTAGGCCCCTCATAAAACTTTTCAACTCCCTTGATCTCTTCCAGACTTGTAACTCTTGGAAGGACTTAATCCGATTTCCCATTTCGGGTCAGTGATTAGTAAATCGTTGTGAATTATTGGTCATTTAGTAATTGCCTGCAATCGTTTAGTGGTAATCATGTGTCACTTTTCATCTGCTGGTCATCTTGCTGCCGCCAAGTAGGTTCCAGTTGCTGATGACTGATAACAATTAACCAACCTATCTCACTTGGGGGAGATTGAGTCGGGGACGTTGGGTCTTTGGCCTTCCAGGATCGCTTTCGGGTATTCGGTCACCATCTTCCACGCCTCTTCTCGGCCTACTATTTTCCCCGCGGCTCGAAGAGCATGTGAGAGAACCGGCGGTCTCCCATCGCTCGAATGGGCGTCTGACGCGATTACGTGGACAAGCCCCATGGAGAGTAAGTTCTCGGCGACTCGTTTTACCTCCGGCCCAAACCCACCCGTCACACTCATGGCGGTGACCTGACCGAGGCACCCCATTCGGATAATCTCATAATATCGCCGAGGGTTCTGCCCCACCTCGAGGTTTCTCTCCGGATGAGTAATGATCGGAATGACCCCCTTTGCCATCATCTGGAAAAGAACATCTTCACCTCGAAATGGTATGCCCTGAAAGGGGAATTCGAGGAGGACACATTTTCCACGACCACCGATTGTCATCACCTTCCCTCCATCCATGTAGTGAAGGGTCTGGTGAGAAAAATGAACATCCGCGCCAGGAAGGATCCTGATTTCAGATTTTGGATTTTGGATTTTGGAATTCGGATTTGGGATTTCGGATCTGGGATTTCGGAATTCGGATCTGATCGGATCTCTGAGCTCGGCTCGAGGATTCTCGAGGCCGAACTTAGCCAGGGCTGCATTAAGGGCTTGAACTCTGGCGAGGATTCTTGATCGATCATTCTGATAGACACCGTTCAAGGTGTGAGGGGTGGCCACGATCGTCCTTATCCCATCTCGATAGGCGATCTGGCACATGAGGAGTGATTCCCTAAGGTCCTTAGCGCCATCATCAAGCCCTGGAAGGATGTGCGTATGAAGGTCGATCATGTTTTGCACCGATCCCCGTCTGATCTTTTTCTCCTCAAGAGGATTCCTCGGCGAGATAGTCGAGGGAAAGTATCTTGAGGCTGTCGTTCTCTCTAATCAGAATCCAGCGGATGTCCCCCGTCCAGCTCTTCTTCTTCCCTCTTTTTTTCAATGTTTGATCCAGTTCATAACGGGCACGGGCTTCCACTGAGTTTTGATAGATCTCGATTCCGAGATCGTCAAGTTCATAAGAAAGTTCCCGGCTTCTTTCGAAGAAATCCGCATACATTTTCCCGATAGAATCGAACCGGTCCCGGCCATTCTGAGTGGCTTCCGATGAGAATAGCGACAGGAAGCCATTTACATCCCTCTTGTTGTAGTGCTCTGTGTAATCAGCAAAGAATTGCTTTAACTCTTCCTCTGTTGCGAAATCTGAAACGGGTGTCTCCAATAGTGTTTCAACTGGCCCAGTTACCTGATTTCTATACTCCTTGGGGATCCAATCGTACCTTGTCGTGAAATTGGCATTCCCCGTTTCATCGATCCATCTGTAAACTTCCTGAGAATAGGCGGGGAAAGACAAAACAAGTGATAGGATGATTGCCAAAAGAAATACTCGTTGTCTCACTTCCATAGGGCCCTCCTTGTTTAGCGTCTGAAGTTTCTTTTTGATTCTCCCATGTAGCCTGCGGCTATGGCCTTCTTCGGCCTCCCCCTTCCTCTCGCCGTGGAGGAGTAGACTTTTGGGTTTGATAATCGAGGAAGCGTATTTTCAGCGTGTCGTTCTCTCTGGCCAGAATCCAACTGATCTCCCCGCTCCAGACCCTTTTTTTATTGTGTTTCTTCAATACCTGGTCCACTACATAACGGGCTTCAACAACTGCCACATTCTCGAAGAAGACGTCAGAAATCATAGCCTCCTGGTAAATTCCAATCCTCATATCCTGAAGACTATAATTGAGCTCGCGACTCTGGTGGTAAAAATCCGAATAGATTCTCGCAATTTCAGAGAACCCATGTTTCCGGTTCTGAAGAGCACTCAAGGAGAAAAACGACAGGAAACCGTTTATGTCCTTCCGGCTGTAACGCTCCGCGTAGTCCACAAAGAACTCCCTGACCTCTTCCTCAGTGATAATCTGCAAAGTTGATAGAACCGCACTGCTTTTTTCTTCATCCTCAATCGAGGAGTCAGAGGCGATCAGGGGAGGTGCCACGTCTGGCTCTTCAGATCGGCTCGGCGTGCTCATACCGGTCCGGGCAACGGGCTCCCGACTTCTGCTCTCCGATCCCCGTCCGATTTCCTGGTTCAGGGTCTTCTTAGTCGTTTCCGCCATCTTTGTGTCAGGCCCGGGCGTCAAATGCCCCGTGTCCTTTTGATCCGAACGTTGCTGATTCTTTGGTGGCCCTTTGCGAGTCTCGAGTTCCTCTCGCCTCTCAGCATCACTCAACCTCTCGATCTCTTTCTGTCTCGTGATCGTCTTCGGAGGGGGTATTTTCTGAACATCGTCCGGATTCTTCAGTCTGTCCAATCGGCTATGTTCGAGGCCGGCTTGCTGGACCGTTGTGAGTTGGTCGAGCTCTGGAATAGGCGACGGGGGCGTAGCGGGGTTTTGGGCATCGGGTCCTTTGGTCTCATCGATCTTTTTTCCAACGGCGAGCGTCTCGAGAGGGGTGACCGCATCAGAGACAGCTTTTTCGTGCAGAGGAGAGGCCGACGGAAGGCTGACCCTAGGAGTGATTGGACGAATTGCAGATGAAATCAGTGGATTCCCCACAGGACGAGACAATCGCAGATACATTCCACCGAGGACGCCCACAAGGCTGACGATGATGAATATGAGGAATAACCTTCGGAGGTAAAAACTCCTTCTCCGCCGCCGATACACCCTTTCGAGGTCGTACTTGATTCGGGTGTTGGGATGTTTCAAAACCTGATAGGCTTCATTGATCTCTTTTGATTTCTCGTCTTCCGGCCCTCCCCGAACTGGCCCGTCGGGATGGAATCTGCGCATCAATTCGATCCACCGAGTGCGAATATCTTTCCCAGATGCGTTTTTTCGTACGCCAAGAATCTTGTAATAGTCCTTCATTGTTCTTCTAGGTCTTCGCCTCTTACCGGGACCCCTGGGGTTGATAATCGAGGGAGAGTATCACCAACTCATCATTTTCTCTAATCAGAGCCCACTGGATGGTGCCCTTGAAGACCCTCTTTTTTCTTCCCCTTTTTGGGATTTGATCTAGCTGGTATCGCGCCCTGGCCACAATCGAATTCTGATAGATCTCGATCTTCATATCAGCCAGTTGGTACTGAAGCCTTCGGCTTTGTTCGAAGAAACCGGAATATGTCTTCTTAATTTCATGGAGTCTGTCTTTTCCATTTTGAACTGCTCGAGACGAGAATAAGGAGATGAAACCATTCGAATCCATCCGGATGTATCGATCCAAATAGTCGGCAAAGAACTCCTTGACCTCTTCTTCTGTGGCGAGAAGAGTTAGCGGAGGCCGCTCGGCCTCCTTTTTCAATGCAGCCTGTTCCGTTTGGGCCTGAGATTCTATTTTCCCCTTCTCGGGTTCCATTGAGCCGCTTATGGAGACCGGGGTTTCCCCTCCAATGTCACCAGTTTCTCGGGTGACCGTTCTTAATGACTCGTCAGGGATGGTCGGCGTCTCCCTTTTCTTGGCTTCGAATGTCTGTTCGGTTACGGTCTCAAATTCTCCTTCTTTTTCGGGAACAATCGGTGTTTCCTCTACCCCACGCCGCGGCGCCTGGTTGGTATGTTTTTCTTCCACGTCAGTCGGCAGACCGTTATCAGCCACCTTTCCGCTCTCGGGAAGCCGTATCACCTGGCCCACCTGAATCTGGCCGAGATCGTCAATCCCAGGGTTTAGTTCCCTCACAGCGTCAAGCAGCTGCTGATCCATCCGGCCAAACTCCTTTAGGATTATGCTATCGATAGTATCCCCCGCCTCTACAGTTACGGCGGTTGTTTTTGGCACTTTGAAGCCTTGAGGACTGGAGAGCTCTTCCAATTCAGACACGGGGGTGGTCCGGTCGGCTTGGGAATCCATCCTTGACGGTGCCCCTGAAATGGCAGACTCCTCGATCAGATCACCTTTAACCGGGACGGCCTCCTTGCCCTTTTCCGTCGCCACCAAATCAGGGGCTAGCCTGACCGTTTGCTTTAGAGGAGACGATTCTAAGGGCGCCCGATCCCCAGATGAATACGGGCCGGCGGTGAGGAAGTAGCCCACACCGCCCGCCGCAAGAGCGAGGAAAATGACAATCAAGATCAGAGAAGGGTACGGCAGGTAACGCCCTGCGAGAATAACCCCCCGTCTCTCCCCTATGAATCTCCCTCTACCGCGAGCCCGATCCATTCCAAGATCAGCGATACATGCTGTTACGGTTTTTTCCTCGATAATTGGAGTCTTTGTTTTGTACCCCCTCAATAAGGATTTGTGGCATATATGGTTGATAATACCGGGTATTCCCCGTGAGTACTTGTAAATCTTCTGGATAGCCTCTTCAGCAAAGCAATTGAGGTTTTCTGCCCCTGCTACCCTTATTCTTGTCCGGATATAATCCCTGGTTTCCTCGCAGTCTAACGGGCGCAGATAATGCCGGATGCTAATTCGCTGCTTCAGCTGCCGCAAGTCGCTTCGATCCAAGAGATCGTCAAGCCCAGGCTGTCCTACCAGGAATACTTGGAGAAGCTTCTGGCTTGACGTCTCAAGATTGTTCAACAACCTGATTTCTTCAAACAAGGCGATATCGAGATTGTGCGCTTCATCAAAAATCAATGCCGTCGTTCGGCCATTCTGATGAGACTCCAGAAGGAAATCTTGAAGCTTTTTGAGGTGGTCGAGTCTAGAGTCACTCTTCGTCTGAAGGCCGAAGTAGTGACACACATGCTTGAGGAAACCTGTGGTGGAGAGTTTCGGGTTAGGAAAATAGGCAACCTGACAATTCCTTTCCAACTCATCGAGAAAAGCTCTGACGGTCGTCGTCTTGCCAATCCCTAATTCTCCTGACAAAACTGCGAAGCCCGTTTTCTCCCTAAGACCGTACACCAGCAAGGCTAGAGCTTCCTGATGTTTGCGACTGTGATAGAAAAACCTGGGATCAGGTGCAATGTCAAACGGCTTTTCCTTAAAACCAAAATAGGCTTCGTACATGGCGTTGTGATAATGGTAACTGGAGATTGCTGACCGATTATTCGTTATCTGGCAGCCGTTATTGGCCACTCGCCGTTGGATCATGGCTAGACAAACGCACTGTCATTCCCCCGCTTCTCTGATCTGGACGTTATCAATCCAGACTGTGCCGGAGATAAACCGGTCGAACTTGTTGGTCTTCTGTCTTCTCACCCTGATTATGCCTCCCTGGGAATCGACTGGTGTGTGAAAGGGAACGGTTAACTGAGTCCACCCATTGTCTCCAATTAGGACATCCGACATCTCATGAAACGAAGGTCCCAGTCCTAAAGCCTCTATGCGGAGACCACTTTTCGTTGTCACGGCCTTTGTCTTCATATAGGCCGTGAGCACGTAGTCAGTGTCTGGTTTCAAAGCCACAATTTGATAGACGTGATGGAAATTGACATTCTCATTTCCATCGAAGTCGATCTTCAAAGAGCGGTTTCCCTCGAAGGCAACCGAATCGTCAAAAGAGGTCTCGACCCCCGAAACGCTCCTAATTCTCCAGTCGAAACCACCACCCAAGATCAATTCCCTTTCAAACCCACCGTTCGTGATGGGGTTCTTACTTGAGGCATCGAAAAGTCCCTCGGCCCGAAGCATGGCCTCCCAGATCGGGGCGGCCTCAGAAAAATCGCCAGAGGCGATCAGAAACTCAATGTGACGCACTGTCTGAGGCCTGTCAGGCGTATAATTCAGAGAAGCGAGTCTCGCCCACCCCTTTTTGGCTGTCTCTTTATCTCCGATTTCATAGAGGTAGGCCAGGTGTTGGTGTAGTGAGGCGGGGTCTTTCGGAATCAATCTTTCCAGGATGAAGTCGGGGTCAACTGCTTTTCTCCATACCTCATACACGAGCCTGCTACGGTTGGGGTAGTGGGAGAGGATGTAAGAGAAATGGGGGAGTGACTTTTCGAGGGCTCCTTGCTGGAGCAAGAGGTTTCCCGCAACCCACCGGCCACGATAAGAGGTGGGAAAGACGAGTATGGCATTTCTCAACGCCTTCTCAAAGGCATGGCTGTCACCCATCCTCTGAAAAGTCCGAGCAAGTCCCAACCAGTACTCTTGTTCAAGGGGGTTTCGGTCGATTGCCTTGGAGAAATTCCGAACCGATGCATCTAAATCAACCTGAAGAAGATTCCACTGGTGCAAGATCGCTAATTTATGAAAAGGGACAGGATTAGACGAATCGATACGCCCTGCCTCGAGTAAGCCTTCCCTTGTGTATGCCCTCTTGGAGACGGCCATCCCCCTCCATAGACCTATGATCTGATAGCCGATGATTAGAGAAAAGAAGATGACCAAAGACCAGAGGAGATATCTCTTCATAGCTGATCACCAGAAAAGAGTCCTCAAGCAGAACCGATCCCGTCATCTGGATTGTAGGGAAGCTCTTTCTCCTTTCCTTCCTTTCCATAGTAGTAACGGTAGCGATAGTAGTAATACCCATATTCGCTTCTTCCAATGTTAACTCGGTTGATCACGACCCCAAGTACCTTGGCGTTCACCTGATGAAGGGTCTCCTTCGCTCGCTGAAGGGTCTCTCTTGGCGTCTTACCTCCCAAAACCACAAGAATAACCCCGTCCACGGACGTGGAGACGATTATCGAGTCAGCAAAACCGAGGATTGGTGGAGAATCGAGAACGATGTGATCAAACTTCCTTCCAAGGACTTGCATCATGCCCTTAAAGAGGTTCGAACCCAAAAGCTCTGAGGGGTTGGGGGGAATCGGGCCTGACGGTATGTAGTAAAGGTTTGGAACTTTCGATTTCCTCACGATGGACTGCAATTCTGCGTTGCCGGACAGAAAGCTCGAGAGCCCCAGGCCGTTCCCCTTTCCCAAGACCGTGTGCAGTCTGGGTTTTCTCATGTCGGCATCAACAACGAGCACGCGAGCTCCGGTTTGGGATAGGGCGATGCCTGTGTTGATCACGGTCGTCGTTTTTCCTTCGGCCGGGTTGGCGCTCGAGATCGCTATTCGTTTGGGAGGCTTTTCCGAGAAAGAGAGAAGAATGGAGGTTCTTACGTTCCGGTAAGCCTCGGACAGAATAGATTTGGGGTGACCGTAAGTAACCAACTCGACTGGAAAGAGTATCTTATCCCCCGATCCTTTCCGACGCTCATAAGCGATTTCCGGGATCATTCCAAAAGAAGGGAGGCGAACGAGTTCTTGAACATCTTCGGGCGTCTTGACGGTGTTGTCCAGGTACTCGAAGAAAAAGGCGAGGCCTATGCCGAGAAAGAGGCCAACCACAACAGCCAGCAACAGATTGAGTCGCTTATTGGGTTTGAAGGGACTCGTTGGTAACTCGGCCTGGTCGACCACCTGAATGTTGCCGGCGGTAATACCTGCCGAAACTCCTGCCTCCTTCATTCTCTGGAGCAAGGTATTATAGAGTTCCCTGTTCGTATCGGCTTCGCGCTTGAGGATATTGTACTGGATCGCCCGCTGCTTCATCTCCATAGCCTTTACCTTCTGACGTTCGAAGGCGTCCCGGAGGAGAGATTCCCTCCGAAGACTCGATTCATAGTCGTTTTTGATGCCAGCGATCACCATACTCATTTCCGTATCGATCTGCTTGCGGACGGTGTCTTTCTGGTTCTTGAGTCGAACCATCTCGGGATAATCGGGCTTGAACGTTTTTAAACGTCTCATGTACTCAGCATCGAGCTGGACAAAAGTCTGTTTCAAATCTTGAATAAGATTGTTCTCGAGGATGAGGGGGAGGGAATCGAAGTTTCGCTTTTTGGCCTGTTTGTAAAGAGCCTCCTTGGCCATCCTGTCCGATTCCGCCTTTGTTAGCGCCTCGTTGAGTTCGGTGAGACGCTGCATGGTGATGTTTTCTTTCTCCTCAAGAGAGATGATGTCGTGTTTGGACGCAAATGCCTGAAGGGTTTCATCAGCTCTTTCCACCTTGGCCTTGAGTACGTCGAGTTGCCTGTTGAGCCACTCCTTTGCTTGCTCGGTCGCCGTGACCCGGGCCTCGAGATTCTGATAGATATAGGTCGTGGCCAGGCTGTTAGAGACCCTCCTCGAAAGCTCGGGATAGTGGGAGTCATAGTGAATCTTGACGAGACGCGTGTTCCTTACGGGCTCAATCTTTAACTGCGAAAGAAACCCATCGATGAGACGGGTCTCCGCTTCATTCCCAGACCGACTCTTTTCAGAGGAACGAAAAAGGCCGGTGATCGTTTGCATGACCTTTGATTTCCATTTCTGATAGGGGGTCTTGGCACTGGGGAGAAACTCGGGATGCTCCG
>JABAOF010009209.1_pt1 | contig 11893 bp, 11 predicted proteins | sample 7062171 | NCBI WGS metagenome assembly JABAOF01 (sample SAMN14538628, study PRJNA623070) | marine sediment metagenome | biome: marine biome [ENVO:00000428]; feature: marine pelagic biome [ENVO:01000023]; material: deep marine sediment [ENVO:00002113] | place: India: Gulf of Khambhat ... | reverse complement strand
GAAATCTATGAGCGAGCATTCAATGTTTACAGCCATCTGGGAAAGTGGATCTCGCGGGAAACGACTAAAGAGGAAATCGCCAAGCATTACACAGCACTCGGAGCAAAACGCCGCAAAGAAGGGTTTGCCCTCTCTGAAATCATCCAGGCGCTGATCATGACAAGGCGGCATTTATGGCTGAAAGTTCTGGCAGAGGGTTTTCTGGATACCGCGCTGGATTTAAACCAGGCTCTGGATTTGAACAACCGGGTGATGCTTTTTTTCGACCGGGCTATCTTTTACACCGCGGTTGGCTACCAACAGAATAAGTGAACGAGCATTTCTTCAATTCATGAAAGCCTCACTGATAGTTTAATTTTTCAATAATTTTCTATTTCTGTGTTATAATTTTAGAAGCATGCAAAGGAGGGTAGCATGAAATCTAAAATTAAATTCATTCTTATCACTCTCGTTCTTTTCGCTTTTCTCGCCGCGTGCACATCAGTCAGAGAGAAAGAGGGATGGGCGGGCAAGATAGAGGAAGAGGGTGGGATTGAAGTCATTTATAATCCTGAAGAGCCCTTGTACGGGGAAATAAACCTTGAATTGGAGGAGGATTTAGTCATCGGAGGCGGAGAAGAATTCGATGAGAATTATAATTTTAGGCGAATCACGAGTTTGGAAGTTGACGACGAAGGAAACATTCTTGTTTTAGATTACTCGGATTGCAGAATTCAGAAATATGACAAAGATGGAAAATATCTGCAGACAATAGGACGAAAAGGGGAGGGGCCGGGTGAGTTCCAACGGCCATCTCGCACCTATTTAGCTCCGGACGGCAAGCTTTACGTCAATGAATTGAGGAAACTTCATGTATTTGATGAGGACCAGGAGTATGAAAGAAGCATCATTCTAAAATCTCTTCTCACCAGTTTTGGAGTGACCAAAGAAGGCAACCTTATGGGATACACATATACTCGCTCTGAAGAAGAAATGACCATTGATATTGCCCTGATTGACCCGGAAGGAAAGAGAGCCAAAACAATAGCCAGCTATCCAGACCAGAGCGTCAGGATTCAGAAAGGAAACCTCATGGTCGGCGGAAATCCTCCCTACAGCCCGGGCTTGTTTTTCTGCCCAGTGGATGAAAATTCAGGAATATACGGATTTTCGGCAGATTACAAGCTGTTCATGACCGATGCGTCAGGAGAGATTATCCGCAGGATTGAAAAGGAGGAGAAGCGTCAACCAACATCAAAGGATGAAGAAAGTGAATACATCAAGGAACGCTGGGAAAGACAGAAAGAAAGAAGAGGAGCGTTATCCGAAGGAGATATACGAAAATTAAGCACATTCGCGGAATACAAACCCTATTTCACGAATATCATCATGGATGATGAAGGCAACCTCTTTCTGCCCAAGCCAAAGTCGGTTATGCACCCGGAAGATTATACTTCTTATGACTTTTTCAATAAGCAGGGATATTACTTCTACAAAATCAAAATATCTGATATCAGACCGCGGGTGATCAAGAAAGGCTGTATATACACTTTTGGAAGCGATCCGGATACTGGGTATTATGAAATCGAGAGATACAAGATCAGAAATTGGGATCAGATCAAAAAATAGTCAAACTCTCAAGCAAAGAGAGGAAAATTCGTCAAGCGTTTTGATATAAAGCCAACATTCCATACATTCCTATATGTAGAAAGAAGGAGAACTTTAGATGAGGAAGACATCCAGATACTTTCTGGGACTGTTCATACTTTTTGTTTTTTTAGCCTGTTTTGGATGCAGCTCGAAAACAAAAGAAAAGGAGAAACTCAGTCCGGCTGATCTGAAACAGCTGGCTGGGTCTTTAGAAAAATGGGAGATTATTGGCGAAGGCACAAATTTTTTAACCGCCAAAATTGACCTGACTCAGATTCTACCCCCTGATCATAAAATATACGCCTTAGTCTTGGATGAAGCCGGGTCTCCTATGCTGAAGGTGAGTGGGTATACGCATGATCCTCAACTTGAAGGGAGAAATCATCTCTGGTTTTATTTTTTTCTGTATGCGCCCGGCCAACTGCCGAGTTTTTTGAGTAAAAGCGGATTTATCAAATTCATCGTGGCCAAGGATGATGACACTGTATTGGAGACGGGTTGGGAGCATCGGAAGACATGGGGCAGCGAAGAGAAGGCGAAGATCTTTGACCTGCCGTCCCCTCCAGACGAGATTCCTGGTTACCTGGTCTTGAAGGATTACACTTTCCTGGCGCGGGATGATTACAGGAAGCCTGCGGGATATTATGTAGAGGGGAAGATAATCGGCAAAGACGGAGAATGGACCCATTTTGTGGCTCTGTCCGATATTCAGGGACAAGAGGAAGAGCCGGAGATTAGATTAGAGACCGATCGGGGCTGGTTGGAGTTAGCGACAGGAAAATCTCATTCCATGCCTGAAGCCATTGCTCCAGCACCCCCTTATGTCCAGGGCTGGTGGGACGGAAAAGGATATTTTCATCCTGATCCAGTCAGAGTGTTCGGCTTGAAGCGCGAATAGTCTAATCTGAAAATTTCCCAGAACCTTTTCCTAATCGTTTGTTCCTTATAGGCCAATCGTTAGTGTTAACCAGACTCTTATATCAAATAGGACTCCCCGTTTTGTGTGTTGTCAAGCATTGAGAGAGAGAGATTCAACAGGATATGAATTAGATGGGCTTGAAGTAGCTAGGTTCAAGTTCTTTATGGATGTTTAGAGCTTGATTTATGAAGACGTCTGGTTTAATAAGTTAATGGAGAAACGGGTTGACGAATTTATTTTAAGGAGAAAATCGAATGAGGATGCGCGGCTTCTTTCTTGTCAAAACACTATGCATTTTTATAGCTCTGAGTATTTCATTCCTTTCGTGTTTTAAGGTTCCACCTCTCCCGTTTAAAATCCTTCCCAAGCCCCAAAAGGTTCAATTCCTCAACGGGCAAGGTTTGAGGATAGACGAGTTGAAATCCGTCCGGCTGGAAAGAGATATGTCTCGGCCCTTAATGGGACCGATTCTTTCCCGTTTGCCTCTCACCAGCGAGGATGAGAGAGGAACGCTGACTCTCGCTCTTTCAGAAGATAAAGACCTCCCTCGATCCGAAGAGGGATATATCCTGTATATCAGAAACGGCAGAGTCAATCTGGAATCAAGAGGAGAAGCCGGCCTCTTCTACGGCTGCCAAACCCTTGAACAGCTCCTTGAAGATTCACGCGATACAGACATCCCCATCCCTGCCTGCCGAATAACCGATTATCCGGCCCTCTCTTATCGAGCCGTTCACATCGATGTCAAGCATCATCTGGATACGATGAAATATTACTACGACAGCATTGACCGGCTCGCCCGCACCAAGATTAATGCTGTTATCTTTGAATTTGAAGATAAGCTGCGCTTCAGACGGCGACCGCTTGTCGGAGCCCCCCAGGCCATAAGCATTGATGAAATGGCCGCGCTCACACAGTACGCCCGCGAGCGTCATGTGGAGATCAGCCCACTCGTGCAGGGACTCGGACACGCCACTTTTATCCTCAAACATGAGAAATACGCTCCGCTTCGGGAGGACCCGGAGAGCCGGTGGGCTTTCTGTCCTTGTGATGAGGGAACCTATGAAGTCTTGTTCGACCTATATCTGGACGCGTTCGATGCAACGCCGGGAAGCCGGTATCTTCATGTCGGTGGAGATGAAGTCGGGGAGATAGGTCAGTGCCCTCGCTGCAAGCCCCGGGCAGATAAAGAGGGAAAACTGGCTCTCAACCTGTACTGGCTCAGGCGGGTTTGTGAATTTGCCCAGAAACATGACCGTATTCCGATATTCTGGGATGATATGCTTTTCAAGTATGCGGGAGTCTGGAACACCATGTGGAGTGACCTTGAGCCAAAAGAAGTCGCTCAACTCTGGGAGAAAGGAGAGCCGGTCCTGGACAGTATGCTCGAACAATACCCGAAGAACTGTGTGTACATGCGCTGGAATTACACGCTAGCTCGCCAGGAAGGCAACATTCGGGCTTTGGAGTGGTTTATGAAAAGAGGCTTGAAAGCCTGGATTGCCACGGCTGCCCAGAATGTCCATCCTCTTTTTCCTCAAGATGACAGAGTCAACATCATCCAGAGCTTTATAAAACTGGCAGATGAGAAGGATATCGATGGGATGCTCTGCACGGCCTGGGATGATTCCTCTCCCCACATGGAAACCTACTGGAGAGGACTGATCGCCTCAGGCGAGTTTAGCTGGAATCCTGAAGGACGATCTCTGGACGAATTCGAAGTCGCCTTCCTTCAGCGGGAGTTTGGCCCTGAATGCACAGATGCCACCCACCTGTATTCTGAATTGTTTCAAGCTGTCTCCTTTTGGAACAGAGCTTTATGCGAGAAAGGGAATCGGAGGCGGATACAGGAGCTCATTGGCCTTCCAAATCTGAGCAACCCAGGAGAATGGAGCCGGAAAAACGAGGAAAGGCTTGGGACTGCTGAGGATGAGGCCGAGAAGTATTTGTGGCTCAAAGCGCAGCTCGCAGACTTGACTCATAAATCCCGCCGCAACCGCTATCATCTTGAGATGCTGTCTGCAATCAATGATTTTCAGGTGACCTCAGCTCACATGCTTTTGGCTTTGCGGGAATGTGACAGTTCTAACAAAAAAAGACGTGCCCAAGGTATGGATAAGGTCCAGAGTGCTCTCCTTGAATTCGACATTGCCTGGAAGAAACTCCAAGAAATCTATAAAAAAACACGTTTCCTCTCTTATCCGGAGGAATATGTCCAGGACCGGTATTTTCATATGGCCAGCCGGACAGAGGACCTGTCCTGGATGGTTGAAGTGGATGAGCAGTTTCACAAGAAAGTCAGAGCCTGGCTCAAGTAGATAATTGGATAATTGGGGTCAGACCTTAGTAACTTCAGTAATTCATTGAATTCATTTAGGGGCCGTTCCCCAAGGTGCCACCTTAGTTCAATTTGCTTGTTTTTTTACCTTTCGTGTATAAGCAAAACCATAGAAGATTGATTTTTAAGCTAAGGTGGTACCTTGGGGAACGTCCCCATCTTCCCGGATAAAGTCAGATTTTTTTAAATAGACTTGACATTCTTTTTATGTGTGTTAACCTAATTATGTAAGGTTAACATTTGTTAACTTAATAATTAATGGTTAACAAATGTTAACTATGTATAATGAAGTTAACAATAAAAAATATCTGGGAGCAAATATTGTGAAAAGAATCAATATGGACACAGGTAAATATCTAACTGTTACTCAGCTTGCAGAGATTTTAGGTGTTAGTCGAGTTGCGGTTCATAAGAGGATTAAAAATGGAGACATAAAAGCTGAAAAAATTGGAAATATCTATGTAATCCCAAAATCTTATATTTCAGAAATTCTCGGGCAAACTTTAAGCGCATCTCGGAAGGAAATAATAAAAAAAGCTGTTCATAAAGCAGTCAAAGAATATGGCGAAGTGCTTATAAAATTGGGAAATGAATAGTGAAAAAGATTTCGATCACAGAAGTTGAGTATATTGCATTTAGACTGGCAAAAGAATTGCCATTTGAGGAACATATCCCAAATTTTTCCACCCGATTTCCAAATATTCTGGAAAGTTGTCTGGCGACTCCATTTCAAAGCTTTTCTCGCAAATCGCTTTATCCAACTTTTATATCGAAAGCCAGCATGTTGTTTTATTTAATGATAAAAAATCACCCCTTTCAAAACGGAAATAAACGTATTGCTATGACTACATTATTAGTTTTTCTTTTCGTGAATAATCAATGGATTGAAGTAGATTTGCAGGAAATGCTAAATTTTGCAAGATGGGTAGCAGAAAGCCCGCCAAGGCTCAAAAATGAGGTCGTGAAAGCTATTGAAAAGTTCTTGAGATTATATGTTGTCAAATTAGATTCAGATTAATGGATAGATTGTTATAATTAATAATCTTTCCATCTAGAATCCGGTTCCTTCCAACCCCAGATAAAAAATGGAAGATTTTGAAAAGGATTTGAGTTAATATATTTTTTTATGAATTGTTGATTTGAGCCGAATGCCATGAGTGAATATGCCATAAAAGTCGAGGATTTAACCCGAAAGTTTAACGGGCTTGCGGCCGTGGACCACATCTCTTTCACTGTGAACACCGGCGAGCTTTTTGGGCTTCTCGGACCAAACGGGGCAGGTAAGACGACCACTATCAATATGCTCTCCACTCTTCTCAAGGCGACTTCAGGATACGGGGAGGTCGCGGGCCATGATATCTCCAAGAGTAAAGATGACATTCGACGCAGCATCGGGGTCGTGTTCCAGGAGCCCGCTCTTGATATCAAGTTGACCGGAGAGGAAAACCTGGAGTTTCATGCGATGTTGTACGGGATTAAAAAAGCGGAGCGGAGGATTAGAATAAAAGAAGTCATCGAGCTTGTTGAGCTGACAGAGAAAAAAGATGTCCTTGTTGAAAACTACTCGGGAGGGATGAAAAGAAGATTGGAGATTGCGCGGGGTTTGATTCATAAGCCAGAGGTTTTGTTTCTCGATGAGCCGACACTTGGTTTGGATGCGCAGACGAGACGTCATATCTGGGATTACATAAAGAAATTGAATAAAGAGGGTGGAGTCACCATTATTCTCACAACTCACTACATGGAAGAGGCGGATTTCCTCTGCGACAGGATTGCCATCATGGATAGGGGGAAATTTGTGGCCATGGATTCACCCGCTCGATTGAAGGATATTCTCGGTGGAGACGTCGTTTCCCTGGAAATTGAAGGAAATCCTGATGCTCTGATTGAAAGGATAGATAGCCTGGAGTGGGTCCAGAGTATGACAAGGCATAACGAGACTCTGAGCTTGACGATGGAGAAGGGAGAAAGACGGATTCCGGAATTGATCCACGTCGCCAAGGAAAACGGAGTCGATGTCACCTGTGTCCACTTGCGCAAACCAAGCCTGGAGGACGTTTTTATCCACTTCACCGGAAAAACCATCCGAGAAGAAGAAGCGAGTCAGTCAGAGCGAAACCTGGCGATGATAAGAGCCAGAATGGGAAGGAGAGTGGGAAGGAGATGATTCTCAATAAGGCAGCCATATATGTCCTCTGGCTTCGGGAGATGAAGCGTTTCATGAGGGCAAAGTCTCGGGTCATCGGGGCTCTGGCGATGCCGTTGTTCTTTCTCGCTTTTCTCGGGTTGGGATTCAGACGATTAGCCGTTCCCGGGATTTCGGGAGAGGTGGACTACATTCGCTTTCTGGTCCCCGGCATAATCGGGATGAGTATTCTTTTCTCCTCCACTTTTGGTGGATTATCAGTGCTGTGGGACAGAGAATTCGGATTCCTGAAGGAGATCATGGTAGCGCCTGTCAGCCGGGTCTCTATCGTGCTCGGAAGGATTGCCGGAGGGGCGACGACCACGATGATTCAGGCGCTTCTCATCCTGGGTATATCTTGCATCATGGGGTTTAAGATCGTGAGTGTTTCGTCAATATTTTTGGCGCTGGTGTTCATGACCTTGATTTCGATCACGTTTCTCGGATTGGGATTGATTTTTGCTTCAAAGATGAGAGACATGCAGGGATTCAGCATCGTGATGAATTTTGTGATATTCCCTCTTTTCTTCCTTTCCGGCGCCTTGTATCCGATTGAGAATTTTCCGACTTGGCTGAGGTATATCTCAAAGGCCGATCCTCTCACCTATGGAGTTGATGGGTTGAGGGCTTCGTTGATCGGAGTTTCTTCTTTTTCCATGGTTTACAACTTTGTCCTGCTGCTGATATTTTCGACGGTGATGATTGTCCTGGGTGCCTATTTCTTTGAAAAAAGCGAAAGCGTGTGATCCCGTTTTTTCCAAGTCCATACATATCCAATCCTTCTTCTTGTCAACGTTTCAATCTGTGGGGGCTGAGGATTTAAACGATGTCTCAAGCTGAAACTCTTGAAAAAGCTTACAAAAAGCATCTTGAGAAGAAGACATCAGACTTGAGGGAGCATCTCGATGGCATCGGATACGGTCATTTATTCAGTGAGATCATCCCTTCACCACTGAAGGACGGTTGCCGGAACCGCGCCAAATTCAAAATTTACCCTAGGGATAGAAAAGTCGAACTGAAAGGCACGGACCCGATTCAAGGTGAAGTCCTTTATGAGAAAGCCCTGTGGATACTCCCTGAATCGGGGAGAGATATCATTCAGCAGGTCGCGGATATCATTTCCTCCAGATATCAGGCCTTCCCGGTGGATGGCTTTGAACTCCAGTTGACCCATGGACGGAAGGAAGCCCACATCACTCTCTCTGTCAAACGCTCGATAACTTATCCTTATTCTGAATTGGCCCAGACACTTTCAGCTGAAATCTCCGCATTAAAAGGAATCGCCGTCCCCTCTCAAAAAAAAGAGTATGGCGAAGCATTTTTGAATCACAGACTGCTCAATACAAACATCTGTGCCCATTATGATGCCTTTTTCCAATCCAACCTCCATCTCACGCCTGAGCTGGTGAGAGCAGTCCTGTCCATCTGTGTTCAATCTCCACCTTCGGAAATCGTGGATGTCTACTGTGGGGTTGGTCTCTTTTCTCTCTTCATAGGGAAAAAAGGCAGCCGGATTCTGGGCATCGACAATGATAAAAAAGCTATCGAAAGCGCCCGGATAAACGCAGCCAACATGGGATTGAAAGACGCTTCCTATGTGTGTTTATCCGCGGAGGAATTTGTGGAGGGACATGGTCTGGGATGTCCGGACATCATCCTGATTGACCCTCCGAGAGCCGGCTGCCATTCGCGGGTGATTTCGAGGATTACTCGCATGCGCGTCCCAAAGATTTGTCTTGTCTCCTGCGCAATCGATACCCATGTTCGCGATCTCGTGCAGTGGAACCGCAAGGGCTATGTCCCTGTATCCTTTCAAGCCTTTGATATGTTTCCCTTCACGGAATTTATAGAGACAATCACATTATTGAACCGGCAATAATGAATGCTCTGCCTCTTTATTGCCAGAAGAGTTTTTATGCTTTATAATCAGACAGGCTCAGGGAAATGAAGGCAGTCAAACACTATCCGCAAGAATCGATTTCACTACACACCATCGATTATTAACAATGAAACCGATAAGTAGCAGAAAGAGAATCTTTATTTCGGTAACAGTTTTCTTGATTGTCTTTTTATTGGGTATAACCGGATTCAAGATCTTTGGAGGAAAAGATTGGTCTTTTGTTGACAGCCTTTACATGACTGTTATCACTCTTTCCACAGTGGGGTATGGGGAAGTCAAGGACATCAGCGCCAACCCGGGCGCTCGCATATTCGCATCAATCTTTATACTTGTCTGTTTAGGGACGATTGCCTTTGTTGTCTCCTCTGTCACCAGTTTTATCGTTGAGGGAGAGATGAAAAACCTCCTTGGGAGAAGAAGGATGGAAAAAGAAATATCAAAGCTTAAGAATCACTACATCATCTGTGGAACCGATGAGACGGCCCAGACAATCATCCAGGAACTTATTCAAACAAAAAAGGATTTCGTGGCCATTGAGCCTTTGAAAGAAAAAATAGATAAACTCTCTTCTTCAATAAAGAGTCTTTTTATCCATGGGGATCCAACAGAGGACAGCGTTCTTATCTCCGCCGGGATCAAGAGAGCCAGAGGAATTTTTCTCTCTCTCCCCACAGATGAGGCCAATCTTTTTTTAACCATGACTGCCAGAAGCCTGAATCCTGATATACGCGTCGTGACCAAAGGAATTGACGTCAAATCTCACAGCAAGATTGTGAAGGCTGGCTCGGATGCCGTTGTCTCACCGACCTTTATCGGAGGCATGCGGATGGTTTCTGAAATGATCCGTCCTGCCGTAGTGACTTTCCTTGACATGATGCTCCGCGAGAGGAAGAAAGTCCTTCGCGTTGAGGAAGTCACTATCAAGAAGGGTGCTTCGTTGGATGGGAGATCCATAGAAGAGTCAAAGATCAGTGAGAAGACGGGTGCTCTTCTGGTTGCCGTGAGCCGGAGTGGAAGCAAAGATTATGAGTTTAATCCCCCGAAAGAAAAGGTCCTCAAAGAGAATGACGTCCTTATTCTTATGGCATCTCCCGAAAGCGTTAAACAGATGGAAAAATTAGCTGGTTGGGATTAAGAGGACTTTTTCTTTTTAGCCTTCGGCTCTGGCAATTGCTCTGGCTTTTCTTCGCTGACAAGTTCCAATTTGCCTGAGAATCTATCCAGTCGCTTCTCTGCATCGTCAAATTTACTTTTCGCATTGATGAGGTGCGTGCCCAAAACCTGAAAGTCGTTCCGAAAGCGGCCCAGGTCACCCTGGAGCCTGGCCAGAGATTGGAAGATGTACTGAGCGGATTTCTCGATCTGAAGCCCTTTGAGTCCGAGCACGATGACCTGCAAATAAGCGAAGAAGGAGTTTGGAGAAACTGGGAGAACTCTTTTCTTCATGGCGAATGAAAAAATACTCCGTTCCTCTCCCAGGCTTTCATCTTTAAGGATTGTCTCGTAGTAGATGTTTTCAGCCGGGATGTACATCAGGGCGAAGTCATAGGTCCCCTCGTCAGGAAGGATGTATTTTTGGCTGATTCCATCGATGTGTTTTTTGACATCGATGATGAATTTTTTCTTGAGCTCCTCTTTTTCTTTTTGGTTCTCTTCTTCTTGGTATTTTTTGAAGTTTTCCAACGGAAATTTAGCGTCGATAGGAACGAGGTTGCTTCCGAGTCGGACGATGGCATCGACCATTTCGCCGCTCTTGAATTTATACTGGAGGTTGTAGTGAGCAGGAGGGAGGATTTGCGCCAGCAGGTCACCCAGAAAGAGCTCTCCGAAACCGCCGCGGAATTTTGGCGCGCGGAGCAGGCCTTCAAGCCCTGAGATGCTTTTCGCCTTTTCCAGGACTTCGCGTGTCACCTCTTCCATCTTTCCCAGGTCCTTTTTGACATCACCCAGGGTGCTGCCGATGTTTCCGGTTGTTTTCTGGAATTGGGAGCTCATGTTCTGGAGCTGCTGGTTGATGTTCTGGGTGAGTTGTCCGATCTGCTGCTGCATCAGATTCAGTGCCTGGTTTTCTGATTGGGCCGATTTGATCTCGTCGATTTTGGAGGTGGTTCTTTTCAGGAACCAGATAAGGAAAACAGAGAGAAAAACGAGGGCAGCAGCGATCAGGATCATGAACACATTGACATTCATCGAGAAAGAGTCCTTGTTGCCTGCATTATAAAAGAAACCTCGAGCCCGTGCAAACATTCTCTCCTGTCATCGCAGAAAAGGGGACAGGCCCCTTTTTTCAGAAATGTTTCATTACAGTGAGAGAAGTGACATGGTAATCTCATAAAGAAGATATCATTGTGCGCCCAAATTTAGAGAAGGCAGAAAATAGAATAGACCTCTTTTTATTAACAGTGTCATTGCGAGTGAAACGCGGCAATCTCGTAAAGAAGATGTCATTGCGTACCTATCACAGCAATTGCACACTAAGAATTGGCAGTAGACCCCTTTTTATTGACAACAATCGAGGACTTCTCTAAACTATTTAAGACTTATGGCCCGTTAGCTCAACTGGTAGAGCAGCNNGGTTCCAGGTTCGAGTCCTGGACGGGTCACACTCCTTGCCCCTGAAAAATCCTAGTTTTGTTTTAGCCTGAGTCACTTAAACTGAGTCATTTTGGGTCATTTTGTCCACACCGTGTCCACACGGATTTTCTGGAAGTGTCTATTATTGTAGGTATGTCAGACCCTCCTGGACACTTTGTGTTATTTTGTAAGCTACAAAAAGGAGGTCTGGGACATGCAAAAAGAAGTCAGAGAGGCATTCAGAGTCCATTTCAAATGGAGAGTTCTTGAATATGCCAAAGTTTGTCGCACTGTGGCCGAGGCTTGTCGTGAATTCGAAGTACCGAGGTCAACCTTTTATAATTGGAA
>JABAOF010001446.1_pt2 | contig 11893 bp, 5 predicted proteins | sample 7062171 | NCBI WGS metagenome assembly JABAOF01 (sample SAMN14538628, study PRJNA623070) | marine sediment metagenome | biome: marine biome [ENVO:00000428]; feature: marine pelagic biome [ENVO:01000023]; material: deep marine sediment [ENVO:00002113] | place: India: Gulf of Khambhat ... | reverse complement strand
TCCTGTATTTTGGATGGCAACGTATGGGGACGGGCTGAAGCGGTTGAAAAACGGGAAAATCACCTCCTATACCACTGACCACGGTATGACCAGCAATTTCATCTACCAATTTCTAGAAGATCAACAGGAAAACTTCTGGTTAATGAGTGACAGCGGTATTCTTCGCGTCAGTAAAAAAGAACTGAACCGGTTTGCCGACGCCGGTGAGGAGGGTGCGGATAAAATTAACTGCACCTCCTTTGGCATCTCCGACGGCATGAAAAGCCTGGAACCCAATAATGAATTTTCCCGGCACTCAGCCCTTAAAAACAGGAACGGTGAATTCTGGTTTATCACCAAGAAAGGAGTCACTATTGTGAATCCCGGAAAGATTCGTGTCAATAAAGTTCCTCCCCCGGTGGTAATCGAAGCGGTGGTGTTTGATAAGCAGTCCATTCCCCTGCACCGTAATGCGGATACGGATGCATATACGTTCAGGGGTATTACGGATTTCCACTTCCATTTTACTGCTCCCACTTTCCTTTCCCCGGAGAAAATTATATTCAACTATCGATTGGAAAGATTTGACAGGGAATGGGTATTCCTGTCACCGGGCAAAGAACGGGCGGCCCATTACAATGACCTGGAACCGGGGACTTACACCTTCCGGGTGATTGCCAGCAACAGCGAAGGGGTATGGAATCGAACCGGGGTTTCCTTTACCTTTACTCTAAAACCCCTTTTTTATCAAACCTTTCTTTTTAGAATAGGTATCCTGTTTTTATTGGCAGCCCTGGTAGCGGCTGTATTCTATATCTATAAAAAACGGCCCTTTGAAAAAAAGGAAAAATATAAAGGTTCTCCACTGACTCCCCAGTATGCCGAAGAGTGTATCAAAAAGCTCAGGTATATGATGGACGTTGAGAAAGTGTATTGCCATGCAGATGTTTCCTTGCAGTCACTGGCAGAAAAATTATCCCTTTCCCCTCACCTACTTTCCCAGGTACTCAATGAACAATTGAACCGGAACTTCTGGGATTATATCAATTCTTACCGCATCGAGGAGGCCAAACGGATTTTGCAGTCGCCCGGGGGGGCGCAGCGGAAAATTGTCGCCGTGGCATTCGATGTGGGATTTAATACAACCGTTGCCTTTTATAATGCCTTTAAAAAATACACCAACATGACACCTTCCCAGTTCAAGAAAGAAATCCAAAGAGAGAAGCGGGTGTCAGGTTAAACCTTCAAAATATAACCTGATGCCCCAGTGGTAACTTTTACCATGGGGATAGTACACCGCCCGGGTGGGGTCAAAATAGAGGACATTGTTGGTCACCATATCCCTGAGTAACTCCGCATCCCCCTCGTTGGTATCTCGTGCCCACAGGTTGTCATTGGCGATAAAATGGCTAAATATTTCTTCCTTTTTTTTCCTCTCCTTTTGTACAATGTAATAGGTTATCATCCCTAACATTTTTTGTTTGTAATTGGCCAATACTTCATCGATGGGATATTCGAAAAGTTGGGAAAGGATATCCTGGATTTCCCACATACTGCCGCCCACTGTATCCCATATCTTTTCCGCATCTTCCTCTGTCAGTGTATAATCTTTGATCTTTGAATATTTTTCCAGGTTCAGCAGCCATTCCATCACATCATCTTTTACAAGATAATCCACCTTATAAAAATCCGAGCTTTTTTTCAGCTTTGAATCGTTATGCACGGTATTCAAAAAATACCCGTCAGAGGAGGCAACAATGATATGCGCCAGGTGGCTCTCCTTGCTCATGGCAACAAAAAAATTGAAAAACTCTACGATCAGCCGCCGGTCCTTACCGTTATTTAAATATATCTTATCCAGTGCCTGGAGTTCATCGATAATGAGAACTGGTTTTATCCCTTTATTAGTTAGCGTGATAAATTCCTTTTCCATGACCTTAAACGGGTCGATTCTGCCCTTGTAAATTCCTTTCTCAACCTGGGAATTAATTTTGAAGAACCCGACATTTACCCCCCCTGACCATTTTGTTTTTTTTTCCTTTGCCGTCTTATCCTCTACGTTGAAAAACAGCCTGAGGAATTCTTTATAATTGTAATCATCGGGAAACTCGGTATATATCTTTCTCATGTTTATGAATTTCACATCCAGCTTTTGCTCTTTTTCCACCTGTTCAAAAAATTTATACAGCAGCGTGGTTTTTCCTGAAGATTTGGGACCGTGAAGAAAAAGGATAGATTCTGGACGTATGTCAATATAATCACGCAAATATTTTAATTCTGTTTCTCGATCGATGAAAGCCGCATCTTTTTTATATTCCAGTTTGTTTTTCGCCATGATTCAATTATAATACCCTTCCATCCTTTTTTCAACCCCTTCCAACAAAGTACAGCAGTTCATCATGATAACGAGTTCTCGCCCGGAGACGCATGAAAATACAGCCACAAAGGCACGAAGGCACAAAGGATTCATTTATAATAAAACCTTTTGTGTTACTTTGTGTCTTGGTGTCTTCGTGGCTAATTTCATAGGAGTAAATATATGAATTTGTTAAACTTTATAAAGTTTAACATCTCAAAACTCCCGATAATAAAGCGTCCGAAAAAAAAGTATAAAGTTTTATAAAGTTTAAGGAAAAATTTGAAAATTGTGTTATCCTAAAAATGATAGGAAGAAGAACGAATCTATCTATCATTGATTTTTGGCCAGGTTGAATCAGCGGACGGTGGGGGAGGAAGAGGGGGCAAGGAAGATGTAATATGATTAAAAAACTGATTGTTATAATAATTTTGCTGTTGGTTGTTTTTTTTTTAAGTGTATGAAGGAGGAAAAAGCGTATCAAAGTGAAGAAGGCAAGAAGGGATTAATAGGAATGTTAAAAACGTAAAACCAAACTTAAAAGGCCAAAGTGGAAAAGCCCGAAAGATTTTCATCTTTCGGGCTTTTTTCTTAATACCCTATAATCCCAGGCACCCAACCGGGCTGTCAGGGTCAATCTCCTGGTGCGGGAATTTTATGCTCGCCGTCCATATTTGATCCGGTAATTTTGTGATTTTCCCGTTGTCTCCTCGTATAAATAGTAAGGTTTTATAAAAATTAACCTTTCAAAAGTCCCTTTAATTCAACATCCCCAAAAAAAAGGTAAACTATTATCATTTTTAAACAAAAAGTTCGGAGATTATGCTATACTTATTACCTAAAAGGAAAAAAGGAGGCGAAAAATGAAACGTTTGATGGTGTTGAGTTTGGTTGTGTTGGCAGGGATATTTGTGATCGATGCATCGATACCGGCTACAAGTAACAATTCCAATACAAAACTCCATGAGTTCAAATATCCCGGTGAAGCGGATTTAGTAAAACCCGTTCCCGGTTTCGGCAAAATTCCTCTGTATTTTATTCCCAACCAGGGGCAGGTGCATGAACAGGCAAAATTCTATGCCCGAACATCCAGGTATACCTTATGGTTGACAAAAAAAGGATTGGTATTTGATCGCGTACACACCCCGGCCTCCGGCCACCCCTCTCAAGAGGGGAAAAACGACTCCCCTCACTCACCTAAATCCCGGGAACGGGATGTGGCCCGGATGGTTTTCCTGGATTCAAACCGGGATCCTGGAATGGTACCTGTTGATATGACGCCGTATAAAGTCAACTATATTAAGGGGAATGAACCGTCCACCTGGCACACAGGTATTCCCACTTCAAAAGCGGTACTCTATAAAAATATTTACAATGACGTTGATCTTAAAGTATACGGCATTGAAAAGCAGATCGAATATGATTGGATCATAAAGCCCGGCGGCGACCCGGGAAATATTTGCTTTCAATACAAAAACGTAAAAGGTACACGGATCGATGAAAAAGGAAACCTCATCATCGAAACCCATTTGGGAGAATTAATCCATCGCCGGCCTGTCAGTTACCAGGAGGTTAGCAGGGAGCATGGCGCAGGGCGCAGGGCGCAAGGAGCAAAACAATCTGGAAAACGAATGGATGTAGATGTTAAATTTAAAAAGATCGGGGAAAATACCTATGGATTTGAAGTGGGGAAGTACGATAGAAGTTGTGAATTGGTCATCGATCCAGTGGTAATGGCTTATTCCACTTACCTGGGGGGCAGTGGGGATGAGTATGCCTACGGTCTGGCCGTGGACAGCAGCGGTTGTGCCTATGTAACCGGGGATACCACCAGCACAGATTTCCCAACCTTGAATTCATATCAAACAGATCAAGCAGCCGCTGATGCCTTTGTGACCAAATTTTCCTCGTCAGGAAACAGCCTGATATATTCGACTTTTTTAGGCGGGAGCAGTGATGATAGGGGATTGAACATTTTGGTAGACGACAGTGGTCAGGCTTATGTGGTGGGATGGACCGAGAGCAGCAATTTTCCCACCAAGAATGCGTACCAGGCCACCTACGGCGGTGGAAGTAAAGATGTGTTTGTGGCGATTCTCTCTTCCTCGGGGAGCAGCCTGGCTTACTCCACCTTTTTAGGGGGCAATGGCGATGACCGGGGATACGACATTGCGCTGGACAGCAGCAAGAATATATATATAGCCGGTCGAATCAACAGCACTAACTTCCCCACCAAAAATGCTTACCAGGGTACCTTTGGTGGAGGTAATTGGGATGCTTCTGTAACCAAGATTGATTCCTCGGGCAGCAGCCTGGTTTATTCCACGTACCTGGGGGGCAGCGGCAGAGATATAGGAACCGGGATCGCGGTTAACGGCAGCACGGCTTATATAGCCGGCCGCACCACCAGTACTGATTTCCCCACCCACAACCAGTATCAAGGCTCCTACGGCGGTGGAGAATTCGATGCCTTTGTGACCAAATTGTCTTCTTCCGGCAGCAGCCTGGTTTACTCCACGTTCCTGGGGGGGGATGACATCGATGCCGCATACGGTATCGCAGTAGACAGCAGCGGCAGTGCTTATGTGGCCGGTGATACCAGCAGTACGAATTTTCCTACCAAGAATGCCTATCAAAGTACCCACGGCGGTGGGGACAGGGATGCCTATGTGACTAAATTCTCTTCTACCGGTACCACCCTGGAATACTCTACCTTCCTGGGAGGAGGTGAATGGGATACCAGCGACGATCTGACAATAAACAGTGCAGGCAATGCTCATGTGATCGGTTCTACCAAAAGTTCGAATTTTCCTGTAAAACGGGCGTATCAAAGTACGTATAATGGAGACTTTGATGTCTTTGTATCCATGTTCTCTACGGACGGGACAGGCTTGAGTTTCTCCACCTATCTGGGGGGTGGGGATAACGAGTACGGAAGAGGAGTTGCAGTAGACAGCAGTGGCAACATCTATGCGGCAGGTTATACGGCAAGTTCCGATTTTCCCACTGAAAATGCATATCAAAACGCCATAAAAGGAGATGTGGATGCCTTTGTGGCAAAGTTTTCAACGACCCAGTTCGGTACTCTCTGCGAAGGGGTTGACAATTGCAACCTGACCTGGACCACCGGCGGCAGTGCCGACTGGTTTGAACAAACCGATACCTATTATTATGACGATGATGCTGTACAGAGCGGTGATATTGGCAATTCCCAATCCACCTATATCAAAACCACCATCATTGGTCCCGGTCAATTGAGCTTCTGGTGGAACGTATCATCAGAATCATATTATGATTACCTCAGTTTTTATATCGATGACAAATTGGAAAGTTCCATCAGTGGTCTCACCAGTTGGGAGCAGAGATCCTACCCCATTCCTGCCGGTACACATACTTTGAAGTGGGTTTATGAAAAAGACTCTTCCTTCAGTTACGGTTCGGATTGTGGGTGGGTAGATAAAGTGGAATTCACGGCTTCGCCTGAGATCGTTTTGAACCGGACCCAGTTAACCTTTGGTCTTGTTATGGGGACCACCACACCGGATCAAATGTTCTCCATCAGCAATGCCACATCCAGTACCCTCAATTGGACAGCCAGTACGAATAAAAACTGGCTGAGCTGTTCTCCTACTTCCGGCACCGGCGAGAGTGATGTAACGGTTTCTATTGATCCCACCGGGCTTACTGCCGGAACCCATACCGGCACCATTACGGTTTCAGACCCCATTGCACCCAACTCTCCCCAGACCGTGTCGGTGACCTTGAATGTATATGGACCGGGAGCCTCGTCACCTCCCTTTGGGGCGTATGACACCCCCACTGATCAGTCCACGATACGCAGCAGTGTGCCCTTCACCGGCTGGGTGTTGGATGATGTGGGAGTCGTCAGTGTAAAAATCTACAGGCAAAATGGTGCGGCCTTGACCTATATCGGCGATGCCGTACTGGTAGAAGGTGCAAGGCCGGATGTGGAACAGGCTTACCCGGATTATCCCAATAATTATAAAGCCGGTTGGGGATACATGATGCTCACCAATTTCCTTCCCAACGGCGGCAACGGCACCTTTATCATCCTGGCCATTGCCACGGATGTCGAAGGGCACCAGGTTACATTGGATTCCAAAACCGTTTTGATAGACAATGCCAGTGCGGTGAAACCTTTTGGGGCCATCGATACTCCAACGCAGGGCGGTACTGCATCCGGTACGGATTTCATCAACTGGGGATGGGTATTAACCCCCCAACCCAACTATATTCCTACCAACGGTTCCACCATCAACGTATATGTCGATGGAGTCAATATTGGTAATCCTACTTACAATAATTACCGGCCTGATATTGCCACACTATTTCCCGGTTATGCCAACACCAATGGGGCTGTGGGGTATTTTTACCTGGATACCACCGCTTTTCAGAACGGTGTCCATACCATCCAGTGGACAGCCACAGACAGCGGAGGCAATACCGACGGCATCGGCAGCCGGTATTTCAAGATACAAAACATAGGCAGTTCGCCGCGGAGCATGGCGCAAAGCGCCTGGCGCCCCGAGGCCACCTTCAATGTTGAGCCTTCTCAAGCACCGGTGGATGATTCCTCACCAATTCAATTCAAAAAGGGATATCAGGAAGACACCGAATCCAAAACCCTTTATCCTGATGACAGCGGCATGGTAAGGATTGAGATCAAAGAATTGGAACGGGTGGAATTCCGCTTTGGTCGTAACAGGCAGCTTTCCGGGTGGATGCTGGTGGGTGACCGGTTCAGACCCCTGCCTATTGGCTCCCATATTGATCCGCTGGAAGGTATTTATTATTGGCAGCCGGGTTCGGGTTTTGTGGGTGAATATCACTTGGTGTTTATGGAAAAAGATCGACATGGGAATATGACCGCAAGACGTGACATTGTGGTCATGATTATTCCCAGGTTTTAATTATATAGAGCGCGGTAAGGATCATGTTTCAAGCGAAATCTTGAAACAAAGGTAAAACCTTCTAGAAGTAGTCGATACCTCCTGTGGAAAAGGGGCGGTGTGAACTCGCACCGCCCCGTTATTTCTTTTCTTTTTCTATAATTCTTTCTTCAAGGAATATAACCGGTGCGGGGAGGGCACCGGCTCTCAGCATCAGTGCTAAATCCTCTGCTTCCTCTATTGTAAACTGGCCGGTCACAACCATATCGTAAGACAAAACACTTTGAATGACGGGGGCGGTTATAATCCGGTTATCCAGGACAATGGCAAGCTGCTTGCCAATATTTGCCGCGGTATAGGTTTGAATTTTAGAAGCTCCCCTGGAATTTAGGGAAAAACTGACTGATGGATTCCCAAATTGATCTTTTGTTCGTTTGGTTTTTTTTATATCCTGACCGGTGATAACAGGGTATGCCTTTACAATGAAATATCCCTTTTCTCTATTCCTGGAATCGCCCTTCAAAACCTTTAACTCATCCGGCAGGGTGCCGTTGTATTCTGCCAGTGCATTCTCTACTGAGGCGAAGGGTCCGCTCACCACGGGCAAAAACTCCAATATACCCATCTGCCGGATCAGCGATTTGATTCTTCGTGAGTCAACATCAGGGGGTATCCGAACTCTCAGCCGGTCTGAACCAGGGGTTTCTATTTCTACGTATTTTTCATTCACTCCGTGCGCACTCAGCCGTTTTTTTATTACCTCCAGGGTATGTGTGACTGCCTGTTTTTTTAACTGGTCTGCCGCGCTCTGTTTTAACTTTAGTGTGATATTGTCTTCTGAGATTTTGTAATCCCATTGGGCGGAAACGTCAGCCAGGATATCTTGTATTTTTTCTTTATCCTGTTCCTTCAAACCGGAGATTTCAATTGTGTCTGTCTTTTTCACGGCTGTCCCGGAAAAGGTGATACCAGATTCTTTTAGACGAGACACCAGGTGCCACCTAAACTGTTGTGTTTCTCTTATAATCGCCTCTTCGGTTTCGACTTTCATTATTAATTCCACCCATCCGGTCAAATCTTTTTCCAGCAGGTTGCAGCCGGTTATGACACATAAAGCGATAAAGAGCATTATGAATGCTGGAACAAAAGCTAATTTTGCTGTAGATAATCCTTTCATTGGGCCTCCTTTAATAAGTTACCGAACAAAATAGTATCACAAATCGCCATTTAAATGCAAATGATTACTGCTTCTTGTATGTCCACTTTTCCTTTTCCTCAAAATAAATAGGTGCCCTTCGGGCCAATTTAAAAAGCCTTTCACCCCTTTCAGGAGAAATTCCAAGCACCAAGTACCAAATCCCAAATAGAGCTTCCAGCAACTCTTTGAAGGATTCTCCTAAGATATGGATTTTTTCGCCTGCCAACCTTTATTTACGGGAGGTCGTCCCCAATTCAGACAGAAAAGTGTGGTGGATGTGTAAAAAAGGCCATGAGTGGAAAGCTGCCATTTGACAAAAACCGATTTGCTTCTTATAATAAACATTCATTTTCCCAGTTATTTTAAACAAGAGAGGAAAATAATGGAAGCAGACAGTCGTACTCAACTTCAAAAATTGATCAGTCTTTTCCAGTACAACATTGACCAGTACAAAGGGAAACATTACGATGAGGCTAAAGCCCGTGCCGATTTTATTGATAAATTCTTTGAATTGTTAGGCTGGCATATTTACAATAAACAAGGATATTCGGAAAAATACCGGGATGTGGTGCGGGAAGACAAAGTCTTAATAAAAGGAAAAGTCAAAGCACCGGATTACTGCTTCAGGATAGGCGGTAAAAGAATGTTTTTCGTTGAAGCAAAAAAACCATCCATCGATATTAAACACGAAGTTGCTCCCGCTTTCCAACTGAGACGTTATGCTTATACTTCTAAACTGAATCTTTCAATTCTTACGGATTTCGAGGAATTTGCCGTATACGACACACGCATCAAACCCGATAAAAAAGACAATGCTTCCACTGCCAGGATTTTATACTGCACCTATGATGAATACGTAAAAGAGTTTGAATTCATTTTCAATACGTTTTCAAGGGATGCAATTTTAAAAGGCAGTTTTGATAAGTATATCGAGGATACAAAACGAAAAAAAGGAACGTCTGAAGTTGATAAAGAGTTTTTAAAGCTGATTGAGACATGGCGGGAAAACCTGGCAAGAAATATCGCCCTGAGGAATAAAGATTTATCAATCTATGAGTTAAACTTCGCGGTCCAGGCTGTGATTGACAGGATTATATTTTTACGAATTGCCGAGGACCGGGGCATGGAAAAATACGGGAGAATTCAAAATATCCCGGATAGTAAACAAGAAATTTATCCACAATTGGTTTCCCTTTTTTACCAGGCCGATGAAAAATACAATTCCGGCCTTTTTGATTTTAAAAAAGACCAATTAACCCCTAAGCTGAAAGTTGATGATAAAATACTTACAGATATTATTAAACACCTCTATTACCCGGATTCCCCCTATGAGTTTTCTGTTTTTGATGTGGAAATCCTGGGAAATATTTATGAGCAATTCCTGGGGAAGACCATTCGTTTGACGCCTGCCCACCAGGCAAAAGTAGAAGATAAACCCGAAGTCAAAAAAGCCGGCGGTGTTTACTATACCCCCAAATACATCGTTGATTACATTGTCCAACATACGGTGGGAGAAAAAATCAAGGGCAAAACCCCGGAAGAAATTTCCACGCTGCGCATAATGGACCCGGCTTGCGGCAGCGGTTCATTCTTGTTAGGGGCTTATCAATTGTTGTTGGATTATCATTTGAATTATTACACCGGTTGGGATGGCGATAACAAACGTATTTCATCAAAGAAACAAGAATCCATATTAAACAGGGCTCTAAAAGAAAACAAGATTTATCAGTTGCAGGAAAATGAATACCGGTTAACCATAGAAGAGAAGCAGCACATATTGTTGAATAATATATATGGTGTTGATATCGACAGGCAGGCTGTTGAGGTGACAAAACTGTCGCTGCTTTTGAAATTGTTGGAAGGGGAGTCCATGGAATCTTCAGGGCAATTGTTCAAATTTTCGGATTTAAAGCTTCTTCCTGATCTGTCGGATAATATCAAGTGCGGCAATTCCCTGATCGGTTCGGATTTTTACGAAAAAGGCCAGATGAGCTTGTTCCAGGATGAAGAAACCATGAGGCGTATCAATGTGTTTGATTGGGAAAAGGAGTTCCCGGAAATTTTCAAAAAAGGTGGTTTTGATGTGGTAATAGGGAATCCGCCGTATGGTGCAAAATTAATAGAATCTGAGATTGAATATTTGTGCAAATTGTACAAAATACAAAATTACAAACTTGATACATACTTTTTGTTCATTGAAAAATCACTATTACTGTTAAATAAAGAAGGTCTATTAGGAATGATAATTCCTAACACATGGCTTCTAAATCTCACATCTGAGCGAATAAGAAAATATATTTTTGATAACATTAAAATTGAAAATATTGTGCACTATTGCCGTCCTGTATTTGATAAAGCAACGGTTGATATTGAAATTATCATTTTCAGGAACATAAATCCAAATAATGAAGATATTAATATAACAATTTTCAATAAAGACAATAGTCTATTAATGCATACTGTTCCCCAAGAGAAATGGCAATCAATGAATGGAAAACCAGTAAATATCTTTTTGAAACCAGAAATATTATCAATTGTTGATAAAATTAATTCTAATACAATTCTTAATGATATTTGTAAAATAACCCAGGGTTCAAAGCCTTTTCAGGTTGGAAAAGGTATTCCAAAACAAACGCGTAAAATAGTTGATGAAAAGCCGTTTGTTTCTAATTCAAAATTAGATAAATCATTTAGGCCATTATTAAGAGGAAGCATGATAAGAAAATACTTGATCATGTGGGATAATGATTATTGGATTAGTTTCGGAGATTGGTTAGCAGAACCTCGTTATTCAGCTAATTATGATGCACCTCAAAAAATTATTATTAGGCAGACGGGTGATTCATTGATAGCAACATTAGATATTAATCAGTATATAGTTAGAGATAATTTATATACGATTGTTAACAATCTGGATTTTCCTAATTTAAAATATATATTAGGAATCTTAAATTCAAAATTGTTAAATTGGTTTTACCAAAATGCTATTAATTATGAAAGAGGCGAAGCACTTGCTCAAGTGAAAAGAGGGCATTTAGCAATATTGCCTATATATATTCCTAATGACTCTGAAAACGAAGAAAAAGAAAGATATAACAAAATGGTAGAAATGGTTGATCAGATGCTGGAGGTTCAGAAAAAATACCACACAGCAACCATTGAAACCGAAAAAAACCTGTTCAAAAAACAAATCGATATCTTAGACAAGCAAATCGACCAATTGGTTTACCAATTGTACGGATTAACCCCTGAGGAAATTGCCATCGTGGAGAAGGCTTCTTAATAATAAGAATAAAGAAAAAATAATTTAGACAATAAAAGGATTTAAGGCCATAAAGTAAAGTTTTAAAAAAACGGGACGACCGGCGGAGAGAATCCACCGGTCATCCCTTTACGATTTAAACGTTAAGCAACCTTCGATTCCAACGCCTTTATCCTTTCTTTAAGCTC
>JABAOF010000640.1_pt3 | contig 11903 bp, 11 predicted proteins | sample 7062171 | NCBI WGS metagenome assembly JABAOF01 (sample SAMN14538628, study PRJNA623070) | marine sediment metagenome | biome: marine biome [ENVO:00000428]; feature: marine pelagic biome [ENVO:01000023]; material: deep marine sediment [ENVO:00002113] | place: India: Gulf of Khambhat ... | reverse complement strand
GATAGAACTCAATCAGCCAGCGGTCCAGTGTTCCCGGCCCCGCGCAATGTATAATGTGATCCGACTCCAGATTCACCAGGAGATAGATGAACCAGATCAACTGGAGCGCTTCTCGGAACGTATTGGGCGGCTCTGACGCGATTCGGCGGCAGACCGCGGCAATTTCCTGCAGCTCCGCGCGGCGGGTCTCATCTTCCTCGGATGCCGCCATCTCCAACGCTAAATCCGCGTGGCGCTGAATGAACCGGCCGGTTGCCTCCAGGCAAATCAGCGCAGCGTTTAGGAACTCGCACGCTGCTGCATCCTGTTTCTCCTGTCCCTCCGCCGAAGAGGCACAAGGGCGGTTTTGCGAGTTCATCGCATCAGGGGAGATGGCTGCATTCCCTCCCTCTTCATGGGGGAGGGCCAGGGTGGGGGTGCTCCCCCCACCCGCCTTCGCGGGCGACGAAGCCCGCTTCGGTCGGGCGAAGTTGCCTTTATCCTCCCCCACAAGGGGGGAGGATATGTTCTGAGTCTCAAGCCGGTCTCGAATTGCCTTGGACAGCCCTCCGAGACCGATGCTCAGGGCTCTTTGCGCGTCGGGAGCAAGGTGTAATGTGATGATGGGGGCGCGGAAAAGACCTTGCTGCTGGTAATGGAGTTCTTCGTCCTCTGACGGATCGGCGACGCGCCGCCACTCCTCACGAATCCGCGCAGCCTCCTCCTCATTGAGCGTGGTCTTCGGATGGCGGCCGACAATCAGCGCTCCGTCGGGAATCTCAAGGGGCGTCTCTTCCAACATATGGGCGAAGGCCTTTGCCCGGCGGAGGATGATAGGTTCGCCTTGAGTTTGCGCCAATGATTCAGCCTGCAGAGAGAACCACTGATGGAATTCGCCATCTCTCTCCAAAACGCCGGAGCGGAGGCTTTCTACACGAGGAGTCAGCGAAGATACATCCATCTTGACCGGAGGTTTCAAAACGGCATCCTTCAGCCCGGCGAGAAGTACCAGCCCGCCGTCACCTATAGCATTATAGCCATGCTCAAGGGGGTCACACAACTTGCAATTTCTGGAGGATGTTTATTTGTTGCACTTGACTTATCCATGGTACTTGTAGTATAATTCGATAATTGGCGATATGGCGAGGTAACGAAATATGCTTAGAGACTATGAAGCCGTTCTCAAAGCCGCCGCAGACCCCAACCGGGCCCGCATCTTGAAGATGCTCGAAGGTGGAGAGATGTGCGTGTGCCAGATCGTGACCGCGCTCGAACTGTCACAATCCACGATTTCGAAACACCTGTCTCTGCTTCGCGCCGCAGATTTGGTGGATGAACGCAAGGACGGGCGTTGGGTTTATTTCAGATTGGCGGATTCCCCGGTGAATGAATACGCGCAGGTTTTCCTGCCCCTGCTTCGAGGCTGGCTAAAGAAGGACTCCTTGGTCCTTGGTGATGCGCAGAAGGTCTCGCGAATCCGGAGGATTCCTGTGGAGCAACTCTGCGCAACGGGCCGGCGCCTCCCAAGCAAGTCCGGTGCCAGAAGGAAAGCCGTGCATGCCTAAATCCACCGTTTCACGGCTTTCATTTCTTGACCGCTACCTGACTCTCTGGATCTTCCTTGGCATGGCCGTGGGAGTGGGCATGGGCTATGCGGCGCCCCAGGTGGTCGGCATTATCACCCGCTTCCAGGTCGGAACAACCTCAATCCCTATTGCGGTCGGCCTCATCTTGATGATGTATCCGCCCCTTGCCAAGGTGCGCTATGAGGAACTGCCCACCGTTTTTCGCAATTGGCGCATCCTGGGCCTTTCACTGCTGATGAACTGGATTATCGGACCGATTGTGATGTTTCTTCTCGCAATTGTATTCCTGCGCGACCTTCCCGATTACATGGTGGGAGTCATTCTCGTGGGCCTGGCTCGCTGTATTGCCATGGTGCTGGTCTGGAATGACCTGGCGAAGGGTGATACCGAATATGTCGCCGGTCTGGTGGCTTTCAACGCTCTTTTCCAGGTGCTGACGTATTCCATCTACGCTTATATCTTCATTACCGTGCTGCCGCCCATGCTGGGGTTGAGCGGCGCCGTGGTGAAGGTTTCCATCGGTGAAATCGCCCGCAGTGTTTTCATNNGAGCGCTTTATCCCTCGCATCAGCCCAATCACACTGGTCGCCTTATTGTTCACCATCCTGGTAATGTTCTCTTTGAAGGGCGAGTATATCGTCCGGCTACCACTGCACGTCTTCCGGGTAGCTGTCCCCCTGTTGATTTATTTCAGTGTGATGTGGCTGGTAACATTCTTTCTTGCCAAACGAATCGGCGCGGACTACCCGAAAACCGCGACCCTGGCTTTCACCGCTTCGAGCAATGACTTCGAACTCGCCATCGCGGTTGCCATCGCCGTTTTCGGCATTCATTCCGGGCAAGCCTTTGCCGCGGTAATCGGGCCGCTCGTGGAGGTGCCGGTGCTTATCAGTCTCGTGAATCTTTCACTCGCGTTCCAGAAGCGCTATTTTGCGCAGGAAGCGCTCCAGGAAGTAGGAGTATGTTATGAGCAAGGAAAATAAAGAAACCATAGAATGCCCATGCTACCGGGTTTGTTCCGGGCTGGATATAAAGATGGGGCAGTGGTGCCGCTATCGCAAATCAGAGGCTCCACCGCCGGGAATGCATGCATTCGATCCCAGGGAGACATGGTGCCCGCCGGGAGTGCGGGCAAATGTGCTTATGTTGGGCTACATGCTGGCGGAGGGAAAGGAAGACCCCGAGCGACTGGAAAAAGTCCTCGAAGAGATTCGTCGCTGGAACAGAACGCTGCGCAGCAAACCCGCAGCCTATAATCCTGCAGGGTAGCGTGCGTATGATCGGAGGAGAGGCGAGAAGGGAGAGGTAGTGCAAATGACAGCGACAATCATTACGCTGAGCGAAGAAGACTTGATTCGGCTTCAAGAGATATTGATGGATCAGGATGAGAAAGCCGCTCTGGCATTTCTCCGGCAGGTGGTAGAGCCGGAGGCCGAAAAGCGCCGGAAGGGCAAATGCAAGCCGCCGGTGTGAGAGGATTTGAGATGTTGCAGAATTGCGGCCTTCTGCAGTCAGCCGATGCCGCGCCCCTTGCGCTAGGACTGTGAGAGAAAGCGCATATCGTTCTCATAGAGAAGGCGAATATGCTCGATATCGAAACGACGCTGAGTGAGGCGGTCAATGCCCATCCCGAAAGCGAATCCGGTTACTTCCCGGGGGTCGTAACCGCCGGCGCGCAGCACCTCCGGATGGACCATTCCGCAGCCGGCGATCTCCACCCAGCCGGAGTCCTTGCAGAACTTGCAGCCCGCGCCATCACATAGTGTGCAGTTGATGGAGACATCTCCTCCAGGTTCTACGAAGGGGAAGAAATCGGGCCTGATTCTCACCCTCGTTGCAGCGCCGAAATACTGCTGGGCAAATGCCTCCAGGATCCCCTTCAAGTGGCCGAAGTTAATCCCCTTGTCCACCAGCAACCCTTCGAGTTGATAGAAGGTGTGGGAATGGGTCATAGTGACATTTTCGCGGCGATACACCCGACCGGGCGCTATCAACCGGGAGGGCTGGGGAGCGCGCTCTTTCATTCCGCGTATCTGCACAGGAGAGGTATGGGTGCGCAGCAGTACCTCGTCATTCACATAAAAGGAATCTTGCTCATCCATTGCAGGATGGTCTGGAGGATAATTGAGGGCCTCGAAGTTGTAGCGGTATAACTCCACCTCAGGCCCCTCTATCACCTCGAATCCCAGCCCTATGAAGATGGCGCAGAGTTGCTCCATCACTAGGGTGAGGGGATGTTGGTGTCCAATTTGAGGGCGGCGTCCCGGGATAGTCACATCGAGCGTTTCGGCGGCAAGACGGCCCCTCTCAGCGGCTTCCTGTAACTGCCGGCGGCGATTGGTCAGGGTTTCTTCCACCTCAGTGCGCGCACGATTTGCCGCGGCTCCGGTTGCGGGTCGTTCCTCCGCAGGCAATTGACCGAGCCCTCGGAGCAGTCCGGTCACTCTTCCCTGGCGTCCCAGGAACTCTACCCGCAGTTTCTCCAATGCTTTCAGGTCTTTGGCTGCGGCAATCTTTTCGGAGGCTTCTTTGACAATTTGATCTGCTTGCTCCGGCACGTGCTGCCCTCCCATGAGTTGATTTGGAGTGTAGCAAATTTGCTGCCACCTGACAAACCGCCCCCTCTGTCGAGTAATCAAAGGGCTGGCAAACATGGTAATTGATTGATGGAGTCAAATACACAGGGTCACCCTGAAGGGGTCTGCCTTGAGAGGCGCGCAAGAAGAATTTCTCCAATACTTGAAAAGCGTTCGAGGAGCATCACAGCACACCCTGCGCGCTTACCGCAAGGACTTGGGCCAACTTCTCGATTTCCTCTCCGGGAATGACGAAGTGAATTCTTGGGAGGATGTTTCAGATGCCCATCTGCGGCGTTTCCTGGGCAATCTCTCAGAACGCGGCAAAGCGCAGACCTCGCTGGCAAGGAAACTCTCCTGTTTTCGGTCTTTTTTCACCTATCTTTGCCAGCACAAGGGACTGCCGCTGAACCCTACGGTTGGCCTTGTATCACCCCGGCTGCCTCGCCGTTTGCCTCAATTCCTGGATCCCGGGGAGATAGAGAAACTGCTGGCCGCACCCCCAAAGGACATCCCACTGGGCCTGCGTGATCGAGCCATTCTGGAAATGCTCTATTCCACCGGCCTGAGAGTGAGCGAACTTGTATCATTGAGCCTGAACCAAATTCAAGGTCAGGCCGAACTTCGCGTGCGAGGAAAGAGGGATAAGGAGCGAGTGGTGTTTCTGGGCGCTCCCGCAATTGAGGCGCTGGACAATTACCTGCGCATTGGAAGGCAGGCTCTTGCCAAGGGGGGCAAAAAGAGCGAGAGGACAGGAAAAGGGAAAGATGAAGCGGTTTTCCTAAACCGGCGGGGAGGCCGGCTCACAGATCGCAGTGTGCGGAGGATTCTCCACAAGTACATCATGCTCACCTGCGCCCGTCACGGGCTCAGCCCACATTCACTGCGCCACACTTTCGCAACCCACCTGTTGGAGGGAGGAGCGGACCTGCGGGTTATCCAGGAACTGCTGGGCCACTCCAGCCTTTCCACAACTCAGATTTACACACATACAAGCCTTCGTCACCTGAAGGAGGTCTATTCCAGAACTCACCCCCGTGCGTGAGCGGCAGCCTTTGGCTGAACCGGAGCGACAAATAGATGCATGAGCCGAGTATTGAAGAGCAACTGAAAGTAATCGAGGCTGCATTGGGCCGTACCGAGGCGCGAAATCTGCCTGCTGTCATGCCCACCGCGAGTGTGCCGGAGGACATCAGGGTTCGCGATAAGCGGGAAGGGGAGCGAGAGTCGAGAGAACTTGCTATTGCCCTCTTGCAGAAGATGGAGAAAAGGGTCGCCGACTTGGAGATGGAGGGAATGCTGCACCGTCAGCACCAGGTCATCGCAGAGGCATTGCACCAGGAAGAAAGAGAGGCGATTGAAGTTATCAGCGATGAGCTGGCCGCCCTCAAGAAGCGCGCAGCCCGGGTTGAGCAGTGGCTTCAGCAGATGGACCACCAGCCGGAAGTGCCGCGAGAACCATATCGCTTGCGCTTTGAGCCTCTAACGAATAAGCCGCAGCAAGCCCTCATGATGATTCTGCTGGCGATCTCCAGCCTGGGGCTGCTGCTGTTCGTGCTTTTGCGCGGCCCATGAAATCCTGCGAGAACCGAGCATCACTCCTGCCCGCTGTCACCGCCGAGAAGGGCAACTACCTCGTCCCACCGACCCGGCTGAGAAGAAGTCACCTCTTCGTGATAGACAGAGCCGGACTGCGCCAGCCACACCACAGGCTTGGGATTGCGCTGCGCTTCCCGTACCAGGTCAAGTGGAGTCGAGTGACCCTGCACTGAAATCTCTCCGATGAACTGCTTGGTCTTCTCATCAGTTGGGCCGAAAGTAACATAACGCTGGGTCCTGGCCTTAGGGTTGGCGCGGTTGTCGAGCAGCAATTCAACTATATCGCTTCGCCCTTCGAAAGCCGCCCTGTGCAAAGGAGTCCAGCCGTCGTCATCCGAGGCATTCACGTTGGCATGATTTTCCACAAGCAGTTTGCAGACATTAAGGGAAGCCCCCATTACCGCCGCATGCAGCGGGGTACGACCATCCCTGTCTTTGGCATTGATACTCGCCCCATTGGCGAGGAGCAACTTCGCTGCTTCATAAGATGCATCAACATTCGCCAGATGTAATGCCGTCTTGCCCTCGTCATCTTTAGCATTGACCTTCGCCCCCCAGTCAAGCAATACCCTGACTACGTCATGTTGTCCGTGGAACGCCGCTGCATGGAGGGGTATCTCGCCATTGTCTGCTTTCCAGTTGATCAAGGTGGGTTTTTCTTTGATCAATTTCTCGACGGTTTCCCTCTCGCCTTCCTTGACCGCCTCGATGAATTCGCGAGTCTCTTCTGCGCTAGGCTTGGGACGGGGATCGGCGCATCCAGCGGCGAGAACGACCACTGCACCCATAAGCATCAGGAAAGCGCTCGCGAAGGTTCTTTTCGAATACTTCATTGAATTTCTCCTTCGGGCACCGCTTTGCTTACCTCCTTCTTTATCACCACGGCAATCGTCGCCAGGCGGTCCTTTCCGCCCAGGCGGATAAGCCTTACGCCCTGGGCGGAACGGCCCGTCTCTCGAATATCTCCAACCCGTTGGCGGATTATCTGTCCTTCCGTGGTGATGGCGAGGAGTTGGTCCTCCGAATCCACCACCGCCATGCCCACGAGGGGCCCGTTCTTGGCGGTTATATTGAGGGTCTTTATGCCGATTCCGCCGCGTCGCTGTTTGCGATAATTGGAGAGTTTGGTGCGCTTGCCGAAGCCGAGCCTGGTGGCAACGAGAAGTTCCGCATCCTCTCTGCATACAGCCATTCCCACAACTTCATCGCTCTTCCTCAGCCGGATACCGCGCACTCCCGCCGCCTGACGACCCATGGGGCGAACCTGCTCTTCAGAGAAGCGGACGGACATTCCCTTCTTGGTCGCCAGCACGATATCCTGTTTCCCGTCGGTAATCTCCACCCAGCAGAGTTCATCGCCTTTCTGTAACTTGATGGCGATGATTCCCCCCTTCAGGCGGGTATGGAGGCCTTCCAGCGCGACCTTCTTGACCGTCCCGCGGCTCGTAGTCATGAAGACATAGCGGTCCGGGGCGAATTCCTTTACCGCAAGAATGGCGGTAATCTGCTCTTTAGGCTCAATAGCAATGAGATTGATTATGGCCGTGCCCCGCGCTTGGCGGCTGGCCGCGGGAATCTCGTGAGCGCGGAGCCGATAGACGCGGCCCCGGTTGGTGAAGAAGAGGACATAGTGATGGGTGGTAGTGATGAAGAGATGCTCCACCTGATCCTCCTCTTTGGCGGTAAGTGCGATAATACCCTTGCCGCCGCGGCCCTGGGTGCGGTAGGTGTCCATCGGCAGTCTCTTCATATAGCCGTCACGGGTAGCGGTGATGACCATCTCTTCTTCCGCGATAAGATCCTCGATAGAGAGATCCTCAACATCTTCCAGGCGAATGCGAGTGCGCCGCTCGTTCCCGTGTTTTTCCTTTACTTGCTGGAGTTCTTCTTTCACCACCTGCATGATCTTGCGCACATCGGCGAGCAGGTCTTCAAGATGGGCTATACGCTTGATAATCTCTTTATACTCATCATCAATCTTCTTCCGCTCCAGTGAGGTCAACTGGCGCAGAAGCAGTTCCAGGATGGCATTCGCCTGCTTCTCGGTGAGCTTGAAGCGTTCAATCAACTTCTTGCGGGCGGCCGCCGGATTCGCCGCCGCCCGGATGATGGCGATTACTTCATCCAGGAATTTCAAAGCGATGCGATAGCCTTCCAATATATGTGCCCGCGCGCGGGCTTTCTCCAACTCAAATTGGGAACGGCGGGTGATTATCTCCCGCCGATGCGAGAGGTATTGGTTGAGCAAACCCAGAATGCCGAGAGTTCTCGGCACACCATCTACCAGGGCAACGGCATTTACGGGAAACGTGGTGCGCAGGCGTGTATGTTTGTAGAGGTTGTTTAAGACCACATTGGGGTTGGCGTCACGCCGCAATTCCACGACTATCCGCATCCCCTTGCGATCCGATTCATCCCTCAGTCCGACGATTTCGGGCCGGCGCTTGCTGGTCGCCAGTTGTGCTATCTGTTCAACCAATTGAGTCTTATTTACATTGTAGGGGATCTCGGTTATCAGGATGGATTGTCTGTCTCCTCGACCGAGAGGCTCTATGCTGGCGCGCGCCTGCATCACAATAGAACCCCGGCCGGTACTGAAGGCGCTCTTTATACCACTCGTACCCATGATAAGTCCGCCGGTGGGGAAATCGGGCCCGGGCAGAACCTTCATCACCTCTTCCAGAGTCGTGTCGGGATTGTCAATCAACAGACAGCAGGCATTTATGACTTCAGTAAGGTTGTGAGGGGGTATGTTAGTCGCCATTCCCACGGCAATGCCGGAGCCGCCGTTGCAGAGCAGGTTCGGGAAAGCCGACGGCAGAACAGTGGGCTCATTCGCGGACTGGTCGAAATTGGGGACGAAATCCACCGTATTCTTGTCAATGTCCACCAACATTCGCGCGCCCAAAGGAGACAGCCGCGCTTCTGTATAACGCATTGCGCCGGGAGGATCGCCGTCAACGGAGCCGAAGTTGCCGTGACCGTCAACCAGGGGATAGAGCAGGTTCCAGCCTTGGGCCATCCTCGCCAGGGTGGGATAGATGACTTCATTGCCGTGCGGGTGATATGTCTTCATGGTTTCACCGACCACACCCGCGCATTTGCTGTAACGCGCTCCGGGGCCCAGGTTCATCGCATGCATGGCGTAGAGGATGCGCCGCTGCGCCGGCTTTAGGCCGTCCCGAACATCCGGGAGCGCCCTTGCTACAATCACGCTCATTGCGAAAGTCATGAATGACTCTCGCATCTCCTCTTGGATATCAATTTCCGGGATCTTTTGTTTTGCTGCTTCTGCCATGTCTCTGTTTCATCCTCTGTTATGGAAGTAGTCTGTCGTAATTGTGTGTGAAGTTGTCGGAGAGCATCGTATCGGCAGGGGCGGGCTGAGAGCCCGTCAGTATCATCGCTTACAGACTGCGGTCAGGCGCCGGCGAGGTCGAGATTGCTGACCTCTTTCGCATAATGAATGATGAATTCCTTGCGGGGCTCTACGGCTTCACCCATAAGCACGGAGAAGATCTCATCGGCAGCCGCCGCGTCCTCCACATTCACACGCACTATGCGGCGTTTCAGAGGGTCCATGGTGGTTTCCGCCAGTTCCTCCGCGTTCATTTCTCCCAGGCCCTTGTAACGCTGTATCTGAACCTTGGAAGATTTCATCTTCTTCATTATGCGTTCCAGGTCCTTATCTGAATGGGCGTAGATAATCTCCTTGCCGTTCTTCACCCCGTAGAGAGGCGGCAGGGCGATGAAGAGATGTCCGCGCTCAATCAAGGGCCTCATGTAGCGATAGAAGAAGGTCAGGAGAAGGGTGCGAATATGAGCGCCGTCTACGTCCGCATCCGCCATGATGATTACCTTATGATAGCGCAGCCGGGAGAGATCGAAGCGACTGACGACTTCTCCATTGGATTCCTCGTCAGCATCAGTGCCATTGCTGGCGGCGGAGTGTTCCTGGATGCCGGCCCCCAAAGCGGAGATGAGAGTCGCAATCTCGTTGTTGGCGAGGATGCGGTCGAGGCGGGCCTTCTCAACATTCAGAACAACCCCTCGCAGAGGCAGCACAGCCTGGTTGCGGCTGTCCCGGCTCTGTTTGGCGCTGCCGCCTGCGGATTGGCCCTCTACCAAGAAGAGTTCGCACTTGGCGGGATCCCGCTCCTGGCAGTCCCAGAGTTTTCCAGGCAGATTCGTTGACTCCAAGGCGCTCTTGCGCTTTATCAGTTCCGCCGCCTTGCGCGCGGCTTCCCTCGCTCGAGAGGCGGTAATCGCCTTATTGGCGATTTTTCTTGCCACTGATGGATGCTCCTCGAGATAAGAGGAGAGTTTCTCTCCCACGACCGAGTTAATGAGCCCTTCGATTTCACTATTGCCCAGTTTGGTCTTGGTTTGACCTTCAAACTGCGGAGAGAGGAGTTTCACGCTTATTACCGCGGTAAGCCCCTCCCGGACATCATCACCGGAGAAGTTCGAGTCCTTTTCCTTGAGCGCGCCCGATTTACGGGCATAAGCATTGATCACCCGGGTAAGGGCGGTCTTGAAGCCGGACACATGGGTGCCGCCCTCGGAGGTGTGGATGTTATTGGCATAGGAGAGGATATTCTCCAGATAACTTGCATTGTATTGAAGGGCGATTTCAACTTCCGTGCCGTCTCGGCTGCCCTTGAAGTAGATGGGCCGATGGACAGGAGTCTTGGCGCGGTCAAGATGTTCCACGAAGGCGGAAATGCCTCCTTTGTAGTGGAAGGTTTCCGCTGCTCCTGTGCGTTCATCGTTCAGGTTGATCTTGACCGTCGGATTCAAATAAGCGAGCTCGCGCAGCCGGTGGGCGCATTGCTCGAAATTGAGGTCTGTGGTTTCGAAGACTTTCGGGTCGGGTTTGTAGCGTACAAGTGAGCCTGTTCCACGCGCCTTACCGACGACTTTCAAGGGAGAGACAGTACGGCCGCGCTTGAAGCGAATCTGATGCTTCTTGCCGCCCCGCTTGACCTCCACCTCAAGCCATTCGGAAAGGGCATTTACTACCGAGACTCCTACACCGTGCAGCCCGCCGGCAACTTTGTAGCCGCCTCCACCGAACTTGGAACCGGCGTGAAGCATCGTCAGCGCAACCTCGACGCCGGGCTTCTTTACCTCCGGGTGTTTGTCAATCGGATAGCCCCGGCCATTGTCCTCTACGGAGACGGAGCCGTCCTTGTGTAGCGTGCAGTCTATCTGTGTGCAGTAGCCGGCGAGCACCTCGTCTATGCAGTTGTCTGTAACCTCAACAAAGAGATGATGTAATCCGCGTACACCGGTCGAACCGATGTACATGGCGGGGCGCCTGCGCACCGCCTCCAGTCCCTTGAGGACGCGGATGCTTCGGGCGTCGTATTTAGCTGTTGCTGAAGCAGGGGCACTGGACACAGATGTCTCCTTTCTAAGTCACGAAAAGGGCCAAAACAGCCCGTTTCTTGGGTCTCTAAGGGGGGCGAAAAACCCGCTCAAAATCAAGGTTTTTCTGCCCTGTAATAATACCATGTTTGAGGGGGGCACATCAAGCGTTTCGGAGGGCAAATATGGCGCCTTTTTCGATGTCCCAAGGCAGGCTTTTTCCTCAGTTTCGCAGAAGTCAAACTAGCATGGTTAGACCTCTTTTCGCGGCATGGTTGGCACTCTCTCTTTTCGCCCTAACCGGCTGTGGGCCGGTGGAAGAATATGCCGCCTCAAAAAGTTCAGAGAGGCTGCTCGCGGAAGGTCTGGAAGCCCTTAAATTAGGAGATGACGCCAAGGCTGAGACGGCTTTTCGCCAGGCCGCTTCACTGAAGCCAAGCGGTGACGTAGTGGCGCGCATCGGGCTGGCTTATCATTTCGACGGCCGCTTTGAACAAGCGCTGCCCTGGTTGGAAAAGGCCTTCAAGTTCCGCAGTGATCAACCCTGGTCTGTGCACGTCGCACGCGCCGCCGGATATGCAGCCTCCGGCCAGCCTGAAATAGGGATCCGGTTGATGCAGGACGCGCATTCAAATATGCCGGATGACGCCTACATGCTCAACAATGTAACTTACGTCATGGCCGATGCCGGCCTGCTTCTTGACGAAGTCATAGTGGTGCTGGAAAAAGCCGTGAAGCAGGCCCCTGGCAATGGAGTAGTCCTGGATTCGCTGGGATGGGCCTATTTCAGACA
>JABAOF010039725.1_pt4 | contig 11904 bp, 11 predicted proteins | sample 7062171 | NCBI WGS metagenome assembly JABAOF01 (sample SAMN14538628, study PRJNA623070) | marine sediment metagenome | biome: marine biome [ENVO:00000428]; feature: marine pelagic biome [ENVO:01000023]; material: deep marine sediment [ENVO:00002113] | place: India: Gulf of Khambhat ... | reverse complement strand
TTGCATGACCCTCCGCTATAAGTGAGACAACTTCAGATTCAGCAAATACGGCACAGGTACTCGATATGGAGACACTCCCTGTTGCTGTTAGTGCAAGTTTTCCGAGGTCGGTGACATCGATCTCCAGGGCTTTTGCAATAAGTTCTAGAAACCGCCCAGTTCCGGCAGCGCACTTATCGTTCATGATGAAATCGTACCCCTTCCCCTCATCATTTACCTTTATTACCTTGCTATCCTGTCCACCGATATCGATGACGGTCCTGATATCATGGTTCATGTTCCAAGCTCCTCGTGCATGACATGATAGCTCGGTGATACTCCTATTCCCAATCTCCGTTGCAGCACGTCCATAACCGGTAGTAACCACATAATCGAAATCTTCGCTGACAAGGCCTGTTTTTTCCAGAACGAGTTCGATAATCCGATCCGCTGCCTTCTTACTACTACTACCCGTATCGATAATAAGGCTATCGTATATTTCGCCATCTCGCAAAACAACCATCTCTGTTGAGACAGAACCAATATCGATGCCTGCAGTAATCATCGACCCTCCATCATCTCCATAAAACCTTCGAGCCTCGTTCTATACTGTGCTTCTGAATAATTTCTCGGATCCACAAGATCACCATCAAGATCAAGAAATGGAATGCCATACTCGTTCACCGCATCGCGGATAATTCTAACGGCACCATTACTCTGCTTGCACCCCCAGTGAGAAAAATGAATAACCCCGTCAACTTCGTACTTTTCTATTGACCGTTTGATGTTGGCTATCCTGTTATCGACTCCTCCTACCCACACCTGATCAAGGAGTTTGTGGGCAAGGCTCTCCCATGGACGCCTCATGTCGAGATCTTCCCATGTTTGCTGGTTGATTTCCTCCGCGATGATCACTGCACCGATATCTCTCTCCAATATACTCAGCAGTCGATTCTCAAAGTAAGGCTTCAGATGAAGCCACAACACCCTCTTCCTCCCATCGATCTCATTAAAGGAAGACTCTCTCCTCCTCCTCAATTCATCCCTATAGCTCTCAGCGACAATTGCCCCACTACGACTCCCCATCAAAACTGCCCATAGAAAAAGAAACCCAAAACCCTCATCCCCATACATGAGCGGATTGGAATTTTGTCGAAGCTCACCAATCTCACGGAGTGCACGAGAAGAGCGGTTTGCGTAGAAAAAGGCTTTTTCCAGTGCGCTTTTACGGAGCCTTTTTCCGGTTAGAACCTCTATCTCCTCTGAAATTCGTTTGAGCTGTCCTGAAAGATACTTCAGAGCTTCCCTGCTCTTTCTGTATGGGGTGTTAATAAAGAGGAGCGGACTGGAATAGAGCCGACTCACTTCTGAAAATGACTTCAATACTCCATCACACACGTGGGACGTGGCAAGGAGAAATTTCGGATTTGGAAGAAGCCCGTAATGGGTGATCCCTATGAAGGTACGGTGAAATGCACAAAAATCCGTGGACAGCCACCTCTTTTCGGTTTCGGTAAGGAGGTCAGGAACTATGCCTGAGGCTGCAGCAAACCCGCTGAAAGATTCGAGAGGAAATGGGAGAAGATCATGTGCAAAGACCAGCTCAACCGGTGCAAAGAGACTCGTGAATACCGAGCGTCCTGAATTCCTGAAAAATCTCCACGCATGGCCGAAACTATGCAACCTCAACTTTTTCTGCGAAATGCTCGAATATCGGTTCCCCGAGGTAAGTGCCGTTTGGAGCATTGTGAGGAGTGTACCCCGAGCTATCTTCTTAACACTGGGATTTTCAAGTAGTATTCGTTTTAAATTCTCCTGAAGACCCATCTTCCTTAAACTCCTATCCCCAAGGGCCGCAGGTCCTGCCATGGGCCGCAGGTCCTGCCAAGGGCTGAAAGTGCTGCCAAGTATCGAAGGTCCTTATTACAGCATCTCTATGAATGCTTCGATTCTGGTTTTGATCTGACCGGTATTCAAAGAGAAATATTCGCCTTCAATAAAGAGAGATGGTATACCAAGACCGTCGAGTTTTTCCTTAAGCGCCGGGTAATCGACGAGAAAATTATCACAGAACTTGAGGCTAGAAGAATAGATAAGCCCCCGGGTGCTATGTTTTTGCATCTCCTCAATGATAAAATCGAAACGCCTGCTGTAGTCCTCCATTCTCCCGCAGGGCATCTTTTTAAGATAACCCTGGGCAAGTGCATAGAGAGGATCCGTATCGAGGATATGGGTCTGTGCGTATCTTCCACCAAAGCAAAAATCATCTCCAGTAATTTGTCCACCGCATTCCTCAATAAAACGAAGAAGTGGGAGGGCATCGAAAATATTTCCAGATACGAATACCTTTTTCTTGACCTTCTCGTGCCCGGTCGACGCATTTCGTTGAATATCATCGCACAGGGATCTCAAAAGCGCGTTCGCTCGCTCCTTGGAAAGGATAACATTTGCGTCTAGAACACTGATCATAATTTCGGAATTGAGCAGAGAGGGAAAACGTGCCCTTAGTTCGTAGAGTTCCCTCAGCAACTGCCTGTTTTCATTATACCGTTCTATCGATTTCGAAAGTGCAGAATCGGTTATGGAAGTATGGCTCAGCTCCTCGAAAAATTGACGAATCCTCTTTAATTCCTCGTAGAAATACCAGGCTGAAAGCTCATCATTTTTTTTTGGAATATCAACAAAAATGGATGGCATTTCTCCCAAATAGGATCTGAACACATCATATGCACGCCGCGAACCATCGCATGAGTGATTGAATAGTATGCAGCTGAAATCCTGCAATTCACCCCTCATTGCAAGGTCAACAATATGACGGAGATATGAACAGAGACTGTTTGGAAGATAACCGTCTGCCTTTCTAATAGTCGGATCACGTGGTATGAGTCGAACCGGTACAAAATTACCAGCATCGATCAACTCAACAACAGCGTATGGACAGAATATGCCAATCCTGCCCTTCCCTTCAGTCTTCTCCTCGAGAACGAATCGTTCTATCTGTTTGGTAAATCTATCCATGGAATGAGAATTTGTTTGATATTTTCGGAATTTAATTTTATAATTCCTATGAGTCTACAAAAACCAGAGAGCATTAAAATTTATAAGTAAAAACTGTCCTTTTCAGCCTCATCAACAAACACAGCGGTAAAGGACCCGTGCTTACCTTTTAAACGAAACAACACTGCATCCAGGGGGTAAGNNGGGTAAGGAAAGCTTATATGTCGATTCTTATAAAAAGGGCAACAAGAATTCTTGTTCAGGGTATAACAACAACCGAGGGGAGACAGAACACCTCACTTATGCTAGAAGGCAAATCGGAAGTTGTGGCAGGTGTGAGTCCCGGAAGGTACGGCCAAGAAGTAATGGGAGTACCGGTCTACGACAAGGTGAGTGAAGCATTGAAGCGTCATAAGATAGACCTTTCAATCGTCTTTGTCCCGAAAAATGCAGCTCTATCTGCTGTTTTAGAGGCTATTGGAGAGGGAATTCCGCTCATAATCATCTGTACAAACGGAATTTCGGTAACAGAAACTTTAAAGATAAAAAACGCTGCTCAACAAAAGGGCATTACCATAATTGGTCCATCTTCAGCGGGAGTCCTCATTCCTGGAGAGAGCAAGGCAGGTATTATTTCCAACGAGTATATAACTGATGGGGATGTTGGAGTTATCGCTCGAACAATTGGAAACGAGAAAAAGATCTGCCAGAGCCTCTTCAAAGAGGAGATAGGTGAGAGCGCCGTCATCAGTCTTGGGGGTGGAGATATAATCGGCACTGGATATTTGGAAGTCCTGCAGGAATTTGAAAATGACGCAAAAACGGAAATTATCGTTATTGGCGGTGAAACAAGGGGGAGGCTTGAAGAGGACGCCGCCCGGTTTATTCAGGAATCTGAATATTCCAAACCTGTTATTGCCTACCTCTTCGACCGTGAGCTAAACGCCACAAACGCACAGGAGAAAGAAAAACTTCTCAGGGAAGCAGGTGTCACAGTTGTCGATGATATTTGGGAAATTGGTCAGATAATTAAGGAATCCACGGTCGAAGAATAAAACCCACACAGTCTGCCCGGATCCTATGATTAAAAAACCTGAAGATCTCTTCGGAAAAGTCGGAAGTGTACGTACCCGCTACTGGACAATAGGAAAACAGGGCTCTTCAGTAGTATTCATTCATGGAATTGGAAGTTCCATGGAGGACTGGCTTCAAAACATCCATCCCTTAGCAGAGAAACATAGGGTTTACGCTGTTGACATTCCTGGTCACGGTTATACCGATAAACCGAATGTACTCTACAGTATCGAATACTATGCCGACTTTATCAATGATTTTATAACCTTTCAGAATCTGGACACAGTTACACTTGTAGGCAACTCTCTGGGTGGTGGAATAGCGCTTCAATTTGCCCATCAGTTTCCGCAAAAAATAAACAAAATAGTACTCGTCAGTAGTGCAGGATTCGGTAAAAATGTTTCGTTCATTTTCAGGCTGATAGGTGTACCGATTATAGGGCCGCTCTTAATACGATCAAGTCGGAAAGATCGGGTAATTCGAGACCGTTTGGTGAAATTTCTGAGCGCCCTGGTATACAATATTGAAACCGTAAATTCTAATATGTTGGAACTGCTACTGGAAGCAAGAACTCAGATAGCAAAATTGCCCGATATCCACAAAGCAATGCTTGCCGTAATGAGAAGATACAGCACCATATTTGGCCTCAAATCACGATTCGTGAAGCATGGTATGGAAATTCTTTCCTCAATAACTTCTCCTGTTCTTATTGTCTGGGGTGAGAATGATCCAGTATTCCCGGTGAGCAATGCTTATACAGGCAGAGAAAAACTCTTGAATGCACAACTTCATGTGTTGAAAAACTGCGGCCACATGGCCCAGATCGAATATCCAGATCAGTTCAACGATATGGTCAATAACTTTTTAACGGATTAAGACGAATCAATCCACAATTATATCGGCAACACGAACAACTACATCGACCTTTTCTTTTTCCTTGAAAAAAGGTTTCAATCTCAGATAGGAGACAATGAGCCCGTTCCTATTTCGCTCAATATTACTGAGGAAGAGTAGAAGATCCCTTGCTGATATTGCGTCTATCTTAATCTCAACAGATGAGGCGGTTACTCCATTTTTCGTCTCGCTTCCCTTCGGCCGTATGTACTCAATGTTGTCCCTTATACCTGCGCTCTGGGATTCATTCTCAAGATAGGTCAGCACAGAGAGCGATTTTTTTCTATCGAGCTGCTCTCGAAATGAATCGTAATAGCTTTTCTGAGACAGATACCTTTCTGTCAGAACCTGATAATTGCTATATAAATTTTCTAATTCTATTCTCTGCTGCTGATAAAGGTCCTGCGATCTTAGGAGAGGGACAAAGAGTATCTGATAGATGAGAAATATGACAAGCACTGCCAGAGCACCGATGATAAACATCTTCTCTCTACCAGATATTTTTTTTAGAAATCCTTTAATCTCCAAGTGAAAAATCCTCCACAACATCGATATCGAAGACAAAGGTAACGGTAAACCCTTCCGTGCTACCCGTTGTTCCGGTATTGGTTATCGCCACATTAGTAAAATATTCGGACAAAAGCAGTTCCTCCCGTATCCTGTCTATATCCGAAAAGGTTCTCGCCATACCAGAAAACTTAATATGATCCCGCTCTATTATGATATCCGAATACTCAATAATGATATCACCGGGAAGATATAATGAAAGCTCTTGCAGGATACGTAGACTGCTGAATCTTCTATCGGTGCTCTCTTCAAAGGTATCAATCTTCCCCTGAATCTCACCCAGATATCTCCTCGCATCATCTATACTTACCGAAGATTCTCCAAAAGCACTCTCACTGAGTGCACCAATTCGTTGATTAAGCACGTTAATCTGATTCTTACGGAATCGAATATCAACAGTTAGACCTCCTACTGAAACAAAAAGCAGAAGAAAGAGTAGCGCCCCTACAATTGTAAACTCTTTGACACTGACATATCCCTTTAACCGCGGTTTAAACTCCTCTTTCAGCAGATTTACCCGCTGTAGAGGCGGCTGGTTTATCTCCTGAAGCAACCCATAGAGAGTGAGTGTATCTGCCGGTTCAACTTCTTCTTCCGAGGTGACAAGCTTCGCATACCTAAAAAGAGGAAGCTCCTGATAGCTCATCTCCATGGTTTCCAGCAGCTCTTCCGTTATTTTCGATACTCCTGTCCCGCCACTTCTCTTATTGAGATAGACGAACCTGCACTTCGAAACCTTGAATATCATGAATAATTCGGACTGGATAGCTCTTTTGAATCCATCATCCGTCTCATCCGTTTTCTTTTTTACAGATATGCCCGATTTTATTTTTAGATCCTCAACCCATTGTATGTAAAGTCCATCTGTACCGATATCGAGGAGTACATAACTCTTGTCATCAGTCAAAGTAGTTATTCCGTATAGAAGGGCTACATCATAGGGAACTATAGCCTTCAGGTTCTCTTTGTATTGACCCAGCTCCTGAAGTAGTTCACGCACTACACCCTTCTCTGTTGAAAAGGCAAAAACCTCATTATCAATATTGTAAAAATCGGTGAGATAATCCTCCTCGGGCTCCGGAAGATACTCCTTAACCTCATACTTAATTACTCCTTCAATTTTTGGCCTTTCTTTGAAGGGTAACACGATCTTATTTCTATAGTAAAGATGAGGCGGGAGGACGTAGTATACATTTTCTTTTACGATTCCGGATTCTGAAAGTGCGTCATGCACAGGACCTTCACCATCCAGCCTTACCTTGAGATTCTCCTTTAATGGGAGTTTCTCCTGTGTNNGTCTTTTCCGTAAACACGGCCTTTTTACTGGCTCCGATACTGATATTAAAGAGATCGGTTAAAGTAGACAACCCGGACCCCCTGGCTTTCTCTTAAAACGACTGCTGTTATTGTGCGTACGAATTCTCCAACCGTTCCAGTGGATGTTATTCTAAATATATCAGAATTAACAGTCAAAAGTGAAGTAATCTCATCATATAGAATATCAGAAATTGTCTCTAAATTCTTCAATTCTTCGAGCGATTGAAAGGACTGCTCCTCCCTATACTCTATTATATCATCGACAATATTTTCGTCCATATCACGGGAAAGACTGAGGAGGACCGGGTATTTTGCGGTATTGATATTGATTCTCCCATCCCCGTATACGGTGAGGTAGTGCTCGAGTGGTTCGAGATCTTCCGACAAATAGTTATTGCGCACTGAGGGGGGGAGAAAGAGCAGATCCCGCTCGATGTTTTTTATAAGAAGGAGCTCTCCTGTGGTACGTACTGGTTTGTTGCTGGGTTCGTATGAAGGCGTTTGGACTGTGTATGACAAAGATTCCGCTCCATAAGCCAGGGGAAGAGTATCGCTGTCCTGCCAGTCTGTGATTGCATCGATAAGATTCGTTTCTATGTCGAGAGTCTCGAATATACGCTCAAGCATAACCCTTCTCCTCTTGTCCTCGACTCCGAAGTCTGTGACGAGCTCTTGAACATTGTAACGAGCTTTCTCGTCCTCGATGGTTACAGTAATCATCCCATCCTCCAGAGGGATGGGAGGAAGCACCTCGAACCAGTAATCTCCGGGTCCGTCATAGTCATTGTCGTCTATCATGAGAACAGTGAGGGCAGTTTTGTAACCACCGAAAGCATAGTAGAGCGCCTNNAATTAATAGCCATCCTTAGGTTTATACCACTGCTTCGTGTAAACTCGAGTGTGATGAATGACAGAATGGAAACCATAATCAAAACCGAGACGAGTGCAAATGCCCGTGTTTTGCCCTTACATTTCAGAAATGAAAACATTGAAAAACTCTCTGTATTTTTTATCTCCCTTTGTGAAGATGAGCTCGACGCCATCAGGGAGACTTTCCCTCTTTTCGGATTCCCAGGTATCAAACCACTGCCCCTCACTTCGAAATCGAAACTGGAAAGATGAGAAATCCTCTCCGACAATATAGCTTATCGGTTCATCGTAATCACGGGGCGGAAGGGTGTAGTAGTAGAGACTTTTCTCTAAAACGAATGTCTCGCTCACGTCATCTTTCTGAGAAATCTTATATTCCACTCTGATGACCTCACCTCTCTTTCCCAGCTCGAGAAAGCTCTGGGGTTTTATGGTGGTAAATTTAATGTCGCTTACCTCACTCCCTGCTAAGTCCTGACGACGTGATTCAAAAAGGGTTCCTTCATCTCCCCGAATATAGAGTGCACCAGAAATCTCAGCGTCCAGATCCTCCAGAAATTTTCTTATCTCCCTCAGAGCCTCCTCGTTTTCCCTGCCCACATTTATTGATCTTCGCACAGATACGAACGATGTATAAGAAACTGCCGCTATAATGGAGAGAATGGAAAATGCAATGAGAAATTCAACGAGGGTAAATCCCCTCCACTGGCGAATAATCCATCTTTTTTTCATGGCCTCAGCACTTCCTTCCATGACAGGACCTTCGGCCCTTGACAGGACCTTCGGCTCATGAGTTTGCCTTTGTTTCTCAATAACGCGACAGGACTGTCCGAAGCACGTAGCTCCTATCGGCACCCCAGTATATCTCAACAGTAACGAGCTTTAGCTCTTCAATATACGGTAGTTCTAGTACCTCGACACTTTTTACCCACCGGAACCCCTTAAAATATTCGTTTTCAAACTCTCCTTCTTCTAATCCGGACTCTGGAAACCCCTTTGCAATCTCTTCCTTTAGAATGGATTCTGCTGCGATTACAGCGGTGGTGAGGTCGCTTGCCACTTTGGACGATCGCAGATTAAAGGTGGTTCCCCGTAAAATTGCCAGAAAAGCAACTGAAAGTATTGTAAGTGCTATGAGCACCTCAACCAGTGTAAAAGCCCTTACTTTCACAGCTCTCCCCTTCAGCTCGAAGAATGAATCAGAGCTCGAATCCGTGATTCACACTCGGAAACTATTTAGTCGCTGGCTTCGCCAGCTCAATAAATAATTCTTCACTTCACATAGATACCAAAGTTAATAGCAAATCATTGTGTAATTTCATAAAGAATGTTTATAAACAATCAAGAATTATTTATCATTCATCCAGACTTTAGTATATTTAATTTTACGACAAATACCACACTTAAGATTATGCTGGAATACATCGATTGTCGACTATTCATACTGTAAAGTGAACAGTACCAGGAGTGCCAAATGAAATCTCTTCCGAAAGTCGCTATTCAGGGAGAAGAGGGTTCATACAGCGAAGAAGCTGGTATAAAATACTGGGGGAAATCGGTCGTATTTCTTCCAAGCCGTAATTTTGAAGATGTCATTTCAGCTGTCCAGAAGGGAAATGCCGATTATGGTCTTCTTCCACTGGAAAATACGCTCATCGGCAGTATCTCCCACACCTACGACCTTCTTCTGGAATCAAACTTCCCTATCGTAGGGGAGGTCATCACAACAGTATCACATTGTCTCTTGAGTACGAAGAAGGTCCCACTGAACACTATTAAAAAAGTATATTCCCATCCTGCTGCTCTCTCACAGTGCTCGATATTTCTTCAAAACATGAAGGATTGTGAGATAATTCCGATTTACGATACTGCAGGAAGCGCAATGAAAATAAGTAAGGAGAGGGACCCATCCTGTGCTGCAATTGCAAGCAAACTCGCAGCACAACTCTACAATCTGGTAGTCATTGCAGAGAAGCTCGAGGATTATCCGAATAATCAGACTCGCTTTATCATAATTTGCAAAGATACAGAGGAGAGTACCTACAAAGACGCAAAGACATCAATTGTGTTTACCACACTCCATCAGCCCGGTGCACTTTACAGGGTTTTGAAGGTTTTCAATGATTACGGTATAAACCTGACAAAACTCGAATCTCGTCCTCATAAGACCGAACCATGGCGCCATTATTTCTATCTGGATTTTGAAGGGCACCAAAAAGAGAGTATCATTAAAGAGGCGATAGAAGAACTAAAAGAGCAAACGAACTTTCTCAAGATTCTCGGAAGTTACCCCGTGTGGTCCGGAAAACGGAAGGTAGAACATATCGAAATTGAAGAGAGGGATGACAAGTCTCATTTACCGCTGTATAGTCTGGAGAGAAAGGGGAGCGCAACAACAATATTGCTCCAAATCCCCGATATCGAACCCCTCACCATTGGTGGTGGAAATTTCACCATAATAGCCGGTCCCTGTTCGGTTGAGGGGCGAAAACAGCTTTTTAAAACCGCAAATATTATAAGGGAATCCGGTGTAAGAATCCTCAGAGGAGGTGCCTTTAAACCACGCACTTCACCCTACAGCTTTCAGGGTTTGGGAGAGGAAGGGTTAAAGCTCCTGAAAGAGGCGAAAGATACCTACGGGTTGTTCATCATATCTGAGGTCATCTCCCCTGCGGATGTAGAGCTTGTTGCTGGATATGTTGACATACTTCAGGTTGGGGCTCGTAACATGCAGAACTTCACACTGCTCAACGAGATTGGAAAGGTCCGTCTCCCTGTGCTCCTAAAACGTGGCATGTCGGCCACATTAGCGGAGTTCCTACTTTCCGCTGAGTACATATTGAAGCATGGAAACAACAGTATCATTCTTTGTGAAAGAGGAATAAGAACCTTTGAAACCTCGACGCGGAACACACTTGACCTATCGGCGGTACCCCTCCTAAAAGCCAAAACCCATTTACCCGTTTTTGTTGATCCATCTCACGGCACGGGAAATAAGGACCTGGTGCTCCCTATGAGCAAGGCTGCCCTGGTAGCTGGAGCCGATGGTGTGATTGTCGAGGTTCACTTTCAACCAGATGCGGCGTTGAGTGATGGAAACCAATCTCTTGATCCTGCAATGTACAGTGACTTCATTAAAGAGCTCACACTGCTTCATGAAAAGCTGAACTCTTAAACAAGCACAGCCTGAATCCGTTCAATAAACTGAATAACGGCAATTATATTACTCCGCGTTGAAGGTCATGCCTGTCTCGACTTCCAGGGGCTCCAGAAGCTTATCAGCTTTTCCAAAGACGAGACAGCCAGCACCTATCCGAGAACTGTTCGGAATTGTTAAACTCTGCCCGATTATGGTTAATCCCTTTTTCAATATTGAAGGATAATCACTGTTATTTCCCCCTGTATTATCTCCAATCACGGTATTTCGCTCCACAGTTCTATCTTTACCGTCGAGGATAAGAGTATTACGTATTACCACATCCTCTTCGATGATATTCGATGGAAGGATTACGGAGTTGTATATCTGGGCATTCTTTTTGATAACCACGTCACGAAAAATAATCGAGTTCTCCACGATACCGCTTATCTTTGCACCGAAACCGAGCACACTATTCTTCACGCTGCCGCTCGAGGTAATGATTGTCTTTGATGTGTGGGGGGGCTTGAGCATTCCGTACAAATTGAAAAAATCGGGGTCCTGCAGATAGGAACGAAGATTGAGATTTTCACGGTAATATTCGAAGGCGTCCCTTATGAAAAATGAGTAACCGGAAGACTCGATTATGCGCTCAAAATTATGGAAGAGAAAATCGTCAAAAAGATGCTTCAGGAACTTTTCATTCTCCTGGGAGAGCTTTTTATCCAGCTTATTCAGGAGCCTTTTGCAGGTATCCCTTCGCATAATGTATAGTTCTGATGGAACTTTTCCGATATGAATCTTGATGATACCAGCCCTGCTACTCTTGATACGAAGCAATGTTTCCCAGTCAGCAACAATGATGTTCCCTACTCTTCCCAGGATGATAAAATCTTCGGTTGCTTGCGATAGATACTGTCCAAAGGAGGGAAGGTCCGCTTTGCTGTGTACCGTTAATGTAGTGTGGGGAATCTCTTTGATATTTGAAAGTTCAATGACATTCCTTACTGTGAAATTGCCCCATATCGGTAGCTCGCGTAATGATATTTCTGGTCGAAACCCAGGAAATT
>JABAOF010026991.1_pt1 | contig 11905 bp, 17 predicted proteins | sample 7062171 | NCBI WGS metagenome assembly JABAOF01 (sample SAMN14538628, study PRJNA623070) | marine sediment metagenome | biome: marine biome [ENVO:00000428]; feature: marine pelagic biome [ENVO:01000023]; material: deep marine sediment [ENVO:00002113] | place: India: Gulf of Khambhat ... | reverse complement strand
TTTACCAATTATAAATAACCATAGAGGGTTACCATCATAAAAAAGACTAAGGGCAACAGCAAGTATGATATCTATACGTTCAGTATTTGGGAAATAAAGCCATTTTTGAATAACCTTATATACCTGTGTCAAAGGTATCACTTTTTTATTTGTCATGGTTGGAACCTTTGACAATCAACAACTCGCCATAGCTCATTTTTTGAAAAATCACTTGAATTTCTATATCTGCAATTAATTGTTTTAACTCATGTATCTTATTAGGAGTACCTGATACTACAATAGCATAATTGAGTTTTTCAGTAAGGAAATCTTCTTTTTCTTGTTTCATAAAAAAAAAGAATTCCTCCTTTACATGTGTTCATTAACTGTTTCTATCCATTGAAGACATTGCCTTATTTTTTTACTCACAGGTATATTAATTCGTTTAAGTTCATTGATGATGATTTTATCAGCATCTTCAAAACTTGGTGCATCTTCAACACCAACTTTTAAACTTTCATATTGTTGAATGTTAATCGTCAGTTGTTTTGTCACTGTTGTCATGGTTCCCTCCATATCTGGATTGACATTTTTTATAAATATCATCTGCAAGGTCTAAGGCTTTGTGTGGATCAGGATGGTAAACTTTTACTTTCCAGTTGGTGCCACGGCTTGTCTGTGTAAGTTCAATAGATGACTCTCCACTGAGTAAGGAGTCAATGTTTTGAAGAAGAAGTCCAGCTTTTTCTTTTTTGCTTGTCATAACTGTTTTTTTACTCCTTGGTAAAGACTTTAAAGACTTTCATAGGGTTGCCTTTGTCACTTGGTTGTGTCCCTTCGAAAATAATTTTTATTACTTTGCCGATATCAATTGTGTCCATTAACCTGTCGAGTTGTTTGCTTCCAAGTATAACTTTGGGAACTGGATCGTTGTCAACTGTGATTTTGTATATTCCACAATCGTTATATTTATGTGAAATGCTTTTGTCGATAAGTATTCCTGTTATAGAGTCACTTGGTTCAAGTTTTACAACTTCACCGTCGCTGTGTTCTGTCCAACCATTATTATTTTCAAAATCACTAACAGATTGACTCTGTTGAGCTTGATTTGCTTCTTTTTCTTTTTTATCTTCTTTTTTCACCATTTTTTTTATACCTCTTTTCTATTTTTTTGTGTGTGTTAAAATTGGGAAAAATTCAACGATAAAAATTTTTGATTAACCCTTGATTTTTCCTATTATAACTCTAAATTATAGCAGTTTATTTTCTTCTATGTGGGATTATGGTTGTGCCAAATTCGCCTTTAAAAATTTTATATTCTTTGTTTTGTTTCCATATTTTCATTTTTATCACATCTATCTATTTTGTTTATTTCTTCCAATAATTTGTAAAAAACCTGTTTAGAATACACTGGTATTTCAGTACCAGCAAAGTATTTCTGATGAAAAAAAATTAAAAAATCTGAAGGCATTATTTCTCACCTTCAAAATATTTTGAAACTGCAAGTCTAACAATACTTGCAAGAGAAGATCCAAGACGTTTACTTTCATTCCGAAGTCCAATCAATTGAGTTTCGGTGAATGAGATTTGAACTTTTTCTTTGGGCATAAAAAGGATGAGTTCTGACATTATTTTTAAATAGTTGGTATGTCTTTCATACTTACTAATTACATGGACCAAAAAAAAACTGAAAAATTAAACAAAAAACAAGCATGGGATGTAATTAAGTTATGTTTTGCTGAAACAAATGAAAAATATCTTAGTTATGCAGATTTTAAATTTTTATTACACCCAAAGAGTCAGATTGGAACAACAATACCAAAGGAAAAAAAAGAATTATATAAAAAATGGGAAAAACAATTTCATTTTAATTCAGATACAATTCAATATCCATTTAAAAGATTTTATTTTACATCAGGAAGATTTACTGCTGAAATAGCAAATTCATTAATAAAAGAAGGTAAATTAAAAAAAACAGTTAGAAAGGGTAAACCTGTATATTTTCTTCCTATAAAACAGGACTTATATGATATTATAAGAATTAGACATAAAGCAGTGATTGATAATACATTACCTGATGAAATTTGGGGTGGTGAATTGGTAGCTTGTTATGGAATACCTAAAACTCTTTGGAATCTACCTGGAGATGATAAAGACAAATATAGAATTAATAAAAAACTTCATCGAATAGAAAACCAATTAATTAAAAATTCTGAGAAATTCGCAGATGTAATTGCAGAGATAGCTGCTATTAAACTACAAGAAATATTTAAAAAAATTGAAAAGGGAAATTTTAAAAATAAGGATAAGAAAATTGCCTATATGTTTATTGATAAAATATTTGGTATTGAGATTGATCTATCAAAATTATTTGATATGGGTATAATTGAAACTTCTCAGTTCAAATGGGTTGGAGATGGCACATCATTAGAATATATAATAAAAGAAGGAAAAAAATATAATTTAAATGAAGAATTAAGTAAATTACTTTATGAATTTCAAAAAAAGGAATTATATTGGCATAAAAAATATTCATTGATAGTATTAAAACCATATCCAAATGATAATACACATTATAAATTCGCGAAAGCTGTTTGCCCGATCCTTGAAAAAATAAAAAATGAGTTAAAATTAAATAAATAATCATTTTTATTTTTGTATTTGTTTTTCAAGTTTTTCTAATCTTTTTGCCATTATTTCTATCATTTCTTTCAGTGTTTCTGTATCATCAGTGGCTTTTTCAATTGCATATCCTGTTTTAGTTGCGATTTCTTTCATTTTATCATATTCCATTACGCTTTTTTCATCAAGTCCAAGGCTGCAGCCGCTGCAGAATTTAGCAGCAGGATCATTTTTAATTCCACAACGTGGGCAGATAATTGGTTTAAATTTATCTTTTTGTTTTTCTTCTTCTACAAGTCCATGTATTTCTAGCATTGCTTTATCTATATCCCTGCCGCTAAGGTGAACATAAGTAGATGCTTCTTGAGAACCTTGCACCCATCCAAGATATTGACAGAGTTGGGCTTCAGTCAATTTTTTCGCAAGTTCTGTAGCCCTGGAATGCCGGAAATGGTGTGGATTCATTGGTTTATCAATTCCTGCTTTTTCACCTGATTCTTTTAAGAGTTTGTTGACATGGCGATAATGTAATTCTCCACCTTTATTTACTCCCCATAGTCCACATAAAAGATAACTATCTTTAAAATTCTTAGATTGTTTTTTTGGATGTTCTAATAACCAGTTACTTATTGCAGGTGAACTTGCAATAACTCTTATCTTCCTAGCCCCTGTTTTTCCAAATAGGTTTACTAAAGCTCCATATTTATCAAATTCAACATCTTTAACTTTGATACCTAATAATTCCCCAACTCTTGCACCTGATTCATAAAGCAATAACAATAAACATCTATCTCTAAGATTATTTGTATTCTCAGCTAATTCTTTTACATCTTCAATAGTTAAAAGTTCCTTTGGAAGTTTTCGTCTTGATCTTTTCATATTGTTTTTGATCCATTTAACCTCTGGAGGATATTCTTCTGTTTGTTTTAACCATCTATAAAACCTTTTTATCTCAGCTAAAAAATCATGTTTAGTCCAAGCAGTATAGTCACTATTGTTTATTTTGCTGCAAAGTTTTTCAATATCTGATTTAGTAGCTTTATTAAAATCCTTATCTAAAAGTTTTGAAATGGTTTTAAGATTGTAAATATATTTTATTTGTCTAGCTTTACTTAATCCTTCTGCACTTATACGATCTATAAATTTTAAAATATATTCTTTATTAGCTGAGTTAATATCTTTGGTTTTTTTAATAAGTTCTTTTGCCTTTATTAGTTTATAAGTTAAATCAGGCATAAAATCACAAAAATAGGAATAAATTTCAAGTATTTAAATGTTGTGAGGCATTGTATCTTTATAACTAGTGCCGAGAGTGGGATTTGAACCCACGACATCACGGTCTTCAGCCGTGCACTCTCCCAACTGAGTTACCTCGGCAAAAAAAAATTTTATTTATAAATTTAGTGATTTTTTGATATCTTGTGCTGTTATACTAATTTTTTCTAAAGTATTTTTTAATCTGTCAACAGTCTCAGATACTTTTCCTGTTGTTATTGCACCTTGGGGTGAAGGTTCAATTAAACCATCTTGTTCTAAAATCCTTAAAGAATATCTTACCATATGTTGAGGATATTTCGTTACTTCAGATAATTTAATAATCCCCATTGGTTGTTTTTTGTGTAAAGTTTGAAGGACATGTATATGTCTTTTAAGGATATCAAGTTCAGTTTCAATAACATTTGTGAGAACACATCTCTCTTTATTTTTTTGATTCATATTAATTATTCTCCTAGGCTACTTGTTAACACATGTAATCTATTACTATTATTTAAAAATCTCTACTTTTGCAATATTTTTTTGTTATTATAAAATATATTTATTAAGATGTGGAAAGATTTTTCTTAAATCTTTTCCTTCTATGACAATATCAGCTGCTTTTCTGACACAATCATCACCTGGATTAAATGCTATACTCAAACCAGAAATTTCAAACATTGGTATATCAAAACAAGAATTTCCAACTGCTGCAATATTATTAAAGCTTATATCTAATTTTCGTGCTAGTCTCTTAACAGTTTGATCCTTATACATTAAACGAACCTGCAATATAGATTTACCTGTTAGTCTACCATTTTTATCAGATTTAATTCCATTAGAATAAACATAATCTATCCCAAGTTTTTGTCCAACATCTTCTGCAAGAATATCAAGACCTGCACTTATAATTGCTGTTTTTATTCTCCTTTTTTTTAAATTTTCAATGCATTCAGATGCTCCCGTTACAAGTGGAATGTTGGATAGGATTTGAATTAGCTTTTCCTTTTTTATTGGTTTTCCATTTTCTATCCAAAGTGCTGCATCTCTTCTAATAAATTCAGAATCGTCTATATTACCCTTGAGATATTCATCAACAGATCTTTCATTTGAGGTGTTAAAATAATCATGAATGTATTTCCATGAAGAAATTGTATCCGTTAAAACTCCATCCATATCAAACACAATAAGTTCAAGGTTTTTCATTTTCTGAATCTTTAGATTGGATGGTTCTCTTGTATGTTTATAACAATAGAATCTACATAATTTGTCCTTCATTTGAAACGTGGATTTATTATCATATATAAGAGTTTTTACAATAATATAAAAATTGCCTTAATAAAAAATTATATAAATACACACTTATTTAATAATTGTTATGGGGGAGATAAAATAAAAAAGAAATTGAATACTAACCTATTAAGTCTTATAATCATAGTTATATTGTTAGTAATGGTTTTTAATCCAACAATTACCAGTCAAACAATGAAAGATAAAAAAGTTATAGACATTAGATATGAATCATATCTTAAAAAGGATAACTATGATTTATTAATCATGTGTCCAAATTCTTTTTATAAACTAGTTCAACCTTTGGTTAATCATAAGGAAAAGCATGGTATTAACGCATATTTAGCCTCACTTGATGAGGTTTATTCTCATCCAAATAGCTTATTGGGACGAGATAAACCTGAAAAAATTAAATTATTTATAAAAGATGCATTTGATAATTGGAATATTAAATATGTTCTTTTAATTGGTGGAAAGATAGGTCAATTTAACAAGTGGCATTTTCCAGTTCGATATATTCATCTTGGAAATTCATGGGAACCTGAAATTTTATCTGATCTTTATTATGCTGATCTCTATGATTCAAATGGTGATTTCAGTAGTTGGGATTCAGATGGAGATGGTAAGTTTTGTGAATGGTCTTATGGACAACAACCAGAAGATAAATTTATTGATTTGTATCCTGAAGTTTCGATAGGTAGACTTCCATGTAGAAATAAATTAGAAGTAATTTTCATGGTTAAAAAAATAATTAATTATGAAAATAGGTATCAAAAGGAAAAGTCATGGTTCAATCGTTTTATTGTTGCAGCGGGTGATACTTATCCTGAATTAAAAAATCCAAAATGGGTAGGTTATGAAGGTGAATATTATGGTAATCTTTCCATAGAAAATATGACAGATTTTATTCCCAAAAAACTTTATACTTCAGATGGTAGTTTAACCCATTGGAAAGATATATTAGAATCAATGAATCAGGGTTGTGGTTTTGTTTATTTTGTTGGTCATGGATGCCCATTGCTTTGGACTAATAATTTACCAAATAGTACCCAAAGTGTTAAACCCTTTAGTATTTCTCATATTAATAGACTAATAAATTTTAATAAATTACCAGTTTGTGTTGTAAGTGGTTGCCATAATTTACAGTTTGATGTAACGATTTTTAACTATTTTAATAAATTAAAAAGAACTAGAGGCGAATATCCTCCAGAGTGTTGGGGATGGTTGATGACAAGAAAAGTTATTGGTGGTTCTATTGCAACACTTGGATGTACTGCTCTTGGCCATACAAAGGAGGATAAAGAATCATTTTCTGGTGGAATCAATGAGTTAGAAGTTGCATTTTTCGAGCAATATGGCAAAAATGATATCGATATTATAGGTGATACTTGGGCTAATGCAATTATTTGGTACATTAATACTTATCCTGTTGACTGGAATATGGAATTATCAAATGATGACTGGGTGGATGTTCAAGTTGCTTCAACTTGGATTTTATTTGGAGATCCAAGCCTTAAAATTGGTGGATATGAATAAATCCTAAAAAAGTAAGAATTAATGTATTTTTAATTTTTGATTTTATTCCAGTTGTATTGTCTAATTTTACTAGTTTCCCCAAAACCACATGCAGCACATCTTCTCTTCTGAACGTGAAATGCATGTTTACCGCATCTTCTACACATGGTATGGGTTTTTTTACCACCCATCTTCGATGGTGTTCCTTTTGTCATTTATATCCTTTTTATTTTCTATGGAGATACATATATAATATTATCTCCTCTAACTATGATTGTATTATGTTTACCTATTGATTGACCACTTTCCATTTCCTCGGCATTTTTCAAAACAAGGTTCATATGGGGAACATCATAACCGTCAAGGGTCCCATGATATCCTCTTCCTCCCCTAAGCTCTACCATAACCCGATTATTAAGACTTGCATGTAGTATTTTTAATGGTTTTTCCATAATATGACCTTGGGCACACGAAATAGATATTGTATTTATAAGTATTTGGGCTTTAAACTGATAAAAAAACAAAGATTAAAAAGAATGATTGAGTTTTTCAAAATAATGTCAGATAAAATAAAAAATCGTCATAGCTTAAAAACAAAAGAAATAAAAAAAATTCAAGAAGTTCTTAAAAAACATTTTAATGATGAATTTATTAAAGATGATTCCAAAGTAGAAATTGGAAATTTAGATGAAAAAAAATTAGTGTTTGTAGACGGGAAACCCTGTTTCATGTTTCACAATTCAAAAATTTTTTTCACGATTCTAGGCTTAAATAAATATGCATTAAAACAAAATTATGTAGTTATTGATATGGGTGCTATAAAATTTGTAACAAATGGTGCTGATGTTATGGCCCCAGGAATTGTAGACGCTGATGAAAATATTAAGGAAAATGATCAAGTTTGGATTTGTGATGAAACCCATCATAAGCCATTGGCAATCGGTATTGCTATGATATCAGGTGAAGATATGATTTTAAATAAAAAAGGTAAAGCAATTAAAAATATTCACTATGTTGGTGATAATATTTGGAATTATGTCTATAAAACCTGATAGAATTTAGGATTAATCCATCTAAAAGTTTTAATACTTCTTATCAGATATGAATATGCTATAGAGGAGGTAATTTTGGTATGAAGAAAAAGAATAATTTGAAAGTTAGAGCTCTACTATGTGTAATTTGCCTATTAATTCTTGTTTATATTCCAAGTGTTGAAGGAAGAGAAATACATTACCCAAAAGAAGATGGTCCATATACTATCTTTATTTGTGGTCGTACAATGGAATATGGAAGTAGTGGAACTGTAGATTTTGATGCACAAAAGTGGCCATTTTGGAATTTAGATTCCGATCAAACAATAAACTATGAATTCGAAAGAATCACTTATTTAATAGTTAATGGTTCATTACAAAAAATAAAATTTCCAGCTACAATTTATATGACAGGTTTTAAGGGTTTTGCTCCAACTGAATGGATGATAAGCCTTTCAATATTGTTATTCTTTAGACAGAGAGTATTTGGTAAATGTGAATCAATAAGGGTTTGGGATGATTTGTAAGCTTTTACATAATAACAAACAGTATTTCCTTAACCAAAACTCACGAATAAATTGAAGAAACCATATCCCCTTTAGAATTTAGGATTAATCCATCTAAAAGTTTTAATACTTCTTATCAGATATGAATATGCTATAGAGGAGGTAATTTGGTATGAATAGAAAGTTAATTGGTATATTTGTTTGTATGCTGTTTGTTGGAACTGTTTTACCTGTGACAGGAAATGTAATAACTTATAAGAATACTTTATCCTCAACAAATGGTAATATTTTATATGTAGGTGGAACAGGAGAAGGCAATTATACAAAGATACAAGATGCCATAGATGATGCAGTTGATGGTGATACTGTTTATGTTTATGATGATAGTTCACCTTATTATGAAAACTTGGTTGTTAACAAATCAATATTTTTGATAGGTGAAGATAAAGAAACAACAATAATTTATGGCAATATAATTGGACATGTTATATACATAATTTCTGATGGAGTAACCCTTAGTGGTTTTAGGATAATAAATGAAAAAACCGAATACGGTAATTATGCAAGTGTTAATATTTATGCAAATTATACCGAAGTATCGTTTAATATTATAGAAAATTCTGAAGAAACAGGTCTTGCTGTCGATTATAATTTTGAAGCATATAAGCTTTACCATCTACATGGAAACATAATTTCAAATAACATAATAAGGTCTAATCATCTTGCGGGAATATATCTTATTCATTGTACAAATTCAAAAATAACTAATAACATAATTATAAACAATGGTGTTGGTATTGCTACGGCTTTAACTAATGATAATATAATATCAGGAAATGAAATTTCAAATAATAAACATGATGGAATTTCTTTATTTCAAGAAAGCTATAGAAATGAAATATCTGGAAACAATATAACAAACAACAGAATTTATGGAATATATATCTACGATGCAGGTAATAATAAAATTTTACAAAATAACATTATAGGAAGTGGATGGAGAAACGCAAAATTCGTTTATGAAATAACTCGTTTAAAGAGAAACAAATGGAGTAATAATTTTTGGGGTATTCCAAGGTCAATTCCTTATCTGATTAGAGGTAAAATTAGTATCTTGAGTTCCATTCAAGGTATTGGAATTATCCCTTGGTTTGAAATCGATTGGTATCCAGCACAAGAACCATATGATATAGGAATTTAGGAGATAATCCACCCGTTTTTTCAACCTTTAAATTATTATTTTATCTCCAAATAAAAAACAATATTTGGAATTATGTCGCCAAAAGTTTATAAACAGAATTATATATTTCATTTACAGATTGTAAACTAGGAGTTGATCTTTATTATGGGAATAGTTAATAAGATTTTTCGTGAAAAAAAATCTGGAGAGGTTGGTGGCTATATAGATCTTGAAAAATATGTAGAAACTCAAGGAAAAACTGAAACTGCTAAAATGTATGTTAGGGTTGGCGAGATTCAAAGATATGAGGATTTAAAGGAATTTACAGATTATGTTTATGGTGGTAATGTATTAATTCTTGATTTTTCACCAATCGCTGAAGAAGAAGTTATTCTTAAAAGAATCACTAGTGATCTTAAAAAGATGATAGGCGAAATCAATGGGGATATTGCCGGTATCGGTAATAATTTAATGATACTTGCACCATCAGATGTCAAGGTTGAAAGAAGGAAGCTTAGAGGTAAATTTGCTTAATTTCTCTTTTTTTCTTTTTTAAAAATCATTTTTTTAAAAGGGATGGGGAATCTGGAGGGTGGATGGTAAAGATGAAAGGAAGAAAATAATGTTTATCCAGATTCCTATATGCTATACTCTATTTTGTATATTATATAAACATTTCCTGTAAATATGTCAAAATTGAAATTTTACATAAAACCTATCTAAAAATAAGAAAAAAAAGCGGACCCAGAGGGATTCGAACCCTCGTTACCGGCTCCGAAGGCCGGTAGGATATCCAGACTACCTTATGGGCCCAAGATATATTCTCCCAAATAAAACACTTATTATAAACTTGTCTGAAATAAAAGATAGAATTATTAATTTAAGAAAGATATAAATATTATATAGAGTATATCAAAAATAATTTGGATGAGATGCGCCCAGAATTGTAACATATTAGTGGAAATTAAATTATTATAATTGATATTAACAACTCCAAAGAATATGTGGATGGGATGTGGATGCAAAATAGAAGTAAAAAAAATATTTATAGTAAATTTTTTCATAATAGGAGGGGGGGTTTGAATAAAAATAAAGATAAAGTAGAAAATTCAAAAGAACTTGAGGAAGTTGAAAAACAAATTGATAAATTTTTAGAAAATGAATTAATAAAATCTAAAGAAAAAAGTAAAAAAAATACTTTAAAAAAAACTGAATCATTATATATTGATACTGTAAATATTATAGAAAAAAAAGACCAAGAATTACATCATAAATTTGAAGAAAAAATTCCAACAATCACAGAAGAAACAGAAGCAAAAGACAAAATAGAAGCAGTAAAACCAGAAAAAGAAACAGCAATATTTAAAGAAGTAACAGAGGAAAAAGAAATCAAAAAAATAGTAGAAGAAAAAGCTAGATGGCAAACAAAAAAAGAATCAACAGTTCCAGAAAAAACAGAACAAAAAGACAAAATAGAAACAGTAAAACCAGAAAAAGAAACAGCAATATTTAAAGAGGTAACAGAAGAAATTGAAACTAAAAAACTAGTAAAAGAAAAACCCTTATGGCCACCAAAACAAGAAACAACGTCAACCACAGAACAAACAGAACCAAAAGATAAAATGGAAAACAAAATACCAAAAGAAGAAATACCCGAAACAGAAGTAAAATCTAGAGAAGATGAATTATCGGAAGATAAAATTGAAATTAAAAAATTAAAAAAGGAGGATGCTAAACCTTTTTCTGTTGAATTAAGTGCAAAATCTTCAGAATGGAGCCCAATAGAAATAATTGAAGATGAAAAACTAAAACCCGAAAGTGCTAAGGATATAAAAGAAAGAATAAAACATGATGCTAAAGAAAAAATTGCAGAAGATTTCCCTAAAACAGAAGAAGAAATCGATGAAATAGCTATTGAAATTGAAAAAGCCTTAAAACAAAAACCATTAAAAGATACTAAAAAAGAAACATTTGAAGAACAAAAACCTAAAAAAACTGATTTAGTAGAAATTGAAAATCCAACTATTCCTGAGGAAAAAAATAGGCAAGAAATTTTTATTACACTTGAAGAAAAAGCAGGAGAAGAACTAAAAAAAGAGGAATATCTAATACCAGAAAAACCTGAAGTTTCTAAAGAAATAAAAATAAAAACATTCGAACAAATTGAAAATATTGATGAACAAACTGCAATACTACTCTACGACAACGGAATAAAAAGCATAGATGATTTAAAATTAATACCTCTAAAAGATCTAAAAAAGATTAAGGGATTAAAAACAAAAACAATAAAACAAATAACAAAGGAATTTGAAGAAAAAACATTAAAACCGGATAAAAAAAAGAAAACACAGGATAAAATTAAAAAAATAATTACAAAAAAAATTCCTGAAATAATAAAAGAACAAAAATGGTTTAAAAAACAAATTGAAAAAGACCAAATAAAAGAATTTGAAGAAATGCCTCAAATGCAACAAAAACAAGAGTCACTAATAACTCCGGAAGAAACAGAACCAATAAAAGAGTTAGAA
>JABAOF010000126.1_pt1 | contig 11905 bp, 13 predicted proteins | sample 7062171 | NCBI WGS metagenome assembly JABAOF01 (sample SAMN14538628, study PRJNA623070) | marine sediment metagenome | biome: marine biome [ENVO:00000428]; feature: marine pelagic biome [ENVO:01000023]; material: deep marine sediment [ENVO:00002113] | place: India: Gulf of Khambhat ... | reverse complement strand
GAGATGTGCATGCAGCGATCAAGATAATCGTTGTGGGTTTTTTACTCTTCCCAATCGTAGTCATTGGATTGCTGAGTGTTCCTTCGGTGTATGACGCTTTCGTGCAGTCGTTTGAGGTTAGAGGACTACTGGGTTATCCTCGTCTCATCATTTCCCTTTACCCTGACATATTCATTTGGCTGGTTATACTTGTTGTGGGTTATCCTATTATACACATACTGCTAGGAACTAGTGTATCGTTCATTGGAGTATTTGTTAGAGAGCGATTAGGACCATAAAGAAACTGCTACTCCATAAATCAGATATACCCTCTATTGAGCATGAATATCAAGCATGAAGTAAACACTAAACAAGGATTCCAATCTATGTAAGGTGCGGGGTCAGACGGCATGTCTTTTCTGTGTCGTCTGTCACTGAACAGTAACCTATAAGAAAACTAAAAATAGCAGTCTGAACTCTAAGGCCCTTCTGCGATGGGTTAATAGCGAGGAGCTGGCCAAAGGCCAAGCAAGGAACCACGCTGTGAGGAGGCTCCGCTCGCAGGAAGGAATCACAGGGGAGTGGAAAGATCGTGATGAAGAGTGAAGAGTTGGACGTCATTAAGAAACTAGATTTCAATGTTTGTATGCAGTGTGGCGAATGCACAGGCTCTTGCCCAGTCTTCCCGAAATCCAAACTTAACCCCCGCCGGCTCATGCTTGAAACCGCGTACCTGTTCACTCCCCTGACGATGTCTCCCCCGTTGAACATTTACGAAAGGAGTGAAGTCTGGGATTGTACCACCTGCTCTACCTGTTCAAGCCGCTGCCCTAGAGATGTAAAACCCATGGATGTTCTTATTGGTCTACGCGGCCTTCTCGTTGAGGAAGGGCATGTTCCGTCCACGCTAGGAGACGCGTTGGAAGGAGTCTACAAGTATGGAAATCCGTGGGGACTAAGTCGAAGCAAAAGGTCTGATTGGGCTGAGGATCTGAAAGTGAAGTACGTCTCCGAAGAAGAAAAGACAGATCTGCTCTATTTTGTGGGGTGCGCCGCATCCTATGATTCTCGTGCTCAAGAAGTAGCCAGAGCATTGGTGAAGAATCTGAATGCGTTGGGGATCGATTTTTCGATACTTGGAAATAAGGAGACTTGCTGTGGGAACGAGATATACTCACTGGGGGAAAAGGGACTCTTTGAAGAGTTGGTGGAGAAGAATTTGAGCCTCTTCGAGAGATATGGCGTAAATAGAACAATCACCACCTCACCCCACTGCTTTCATGCTTTCAAGAGTAGATATCGAAAAGACCTTGCAGTCCAACATTACACGCAGTATTTCGCAGATCTGATCGATGCAGGGAGCCTCAAGTTCTCTGGCAAAGTCGAAAAGGTCGTAACCTACCACGACCCTTGTTTCTTAGGCAAACACAACGAAATATACGATGCGCCCAGAAAGATAATTGAGAGCATTCCAGGCGTCAAATTTTCAGAGATGAATATGACGAGAGGCCGAAGCATCTGCTGCGAGGGCGGAGGAGGAAGAATGTGGCATGACATCCCGGGAGAACGCCTCGCCGAAATCCGCGTTAAGGAAGCCCTTGACGTTGGAGCTGAAATACTAGCTGTTGCATGTCCCTTCTGTCTCTTAACATTTGATGATGCTATCAAGACCACAGGTACCGCGGACAAAATTCAACTCATGGACATCGCAGAACTACTTGCAAAAGCGCTCTAAATCCGCTAGCCAAGCAGATTTTAAAGTTAAATATCCGAACCACTACTTTCTGAAGTCTGAAAAATTCAGATGACAGAGCGGTAGGGAAGAATATAGAATGGACATAATCGTTTGTGTTAAACATGTCCCTGAAACAGCTGAAGTGGAGATTGCTGTCGACAAAAGCGGAAAAGGAATAGAGACGGAAGACCTTGTGTTCGACATCAACGAGTGGGATGACTACGCTCTTGAAGAAGCCGTCGCACTGAAAGAGAAGTTCGGAGGCTCGGTCACCGCTGTAACAGTGGGTTCAGAGGACGCCGATAGCACGTTACGGAAGTGTCTAGCCAGAGGAGCCGACAAGGCGATAAGATTGACGGACAACGCCTTCAAAGGGTCAGACGGTTACGCCATCGCTAAGATTCTCCACAGAGCCATCAACGACTTACCCTTCGACCTTATCCTAACAGGCGCTCTAGCTGGAGACGACGGCTATGCCCAAGTGGGTGTCGTCCTCGCGGAGTTGCTTGGAATTCCCCACGCGACCATGGTGAAAAAGATTGAACCCAAGGAAGGCCTCATAAAAGCAAATCGAGAGCTTGAAGGCGGCCTCGAGGAAATCGTAGAGGTGAAGTTACCTGCGTTGCTTACCATACAGACGGGAATCAACGAGCCCAGATATGTATCAATAATGGGCATCAGAAAGGCGAAGACGAAGGAGATAACGGTCCTCGGTTTGAGCGACCTCCAACTGAAAGAGAACGAAGTGGGAGAATCCGGGTCTTGGATAACTATCGAAAGGATGTTCATACCACCAGCCGAGAAAGAGGCAGAAATCCTAGCAGGCAGTCCAGATGAGGTCACATCAAAGATTGCCGAAATATTGAAAGCTAGGGGGCTAGTCTAGATGACGGAACTCTTTATACTGGTAGAACACAGACAAGGCGAAATCAGAGACGTAACCTTTGAAATGCTAACCAAGGGCAAGGAACTCGCCGAAAAGACCAACTCCGACTTGACGGCTATTCTATTGGGTCACAATGTCAAAGATTACACCAAGAGAATTGCAGACTACGCCCAAAAGGTTCTAGTCGTCGACGACGCCAGACTGGAGAACTTCAACTCAGAAGCATATCAAAAAGCCCTCTCCCATCTAATCGTCAAGCGCAAACCTTCACTCACACTAATAGGGCACACAGCCTTCGGCGTGGATCTAGCTCCAAGCCTTGCAACCCAACTGGATATACCACTCGCCACGGACTGCATAGATCTAGAGTTTGAGGGGCAAAAGCTAGCTGTAGTTCGGCAAGTATATGGTGGCAAGGTAAACGTCAAAGCGTGGCTTCGGGAATCTGAGGGCTACCTCGCGACCATCCGTCCGGCAACATTCGAAGTAGGGGAAATTGAGCCAGTAGGAGGAGAGATAGTGGAAATCAAGTCCCCTCTGGTGGAGGACGCAAGGTCCAAGAGGTTTGTTGAATATGTTCAGCCACCTGCAGGAGAAGTTGACATAACCGCTGCAGACATCCTAGTAGGTGTGGGCCGCGGAATCAAGGATGCTGAAAGCATGCCGATGGTGAAGGAACTAGCCGATGGGCTTGGAGGCGTGCTTGGTTGTTCACGCCCCATTGTGGATAAAGAATGGCTCCCCAAGGATCGCCAAGTCGGCACTTCAGGAAAAACCGTTAAGCCCAAGTTATACATCGCTGTCGGCATCAGCGGGGCCTTTCAACACGTTACTGGAATGAAGAACTCTGACCTCATTATCGCTATAAACAAAGATCCCAAAGCCCCGATCTTCCGCATTGCAGATTATGGCGTGGTGGACGACTTGTTTAAGGTAGTGCCGCTACTGAGAAACAAGATAGTTGAGCTGAAAAGCTAGGTGGGCAAGGAATGGATTTTGAACTGAGTGAGGAGCAAAAGGACATAAAAAAGGCTGCCAAAGAATTTTGTGAAAAGGAATTAACCCCTGAGTTGGCGGTGGAATTCGACAAGAAAGAGGAGTTTCCAACCGAGCTCTACAGAAAAGCTGCCAAGCTTGGATTTACAAGTATGAGGTTTCCGGAGGAGTATGGTGGTCAGGGATACGGAGTCCTTGAGGATTGTCTGGTCGTTGAGGAGATGTGTAGAGTTGACCCTGGACTCGGAGTCGCTATAACGTCGGGAACTTTCGCTCTGCCTGATTTAGTGCTGGCACATGGAACAGATGAGCAGAAGAAGGAGTATATTCCGCCACTTTGTAGGGGCGAGACGGTAGCGGCTGGAGCATTCACAGAACCGGAACATGGAAGCGATCTCGCCTTCATGGATACAACCGCTGTGAAGGACGGAGGCAAATGGGTAATCAATGGCGACAAACAATTCATAACAAACGCTCCAGTGGCAGATGCCTTCTGTGTACTCTGCCAAACAGACCAAAAAGCCAAACCCAGCCACAGAGGCGAAAGTCTGTTCTTGGTGGACAAGGGCACGTCTGGATTAGATGTGACCAAACTCAGGGACAAGATGGGCATTAGACCTGCTATCACCGGTGCTGTCTCGCTCAGTGAGGTCGATGTCGGTGAAGATAAACTATTAGGAGAACTGAACAAGGGCTTCTACTACGTCCTCGAGTTCTTCGACAAGAGCAGGATACCCGTGGCCGCCCAAGCAGTGGGCATGGCCCAAGGAGCTTTTGAACGCGCCTTCAGCTACGCCAAAGAAAGAAAGCAGTTTGGCTCCCCGATTATTCGGTTTCAAGGTATATCCTTCAAGCTGGCTGACATGGCCACGAAGATTGAAACCGCTAGGCTCCTCACTTATAAAGCCGCTTGGATGTACGACGAAGGAAAAGTGGACCCCATGCTAACCGCCATGTCCAAGGCCTATGCAAGTAAAGTAGCGATGGAGGTTACCGATGAAGCCATTCAGATCTATGGCGGATATGGCTATTTGGCAGACTATCATGTGGAGCGATTCCACCGTTGCGCAAAGATAACTGAGATATACGAAGGGACAACGGAGATGCAGAAGCTAACAATCATGAGATACCTTCAGAAAAGAATGTAACTCAAGAAACAGATAAAAACGCCAAAAGTTATAACAATTTGAGTTCTAGAATTGAAACTATGAGATGAGGTAACGTGGATGGGATTCCTCGATAGGCTGAAGAGAAAGTTGAAGAGCAACCTGCAAAGCAAGTTGAAACAGTAGCAACGAGTTTGGAAAGCATCTGCTCTGATGACCGAGAGGCCTACGAGGCCCTGTACCACACAATGCTTTTGGATCCAAGAAAAACCGAAGTAACAATGAAAGAGGCAGAAGAAAAGGCGAAGGATTTCGAAAAGAAAGGAGATACTCTGAAAGCAAAGATATGGTATGAACTCGCTGGAGGACTAGCTATCTACAAACTAGACGTGAAAAACGTCAAGAAATACTTCAGTAAATGTGCAAAACTCTCACCCAATACCTCTTATCCCATATTAAAGATTCCAGAGAGGGCACTGGCCAAAGCGCAAGAGTACTATCAAAAGCATTCCCAAGAATAAAGGATGCGCCCGCAAGCTTAGCCCTTCCTCTATCAGAAATCTTATTTGCTACAGCTTATAGTTGATTTTTCGCGCAATCGCGGATAGGTCAAGAACTGGGAGAAGAAGGGGTATGAACAGACAAAAAGTACGCACACGCACATCTACACCCTTTCCCATAGGTAGACTAGCTTTCTTCGTGACAAGCAACATACACAAATTCAACGAAGCCCGTTCTATACTCGCCACTTGCAAAGTCGCGACCGCCATGCTGAACATAGACACTATTGAAATTCAAGATGACAACCTGGAAACCATCGCGAAAACTACCGCCACAGACGCCGCGAAAAAAAGTGGCTTACCTATAATTGTAGAGGACGCTGGGCTCTTCATCAAAGCGCTGAAAGGCTTTCCAGGACCATACTCCTCCTACGTTTACAGAACAATAGGAACGAGAGGGATTCTCAAATTAATGAAAGACATGGACGAGAGAGACGCCCAATTTCACTCTACGGTGGCCTTCAGTGGTCCCAAGAGAAGTCCGCAGTGTTTTCACGGTGAGGCTGAAGGAGAAATATCTTTGGAAGAACGGGGAAACTCAGGCTTTGGCTTCGACCCCATATTCCAACCCTTGGACAGCCAAGTCACCTTCGCTGAAATGACTACTGAAGAGAAAAACCGGTATTCACATCGCGCTCAGGCTCTGCGAAAATTTGCAAGGTGGTACGCATCCAAGTCTCAACGAAGGTTTTAAATACCCGCTCTTCCCGCTCTTTAAGAGCTTCAGGAGAATAGGAATTGCCAAAGAAGCATAGAGGGATGTCGCACTCAACGAGACCGGTCAGTAAGAGGTCGCCCACTTGGTGCAAATATAAGCCGGAAGAAGTGGAAGCCATGGTCGTCAAGCTCGCTAAGGAGGGGCACCCACCAAGCAAGATTGGAACTATTCTCCGCGATCAACATGGCATCCCACTAACCAAGCCTCTGGTTGGGAGAACGATAACTCGCATCCTGAAGGACGCTGAGTTGGCACCTACGCTTCCTGAAGATTTTGAGACACTACTCAAAAAGGCAACTCGCCTCCGTGTTCACCTCGAAAAGAATAAGAAGGATCTACATAACAAAAAGGCCCTTCAAATAGTCGAAGCTAAGATTCACAAACTAGCTAAGTATTATAAAAGGAAAGGTGTTCTGCCGCCTGACTGGAAGTACGAACCAAAGGCTGCTTCCCTTATCTAGTCTTGGGGTTTCTCCTTGGCAGTTGAAGAGGAGCAGATCGATGCCCTGTCAAAGGATGCCTCGAAAGCAGCCAGAGTAATCTTGAAACATGTTGAGGAAAACGAAACCATACACGTTGCCTCTCATCTAGATGCTGACGGGCTAGCAGCAGCAGGCATTATAGGTAAATCCCTCTCTAGATTAGGAGCAACATTTCGCCTCCGAATTGAGCGGTGGCTGGACGAGAAGATAGTTAGCGAGATGGCTGAAGAAAGGATTCCACTCACCATGTTCCTTGATTTGGGAAGTGGCTATCTCGACCTACTGAATAAAGGGCTTGCTAACCATGCTGTAGTCATTCTGGATCATCATCAACCAGTAGGCGAAGCTTCTCCAACGTTCTGCCATGTAAATCCACACCTTCAAGGGATCGACGGGTCCCTCGATCTTAGCAGTGCTGGAGTGGCGTACCTTGTCGCTAAGGCTTTGGACGAGAAGAATATCGATCTAGCCGGTCTTGCCGTGGTGGGGGCTCTCGGCGACATACAAGACAAATACGAACAGCGAAGATTGGGAGGGGTCAACGAAAAAATCGTTGAGGACGCTGTAAACGCGGGTTGTGTTAGGGTTGAGACCGATCTCCTCCTTTTCGGAAGAGAGACACGTCCCATACATAAGGCATTAGCCCTTACAACGAATCCCTTCGTCCCCGGTATAAGTGGAGAGGAGGACAAGAGCCTGGCCTTTCTCGCCAGCCTAAAGATCACTCCGAAGCACAAGGAGCGGTGGCGTGCGCTTAAAGATCTCTCTGAAGAGGAGAAGAAGAAGCTATTCTCGGCACTTGTCGAATACCTCGCATCGAAAGGGTTCTCAACGGATATTGAAAAGAGGCTTATTGGGAACGTTTACACGCTGACCAGAGAAGAACCTTCGACTCCCCTCAGAGACGCTAGAGAGTTCACCGTCTTGCTTAACTCCACTGGGCGCATGGACAAGCCAGGTCTTGGCGCGCAGATATGCATGGGAGATAGAGGAGAAGCTTTCGAACAAGCCAAGGCAGTGCTAAAGGATTACAGACAAGCTATTGCAAAATCCTTAACTTGGATAACCGAAAAACCTGAACGCATAGAGGAACGAGCCAACATCTACGTAGCCCGAGGAAACGGGTTCATAGGCGACAAAATGATCAGCGCGGTCTCCACGATCCTCTCCACAACCGTTCCAAACCCAGCTAAACCCGTAATCGCTTACTCCAAAATCCTAGGCGAAGAGTCAGTGAAGATCTCGGCAAGGACGATTGACATTTTGACGCAAAAAGGCCTGAACCTTGGAGAAATAATGCGTACTGCAGCCGAAAGACACTCTGGAACAGGAGGAGGACACAATATTGCCGCTGGTGGTCAGGTTCCAATAAGCGAACTAGAGCCTTTCCTGAACCTTGTAGACGGACTTGTCCAAAGGCAATTGGAGGGGACGTAGCTTGGAGGCTAAGATCACCCTTTCATACGAGAATGTGAGGGATGCGAAGGCAGTTGCAGAGGCTGTTTCTCCCGACAACTTAAAGGTCCCTCTAGGCTTGGTCGTTGAAACGAAGCGAAGAGGATCTAGGGTTTTTACATTGATAAAGTGTGAAAAAGGGCTGTCAACATTCATCGCTACTATAGACGACCTATTATCCTGCGTGTCCGTTGCAGAGAGAACCTGTTCAGTCGCAAAAGTGCGTTGAGCCCGTATCCCAAACTTGCTTTCGATGTCAGGAGTTAAATATTCGAGGAAACGTAAACCTAAATGAATTGAAAGGTTGTATCCACCGTTCTTTCAGTAAGAACGGTTAAACGTGCTAAGGGTCCATCATGCTAGACATAAAACTGATTCGGGAACATCCAGGGGTTGTAATTGACAACCTAAAAAAGAGGGGTGCCCATGAAAAAATCAACATGCTGCAAGATTTGATTGAATACGACAAGAAATGGAGACGGCTCTTGACTGAAGCAAATGAGCTCCGACGTAGGAGAAGAACGGTAACCAATGAAATTGCGAGGTTGAAGAAGAAAGGAGAAGATGCCATCACAAAACTGCAAGAAGCCCAAGAAATCCCGGAAAAGATTAAGAAACTAGAAGTACAGGTAGGCGAATACAGGGAGAAAGCCAATTATATTTTGCTAAGGCTTCCAAACATTCTACACGAATCTGTTCCCCGCGGCGAGGATGAGACTGAAAATGTTGTTATAAGAACTTGGGGGAAACCTCCAGAATTCGATTTCGAACCCAAAAATCATCTGGAAGTCGCTCTTAATCTAGGCTTGATAGATCCGGAGAGGGCCGCCAAGGTTGCTGGTCACGGTTTCTACTATTTGAAAGGAGACTTAGTTTTACTAGACTATGCGATATTACACTATACGATAGACTTCATGATGAAGAGGGGTTACCAGCTAATCGAACCCCCTTTCATGATGCGGAAAAAACCCTACTTGGGAGTCACTGACCTGGAATTCTTCGGAGACCAACTCTACAAGCTAGAGAAAGAAGATCTGTACCTAATAGCGACCGCCGAACATCCGGTTGCGGCGTATTTCATGAACGAGGTGATCCAAAAGAAAGATCTACCAGTCAAATTCGTCGGGATCAGCCCATGCTTTAGAAAGGAAGTTGGTGCCCACGGAAAATACACAAAAGGCCTATTCAGAATGCACCAGTTCAACAAAGTCGAGCAGTTCGTCTTCTGCCTACCCGAAGATTCATGGAAGTTTCACGAAGAACTCCAGAAAAACGCTGAGGACCTGTATCAAAGCCTGGGACTCCACCATAGAGTTGTTGTCCTTTGCAGCGGGGACACCGGCATAGTCCAAGCGAAGACGTACGATATCCAAGTTTGGATGGCTGATGGCGAATATCGAGAAATCGGCTCCAACTCCAATTGCACAGATTACCAAGCGCGAAGGCTCAAAATAAGGTATCGAGAGAAAGCCGGCCAAGCACCAATGGGATTCGTCCACACGATAAACAACACGGCCCTTGCAACAAGCCGAACAATGATGGCTATCGTGGAGCAGTTCCAACGGAAAGATGGGTCCGTCGTGATTCCGAAGGTTTTGAGACCTTTCATGGGTGGAAGAGAAATGCTGGGAGGGCGTGCATAGCGATTTCGAATGTTTTCGGTTTCCCACGAACGCGAGAAGAGAGAGCCTCTGAAAACGATGTATTTATGCGCTAAACATTTTAATATCTCAACGTGAAATCTTTCCAGTCGTTATGGAGGTCTGCCGTGTCTTCAAAAAAGAGGAAACGTGTAAGGGACAAGTGGCGAGGGAAGAGCTGGTACACAGTGGTGTCTCCGTCATATTTCGGCGGAGTAGAACTCGGAACCCTGCCTGCTGAAGACCCCTCCAAACTTGTCGGAAGGATTGTTGACTCCACACTCTACGACATAACAAACGATTTTGCCCATCAGTATCTGAAGATGCATTTCCAAGTTACTGATGTGGAGGGCAAGACTGCCCAGACCGTCTTTAAGGGACATGAGTACTCCCGGGACTATCTAAGAAGCCTTGTAAGAAGAAGAACCACAAGAATCGACGGCATCTTCAACGCAGTCACGATGGACGGTTATAAGTTGAGGCTGGCGGTCAGTGTCTTCACCCTTTCTCGGATCAAAACGTCGCAGGAGCAGACTATACGAGCGATTATGGGGAGAGTAGTCGGAAAAAAGGCGAAGGATCTGGACTTTGACTCCTTTGTTCAAGAGCTTGTCCTTGGCAAAATCGCTTCCGACGTCTACAACGAAGCAAAGAGGATTGCTCCCCTGCGCCATGTGGGCATCCGAAAGTCCAAGCTCACGTTTCAACCAAAAAGCGTCGCATGATACGGTCAAGTTGTTCCCTGTGACACAGTTTCTTAGGGGAATGGTTTGGAAGAAAAGCGTCTATCAAATTCGAGAAAGCGGGTCGCTCGAGAAGCCGCCATTCTGCTCTACGAATCGCAAGAAAAAGAGTATAAACAAGCGAAGAAGCGGGCAGCGCAAACTCTCGGGGTGCGAGTTCTCCCGAGCAACTTGGAAGTCGCAGAAGAACTTGACAAGGTTGCTGAAGAGAAAGAGGGGAATTCAAGGCTCAGGCTGCTAATTGGGATGCGGAAAGAAGCGTTACAAATAATGGAAACGCTAAGGCAGTTTCATCCGAAGCTAGTTGGAAGCGTTTGGAGGGGAACCGCCCATAAAGGCAGCGACATAGATGTACTCGTCTTTTCTTCTGACACCGAACCCGTTCTAGAGGCACTTCAGGAAAGCAGTTTCAAGATTGCAAGTTCTGAATGGCGCTCTGTAACAAAACATGGCAAAAAAAAGGCATCCTTCCATGTCCATCTTGCTCTCTCTTCTGGTGATGAAGCAGAAGTTGTAGTTCGAAGCCCGGAAAGAATCAGCGAATCTGATGAGTGCGAAATCTACGGTGACATCATTAGGGGCTTGACCTATTCTCAGCTTCAGAAGCTTCTCAAGGTGAGACCGCTCCAGAAATTCGTGCCAAAGCTAAAGTAACGTTCATTCGCCGCATGTCAGTTGTCTCGTTCTACGTCCAAGCGCTCATGCCCCCTTCAGTCGGTTGCACGAACTTAAATAATGGCTGCGTCATAGAGATAATTGAACAACGCGTAGCGCTTGGTACACTGACTTAAAACGGTGGAGGCCGTTGATGAATGCAGACCGACAAGAGACAATTTAGAAAAATGTTTCCACACTTGGCCAGGGAGTTGGAAGGTAGGGAACAAAGAGTACCGATAACCTCAATTCGCTCCGATGCAAAGACTGGAGAAAAGGCGTCGTCGGACAAGTTTGCGACGTACATACCGGATGTGATCGACTTCCTTCGCCGATGCGATAACGGACAACAGGCCGAAGAGATCATAAACTATATGGAGAAACGAGGAGAAGTTAGCCGGAACTACGCTCAGAGGCTTAGAAAACAGCTCAAAGAAAAGGGAGTTAGAAGCTTCGGAACAAAGAAGGAAGAAGACTACTATCTGAAGCGAGGCGGACTCTAAATGAGCCGCTTATAAAGGCTCACAACCTAGAATTGTGGTTCAAAGATACACAAAAATTCCTCGAATCCAAAAGCTATTTTGTCTTATCTGTCACCAGTGATAAATGTAGCACGTGCATACGTATGAAGAAATGGAAGTGCGCATCGCCTTTTGTGCAACATAGCTACAACTGTCTTTTACTTCACACTGTCAAAGAAAGGATGTCACAATCACTCGTTTGAACACGTGGCCCTCTACATCATAGCATAAGTGTTCTTCAGTAATTCTATTGAGCATTAGCAATCAACAAATGATTCGTTGAATATTATTAATAACAAAAGGTGGGAATGTGTACGATGTCGTCTGAGGGATTCTCGAATTTACTGAAATCACGTTATTCTCGCATTAAAGAACTGTTGCGACTGCAGCAGGGTGCCCCCGAAGTTTCTAGCTGCCCGCACTATTATGG
>JABAOF010000448.1_pt3 | contig 11923 bp, 11 predicted proteins | sample 7062171 | NCBI WGS metagenome assembly JABAOF01 (sample SAMN14538628, study PRJNA623070) | marine sediment metagenome | biome: marine biome [ENVO:00000428]; feature: marine pelagic biome [ENVO:01000023]; material: deep marine sediment [ENVO:00002113] | place: India: Gulf of Khambhat ... | reverse complement strand
GGCCACAGCCCGCCACCCGCTCCAGGCTCACCGCGTACCGCGCGCCGCTCCCCGCTCCCCGCTCACCTGCCGTACGTGCCCATCGTCTTCGCCTCTTCCAGTACGTGGCCCTTCATCGCCTCGAGTAGGGCGGCCTTGGTCGCCCCCGCGGCTACGTCCAACTCCGTGTCCAGGGCGTACAGGGTGAAGAAGTAGCGGTGGGGAGGGCCTTTTGGTGGGCAGGGTCCGCCGTAGCCGATCTTGCGGAAGTCGTTGATTCCCTGCCGTGCTGGGACCGGGCGGGAGGTCTCCGGCTCTTTTGGGAAGTCGGCGGGGAGGGTGGTGATCGACGGTGGAACTTTGTACAGCACCCAATGCACCCACGTGCCGGCGGGGGCGTCGGGATCATCCGCGATCAACGCCAACTCCTTGGCGCCCGCGGGTGGGCCGGTCACCACGAGGGGCGGTGACATGTCGGCTCCGTCACAGGTGTGTGCACGGGGTATTGGACCGCCGTCAGCGAATGCGGGACTTGAGATCTCAAGCATCAGGGTGCGCCTCCTGAGAGCCGTGCGAGCCGCGCCCCTCCGGGCCGCCGACGTGCGGCGGTAGGTGGGGCGAGCCGAGGCTCTTCTTACTGCGTCGCGATCGCAGTGCGGGATAGCCCACCGCACCGCAGGACGGACAGCATTCGGCCATGAGCTTCATCGCCGCTGCGCAGACGCAGCAGCGTGGCTGCTCCGGGGTCGACCGCGCGTCATGGGCTTCTGGGAACTCGAACCCACAACTGCAGCGGAGCATCAGCGGCGTGAGTTCTGCTCCACACTCGGGGCAGTATCGTTTCATTGACTAGCTTCCCTGCGTGGCGCAGATGCTATACTTGCGCCTGTGGATGTTCGATCCGTAACTTGGGGGCCATTCGAGCCCGGCGAGGTGACAGGTGACGATGTGCCACATCCCCGCGAGGGAGCAATGAGCTGGATGAGAGCGTTGGCACCCAGGGTGGCCCCACGGTATGTGTGGAATCTGTGGCGCAAGAATCCCCTCACAGTCTCGTTCGAGGTCACGCATGCCTGCACCGCCAACTGCTGGCACTGCAATTGGGGCGGACGTATCAAGGAGACACGCCGGACTGCTGAGGAATATGGCGCGATCTGCCGGGAGCTCAAGCCGCTCATGGTGAACCTCTCCGGCGGCGAGCCGATGGCGCGGGGCGACTTGGATGAAATCATCAGCGCAGTGGCGAACCCGGGCCGTCTCCCCGTGGTGGTGGTGGTAACGAATGCCTCGCAGTTGACGCCGGAGCGTTTCCTCAGGCTCAAAGCCGCTGGGATGCATCAACTCTCGGTTTCCATTGATTATCCCGACGACCGTCACAGCGAGTTCCGGCGTATCCCTGGGCTGTTCGACCGCATGGCTGAGACGGTTCCCCAATGCAGGAAGCTGGCAGGTGAAGGTGACGTGCTCCTCAATTGTTGTGTCACCACCTGGAACTATCGGGCCGTGCCGGACGTTGTGCGTCTCGCCAAACAATGGGGTGTATTCCTCAACTTTTCCTGCTACACGATGCTGCGGACGGACGACGCTGCAGGGTCGTTCAGGGACGCTGACTCTGCGCGCGAGCTGAAGGCGGTCATTCAGGAGGTCATTGACCTCAAGCGCGCCGGCATGCCCGTCTACACGTCCGAGCGCACTCTGTGGAAATTCTACAGGTTTCTGGTGCGAGGACACATGGATGGCTGCAAGGCCGGTTACCGATTCCTGGTCGTCAATCCGGATGGGCGCCTCACCCCGTGCGCCATGGTGATGGCGTACTTCAACGATCACCGTACCATGCAGCGCGAGTTCTCGTGCACGAATACCTGCGGCGCGTGCTATATCAGCACACGAGCGAATGCTGAGAAGACACTGCGCGAAACGATCGTGGACAACTTGGGATTCGTTCGCGGTTTCTTCAACTCGCACTAGCTGCGAGCATCTTCCCGACACACCCTGAGGCGAGTGGGCGGCCGGTACGGCGCGGGTCGCCGCTGCTGCGGGGTGTCAGCGCGCCGTGGGCGGCACGCGGGTGGAAGTGAGCTCAAGTTGCTCCTCCGACACCAGCTCCCTTCCGTGATCGAGAACGGTATCCGCCAGCAACCGCTCGCCGCGGGCCAGGCGGCGGACGACGACGATGGCGGTAGTGCCCACGATGAAGCCTATGATGATGGTTGTCGGTATGCGCAATGCTGCACCCAGCCAAGCGTACGCGAGCAGCCGCGGAAACCTGCCGACGGCCGTGGCGGTCATGAACTGCCGCAGCGGATACATATCGAAGATGGCCACGATGCGAATCGCCCAGAACGGCAGTGGAGTAAACGCAAAGAATGCCACTGTTGTGAAGGGAGCTCGCGCAAAAAGTGCGATGCCATTGCGCATCCAACGATGTTCTTTGAGTCTGGTGAACACCTGCCGGTTGAGGACCCACGAGTACAGGTGCCAGTTCAGGTACTCCATATACAGGTAGACCGTGAGTGCGACCAAAGTGACCCAGATCGGGCTCTCGTACTTTGCGGCCTCCATGACCAGAGGTTCCCAGACCGTCGGCGTGATCGGGCTGAGCGGGCTGTTTGCTGGAATGGCCACTACAGCGAGCCAGACTAGAGGCACCAGTCGCGGAAACAGGATCACGGTTGGGATGCCCAACAGCGCCACGGCACCGGTGGCTCTAATGAAAACGTCCCAGCGGCGATGGCCTCGCTGCTTCCCGAACGCTGCCGCGAAGCGTCTCACGAGCGGCCGTGATCGTGACGCCCCAGTCGGCGCGCCGTGTACCGCTTCACCAGGCATTCGACGTCCTAAGCACGGGGGGAATCCTCCGTGAACGGCTCGAACCGTCCGGTTTCGAGCGATCGGTAGGCGGCAGCTACCAGTGCCAGATCGCGGCGCGCCACAGCCAGCGACATCGCTGGTGGTCGGCCGTCGCGGACGCACGCCACGAAGTGCTTGAGCATCCCGCGGTAGCCCATGATGTCCGGTAGACCCCGCAAGCGCAGACGCCTCCGGTGACCCAGCACCAGCACGAACAGGCCGTTGGTCTCAAAGTGAATGTTCCCCTCGGTACCGTAGATCTTCGAGATGCTGAGGCCGCCGATCCGGTTAGCCAGGTTCCACGAATGTAGCAGCTTGCCCACGGCCCCGTCGGTAAACTTGACAAGCACCTGCAGGCTGTCCTCGAAAGGTGCCAGCAGGGTATATCGCTGCTCTGGCCGTACCGCCAGCACCTGTCGCGCATCGCCACCCAACTGTAGCAGCAGATTGATCCAGTGCACCCCTCCCTCGAGCAGTGCCCCGCCGCCCATCATAACGGGGTCGGCCCGCCAGCCGCCAATCTTGCTCCGGCCGGTACGATTGAGCTCAATGAAAAGCGGTGCGCCGATGTCACCCCGGTCGAGGTGCTCACGTAGCACCCGGACCAGAGGCTTGAAGAAGTAGTTCTCGGCCACCATCGCGATCACGCCAGCCTCGGCCACTGCGTTCTCGATCTCCTTCAGTTCTGCCAGATTTCGTGCCACCGGCTTCTCGATCAGCAGAGGCTTCCCATGGCGGGCCGCAAGGCGGGCGTGTTCGGCGTGCAAGGCATGCGGTGTCGTGATCAACACGGCGTCCGTCCGAGGATCGCTACAGGCCTCCTCGTAGCTCCCAAACGCCGCGACGCCGCCGAACCTGCGCCGATATTGTTCGGCTTTCTGGAGCGACCGGCTGGCGTATGAGAGCTGGACTCGTGGGCGGAGCGTCCGGGCAACACGGCTGTGCAGCCGCGCGATCTTCCCGCAGCCCACGATGCAGAGATGGACCTGCTTCACCGCTCGCGATGCTGCACGACTTCGTCCCACTGTTCGGCAATGTACTGCCCGACTCGCAACCCATTCGCCGCGATCGTCAGGCTTGGATTTACCCCGCCCGAGGAAGGCATGAAGCTTCCGTCGACCACGAACAGATTCGGGATGCCGAAGAAGCGGCACCAGGAATCGAGAACGGCGTACGCCGGGCTAGTGCCGAAGCGGCATGTACCCATGGCATGGGAGTACGTGTGGACGGGCGAACGAAACTGCACCAGTGCGCCCGCCTTCCGGAGAATGCGTCTCGCCTCCCGGTACAGGGCCTGCCGGGCCCTGAGGTCGCGTCGGGAGTATTTGTGAAATACGCGGACTACGGGCATGCCATACCGATCCCTGGCCTGCGGGTGCAGATCGACCCGGTTCTCCCAGTTCGCCAGATCCTGAGCCAGGCAGAGTAGATAAGCCTGGTACGGCAGGGTCTTGACTCCGCACCACCGAGCCGGGAGCGGATACGGAGCTGTGTGTTCGATTAACTCCGGTGGCGGCGTCTGTAGCGCCTGCATCATACCCCAGGGCCCCTGCGGCCGCCTGCCCGGCTGTCCGAAGTAGAAGTCGGTGATCGCCACCTGCTTGTGGAACTGGCGTTCGGGATTCGTCTTGAAGGGGAAGATCCCGATTACTATTCCGCTGCAGTGGCGCATCAGGTACCGACCAACGAGTCTCCCGTGGGGCTCGACCCGGTCGAGGCCGGAGCGCAGTAACAGGGCCGCAGAGGCGATCGCGCCGCCACTCACCACGCAGAGATCGCAGCGAACGGTGTACGTGTCTCCGGTTCGGAGACTAAGGCACTCGATGCCCCTTACGCGGTTGCCATCCACCAGCAGGCACTTGGCGACGGTCCGGTCGCGGATCTCGCCGCCGCAGCGGCTCACTTCTGGCAGCAGGGTTACCGCCAGGTCGTTCTTTGCCGAGATCCTGCACGGAAACAGATCGCATGTCATGCACATGACGCATCTCGGCCGCTGGCGCCTTCCGTTGAAGTTGATGGCGAGCGGGATGGGGAAGGGGCGAAGTCCGAGATTCCGGGCGGCGTCGGCGAGGCGCCGGGCCGACGATCCGAAGGGGGGTGGCGGTTCTGGGTAGGGACCGCTCCGAGGTGGTTCTGTGGGATCGGATCCGTCAACGCCCGCTACGCCGATGGTGAGTTCGGCCTCGTCGTACCGTGGCGCCAGGTCCTCGTAGCGGATCGGCCAATCCATCCGGGGCGGCGATCCGTGGTCGGTCTGGTTGAATTGTGCAGACGGGGCGAAATCCTCGGTGCGCAGCCGGAACGAAGCGCCGCCGTAGAAGACCGATGCCCCACCCACGGCGTGGTTGGGATAGACCAGCTTGCGACCCCGCCGCTCGTCCACCTCCTGTGGGCTGCCGCCCCGGTATTTCCCTCGGACGTGAATGGCGAGTGGATCCCACGCCGTCTGATCGCGCTCCACCCAGGGTCCGCGCTCCAGCAACAGTACGCTGAGGCCAGCCTTCGCCAGCTTGAATGCGACGGCGCTCCCGCCGAAGCCGGTACCGATGACGACGGCGTCCCAGTTCTGCTTCACTGTTCGTTGTGGGTGACGCTCCGCACCATACTGTGGCGCGGCACCGCCGCTGCGCGGAGAAGGTCACCACCATTCGTCCGTCCCGTCACTTCGGTTTCTCCGCTAGTCTGCGAGGCCTCTGGTGGGTGCACCGCCAGCCCCACAACCCCACCTCCACTTACCCGTGCGCGCTCCAAACCTAATCCGGCGTGCCACACGAAGCCACTCGCAAGTGTGCGGATCCGGCCGAAGCGCCACCACTCGTCATTCATGCCCCACCCAGTACGCCGATGGCGTATAGCCGGTAGAGGAAGAAAATGACTACGGCACCCTCCACCAGCCAAGAGATGGGCTGCTTGTAGTAGCCGACGTACATCTCGCTGCCCCAGTAGCCGGTGTGCTGCCACAAGGCCAGGCTGTACTTCTTCTTGTAGAACGGCCAGAGCAGGGGCAGGCCGACTGTGCTCCCGATGTCCGCTGCGAAGTGCGCCATGATCGCCGCGAAACTGAAAACGGCGTAGTGCGGCGAGACCAAGGCCACGACGGCGCTCACAGCCACTGCGAACAAGATGCTGTGGGTCAGCGTGCAGTGGAACTCCGGTTTCGCAAACCCGGCACGCACAGCCAAAGAGTCCGCGTTCGGCAGGAAGTGCATACCCAGGCATAGGACAATGGTCCTGGGACTCCAGTCGTATGTAGCGATCGACAGGGCCAAGGGAACATGGCCGAGCTGCATCTGCGTTTCTCCACCGTGAGGGTCGTACGCTTCAGAGATGGTGGCGGGTGACGCCGCGTCAGTCTTCGGGGTCCACCTGCCGCCGGTCGCGCTTGAGTGCACTACGCTGGCGTTTCGCGGCCAGCCGTTTCTCGATTGCCGAGCGTGGGGGTTTGGTCTCTTTCCGAGGTTTGGGCGTCTTGAGTGCCTCGGCAACCAAGGCAGTGAGCCGGCCGACGGCGGCTTCGCGATTCTGGAGCTGGCTGCGGCGTTCGTCGGCTGCCACTCGCAAGTTGCCGCGGGAGTCGATGCGGTTGCCGAGCCGGCGCAACAGACGCTCGCGCTGTTCCTCGGAGAGACTAGGGCTCCGCACGACGTTCCACCGCACTTCAACGCGGGTGGATGTCTTGTTCACATGTTGTCCGCCGGGGCCGCCTGCCCGGCTGACCTGGAAGCGAAGCTCGTCGGGCGGTACGGTGAACGACATGGCCACGCAAGATAGTGTGGTCGAGCAGTGGCAAGCCATAGCTGGCGCGTTTGTCCACGTGGAGGCAGGTTGTTGGGCGTGAGCGTTAACGCGGTTCGGGGTGTCGCCGACGGTCCCTTGGCCGTCGTGCTCTCCGGCGGCGGCGCGAGGGCGGCCTATCAGGTCGGTGTGCTGGCCGCCATCGCCGAGAGCTTCCCCGAGCTTCCCGTCCCCATAGTGACCGGAGTCTCGGCCGGCGCCATCAATGCCGTCTACCTGGCGGGGCACGCGGGGCCCTTCCGGCAGGCCGTGGATGGTCTTCGAGCCGAGTGGCAGCAGCTCACCCCCGACAGGGTGTACTCCGTGCCCACCTTCCGGTTTGGGCGCTCCCTGATACGCTGGACACTCGACATGCTGTTCCGTCGGCGGACGGGTCCCCCGGCGCTCCGGGGCGTGATGGACATGGACCCGCTGCGAGAGTTCCTCCGTGAGTGCGTCAAGTTCGACGCCATCCAGCGGAACATCGAACAGGAAAGTCTGCGAGCGATCGCCTTGAGCGCCACCTGCTACGGCACCGGCCAAACAGTAACCTTCGTCCAGGGCGCGGGCGATGTGCCCACGTGGCAGCGGCACATGAGGGTCGCTGTGCGGACACCACTGACCATCGACCACCTCATGGCATCGGTGGCGATTCCAATCATCTTTCCGGCCGTCAGGGTGGGCGACGCCTTCTATGGCGACGGGAGTGTGCGCCAGACTGCGCCGCTTGCTCCCGCGATTCACTTGGGTGCACGGCGGGTCCTTGCGATCGCGATGCGGACGGGCCGGGCCTCAGAGACCTGCTCGGTTGAGGAGCAGCGTGAGTATCCCGTCGCGGCCGAGGTCCTAGGGACGCTACTACACTCGGTCTTCCTCGATTCTCTTGATGCCGATGCCGAGCGGCTGCTCCGGATCAATCAGCTACTAGAGCAGGTGCCATCGGATGCGCGCCCCACCGGCAACCAGCTCAAGCCGGTGGGGCTGCGGTTGGTTCGGCCCTCCAGGGATGTGGGAGCGCTGGCGAGGAGCTACGCTCCTCGGCTGCCGCGGCTGGTCCGACTACTGTTGCGTAGCTTGGGCGGGGAGCGGGCGCGGGCTTCGGATTTCCTGAGCTACATGATGTTCCAGCCGGAGTACACCAAGGTGCTGATGGAATTGGGATATGAAGATACCAGGGCGCACTGGGGAGAGCTCGAGAGCTTTCTCGCGGGGACAAGGCAAGGAGTCAAGGGTGAGGAGTGAGGAGTAAGGAGTACGAAATTCGCGTGAGAGACCCACTCCATACCCCTCACCCCTCACTCCTTTCACCTCACTCTCTTGCCAGCTGCCTCAGCACGTACGGCAGGATCCCTCCGTGTCTGTAGTACTCCACCTCGACAGCGGTGTCGAGGCGAATAAGGGCGTCGAACTCTACGGTGCTTCCGCCAGGACGGGTCGCTGTGACGCGGGCAGTGCCGCCCGGCCTCACCTCGGTGGCGCCAATCCCGGCAATGTCGTATTCCTCGCGTCCCGTGAGTTCGTGGCTCGCGGCTGACTCTCCCTGCTGGAACTGGAGCGGCAAGACGCCCATGCCGATCAGGTTGCTGCGGTGGATGCGCTCGTAGCTCTCCGCCAGCACCGCCCGCACGCCCAGGAGGGACGTACCCTTGGCCGCCCAGTCCCGTGAGCTGCCGGAGCCGTATTCCTTGCCTCCCAAGACCAAGAGGGGCGCGCCTTCGTCGAGGTAGCGCGCCGCCGCCTCGTACACGCTCGTTACCTCCCCTGACGGAAGGTGCTCCGTCCAGTTGCCTTCTCTCCCTTCCACGAGCTTGTTCCTGATGCGAATGTTGCCGAAGGTGCCCCGCATCATGATGTCGTGGTTTCCCCGGCGGGAGCCGAAGGTGTTGAAGTCCACAGGCTTCACCCCATGTTCCATGAGCCACCGTCCGGCAGGGCTGTCTTTGGGAATGGCACCGGCGGGAGAGATGTGGTCCGTCGTAACGGAGTCTCCCAACCACACGAGCACTTGGCCTCCGGCGACGTTCCCGACAGCAGGTGGCTCCATCGCCATACCGGCGAAGAAGGGAGGGTTGGCGATGTAGGTCGACTCAGCATCCCAAGCGAATCGCCCGCCCGCCGCCTCAGGGACGGGGAGGGCTTTCCACCTATCGTCGCCCTCGAATACCGCTGCATACTCCTGCTCGAACATCTCCGGCCTGAGGGCTTGAGTCACCGCTCGCTTGATCTCATCGGGACTCGGCCAGATACCGCCTAGGTAGACCGGCTTGCCGTCCTCGCCCTCGCCGAGGGGCTCGGTGGTCAGATCGATGTCAATCCGGCCGGCGATCGCGTACGCCACCACAAGCATAGGGGACCCGAGGTAGGTCGCCCGTACCAGGGGGTGGATGCGGGCTTCGAAGTTGCGGTTCCCTGACAGCACTGCGGCGCACACCAACTCGTGCTCCGAAATCGCTTGCGCGATGGGCTCGGCCAGGGGCCCGCTGTTCCCGATACAGGTGGTGCACCCGTAACCGACCACGTGGAATCCGAGCGTCTCAAGGTGGTCCAACAGGCCGGATGCTTTGAGGTAGTCAGTCACGACCTTCGAGCCTGGGGCCATGCTCGTCTTGACCCACGGCTTGCGCTGTAGTCCCTTCGCGACGGCGTTCCGGGCCACGAGGCCGGCCCCGATCATCACTGACGGATTCGAGGTATTGGTGCAGCTAGTGATGGCGGCGATTACCACTGATCCGTCTCGCAGGTGGAATCGACTGCCCTCATGCTCGATGTCAGCGGCGGTGGCCGGTGATTGACCACCCTCACCCTCCCGATGGGGCTCGTCCCGCTTGGCGAGCGCCCGTTTCGCGCCTGACGGAATCAGGTTCGGCAGGACTTGGTGAAATGACTGCTTCACCTCTGCGAGTGGAACTCGGTCCTGAGGTCGGCGCGGGCCAGCGACCGAAGGCACCACCGTACCGAGGTCCAGTTCCAACACCGCCGTGTATTCGGGATCGGGCGCGGTCTCTGTATGGAATAGCGCTTGCTCCTTGCAATAGCGCTCCACGCGCTCTATCAGCTCTTTCGGCCGACCCGTGCGCTCGAGGTAGACCAGCGTCTCCTGATCCACGGGGAAGAACCCAATGGTGGCCCCGTACTCCGGCGACATGTTGGCGATGGTGGCGCGGTCGGCCAGGCCCAGCGTGGCGAGCCCTGGCCCGAAATACTCTACGAAGCGCCCCACTACGCCGAATCTCCGCAGCATCTGGGTCACGACCAGCACCAGATCGGTAGCAGTCGCCCCTTCGGGCAGCCGACCTGTCAACTTCATCCCCACGACCCCGGGCAGCTGCATGAAATAGGGTTGCCCGAGCATGACCGCCTCGGCCTCAATCCCGCCGACCCCCCAGCCCACGACGCCGAGACCATTGATCATCGTCGTATGGGAGTCGGTTCCAACGAGCGTGTCAGGGAACGCGACCGGAGCGCCGTTCTGCTCTACCAAGCGCACCACGCTGGCCAGGTATTCCAGGTTGACCTGGTGTACGATTCCGGTGCCGGGTGGCACAACTCGGAAGTTGCGAAAGGCCTGCTGTGCCCATCGGAGCAGTTGATAGCGCTCACCGTTGCGCTCCATCTCGCGCTCAACGTTGAGCTTGAATGCCGCGGGTGAGCCGAAGAAGTCCACCTGTACCGAATGGTCGATGACGAGGTCGGTCTGAACCAGGGGGTTGATCCTGTCTGGATCACCGCCCAACTCGACAATCGCATCGCGCATGGCGGCTAGGTCCACCACAGCAGGGACGCCGGTGAAGTCCTGGAGTACAACGCGGCCCGGCATGAAGGGAACCTCGAGACTCCGGTCTGGCTCCGGAGCCCAGCCGGCAACCGCTCTGACATGGTCCTCCGACACCACGCCATTACCGCAGTGGCGCAGGACGTTTTCGAGAAGAACGCGGATCGAGAACGGAAGCCGGTCGAGGTCAACCAGCCCATCTTTCGACAGGGCGTCGAGTCGATATATCGATACCGTACCCTCGGGAGTCACGAGAGCGGATCGGGAATTGAATGGGTTATTCATCTGTCGAGATTCGCCTCGGAGTGCAAACTGTATTGATGATCACCTGCGATGTATTAACGATAACACCAGCGTCGTCGGACGTGGCAGAGAGCGGCCGCGGCTGGCTGGCGGCGGTAGCAGCTCGTGTGTTGTGCCGCGCCCTGCCGCCGCTGCCGCGGTGGGGGGATCGGTGGCAAAAAAAGCGGCCCCGCCCGAGGGTGCACCCAAGGACGGAGGCCGCCGCGCGGACGGTTGTCCGCTGCTTTCCCGTAGTCTCTGCAAGCCCAACCCGTGCCTTTCACCTTACTTGAGGCTACGGGCTGTGACTCGCAACTAATACAGGCGCTCTAGGTACCTGTTGAGACACCTGCCGTTGCGAGCCCCGGGAGGACCGCCACCACGCCGAAAACAGGCACGGGCCCCTCCCGCGTGCGCAAAGTATCCAGCTAGCCCTAAAGTGAGGATGAAGACACAATGAACACAGGCCGTGGGGCCGTACTGGGTGGGCCGGGCGGTGACCCGGTGCTATCTTGCAACGTTCGATCCCCAACCAACTAACGGAGACCCCCGATCATGACCCGAGCCGTCGTGGCGCGGTCCGCGGCCCTCGACCAGCTTTGCATCAACACCGTCCGGACGTTGGCCATGGATGCCGTGCAGCGGGCGAACTCCGGCCACCCCGGTACCCCGATGGCCCTGGCGCCACTGTGCTACGTGCTCTGGACCAAGCACCTGCGGCACAACCCCGCCAACCCCACTTGGTGTGGCCGTGATCGCTTCATCCTCTCCTGCGGTCACGCGTCCATGCTCCTATACGGCCTGCTCCATCTCACGGGCTATGACCTGCCCCTGAAGGAACTCGTCAATTTCCGGCAATGGGAGAGCAAGACGCCGGGTCATCCCGAGTTTGGGATCACCGCTGGGGTCGAAACCACGACCGGTCCCCTGGGCCAAGGGTTCGGCAATGCGGTGGGATTGGCGATTGCCGAAGCTCACCTGGCAGCTGTCTTCAATCGACCGGACCACGACATCATTAGCCACCGCACGTATTTCGTGGCCAGTGACGGGGATCTGATGGAGGGAATCTCCCACGAAGTGGCGTCCCTCGCCGGGCATCTCCAGCTCGGGAGGCTCATCGGTTTCTACGACGACAACGGGATCACCATCGACGGCTCGACATCCCTTTCGTATAGCGACGACGTCGAGCGCCGGTTCGAAGCTTACGGCTGGCAGGTGCAGCGGGTGGAAGACGGGAACGATCTCGCCGCCCTCGACCGTGCCACC
>JABAOF010013212.1_pt3 | contig 11924 bp, 18 predicted proteins | sample 7062171 | NCBI WGS metagenome assembly JABAOF01 (sample SAMN14538628, study PRJNA623070) | marine sediment metagenome | biome: marine biome [ENVO:00000428]; feature: marine pelagic biome [ENVO:01000023]; material: deep marine sediment [ENVO:00002113] | place: India: Gulf of Khambhat ... | reverse complement strand
TCTGGTTCGCCGTGTCCGTGGTACCCGTAGCGGCGGAGCCCTTAACGAGCGCCAGCTCCATGTCGCGCTTGATTTCCACGACATGCTTCCCCTCGTAGTACACGAAGGGGTCTTCTAGCCCGGCGTGGTCAACGGCCCGCTGACGGTCCGAGACCTTCCCGCCCTTATAGAAGATCTGGGTGATGTTGTCCGCACGGGTCGGGGCCGTGAGGTCCAGATCGGTTGCGGCGATACCTTCGAGCTGGGCGTTATCAGCCGCAGACGCGAAGACATCGACGAGCCACTGGACGTACATGTTCCCAACGCCCACCGCACTGAGCCGACTCAGAAGAGGCGTCTCATGCGGAGTGACGTTGTAGATGGCGTCCATCAGCTCTTCACGCAACGTGTTGTTGGAACGAAGCGTCGATGCGACGATTTCATCCCAGGTTGCGAAAAGGGACATTTCCTATCCTCCGGTTAACGTTTTACCCTCCGCCGGGCTTGCTGACTAGCGGGCCAATATCGCGGCCCTCTAGCCGTGCCAGCTTCAGCTTCAGGTTTCTAGCCACACGGTGCAGCTGCATGGGGTCACCTTGGCCCCTGCGTTGCCGCTGTACCGTCTCTTCGTACTGCTTTCGCACCTCTTCAATCTCACGCTGCTTGCCGCCGTCCGCGACGTCACCAGCACCCGTGGGTACAGTTGCAGCGGCCTTCCGACTGTCTGCCGCCTGCTTCGACGCTAGCCCCATACCGCGCACAAGGTACAGTGCCTTGAGCGGGCCATGAGGGTCCGTCTGCAGACCGCGATCATTGCGGAAGACGTGATCGACCTGGCGCCAGACCTCAGAGTTCTGGTCCAAGAGGGCCGGCTCCTCGGCTGCCGCCTGCCGAAGCGACTGCTCGTGGGAGCGTAACAGGTTGTCCTGGAAACGCTCGGCCTTAGCCTCATTCCTAAACTCCTGCAGTACATCTTTGATCTCGCCGCGCACCATTCCCCGGAGATCCGAAGCGTCCGATGTAGTGGGGTCCGTGACGCCGGCTGGGGCCGGTGGTACCACTGAATCTGTCTTTTGATTCAGCAGCACTTCCTGGCGAAGCTCTTGATTCTGCAGCTCCAGATTTTCAAGGCGTTGGACGAGTGTATCTACTCGCTCCTCGGCCGCCTTTGCCCTGCCGTAGAGCTGATTGATCCGCTTCTCAGCTGGGCTGGTCTTAGGCTGTTCTCCTCCTTCATTCTGGGGGGTGTTGGGGTCATCACGCATCTTCTGCCTCCTCATCAGTGTCCGTCTCGCCCTGGAGCAGATCAGTGGCAAAGAGCAGGCCAGTCAGCAACGGAATGGCCTGAAGTCGACCCGTCGCAATGAGGCAATTGGCTGTTGCATTCTCACCGGTCTGGGAGTGTAAAACCCGGATCGTGGCTGCTTCAAACTGCTCGCAGGCCCAGGTGAAGAGGTCGAAGAACTCAGATGCTTCAAACCGCTCCACCAGATCGATCAGGTACTTTACGCGGGCGTCATCATCCGGCAGCTTGGCCAGACGCTCTCCTAAGGGGTTCTTGAACTGTGCCACGGGCGACTCCTTTGTGGGTACAGCTGTAACTAAAAGAGGGTCAGGGCCATCACAACCCAGCATCTGCCGGGGCCGCCCCTTGTTCCGGCTCCTGACCCATGAATGCAAGTGCAGACTGAGGTATACTACCCTGGGCGACAGCGGTAGCAACATCCTGGAGCAACTGCTGAGTGCGCCGTTGCGCCTCAGGCAGAATGATCATACGGTGGTTTTTCGGGTCCAGCAGTTTCGCAATCCGCTCCATGACGAACTCGCGGTTCATGATGTCGGGGGCGAACTGGAACATGATCTGGGCCACTTCCAGAATCCGACGTAACTCGGCCTGTCGGTTGGTGTTGCCCGGCGTGCCGGCCGGGACCAGCTGGTAGTGGTAGCTGTGCTCGCTCTTCCGGAACAGGTTGGGCTTGCGCTCGCCCATGACTGAGAAGTAGATAACCTCCTGGCCGAAATCCAGCCACAGGTCCCAGACGCACTGGAAGACCTTGGCGGCTGACAGCTGCCAGATGGCGGCGTCCATCCCCTGCATGGCGTCGATCTGGCCGCTGACGGCCTGGACCTCCGTGGCCGACCGGCGCTCAAGCTTGGAGCCGGTGGCTTGCAGGGCCGCATCGATACTACCGATCATCTCCTCGGCAAAGGACTTAAGCTCCCCCCGGTTCTGGAGGTATTTATCCAAGTTGAAGGGGGACTTCTCCACCGGGGCCAAATCGCCCACCTGACTGACGGGAATAATCTTCCCGGGGCCCCACTTGACGGACCGTGCCTGGAGCTTCGAGGTACAGCGCATCTGGAAGACCGGGGCCAGCTGGATATCGATCGCGTCGGAGGTGGCCCGGTACTGCTTGGTGTACTGGTCCTGGATCGCACGCATCTGCTGTCCAATACCCTGTGCCGTGTAGGGCCGGCGATCGGTCTTCTCATAGTCAAACCGGAAGACGGGCCAGTACTTGAAGGAGAAGGGGAAGTCGTGCATGGCCAGGACGTCCCCACCCTCAGAGCGGGGGGCATACCAGAGCACGACGCGCTCCTTGATGCCATCCAGGTTCTTGTCGAGCTTGCAGTAGACCTGGTGGACCCGGATCGTGCCATCATTGTGGATATCATAGATCCCGGCCTCGTGCAGCTGCTCACGCTCGATGGTGTCATTGTTGGTGTGGCCTTGTCGCGGGACCGTGCTCTCGTGGTCGCCCGCATGGGCCTGTTTCTCATTCCGGACGATCACAGCCTCTACGGCCTCTTTGTTGAGCAGACCGTCGAAGGCGAGCTGGCGGAGCTGGCTGGCCGTCATATCGTGGACCAGGCAGACGTAGTCCGCGTCCTCGCTGGGACCGCTCCGTGGGGGCACGATCACGCGGCCAGACGGCCACCAGGTGACCTTGGGCTTGTCCTTCACCACCCTGCGGAACTCCAGCCGCACGAACTGGGCCTTGTTGGCTATGGCCTCAGCAGCCGTCTGCAACTGCTGGGCGACCTCGGGCCTGTTGTCGCGGATGTCGTACTCAGCCATGAGAGTGGACAGAATGGTGTTGATATCATCCGGAGGGCCCTCAGGCCAGAGGTTCTCGGATATGACGATCCGGGTCTCCAGCTCGGTCTTGTAGTCCCAGGAGACACCCAGGTAGTCCTGGCCCTTGGATCCAACGCCATTAGCCAGATAGGCAAACTCGCTCAGGACATCGTCCATGTGCACACGGATCAGCCAGGTGAAGAACTCTTCGACCTTGGGCGCGACAGAAGCTCCCTGGGGCTCGGTGGAGTAGAAATGGCTGATGGGATCGGCGAGGGCTACTAAGTTGAATACGACAGGTATCCAGCGCCTGAGTAGCTTTTTTGTTAGCGGAGGTGCCAGATCACAGGCACCCGTCCAGGGGGGCTTACGTCTGGGGGTCGTCCCTTTTAGCTGCTTATCGATCTCACGAGTAATCTTGAGCCATTTCTGCCGGGCGTTGTCGTCCCGGTGGATACGACGGGTGAGGCCGCGCACGTGCCGCTCCAGGCCTTGGGGGTCTAGCTCGCCCAATACGGTGATGGAGAGCGGATTTTGTCTATTTGGAATGGGTCTGCTCCTTTTTCTTTTCCTCGGCGTGAAATACGCGATGACAGTTCGCGCACAACACGTCGCACTTTATCTTAACCAAAGCCCAGCTCCTTCAGCTGCATGTTCCTGTAATCGCGCGGATCTGGAAACTGGTTATAAACCCACGTGAGCGGCTTGGTCCGGGGTTCCTGAATGTATCTCCGGGTGTAGTCGTCACACTTGCCTACCTTTGCGTACTTGCGGTACAGGAAGCGCCGTTCCTCGTCTGTGATGGTCCCGCAGTCAATCAGGTAAAAAGGCGCGTAACGCTCGGCTTCAGGGTTCTTAGCTACGTGGTCGATCACCTTGTCGGCGATCTGATTGGTCATCGTCTCGTCGCGTCGCCAGCCTTTTTCGTATCGTCCGAATAGAGGCGAATCGTGGAATTGGCGCAGATTAACGGTGGCCTTTCCGTCTCTGTCCGCACCCCACACATGAGCCGACACCAGTCGCCAGGACCATACGCTACGTGACGCCAGCATCGCGGGTAGGCCCGTCTCGGGTAGGTCCCAACCTGGTCCGAGGAGCCAGTCGTCGTCCCAGTTCGCGCACCACTTGGCCACGTGGCCTTGTGCATCGAAATCGTCTGAAAGGCCATTGCGGACGCGAGTCCACTGCTGTCCATGCTCGGGGCTGGTGACGGGGCAGACAGGGTCCGTGACAAGGACTCGACGGTGAGGCCGGTAATTCTCGACCACCTCCGCAACTTGCACCGTTGGTCGATCTGGGCATAAAACGCAGAACGTCTCAAGGCCTGTCCTCCTCGGTATCTCGTTCAGTATCAGGTTCAGGGCAGCGTTCAGCCGCCCAGCCCTACGCTGGCAAATTGTTTGAAACCAAACATCAAACATGGCCATAGTGCAGCTCCCTGTGGCAATTGGCACATACGACCATGCACTTGTCGATCTCCGCTTTTAGCCGTGCATTGGAGCAGTTGTACCGCAGACCGATGTGCAGTTCTTTAGACGCAGGGTCCAGGTGGTGAAACTCCAGAGCCGCCGCGCACTTACGATAGCCACACAACTCACAGCCGCGTTCCAGCTTGAGGTTGTTAATCCAGGCCTTCTTTTTTGCGCGAGCCCTCGCTACTTTCAGTCGGTGGGCCTCCAGCAGTGTTGGGTCGTTCTTTATCTTCGCACGCCGTTCCCGGTCGTACACCTTACGTTTGGCTCTTAACTCGTCCTTTGACTGAGCCATAACTGGCGGCCCTCCATGCGGTCGTTCCAGTACTCGCGCACATCCTCTGTCCGGAACGTCCGCTGGCCGCCAGAAATTACCCTACCGAAGACCCCGATCTTCCCGCTCCAGCAGCTGGGCAGTATGTCGCCCAGTGCCGACCGCAGTATCGGAACCGTGCCATCCCCCATAAAGTACTGATCCAAAGTAACTACCGTGGGCCGGGCGGCCCTAATCAACCACGGTAGGTGTCCTCTAGCCAGTGTTGAGAAGGGGGGGAGCTGGAACTTCTTCTGTCCCGTGAGCATAAACACGAGGGGGAAAGGGCAGATGCCGGATGGCTTTAGTGCTGGTATCCGGACCCCGGGCTGATACGTGGCGTCGTACTGCCTGAGCGTGACGACCCGCACATCTTCCCCGCGCAGGTAGTCCAGCTCCCTGAAGAAGTTGGGTCGGGGCAGGAAGTTGGGGGTCAGCCATATCACGGCCTGTCCTGGCGTAATATTGACCCGATCCCACTCCGACCGTACGTCCCAGTCGCTCAGCGGCCGTACCTGGATCGCCTCCTCGTTCAACTCCGCCAGTCGTCCCACATGTTGACAGTACTGACGGAGCTGCACACGACCCATGCCGGCCGGCCGCAGAACGGTTATCATCATTTGATGCCGTGCTTCTTCCTAATCTTAGCGAACATGGCCTTGGCCTTCTTTTGGCGAACAGTGTCCGTTCCCGCCCGCCGTGCCTCGCCCAGGGCTGTCTGGACGTCCGCCACAAACTCACTCATGTTGGGCCCGCCCCCAGACTTACTCTTGCCCCCCTTGCTACCGGCCAGCTTCCGACGCCGTGCCGATGCATCTGCTATGATGTCTTCTGGTCTTGGCATCACTACCCTTTCTGTGATGGTATCCTTTGAATGGTTTGGGCGGCGGGCGGTGCCTTTTTGTACAGGTGCCAGTCCAGCCAAATGTGCTTACCACGCGGATTACCAATCGCGAAGGCACCCTGTGATTCAACCTGAGGGCCGTATTCTACATAGACCCACAAAGCACCTATAAGTAGAGAGACTACAATGATCGACTCAATCGTGGCCTTGGCGAGAAAGCGGATCATACCGTCACCCGCTTCTTGTCGCGCCTGCGCTTAACGCCGTAGGCCACAGCTGTGCCTATCCCCAACACGCCCAGCGCCACGCCGACCCAGTCGCCGCTTGAGGCGTCTTCTGCAATATCCAGGGCGTCCTCCGGGGTGACCGCATCCGCAATAGAACCCACCACATCTTCCACAGGCACGCCCGTAACATCCTCGATGCCTTCGGCCACGCCAGGAAGTATATGCGAGCCCTCCACAACGACGATCTCTTCTCCGGTCTGGGGATCCTGTTGGACTCTAGAAACAGCGCAACTGTACACAGCGAGCACCAGAGTGCCACACAGAAGCACCTTCCAACTTCGCGCCAGAAATCGTTCAATACGGTCACGCATCGTTACTCCTCTTCCAGGTATGACCAGTCGTCCCCCACCATGACGGGGTAGTCCGCCATTATTAAGTAGCGCACGCAGTCGGCCATGTCCTTGTATTCTTCGCTAGGCTTCATTTTACCGCTGTCGAGTAGTCCCTGATAGGCCCAATAGCTGAGCGACCTTATGGTGTTCTGACAGTTCCGCATGACTAGTACACGGGGCTTCTCCGTCACGGGGGACTTCTTAAACACGTCCCTGAGCTTCTGTATGCCCCGGTCCACGTCGTTGTCTGTGTCGGTCGTAAAGTGCAGCCCGTAGTCTGCCATGATCTCGACAAAGGACCTGAACTGTCGCCCATGAACCTTGGCGTGCTGGACACCAAACTGGGGGTCACAAATACGCCACTGAACGTTCTCCTTACCCTCCAGCCGCTTGATCTCACCGGCCAGGTCCTCCACAGTCAGAGCCGGCACGCCCTTCTTTGTGATATCGTCTTCCGGCCACTCCCGGTAGACAATCCACTCCTTATCGTCACCATCTCCGTACACAGCCGCCCAGATCAGACAGGAGGGCCGGGAGTGGTGTGGGTCGACAATTAGAACACGCGGGACTTCGCTAGGAATGGTAGTCGGAGGTATCGTACATGAGTCGTCGAAGGTGGTGACGATCCGCTGGCCAATGGCCGCGATCTCCCCCGTGAGGCGTGCCTTGCGCTCAGCTTCGGAGAGGGCAGGATCGTCGATAAACCGGTCGAGAGCTGCCCGGTTCAGGAAGGGGTTGTCATAGCTAGTCCCGCGTATGAGTTTGACATTCTTAACGTCCCGTATAAGGTCGGCGGCCACCCAGGCCATCTCCGCACCACCGAGGNNGAGGGGAGTCATGGTCCACTTCAACCATGCGTTACGATCGATCAGACCTCGCTTGACTGCGGTGTAGACTCGTTTTGGAGTTGGCTCGTCAAAGTAGGCGCCGTCGGCATTGAAGCCCTCGAAGGCGAGATTTGTTTGTTGGGCAGACCCAAAATGAATCTCAGCCCCTGACGGGAACACAATCTTGCGCCAAACACCAAGAGTCCCCAGATGAGCCTTGAATGGAACGCCCTTAGGCCATAGGTGAGCAAACTTTTCCTGGATAATCGCTCCAATACCCTGGGCCAGTGGGAGTCCAGTACATACCAGAAAAACTCCGGGATACCGTACCGGGAGGCCATCGCAGCGTTTGACAATGGCGGATGGGGGCACTCGCGGGTCTGTAGGAAGCCAAAATCGTGGACCCTCACGTGTGACGTCCAGAGGTATCTCAGAACACTCCCAAGGTCGATACCCGAGTACGGCTGCGATGCAATCAGCGATAAGAGCTTCCGTCTTGCCCCATCGATTACCAGACAGCACGAGAGTAGTAGGTTCGACAGAGTGGTGAAGCTCCTGCTGGCCAGGATGAGGAGTATAAGCAGCAATTGGACAGCTGCCCTTGCGTGCCGACCTCTCCTGTAGCGCCGTCGCCATTGCCAGTAGCTTTTCTCGCTCACTGCTCATCAGGCTCCTCGGGTGGCTTCTCCGTGAACTCGGCGTCCAGTATGTCCTTATTGTGCTTCGCCTGCTCCGCAATGTACAACTTGAGCTGCTCATCGGTCAGGTTGGAGAGGTCGATCTTACCCTCCAGGTTAATGTGTACGCTTTTCTTCACATCATCCCCGAGCCACTTCTTGTACTGCTTCAATAGCATCGTGGCCGCAGACACATCCCCCGTACTGATGGCCCTGGTGAATACTGCACCCAGGACCTGCCCCATTCGGGTGGGGATGAGCTTGTCGACGTACTGGCTGATCCAGGCACAGCGGACCGGGTCCAGCAGCCGCTCCTTCACGAACTTCGGGTCCAGCTCCGTGAACTCAGCAATGGCCTTGAACGAGCCGAAGCCATTGAGGCATCCCTCGGCAATGAGGTAATCCTTCTCGTCAGCCGGAAAAGTCAAGACCTGCTCGGGGTCGGGGACCAGCGCCCGCTCTTTAATCTTCTGTAGGGCGTTTTTGTTCCGGACCATCCTGCTCTCCCGGACCGAAGTCCAGTCCGTCGCCACAATCCGGGCATTTAGTGACACCAGGGTCCACCACAATGTACTTCTGGCATTTGTGGCAGCCCGTAATCTTGCCGCCTACAAACGATGCGATGGCAAAACACAGGCCAGAAATCTGTTGTAGGGTAATGGCATGACCCTGCTGCTGAACAGCCAGCTGCTTGATCATCTCCGCAAGGTCTTTCTTTGTGACCTTGTTTTGGGGCGTCAGATTTTTGCTCATTTAATCCTCTGAAAGGCGGCGCAGTGACCGGCGCAGTCGATGAACTTGAAGTCTTTGTTCTCCGTGTACATCTCCCAGGCGCGTGCCACTCCAGGATACGTTGGGTCTCCAAAGTCGTGTAGGACGATTACACCCCCCTTGACCACGTGGGGGCCCATCCACTCCAAATGCTCCAGTACGGCCCGGAACGAGTGGTCGGCGTCCTGGTGGAATAGGGCGATGGGTTTGACGAACTCCTCCTCTACCGGATCTGCCAGGTGGTGGTAGACCCCATCGCCGTCTGGCCACTGCTTGGTGTCGGCTGTTGTCATGTCCAGATTGTCGAACAGGTGTAGCTGCCGGCCATTCCTGTGCCGATCCAGGACCCGTGCCGATCGGCCGCGGTACACGCCCACCTCGACCACCACACCCTCATCAGTGCTGCCGGTAGCCAGTTCTGTCACACGGGCTAGAAGAGCCAGTTCGTCATCCGTATACCATCCCTCTTCTGCCGCTCGCTCCATTTGGTGCTCCTCCGGGGCTTGACGAGGCTCTCACCACAGTGCGGACACGTCTCCTGTGCCGCCTTGCGCTTCTTCTCGGCCTGGTTTATGGACCACTGTACCTCTCGCCACGTGCCATCAGTCTTGCGGCGGAGGGCGAGGAGCCCGTTACCTACTGGACAGCAAATGGTAGCGAGACATGTTTCGACCTGCAGCCTCTTGTGCAGGTTCTTGATCTGCGGGGCGAAGTACGCGATTGAAGTCCAGTTTAGACGTTGCACTTTCGGTTGATTGACCAATTGCGCGACTCGTCTCCGCAGGTTATTCGTCTGGCCTACTCTGAGCACATCCCCCTTGTCGTTCAGGAGCAGGTAGACCGTGCCGATGATGGGGAGGGTGCGCTCCCGGTCCAGCACCGTCAGCTCCATCTCGCAGTTCGCCACGTGCAGGGCCAGGTACTCCACCAGGGCACGAAACCTCAGAGTGTTGGTTCTCACGCCAGACCTTCCTTGGCCAGCGCGACTGCTAACACCCAGGCCATGTCGATCTGCCACATCGGCACGTCCAGGGCCTCGGCCAGTTCCGCGCCGGTCTGGTCCTTCTTCACCTCGCGCATGTGCTTGACAATGCGTTCGGCTAACTCGGCCAGTTCAGGGATTGTCATTGACTGCATGGGCGGCTCCTAAAATGGGCCGGGGGACCGGACTTGCACCGGCCAGAGGCCTCTGGGCACTCTATTTCCCCCGGTTCGCGGTACTTTTTTCTGCTAACCTCCCCGCGTCTCACATGTGGAAAAGTGGGGGGCTATTACACCCCCCTGGGGCAAAAGGAGGTACTCAGTGTCAAATGGCTACCAGGGCTGGAGTCGAACCAGCGCGTTGCGACTTAACAGGCCGCCGCTCTACCTCTGAGCTACCTGGCAGTAATGGTGGCCAGAGCAGGATTCGCGGATACCTGCATCTCCCGTACTACAAGACGGGTGTCCTGGAGCTTTAGACGATCCGGCCATTGACATCCGAGATATTTTACACCGCCCCGGATACCGGTGAGGCCTTTTAACGTCTCAGCCCATGACGTCTGGCACAGTGAACACTGAAAGCGGGGCCCCCTGGGGAGTAGTTGTTCAAGGGCATGGACTCCCTCCGCGGTACGGTTACTCCGCCGTTTCGCTTCGCTCGTCAGCCGCGGTCGGGGTGTCGAGCTACTGGTGGGATTCGAACCCACGACCTACTGCTCTCGCAGCCGCTCTACCAGCTGAGCTACAGTAGCCCCTACATTGCGTTGCCTGGGCTACCCTACCGTAGGGCATTGCCCAGCCGCACCCGCCGCCCTTCCAGATGCCTTCTGCACAGGGGCCCGGTGAAGGCCCACGCTTTCAGTGCTCGTCGTGTACATTTCTAAGATAGTTGCAGGGGGCTGAAAACCGTGCCGCCTGCTCCTCAGCCGTTATGGCCACCTTGCGGTATGTGGGGTAAACGAAATAACCGCCACAGCCGCAGGGGCAGTCCACCCTGAAGGTCAGGGGGTGTAAGTCACTCCTGTGCCGAACGGGGCCACAGGGCGTGCAGTGAGGTCTTCCCATGACGGCATGTCCTTATCAGGGCTCGTCAGAGCCTGCTCAGCCGCTTCCCGCGCGTGGACGAGCCACCGGGCGAGGGGCACAAGTATTTGACAGAACTCGGCCTGGCGCTTGCTGGCCTGCTGGAGGTCCGTGATCTGCCGGTTCCAGTACAGATCCCGAGGGGCCGTGCCGGCCTTCTGCAGCTCCTTGATCTGCTTCTGGAGCTTGACGATCCAGCGCTCCCACTGCTCAATGCGGTCCAGGCGCTGTCCTAGAACTCGCCACAATATAATGCCGTACGCGAATAGGAAAAGTCCTCCGCCTATCACTGCGATTACCAGTCCAGTCATGACACCTCCACTGTGTTGGACCGTGCCGCTTTCTTGCGGGCGTACTGCTCCTTCGCCTTCTCGCGGCACTTTCGACAGGTCTTGAACTTCTTCCAATCCCCGTGCATCCCTCCCCCGCACCGCACGCACCAGCCGTCAAGTGACCGCTCCCTCTCCCACTGCTTCCGCTCCTGGTAGCAGGTCGGACACAGGGACCGGCCCGTCATTGCGTCGGCGCCGCACTGCCAGCAGGCCTCAATGCCGGCTGCACGTAGTTCCTTGATCCGGGACCGTGCCATCCGCCAGGTCGGTCTGGTGCTTCTCTTCATGCCCATGATACCTCCTTAGTAATTGGGTCTTCCCCCCTAAGTATACGACGGCGATTTTTGATTGTTGTAAGTTCTTGGGCCACAGAGGGTTATAAAACCGGCCATTTCTGCCTGTATCATGAAAAATCCAAAATAATCGAATTTTCCGCACGGGTGTGTGCTATAACCGAAAATCAGCCGCCGTAAACGTTTTGTACGCTTTCGAGTCCACTGGGGGGTGATTTTATTCGGTGTAGGTGTGCAAACTCCTGTATAGCCTCCTTTTCCCTCTAGTGTTAACTAGCTACTTAACACCCCCTCTCAGAAACTTTATACCTACACCGAATAAACAGTAGTGATAATAGGCTAAAAAGGGCAATTGTGTTGGAAAAAAACCATGTATTGGAAAAACTGGACGATTTTCCCAAAAATGGGACACCCCCCCAAAACGCTCCCATGTATTTGACATTATGGCACAATCTGTGTACTATTCATGGACCGATTAGTACAGGCGAGCAGGTACCAAGGAATTTGCGACTACCTCGCCCGGGACCGTGCCGATAAGGGGGCGGGGCGGGGCCTTCGGAAGGGGGGTGTAGCGCCGCCGGCACCATGTATTTGACACTATCGGGCCCCCGTAACCAATCCAGGCCTGTTTTCGTTACAGGGCCATGCCGATAA
>JABAOF010026707.1_pt8 | contig 11925 bp, 11 predicted proteins | sample 7062171 | NCBI WGS metagenome assembly JABAOF01 (sample SAMN14538628, study PRJNA623070) | marine sediment metagenome | biome: marine biome [ENVO:00000428]; feature: marine pelagic biome [ENVO:01000023]; material: deep marine sediment [ENVO:00002113] | place: India: Gulf of Khambhat ... | reverse complement strand
ACTGTCATTACCTGCTTTGCTTGACGAACTCTGACCTGTGGGACCGACCTACCCACAAAACCGCTCAAGCGATAGTATTCTGAACCGCCGAGCTCTGCAAAAGTTTGACCAACAGCATAAACTAGATTGCCTGGAGACTTGAGGTCTAGAGAGACCGATTTTCTAATGTCAGGTATAACGCCTACCCCGGTTATGAGAAGCGTGGGTGTCACAGGACCTAATGGTGATTCGTTATAGAGGCTATCCTTTCCAGAAATAAACGGAGTTTCAAATCTCTTCGCAAAGTCGTAGCAGGCTTTACATGCATTAACGAGGCTTCCAAGTCTATCTGGCTTTTCGGGGCTGCCCCAAACAAAGTTGTCCAGCAAAGCGATTCTTCGGCCCCCTACTGCAGTGTTGTTTCTGATGGCTTCGTCTATCGCTGAAGCGGCCATCCAATAAGGGTCGATCTTGCCATAGCGAGGGGTCATGCCACACGAAATGACGAGTCCTTTCCAGCTTTCTTCTAGGGGTTTGATCACCGCGGCGTCGCTGGGACCGCTGAACTCTCCATGTAATGGCTTAAGAACCGTGTTTCCTTTTACTTCATGGTCATATGTGCGCACCACTTTTTCTCGACTGGCGATATTTGCTGAAGCCAGCAATTTCAAGATATGAGAGGTAAGGTTCTGGGGCTCTGGAAAAGTAGGTTCCTTAAATGCTACGTCACTCCATTTAGCAGTTCTCTCAGTCTTTGGTGGAGCAAACAAGAAATCTATCTTTAGGTTCGCAACCTCGTAACCTTCATAGTAAATCCTTAAGTCATCGCCTTCGACAAACTTGCCGATAGGAGTAGCTTCAACATCTTCCTTCCTGAAAATCTCCATAACCTGATCTAGATCTTCTCTTGGGACAAGAAGCAGCATTCTTTCCTGAGATTCAGAAACATAAATCTCCCAAGGAGCCAACCCTTTATATTTCAGAGGGACCTTTTCCAGCTCAACTCGAGCGCCACAACCAAACTTATAAGCCATCTCTCCCACCGCACTGGACAATCCTCCGCCACCCAAATCAGTTATAGCTGACCCAAGCTTCCTATCACGAACCTCAATTATGGCACGCTTCAACTTCTCTTCTTCAATGGGATTAGCAATCTGAACCGCTGGACGAGAAATCTCCTCAGACTTTTCTGTAAGCTCGGCAGAGGCAAAAGTCACACCATGAATCCCATCCCGCCCAGTCCTTCCTCCTACGAGAAGGAGAACATCGCTTGGCCTCGCATTTTTGACAAACTTGTCCTTCGGAAGAAGACCGATGCAGCCACAATAAACGACAACATTACCCACATAGCTTTCATCAAAAAAAATCCCCCCGTTTACAGTAGGAATTCCCATGTTATTCCCATAGCATCCTATACCCGCCACCACACCTCTAAACAGATACTTTGGATGCTTAACACCATGAGGAAGCTTTTCATATTCAAAGTCCAAAGGACCAAATCCCAAGACATCAGTGCAAGCAATAGGGTCTGCCCACACACCTAACACGTCACGAATGACCCCGCCAACACCTGTAGCTGCTCCGCCAAACGGTTCTATGGCGGAAGGATGATTATGCGTTTCAACCTTTGCAGCAATCCAATAGTCGCCATCAAACTCAATGATCCCTGCATTATCCTCGAAAACCGAAATGCACCACGATGGATTCAGTTCAGCTGTTACCTTGGCGATATATGTTTTGAACAGACTTTTGATTGAACCTTCACGAGTGGCTATGTCGCCCTTGAAGGTTTTGTGAAAACAGTGCTCAGACCATGTCTGTCCAATCGTCTGAAGCTCCACATCTGTGGGATTTCTACCTATCCTTGAGAAGTACTTCTTCACGGCCCTCATGTCTTCCAAGTTCAGGCCAACGCCTAGTTCCTGACTAATCTTCAGTAACTGCTCATCACCTGCATCATTGATTTTGATTTCGTAGATTTCGAAGGGCATTCTTCGACGGATCAGAAGCGTCATTCAGCTGCTTCAACCTGGAATCTATAGTCGTCTTTCGTTGGATTGGCTAACAGTCTTCTGCACATTTCCTCCACTCTAGACTCCGCATCATTCTTTGATTTTGCTTCAAGAAGTATCGTGTATATCTTGCTGACCCCTACGGTTTTCACAGGGTACTTGAGCTCTTTGAGGGAGTGTGCTGTGGTTTTTCCTTCTGGGTCCGAATGCCCCGGCTTTAAGCTTATTTCCACTCGGGCTTTGTACAGCATGAATTATGATTAAACAGTTAAAAATTTAAATCTTACGTAAGCGGAAATTTAAATGAAAATATAAAAGTCTATTCCAGCACCAGCTTTCTTCCATTGTAGATCGCTACGACCCTCCCGGAAGATGTAGCCTCTCCAATAAGGTCAGCTTCAACTCTGCTCGCCTCCAAAAGGTCCAAGACATCATCTTGAGCTTCCATGTCGACTACTAGAGCGAACCCCCATCCCATATTGAAGGTTTTCAACATCTCTTCATCGGTTATGCCGCCTCGGGTCTCAGCGGCTTTCTGGATGAGGTGGAAGATGGGTTGAGGTTTGAAATTGTTTAATTCGAAGCCTACTCCCTTGGAGTGTTGAATGAGCTTGTTGAATTTGAGGTAGGCATCTCCTGTAATGTGCACGGCGCCTTTGACGCTGTGTTTTGTGATGACCTCTTGAAGAGGTTTCATGTAGATTTCTGTAGGTGTTAGGGCTTCGTAGATGAGCTCTCTGTCTAGGTCTCCTGGAGTGTCATAGGGTTCGTATCTACCGCCCCATCTTTTGAAGAGGACCTTCCGGGCTAGCGTGATGCCATTGCTATGAAGACCTGAGCTTCTTAAACCGATAATTGCGTCATGGGGTTTGACGTTGTTGCCCAGAATTACCCTGCTTTCAGAGACTTGGCCTAGGCAGGCCACTATCAAATCAAAGCCTCGGTTAGCTTGCGTCCCCTGTACGATTTCTGGCACATCGCCAATTTCGCCACCCACCACAGGACATCGGGATTCATCGGCAGCTTGAGTTATCCCCTTCATTAGCTCTTGGATAAGGTGAGGATCGGATTTCTCTGCATGGATGTTATCAACGAGGGCCAAAGGTTTAGCGCCAGACCGGATGACGTCATTTACTGCCATGGCGACGGCGTCAATGCCTATGGTGTCGTATTTTTCTTCTAGTTGAGCTATGAGGACTTTGGTGCCTACTCCTTCGATGACTATGTCTAGGAATTGGCTGGTGCCAGTGGGGAGTAGATTATTGTAGGGAAGTTGGAGAATCTCGCCGAAAAGGCTGTGCTTGTAGGTTTCTCTCAGCATTTTCAAAGCCGTCTTTGCCTTGGCCCTGAGTTTTCGGTTTACGCCAGTTTGCGCGTAGGTTAATTGTTTTGGCATGGGGGTCAGTTCTCGCTTGTATTTTGAAGGGGTAATTGTTAAAAGGGTTTGCTGAACATTGGGAAAGGAGGTGTGTTTATCTGATTTCAGCGTTGGTTCTGGTTAAGGCTGGCACAGGGGAGCAGTTGAATTTCGCTAAAACGGCTAAACAGCAAATTGAGAAGATTAAAGGCGTCACGAAGGTGTATGGGGTCTTCGGGAGGGTTGATTTGGTGGCGTTTGTGGACGCTGAGAGTCTCGAGGAGCTCAGCAAGATTATAATGGACAATATTCGTTCCGTGGCAGGTGTGCTGGCAACGGAATCTCTGATAATAGGATACTAAATCGCGGCGAGCGCATTAAACACTAGGGCATCTTGAATGTCTCTTGGTAGAGCAGCTATGGAATAGACAGGCAAAAGGCTGCAGGGGTCATGATCATGCCTTTGCCAAAACTCAAACAGATTTCTATGCAAATCCGTTCCAGTCTTCCATCGGGCAAACATTGCTAATCTGCTCCAGACGAGGGAATTCTAGTTCTTGCATGCATTCTTATTGAATATTGTAGCCTCTATGCCAACAAGGAGCCTACTCTTCCATGTGCCCGATCACTTTTGCATTGGGCGGGGGACGTTTTTGCACATACCGGTACCTTCTCGGCCTTCCTAACCGTGAAAGAACCCCCTCCCGAACCAAGTCCACCAGCGCGTGTGCTACAGCCGTCCTATCATAGTGAAACCCTCTTCGCCCTAGCTCACCATGCACGTCTCCAAGACTACGACCAACGCTAAACCAGCTTTCCTGCCACAACTTCAGAATCAATCCTTTGCAGGTTTCCCCGCGACCTGTAATGGTGCCAGTGGCTTTACTGCCAGCCTGATTTACAATACTGCTCCGCTTGGACAGGACGCTTAGGACTTCGTCCACAACACTACCCACCTCATCCACACCGCACTCAACCTCCACGTCAACATCACCTACCTTGAGCCGCACACGAACGCGGTCGCTCTTCCCAGCAATTTTTTCAGCCATACTTGCTCATCCAACTGTTGAATATTGTATTGTGCAAATTGTTCATGCACAATATTTAAATACCAAGAAAGCCCAAACACAAAGATGTTGGTGAATCTTGGTGAATGCGCAATTACCTATAACAACAACACCAAAATATAATTTTCCACTCCTCCAAGAAAACCTACAACTTCCCCAACAATTCATAGAACTTAGTCTGCGCTCCCTGAAGGAACCCCGAGACCCGCCTTTCTCGAAAGACACAACAAATCAACTCTTTACATCAGAATACAAGAGACGTGCCAGACCAGCAACAAGACTCCTTAAACTAAAATCAGACTCCACCAAAACTCCAATAGTCGCTATAGATGTCTCTAGCATAAAATTGGGAGAAACGGAAGTAGGCATACTGCTTGCAGTGCGAGGTGCTATCGTCTGGAAACAATTTGATCGCTACCGTTACCTTCGACTAGGCCCCTTCCCTTTCCACATTACCGAAAGAAACAAAAACGACATCTGCAGCCTTCGCCGACATTTTCCAACAAGCCGTACAACAGAATATAAAACTCCTAACGTCGTCCATATGCAAACAAGACTGAATACAGTCTTTGAACGTTGGATACAAACAGCCATTAACAAGAAAATGCACGATAGCTTAATTCTCTGGGACAGTACTCTTTCAGCAGGCACTCCTGAAACTCCACTGCGAGTCATGGAGCATGTGCTGAAGGAAGCCAGAAGTCGCCAGAACTCTATTCTAGCCTTTTCGAAGATGACTCGGCTGCTTTTATATGGTCATCAAATCACGGAGCTTGTTCACACATATCAACCTCCATGTTTACTTAAGATAGAAAACCACCCGGTTTACAGTGGCGCTCTACGCTTGTTAGGCGATATGTACGTAGCAAAGCTTACGAGAGGTAACTGTGCATTTCGTCTTGATATTGATAGAGAGCTTTCGCAGACACAGACAATTGAAGCCGTGCAGAAATTACTTGGGAACGACTTGATTCTGCAGAGCTATCCAGAAACTCTCCGTCTAGCTCATATTTTCTCCACGTTCACTGCAAACGAAGTCTTAGGTATTCAACGTTACATTGTCAAAGAAGGAAACCTGAAAATAGTATTGAAGCCGAACGTAAGGCGCTTGCTTTTCGGTCGATTTGGAAAAGGACAGGAAGGGTAGCTGGTTTGCGGCTTTACAGAAAGGAAGGTGCTACGATACAGATTATCAGTTTTCCAAATGAAGAGATGGAGAAAGGTGACTATTTGACAGTTGAAGACCCTCAAACAGGGAGATGTCTAATTGTTCAAGTCATAGATGTGCAATATGCTAATGTTCCTGGCATTTTAGAAGAATTGTTACGGAGTTGTAACGGTGATTCTGACGTAACTGGAAGTGATGTGGATCCTTTNNCTCACATTGCATATATCCAAGATGCCCGCTTATTAATCTGCAAAATCCGAGCAACGAACAACAATGGTGAGATTATCCCAACGAGTTCTTGGCTTCCATCTCGTTCTCAAGCGGTAATCAAGAAACTTCCCATTGAAAGACTGCTTTTTCAGGCCAAGACTAATGGTAAACATTCGATGCATCTGGGTGAAACAGCAGAGAAAAGCCCGCTTTATGTTGATGTGGAAGCTTTGGATGGCGGCCTCAATATTGTCACTGGCAAAAAGGGAACAGGGAAGTCTCACATGTCCAAACTATTGACTCTAAGTTTGGTACGCCACGGTGCCCCCGTTGTAATCTTTGATCTGAACAGTGAATACACAGGTCTCGGCCAAGACACTGATGGAAAGCCAAACGAGTTTCATGGCAAAGTTTTCTCGTTGACTCCTGGTCAAAATCTCAAAGTGACCTTAGGGCAGATGAAGCTAGGTGTAATGCTTAACATCCTTGTTAACGCGCTTCATTTGCCTGGAGCATCAACAAGAGAGTTCAGACGCTTATGGCTATTTCTTCAGCAGAAGAATGCTTTGACGATGCATGAACTGGGCAATGCCATAAGAAATTGGAAATGCAATCAACATGTACGGGATGCTTTGTTCTCCCGTTATTACACGCTACTGAGTTCCGGCTTGTTCACGGACCATCCAGCAGAGGCAACTTCGCTTGAGGATTCCCTTTACAAGGCTAGAATTGGAGGGGCTGTTGTTGTTAATCTTCGAGGCACATCGTCGATCGACAGGCTTATTGTAGTGGAGTATGTGCTTGGGAAGCTCGTAGATATGCTTGCGAACTGGAAGCTGCGGGCTGTCTTTTTGTTTGCTGAAGAGGCACACCTATACCTTAGAGAGACCTATTGGAATGACATAGTCACTCGAATGCGACACTTTGGGTTGTTCACCACTTTTATAACAAATCAACCGGATACCATCCGAGAGAACATCTATCGTCAAGCCGATAATTTGTTTCTCTTCAACTTCACCAATGAGCATGACTTAGAAACTGTTTCTAGAGCTTCCAAAGTGGACGTGGAGACTGTGAAGTCTGTGGCTCGAGACTTGCCGCCGCATAATTGTCTTGTTTTAGGTAGGGTCGTAAATGATTTTCCAATAGTCGCAAAAGTTAGAAAGTTAGATGCTCATGTCATGGGTCATACTCGACTCTTTTTCTCTCAGAAAAGCTGCCCAGTTGATCTCCCTGGAACCTCGTAAAGACTGGACACTTTTTTGCTAAAGCTTTAGAATTTCGTCCCGTTTGGAAGGAGAGTAAAAACTGTCTTCTGAAAGAGTCAGTACATAGATCACCGCGAGTAACCTGATGCCAAAGGTGGAGCCATACAGAGGTGTCAGATCTTAAGTTTCTGCTGCCTTTCTTCTTTCTTCTTCTTGCAGTACCCTTCTGAGGACTTTTCCCACTAGAGTCGTTGGCAATTCAGTTCGAAATTCTACATCTCTGACTGCTTTGTAGGGTGCAACCCTTTGTTTGGCAAACTCCATGACTTCTTCTTCTGTCACTGTCATCCCTTCTTTCAACACAATAAAGGCTTTTGGAATTTCACCTGCAACCGGGTCTGGCTTCCCAATGACTCCGCAAAGTTTCACGGCTGGATGTTCGTAAAGCACGTCTTCAAGCTCTCTTGGATAAACGCTGTAACCTTTGTATTTTATAAGATCCTTTTTTCTGTCTGTNNTCCATCTTTATCCATTTTCCCAACATCGCCGGTGTAAAGCCATCCTCTTCGGAGAACGTTCGCGGTTTCATCAGGCATCTTCCAGTAACCTTTCATTACTTGGGGACCTTTAACTACGAGCTCTCCAATTTCACCAGTTTTCAACTCCTTTTCTCCTGTTTCTAAGTCCATGATTTTGGCGTCTGTGTCAGGCCATGGCAAACCGATGGAACCTATTTTCACAATTTTCATTGATCTATCAAGGGGATTGCAGTGGGTAACTGGTGAAGATTCTGTTAAGCCATAGCCTTCTACAAGAACGCCGCCTGTCACTTCCATAAACTTTTTCTGGACTTCCGGTGGAAGCGGAGCTGAACCTGAAATACAGAAGCGAACTGATGTGAGATCATATTTGCCTAAGTCCTGATGTGCCAACAGCATTGCGTACAACGTAGGTGCTCCACAGAAGACTGTGACATTGTGGTTTTGGATTGCTTTGAAAGTGCTCACTGGATCGAAACGTGGAAGCAGTACCATCTTTCCAGCAAGATAAATAGGTGCATTCATCCCTGTTGTCATACCGTAAATGTGAAATAACGGAAGCACATCTAGGAAAGTTTCTTTGCCTTCTGTGCCTTGAAGCCATTCAACACACATAACTGCATTTGAAACAAGATTCATGTGCGTTAGCATGGCGCCCTTCGAGATTCCCGTGGTTCCTCCTGTGTACTGGAGAGCCACCAGATCTTTCTTCGGGTTGATCTTGACTTTTGGCGGCTTTGCTTCATACTGGTTTAAGAGTTCTTGGAAGAAGTAGATGTTTGGTTTGCGTTCAACTTTGCGTGACGGGATTTTTCTCAGCAAAGAGCCGAGGAAGGCTTTGACTTTGGGCATATAGTCTTTCAAGCCGGTAACGATTACTTTTTTTAGTTTGGTTTTTCTCCAAACTTTTTCAACAATGGGGTAAAGTAGATCGAGTACGACGATTGTTTCGGCTTCTGAGTCATTCAGTTGATGTTGCACTTCACGTTCTCTATACAATGGACTTATAGCTGTTTCAACCGCCCCTATCTTCACTGTGCCATAATAAGCGATCACGAATTGAGGTATGTTTGGGAGGAAGAGAGCAACCTTGTCTCCTTTCTTCACATCTAAATCGTTGAGCGCCGCTGCGAATTTATCGGAAGCTAAAGCTAAATCCTTGTAGGTAATCTTTCTGTCAAAATATGCTATTGCTGTGTTATTTGGATGTTTTTCAGCAGTTTTTTCGAGAAAGTCGAAAAGGGGGACTTCAGGGTATTCTATGTGCTTAGGAACGCCATCAGGCCAGAATTTGAACCATGGCTTTTCAAGCTGTTGCCTTTCTTTCTCCTGCTCTTTTCTAGACATGAGCCAACCTATTCTTAAATATAAGCGATTCTTGGACGTAATAATATTTTCCACAGGTGCTTGAGGTGAAAGGTTTATGTCAAGATATTATGGGCTAGATTGTGTTTGAAAAAGTCAAAACTCTAGGAGCACATCCAAACTTGGTATAAGATCTCTCTAGCCTTGCTGAATTTTCGCCTCTGTGAATTGCAGTCCTTGAAGACCGCACTTTTCAATCCGCGGGAATAGAGGCCCCAAGCTCTATTTTGCCTCAAAGCGGACAAACTCATATGTTGGGTTTCCTTCTGGCGTAACACTGGCAACTAGTTTAGCTTTCATCCCTATTTTGATCTCTGACAGTTTAAACCCTGCCATCCATGCAAGTACTTTTACGCCTTCTTTCAGTTTTCCGATAGCAACCGTGTATGGCTTGTCTTGTTGAAAGGAGGTGGGTCTAATGACAACATGTGTGAAGGTTTCGATCTCCGCTTTGCCGGTGAGTCTTACCCACTTCATCTTGGACGACAAGCAGTCTGGACAGTCTGCAACAGGTGGAAAGAGCAGTTTTCCACATTCTATGCATTTAGTTGCATAGATCTTCCCTTGCTTTAACCCTTCCCAAAATTTCAGCGTTTTGCTTATTGGGATGTCTTGTGCGATTTTTATTTCTCTAGACCTTATCGAAGGCATTGAAGCCATATTCTCATCTCCTCAGAATTGTGACGTAGCAATAATGCCCTGTTCCACCAACATTGTGGGCCAGAGCTACATAGTTTTTCAGTGGAGCTTGTCTTCCTCTTTCATCAGCCTCTTCCCTCAGCTGTTTTGTTAGCTCGTATATCATGGAGCAACCTGTCGCGCCTATGGGGTGGCCTTTTGCCTTTAGTCCTCCATCGATGTTAACAGCTATTTTTCCACCGATTTCAGTGAGTCCTTCACGAATCAGCTTGGCGGCTTCACCTTTGCTGCATAGTCCGATATCCTCGTAAGCCATTATCTCGGCAATCGTGAAGCAGTCGTGAACCTCTGCTACTTCAATCTTCTTTTGTGTAACACCGGCAGCTTTGTATGCCCTCTGAGATGCTTTCACGCTCGCTTCTAGGCCAACATAGTCTTTTCTCTTGCTTAAGTTCGCCGTTCCAGGGGCAAAGCCTATACCGGCAACCCATACAGGTGTGTCAATTTTCAGTTCCCTGACTTTCTCTTCGGAAGCGAGGATTATGGATGCCGCTCCATCTGTTATTGGGCAGCTATCATAGAGTTTCAGCGGCCAAGCGACCACTATAGATGATAACACATCGTCAACAGTTATCCTCTTTTGAAGGTGTGCTACCGGATTCATTGAGGCGTACTTGTGATTCTTAACTGCTACTAGAGCCAAGTCTTCCTCAGTTGTTCCATACTTGGCCATGTGTGCGTTAGCGTATAGCGCATAGTATGCCGGGAAGGTTAGCCCGAAGTTGTGAAACTCCCACAGATAGTATCCAGCTCTTCCAATCCATTCCATAGTTGTCGGAGTGTCAGTTTCCCTCATTTTTTCAACCCCGATTGCCATGGCCATTTCAGCTTGGCCACTTGCCACAGTTGAGTAGGCTGTTTGGAACGCCGCGCTGCCGCTTGCACAAGCCGCTTCGCAGCGAAGTAGCCCTGCGTTAATTAATCCACAGTACTCGCCAACGACAACAGCTGGAAGAAGTTCTTCGGACCATGCTCCAGCCCCGACTGTTCCTATGGCGGCAAACTCAACGTCCTTAGGGGTTATGCCAGCATCTTCAAAAGAAGGTTTGACGGCTTCAAAAGCTAATTCTGCGATGTTTACGTCATTCCTGACTCCGAATTTTGAGTTCCCAACACCTATGACTGCCACTTTTCTCATGATTGCCACTTTGCTTGTTTCTGTTTAGACGTAGAAAGAGTTAACCTTTTATTTTCCTTTGAACTTCGCTTTTCTTCTTGACATGAAGGCTTCAACGCCTTCTTTGATATCTTCAGTGGAGAATGTCAGTCCCATAAGGCTAGACTCTAATCGCAATCCTGCTTCCAAAGGCACTTGTGTTCCGAAGTTCAATGCGTGTTTTGCATACCTCAGGGCTATCGGAGGCCCCTCGCAGAGTTTTTTCGCTAGCTCTCTAGCTTCGTCTCTAAGCTTGTCGTAGTGTACAACCTTGTTGACGAGCCCTATTTCTAAGGCTTCTTCAGCTTTCAGCCTCTTCCCTAGCATCACTAGTTCTTTGGCTCTAGGCAAGCCTATGGTTCTAACGAGTCTTTGCGTTCCGCCCCATCCGGGTATGAGACCTAAGGTTACTTCAGGGCTTCCAAGCTCGGCGTGTTCAGCTGCTACCCTGAAGTCGCATGCCAATGCTAGTTCTAAGCCTCCGCCGAGAGCAAAACCGTTCAATGCTGCCACGACTGGCTTCGACAGGTCTTCTATTTTGCCGAAGACCTTTTGTCCAACTCTTGAGAATGCTTCCGCTCTTACAGGGGTTGCCTTTGAAAACATTGTCAGATCTGCACCTGCACTGAATGCTCTGTCGCCTTCACCGGTTATTATTAGGCATTTAACAGATGAGTCGTCTTCAGCAGTGTCCAACGCGTCTGATAGTTCCTCCATTAAGATGTCGTTAAAGGCGTTCAGTCGATGCTGACGGTTAATTCTTATCCAAAGTATGCTTTCTTCTCTCTCTAGCTTTATTGTTTCGTATGCCCTGCTCAACAAACGTCACCATACCTACGCTGATTTTATACTCATATATTATCTTTGTTCACGGCGCCTTAGAACTTTCTTAGAAGATATTTGAGCACAGTTAGCTTTTGAATTTCGCTTGTTCCTTCATAGATTTCTGTTATTTTGGCGTCTCTGTGGTATCTTTCAACCCGATACTCACCTAAGTACCCGTAGCCCCCTAAGGTTTGTATGGCGAAGTCTGTCACTTCCATTGCAACTTTACTGGCGTATTGTTTAGCCATCGCTGTAGCCATGGGGTCCATTTTCCCAGCGTCGATGAGCCACGCAGCTCTATAGGTCAACCACCTTGCAGCTTCGATTTTCGTCATTCCTT
>JABAOF010006787.1_pt3 | contig 11925 bp, 9 predicted proteins | sample 7062171 | NCBI WGS metagenome assembly JABAOF01 (sample SAMN14538628, study PRJNA623070) | marine sediment metagenome | biome: marine biome [ENVO:00000428]; feature: marine pelagic biome [ENVO:01000023]; material: deep marine sediment [ENVO:00002113] | place: India: Gulf of Khambhat ... | reverse complement strand
TAAGGGGTTACGCAAAGTGCAAAATGCACCTTGGCGGCAGAGCGGGGGATGGTCAGGCGGCAGGTCCAATCGCGTCGTCCCTGATGGTTGGCAACGAGCTTCCCGTTGCCGGATCAGGGGTTGGCAAGAAACCCGACCCCAGCCGGCTGGCGCGGTTCAGGATTTTGGTTCGCGGGTCTGAGCGAAGCGGATTTTTTCGATCATCCGCGTGATCCGCGCTTGGTCGCCCGATCCTTCTTTATAGCCTGAAATGGCGTCGATGGCCCGAATCACGTAATCGTAGGCCAGTTCGTAATCGCAGTCGAACTCGACTTCCATCAGCGAGGCCGCGGCGGTGGGGCCGGCCGAGTCATCGACGAGCTTGCGGACTCGGTCGCGCAAGGCGACGAAAGCCTCCAGGCCGTTGCCGAGGCTGGCGCCATCCAGTTTCAGGTCGGACATCGCTCCGCCCTCACCCGCCGTGATCCGCACCTTCAGCACCTGCGGGCTGATATCCTGCATCGACCTGGAGGCCTGGGCCGGCATCCGGATATTGAAGTCGGCCTCCTGAGCGACGACCTTGAAGGTGAGGATGAAGAAGACCAGCAACTGAAACACGATGTCGATCATCGGTGTCATTTGCAATTCGATCTTGTCTTCGCCCGAGGAACCTTTGTGTCGAATTTTCACGTTTGCTTGCCCTTCAGGTGGCGCTCTTGGCAGTCGAGCGCCGTGGCCATGTTGCCGGGCGGCCAGGTCACGCCCTGCCGGCTGTTAAAAGCTATTGCTCTTCCTCCACCCGCAGGCGGAAGCGTTCGAATTCCTGGTACTGGCACATGGTAATGACTTCCTGCACTTTGCCGGTTTCGACTTCTTTATGAGCGCGGACGATGACGGTGACGTCCTGGGGTTTTCGGTTACTGTGTCCAAAAGCACGCCGTTCGCGCATGAGGATACTTTCCAGGGGCTTTCCGATCTCGATTTCGTCCCCGCCGACCAGCGCCTTGAATGCGTTGGAATCCGGCATTTTGGCCAGCTGGATGGTCAGCGGCTGCTCCTGGCTCTCCTCAGGCGGGATGGCCAGCGCGCTTTTGGGCAGCTGGACCCGGGCGTCCTGTTCGGCTTGCGAAAAGTTCACCAGCACCATGAAGAAGGCGACCAACTGAAACACGATGTCGATCATCGGCGTCAGGTCGGCCTCCATCGTGTCGCTTGATTTTCCCTTGTTCAGTTTCATGGCCGAGTTCTACGGTGGTGCACAGGCTTCTGCGGTGCCTGCCGTCGGTGCTTACTTCTTGCCCACGGTCTGGAAACGGCCCATCAGGCCTTCGCTGAGGATCCCGACTTCCAAAACCAGGCGCGAGACGCGGTTGCGCAAGATGTTGTAAGCGGCGATGGCGGGGATGGCGATGGCCAATCCGACCAGCGTGGTAAACAGGGCGGTCGAAATACCGACCGCAAGGTCCTGGGCCTTGGGTGTCGAGTCGGAATTGGCGATGACGCGGAACGAGGCGATCATGCCGTGAACGGTTCCGAACAGTCCCAGCATGGGGGAGATGGTGCCGATGAGGGCCATGTAGCTCAGGCGGTGTTCCAGCTTCATATTCTCTTCTTCCCCCACTTCCTGCATGGCTTCGATCGCTTGCGCGTATCCGGCGGACAGTTTGCCGAGCCCGGCCGACAGAACCTGGCCCAGGAAGGAATCGTCCGACTTGGCCAGATCGTACGCCTCTTGATATTTTTTCTCGTTCAAGTGAGCCTCAAAGCTTTCGACCAGGTTGGCCGGTACGACATTTTCGCGTCTGGCGGTGATGAGGTTCATGACAAGCAGGGCGACGAAGGTAAAGGACATTCCCAGGAAGATCAGGCTGTAGCCAGGGCCCAGCGCGTCGAACATCCAGGCCAACACACTTCCCTCTTCCTTGGTGCCTGTATCTGCTGCGTCCCCGCCACCGGCATCCTTTGCCTCGCCGCCTTTGGCCTTGCCTTTATCCTGAGCCGTGGCGATTGAGGGATGGGTGTTTTGGATGATGGTGATGGCGCTGATCGCGAGGGTAAACATCAAGAGCGAACAGATGGCTGCTCGAAGCATTTCCAGGAAGGGACGACTGGGCATGGTAGCCTCCGAAGTACGGTGGTTGATCAGATGTTTATCAACGGTTCTGCCGCTCAACCGCCGTGCCTTTCGCATCCGCACGGGGGGCCACGCGATTGAGGGCAGCCTTACAGTTTAATCTCCGGCGGTGGTTGTCGTAAAGCAACGGGGGGGGCGGGGTCGGGTCACGAAGATTGCTTGGTCCATTTGCTGTTGGGGTACATGTCATTCAGCTTTTTGCGGGCCGTGGCGGCCCGTTCCGGCATTTCCAGTTTATCCCAGGCCTTGGCGAGTTGCGCCAGGGATTCGGCGTGGAGCGGCGGATGTTGGAAATACATGGCGTCCACACGCAGGTAGGCCATGGCGGCGGCTTTTTCCTCTCCCATGGCCCGGTGGCAGTCTCCCAGCGCGTTATAGGCCCGCGCGTGGATTTCGGTTTCTCCTTTTTCGGCCGCCTTGATTACGTCATAGACCAGCTGGATGCCCTGCTCGCCTTTTTGGGTGCGGGCCATGCTGGCCGCCATGCCCAGCTTGGCCGCCAACCGCATTGTTTTCGCCAGATCGCTCTGTTCACCGCTGCGGAGCACCTGTTCAAACTGAGCGATGGCAGCGGCGTGGTCATTCTGGGACTGTTTAATCCGCGCGCGGGCCAGGGTGATCCGCAGTTTGGCCTCCGGCCAGGGGGCCTTGGCCGCCTTGTCGTAGAAACTTTCCGCCTGTTCCGGCTTGCCCATGGCGATCAGCAGATCGCCAATGATCTCATTCGCTTCAAAGTAGTGGTAGCTATCCTGGTTGTCATTTACGAATTTGAGCATAAGCCCTCCTGCCTCTTTGAGCGATTCTGCGCCCGCCAGGGCTCGTTGGGCCATCGAGTAGGCAAAGTAAAACTGGATGTCCTGCGTGATGGCGGGAGGGACATTGCCCAGTTGGGATAGGTCAATCTTTTTGATCAACTGGATGGCTTCCAGGTAGTCACCGCTGCGAATCCGTCGCCGCGCATCATCCAGTTCGTCGGGTTCGTCGTCAAAACTAACGCTTAAGATATTCCCTACCGAAATCACCTCTTCGGCGCCCCGGTCGTCGATGGCGATTTCCTTGGGGGTGATCCGCGTGATTTCCCCGCGCAAGCTCTTCTGTCCGTCCCGACTGCGGTAGCGGACGGAGTCGGCTGCGAAAGCTGTCCAGCTGCTGCTGGCCAGCAGGACGGCGAGTACGGCTGGCAGGAGGGGTTGACCGATTGAGTTTTGCATTTATTCTGTCTCCTCTTCAGTTTCCTCATCGTCTTCCAAGCCGGGCTCACTGGGCCTGGCAAACGCTTTGAGCCCCAAGACTTCCTGCTGTAGCTGCTCTTGCAGTTTCCGAGCGACGCGATCGTATTCGGCCCGCATCTCTTCGCCCCCCAGCTTGGGTTTTTCTCGATAGATGGCGATCAGAGTCCCCTGGGCCGCTTCCAGCAGTTTGGTCTTTTGTTCCGGTTTCTCCTTTTCCTCACAAATTGCCAGTTCCATCCGGCATTTGATGCCGTACAACATGGCTTGCAGGAAGTAGGATTCGAACTTTTCGTGGGGACGGGTGACTTCGCCCAGGCGGCGCCAGCCCCAGATTATACTTTTGCCATTTTTGTCTGGCAGGCCGAAGAAGGCTTTTTCATAGAACCCACATTTGCTTTTGCCGGCTTCGTAGAGCACTTCGGCAGCTTCGACCTGGACTGTGAGGTTGGTCGTTTTGCGTTTCAGGATCGATTCCAGCCGTTCAATCGCCTCCTCGATCTCGCCCAGATTGCGGTAACAGCGGGCCATGCGCATTTCGATGGTGGTCCGCTGTCGCGGGTTCTTGAGGAATTCGGGATTGTCTTTCGCCCGTGTGAGGATTTTCTGGTAAGTATCGGCNNATTCGGCTGTCCCGGCTCGATCGTGTTGCTCTTGCCAAGCCCGTAAAAGGTTTCGGCGATCCAGATCAACGATTCGTAGGTATTGCCTTCTGCGCGGCCGCCAATTTTTTTCAGGAAGGTTTCAAAGGCCTGGGAGAGGGCATTTTTTCCTTGGATATCGTTTTTGGCGACCAGCGCCTTGATCTGGTCCTCCAGTTCGCTGCCCATTTCGATGTAGATCTGCGTCAGTTTTTCCGCGCCTGTGCCCCCTCCACCGTCGGCATTTTGCGGGTCTTGCACCTCTTTTTCCAACGCGGCGACCATCTGCAGCGCCTTGTCGATCAGCTGATTTTGCTGAGCGACATCGCCCTGGAAAGAGGGGAGGGCACTGATGTAGGTCCGCAGGGCCAGGCGGTAGGTCTTCAGCGGGAAATCGCTCTGCAAAACGAGCGGGTCGTTTTTCTGGACCAGAGTCAGCGCGCCGTATTTGGGGTGTTCGTACATTTCCATCGCTTTGCGCGGTTCGTTGGTTCCGGCATACAGCTGGGCCAGCGAATATGCAGCCCCGACCAGGTTGCCGTCGAGTTGGCCGCTGTCTTCCATGCGCTGCAAGCCGTCGTTCAGCACCCGTTTCGCCTGCTCCAAAAGAGCGTCCAGCTGTTCCTGCGGCGGTTGATCGTCGGCCGGCAGTCGTCTTTCCCGGGCGTATTTACGCCACAAGGCCTGCCCGACGGTCAATTCCCCTTGACCCCGATTCGGGTCATCCGATGGGATGGCATTGAGGTGGTCCAGCGCTTCGTCAATTTCCCCATCTCGAATGGCGAAGTTCATCAGCTGGAATCGGGATGCGATCGCTTCTGAGGAATCGGGCCAGCGCTGGATGATGTTGCGGCCAAACCGCCGCATCTGCTCGATTTCGTAGCTGCGATCGTTGCTTACTTTGTTGTATTCGACCATCCAGGCGTTGAAGGCGATCCAGCTGCCGAATTTGCCGTTTTCGTCTTTGGGGAATTGTCGCGCCAAATAGTCGCCGACGACTGCGGCGCGTAAATGGTCGCCTCGATCCCAGAACAGGTAGCAGATGGCTTTGTGGACCTGGGCCAACTTCAACAGAGGCGTCTCGTGGTCGGCCAAGGCGACGGCGGTTTGATACAGGTCGAAGGCCTTGCCCAATTGTTCATCGATTTTTTTCTGAATCTCCGGTTTCTGCTCTTCGTCTGCCTTGTCCAGCTGAGCCGCCAGCAGCTTGCGCTGTTGCAAGGCGGTGTTCGCCTGCTGGATTGCCTCGCCGAACGTTTCCGGTGGCTTTTCCTTGGGGGCTTCGACCTGGCCCCCCAGTTCGACCAGCAGCTCCCGGGCCCGGCTCTGCCACTGACCGCTGGCCTTCTTGACCAGTGCTTCCGCCAGTTTGGTGGCTTCTTCCCGTTCCGACTCGCTTTGGGGATCGTCCGGGGCGGCGTCCGCCTTGGCCTTCCGGGCGACCGCTTCGAAATAGAGCACCGCCTGGCCTTGGGGTAAATTCTTTTCGTGGCTGCGCAGCTGGATACCGCTCTTATTCAGCGCGTCGTCCAGCTTGCCCAGCCCAATGCTGGCCTCCATCCCGTAGCGGACGGCCTCCAGCTTCATCTCGCGCAATTGCGGCGGATTGTCGGGCAGGTCGATGAAGTCGACCAGGGCATTGAGCGCCTTTTCGTGCTGTTTCAATTCCACCAGGCATTGGGCTTCGCGGAGACGAGCGATTAAGCCGGCAGAGCGGCCCGAGTGTTTTTCGGCCAGCTTGGCGAATTCCGCTCGCGCCTTTTCCAATTGCTGCTGGTGCTCCTTACTGCCCGGCTTGTGCGTTGCGGCCAGTTCGTACTGCAGCGTGGCCTGCAGCAGTTCCGACCTGAGCCAAGCGACGCGCAGATAGTCTCGTCGCGCTATCAGCTTTTCTTCCTTCGGCTTTTTCTTTTCCAGCGGGATGCGTTCCTCCTGAATGACCTTTTCGGCCGCCACCGCCTCATCCAGGGCTGCGGTGATTAATGTGCGCGCCTCGCTGTTCAGGCCTTTTGCGTCGGCATTCGGCCGGGCTGCTTCCTGAAGTTTTGCCATGCCCATGGCCAGGTAGACGTTGCTGATCTGCATCCGCACGTCCAGCGCCTTCTCGTGATTGGGCTGGTCCTCGGCGAAGGTTTTGAAGGAGTCAATCGCCTCCTTCAAAATGGCGTCGCGCTGCTTTGCGTCCGGGACCGTGGATGCCTGAGCGGCCAGCAGGATGGCCTTTTCATAAGGGATACTTTTCTTGAAATCTTCGCTGACCAGATCGGTCTGAGCGATGCTGTCGATGTACTCGATGGCCGTATCGAAATAGCCGCGGGCCCGCAATTCGGCCAGGAACAGCTCAGGTTCCTCGATCGCCCAGGCCGGGACGGCATGGATCGCACAAAACAGCACCATCCCCAGAGCCCACCCCAGGCCGCTCCACCCCCGCCGGGCCGCGGCCTGGCGGGGGAGACGGGCAAACACGCGGTGCGGCGGCGACCTGTCCAAATTCCCACTTAAATTTACCCCAGCATCAGGACCTGACAGTTTGCGCATGATTCGCATTCCAACCAACAAGTAGGTGTCCTGCCCAACGTGGGCTCGATCGGGAAAGCCCCTCGTGGGTGCCACCGCGATCTGTCGTACTCCCCCCAGCGCGAACCCGGCGGGTCGGCCGCGGCAGGTCGAGCGGCACAAGCTTGGTCAAACTTGCGATCGCTGCTGGCGGACCCCCACGAAAAGCCGCCCCCGTTTCACGCTGGTTTCTCTTATTTACAAGGTATACCGTGTGCTGGTTTCCATCAACCGTTCGCCCGTCCGGCCGCTCGATCTGCCGCTCCCCACGCGGGGGCGTGCTGGCGGCCCAGCCCACACGACCAGCGGATCGTCCCGACCGCTGCCGGCAAATCGAGCGGTTTTTGCGCCCCACCACGCTCGACCTGTCCTCGCCCCGGACGAAAAACGAGCCAGGACCCCCAAACGCCCCGGCGCGGGTCGGCTGGCTTACCGCAGTCCGGCCTGGAGGGCCGTTTCCAGGAAGCTCACAAAGGCAGCAAACGACGGTTCCTCCTGCCAGGCGGGGTCCACCTGCTCGGCCATCTGGCGCACGGCCTTCAACGAGCTGTGTGGCCGCTGGGCAAACGGCGAACCGCGCAACAACTCGGCCGTCTCCGCCACCAGGACGGCTACCTGCAAGGGCAAGGCGGATTCGGCGAATGTGGAGGCAAACTGCAGACGTCCGATGGGCTGACGTAACTGGTGGAATTCAGCCTCCCGGTCGTACCAGGTCAGGGTCGCCCAACCCACCGGGTCGCGGGAGGACGATTTCAATCGCAGCTCGAACAGTCCCACACTCGTCTGGCCCGGCCGCAGGTTGACTTCGACGGGGACGTCCAGCAACCCTACCGTGGAAGTTGCTTCGTGTCCCAACAAGCGATATTCAGCAACCGTTTGGGGGTCGAAGCGGACCGTTAAACGCACAGCGGACGCCAGCCTTGTTTGGCCATCTGCGGCAGCGCCGACCGGCTGGCCGGCGGTCGTTACGACCTGCAACATCCGACAGCCAGGCTCGCCCCAAGGGGACGGACCGCCAAAGGCGCGGACGGCCAGCGTGCCCTGGTCGGCCGCTGCGACCGGATAGTCGATGGCCGCCAGGAATTCCTCGGTCCGCACCTGTCGAGCCAGGGTGGCTTTCAGGCGGCGGCGATCGGCCGAGCCGGATTGGACAAAGTCGCGGACCAGGCGCACGGCCGCGTCGTAACTGGCGGTTGTCGCGCCCAGCGGTACGGTGCAGGTCGCCAGCGATGGATCCGCCGACGGATCCTGGAACGGATGCGCGCCCTTGATGATTTGAAACAAAATCAATTCGGGGTCGAGCAGCGGGGGGGTGATGCTGCCCGCGGCAACGGAGATGTCCTCGACGCGCCGCAAGGTGACGGCTTTGTCGGGAAGGGGAGTCGCCAAAAGGGGGCCCCGCTCCGGCAACGGCGCGTCGCTCAACCTTTGGGCCCACGCCTCGCCAAGCCAGCGTGGCAGGTCCCCCAGAAAGTCCCTGGTGACCGCCCCGGGGGTGAAGTCCAGCGGCGGGTCTGGCGGCGGCTCTTTTGGGGGCGGAACCAGGGTGATCATCTCGTCCGCCGCCGCGTGGGTGATCAGGGCCTCTACCGGCTGGACCAACTCGCCTTCCAGCGACAGCGAAGGCTCGCGCAAGGCGATCGCCAGGGCGTCCTCTGTCGAGCGGCGGTAGGCCGTGGCCACGAAACTGCCCACGGCGACCAGGTAGGAGACGCTGATCGCCAACAGCAAACATGCCGCCAACGCGATTTGCAGACCCTCTCGCCAGCTGGGGCGGCGAGCTGCAGGGGCCGCGGCGGACGGCCGTGCCACGGCAAACGGGATCCGGGACAACCGGTCCAGCAAGTGATCCGGGACCGGCACGTCGCGCATCCACGACTCGACATGCGGGTGCGTATATTCGGGAATCGTACGCAGCCGATCCAACAAGCCAGGTCCCAGCGGGACGTCGGCCACCGCACGGTCCACAGCCGCGTCGGCCACGGGAACGGCCTCGGCCAACCTGTCTGCCAGCCCTGCCGGCAGGGGTACTTCGCGCAAGGCGGCATCCAACTGTTCGTCACTGGCCACGGCAGCCGTCCGCAGCCGCTTGAGCAGCCCGTCCGGGAGGGGCACACGACGCAGTTGATCTGCGCACCAGTCCTCGCCAGGCTGGTTGTCGGAAGGCAGGTTTTCGGAAGGCACTTGTTCAGTCAACGCTGGCGGCCGTTACCCTTCAATCCGTCTCTATCAGTCATGTACCGCGGCCAGCAAGGCCGAGCGTAGTTGCTTGCGGGCGCGGCTCACTCGGGACAATACCGTCCCCAACGGGATGCCCAACAGGTCGGCCGTTTCCTGATGGGTCAATTCACCAACCACGACAAACAGCAACGTTTCGCGCAAATCCGGGGAGAGCTGGCAGAGCGCTTGCTGCATTTCGTCGCTAAACTCATCATGAGAAAAATCCTCGGCGGGAACAGCTACCTCCGGCAAACTGCCCTCGCGCATCACGCCAGGCTGCGGCCGCCTCCGCCAGCGGTCGATCGTGCGGCGGCGGAGGATAGCCATCAGCCAGGCCCGCTCGCCCCGGCCCCCTTCGAATCGGCGGCGACTGCTCCAGGCAGACCGATAGGCCTCCTGCACCAGATCCTCCGCCTCCTGAACGTCGCCCACCAGGCGATACGCCGTTCGGTAGAGGGCAGGTCCATGCTCAGTTACCATTTTCTGGAACTGGGCGTGGTTGAGCGCCAAAACGGGCCTCCTCTTGGTTTCCTATTCGTAAAAGATGGTTCCGCTTATTGCCCCACGGCTTTCCCCACCGCCCCCGATCCTGCTGCCGGCCCCCGCCCCGTCCGCCCCAGGCCAGGCGGTCAGGCAGTAACTTCAATCTAAACCAAGACTTAGTCGAAAGCCAGCCGCGCGGCGGCCGATCGCGGACCCCAGCCGGGCCGCGGCTGGCGGCCATTTTTTTGAAGGATCGAACGGTCCCAGCCGGCCCAGCGGGGGGGACGATCCTGCGGGGTCTGCAGGCACCCAGAGAACTGCCGCGGATCCAGCGCCGAGTGTCTAGGAAACTTTTCGTCCAGAGCGACCCGCTCGATACGCCCCGGTGAGCGACCTGTGTCGGGATCCGCGGGGCCGCACGTGCCGGGGCGTTGTGCGGGAAATCGATCGATCGCTCGGAAACGTCGATGCAGATTCTGTTTCGCTTGTTCGCGTTCTGGCACGCAGATAGAATACCAACGTGCACCCAACAAAAAATGCAAAACCACCGCGCAATTATTTCAGCCGCCGGGAACAGCTGCGGCTGCTGATGCTGGTCATGTCCCTGGGATTGGTCCTGCTGCTGATCGGCGAGGCGCGGGATCCGCGCAACTGGTACTGGTTGACCGGCGAACAGGATCAGCCCGCCCAAAGGACACCCAACCACGATTACGACACCTCCTACCAGCCGCCACCGGTCGCTGCCGAGCCGGACGATACCATCCGTATTCTGCCGGCGTTTGATCCCCTGCAGCAGGACGCCGATCGATTCTTTCCAGGCGTGGAAGCCAGTTATCTGGCAGAGATCCATGACAACTCGCCGTTTATGGAAGATGGTCAAGCCTGGTTTAATTTGTTGGAGGTGCTGGGCAACAACACGCCGAAACTGATCCATCAATCCTCGACAGGGGAGGTGACTTTTGGGCAGCTGTTCGAACAACCGGAGGTGTATCGCGGGCACCTGGTGACCGTGCGCGGTACGGTCAAGCGGGCTGAGTGGATCGCCTACGAGGAAAACCGGGTTGGTCTGGATGGGATCTACCGTTTTGTGTTGCGTCTGGAAGACGGCCCCAACCGCCCGCTGATTTTGTTTTCGCGGGAAAAACCGGTGGGGTTTCCCTTGGGGCAGTATGTCGACAACCAGCAGATCGAGGTCACCGGTTTCTTCTACAAGGTCTGGAACTATCCTTCGGACCTGGGCCCCTTGCTGGCACCGGTCATGCTCGCGGGTGATTTTCACTGGTATCCCCAGGCGGCCGGCGAAGCCTACCTGCCCACTTTGCCTGTCCTGATCGGGCTGGGCGGCGGCGCGGCGCTGGCGGCCGCTCTGATTGCAGTGCTCGTTTACCGTCGCAGCAAATCTTTATTTGTCGACCGCGGCCGGGCCGCTGTGCGCGAGCCCAGCCCGGAGGCGATTTCCCGGTTGCAGGAGATCCAAGCGGGTCCGACGGTGTCCGAGCAACTTCGCGAGCTGTCCTCGCGGCAGTAGGCGGCGGGAGACCCGCCACCAACAACTCCGCTCAACCGACGACGCAACCGACGACGCAACCGACGACGCAAACGGCGGCAGGCAGATGAGCAATCCAGAACAGCCCGCGGGGCGGACCTTGGCGAGCCCGGGGTCTGGGACAAACCGTGCGGTGCCTGGGCGAATGACCCATCTGCGGGCCGGCCAGGGCCGCTGCCGCGGTGCGGCCGGTTGGCTGGCCGGCGTGGCCAGCAACGGCCGGGATCCGAGCCCGCTGTGCACCAGGCGGTCGCCTGCCGGCCGCCTGCTGCCAGGGTGGGTCGGTGCCTTGGCGGTCGCGGTAGTCTGCGGTGGCCGGTTCGCAGCGGCCGAGCCGCCGGTTGCTGAGCCGGGTAAGGTGTTGTCTGCGGAAGAGGGATCCGGGCAGACAGCCGACCAGCCGCCGGCTGCCGGCCGGTCGGCCGTCGGCGAGCCCCCGCCGCGTCCCTCGGCCGACCGCTACCTGCCGCCGCGAACCCGCGGGGTACTGCCTTCGGACGGCGAGCGTGGTGGGGCGGACCAGCCGGTGGCTCCCCATGTGATTCTGCGGGAATTCGAGCTGACTCCGGAAGTGCTGGAGCCGGTGGCGGACGAACTGTTTGCGGGGCAGGACGAGGGTTCAAGCGCATTGTTGCTGCGGCTCTTGTACCGCTTTGGCCGCATCCCGCGCCTGAACGTCCAGCATGCGGCCCGGGCCCTGGACGATTTGCACCAGCTGGTCCGGGAGGGGGCGGCCTATCGCCTGCGGGCCTTCAGCATTCGGGGCCGCGTTGTGATGGCGCGCAAGATCGAAGTTGCCGACTCCTTGGCCTCCCGCCTCGAAATTCCGCACTTCTTTCGCTGCGACGCATGGGTCGGCTCGCCGGAGGTGCCCGCCGTGATTTACGCGCTGGAGGTTCCGGCTCGCTGGGATTTAACTGAGGCCCTGGACGAAACCATCAGCTTCCAGGGCCTGTTTGTTCAGCGTGGCCCCGGTGCTGCGGAAGTCGCACCGCTAATGTTCATCACCCGCCGGCTGGCGTGGCATGCCAATACGGTTCTGGGCGATCTGGGCATGGATATCGGGCTGTTGGACGGCCTGCGGCAGAAGCGCCCCCTGGAGGCCAGGGAACAGGAATGTTTTTACCAAATGCTGGC
>JABAOF010001987.1_pt10 | contig 11925 bp, 13 predicted proteins | sample 7062171 | NCBI WGS metagenome assembly JABAOF01 (sample SAMN14538628, study PRJNA623070) | marine sediment metagenome | biome: marine biome [ENVO:00000428]; feature: marine pelagic biome [ENVO:01000023]; material: deep marine sediment [ENVO:00002113] | place: India: Gulf of Khambhat ... | reverse complement strand
GGAGGCCGCTGCACGACGGCCGGGGCCCGAAAGAGGCCTGCGGGCATCACTGCCCGCGGTGCTGGATCTGGCGCTCTGCTGGTTCCGTGATTTGCTGTTGGTCTCTCAACAGTCCGAAGGGCTCATCGCCAATGAAGACTTCCGCTCTCTTTTGACCCGACAGGCCGCCCAACTCAACCCCGACCAGATCCGCGCCTGTATCCTCGCCACCCTCGAAACCAAACAATACCTCCAGCGCTTCGCTAATCCCACCCTCGCCACCGAATCCCTCGCCCTCCGACTCCACCAAGCCATGGCCTGACGCGGCACCGCCAATGCGCCAGCAAACCGCAGATTAGCGCGGATGAACGCAGACTAGCGTTAGATAAACTGCCTGCCCTACGAAGCCCTCGGCGAAGTAGGATAGGGCGGGGGGTGCCGGTTCATCCTGAGTGAAATCGAAGGGCCCCCGCCGAATCAATCTGTGGACGCCAATAAGGTAAGGAGCATCCATTGGAGGCTTGGAGGATTAACAAACAAGAGGAGGTGTGCGCGTGGCAATAAATCGCTTGCTTGCCGACAACGAGGCCCACACTAAGAATTGGAGTGGGCTAGTGAGTCTCGGCGGGCTCGATCATCAGGCGCAGCGCGGTGCGTTCTTGGCCGTCAACCGAGATGTCTGCAAAGGCGGGGCGGCAGATGAGGTCAACCCCTGAAGGTGCCATAAATCCTCGTGCAATGGCGAGGGCCTTGATCGCCTGGTTCAGCGCTCCTGCTCCAATGGTCTGGAGTTCCGCGACTCCCTTTTCTCGAATCACTCCGGCAAGCGCACCGGCTACCGCGTTCGGGTTCGACTTCGATGATACTCGCAGTACTTCCGCCATGGCTGATCTCCCTGCAACAGCGCTTATCGTAAATCTAGAAAAAACTTTGCGTGATTATTCTGGTGACACGAATCTTCGAATTCTTTCGATCTCGCTCGGCTTTCCAGTTTCTTTATCTATCGTGAGCAAAACTGCATTCAGTTCCAGCGTCCCACCGGCCACCTCGAACCGGTTCGGCAGCCGTGTGAGAAGTCTTTCCACAATTAGGTCAGGTTTTACACCGATAATCGAGTCTCTAGGCCCCGCCATTCCTACGTCGCTGATAAAGGCGGTTCCCTTAGGCAGCACCCGTTCATCGGCGGTTTGCACATGGGTATGAGTACCCAATACCGCCGTCACCCTGCCGTCCAAAAACCACCCCATTGCCAACTTCTCGCTGGTGGCCTCCGCGTGCATATCCACAAGGATCACGCGGCTCTCTTTTTCTAGTTTTTCGACCTCCTTCTTGCCAACCTGAAAGGGGCAGTCCACATTGTCCATGAACACCCGCCCCAACAGGTTGATTATCGCCACTGATTCCCCGTCAGCGGACCGAAAAAGACCGCTTCCTCGACCCGGTGCCCCAACAGGGTAGTTGGCGGGTCGAAGCAGCCTTTCTTCGGCCGCGATTATATCATACGCCTCGCGGTTTTTCCACACATGGTTGCCTGTGGTGAGCACATCCACGCCCAGGCCTAGCAGTTCCTCGACTACTTTGGCGGTAATCCCCATCCCGCCAGCAGCGTTTTCCGCATTGGCGATGACGAAATCCACCTCGTTTTCCTTCACCAATCCCGGCAGCAAACTAGCAACCACCCGCCTGCCAGGACGGCCCACTATGTCTCCGATAAAGAGGATTTTCATCTATCCTCACTTTCCAACTGTGGAAAACGTTAGTCTATCCCTATCCTGAGCGTGAAGCCACAAACCGGGCCATGGAGCGGTCATAAGAGCGCTCGACATCCGCCGGAAAGCAGCAGCCGGGCAATTCTCCTGACTTCAGGTGATACTGCAGACACTCACAGCACCTTCCCTTGCGAGGACACCCCGGGTAGGAGCAGGAACACTCTTTAAGGTTGGCGTCCAGGTTCGGACAATCAGACTTCGCCACAATAGTCCTCCTTTTATAGAGTTTCATTCGCGCGGCCTTCCAACACACTGCCGCATGGCTCCCTATTGTCCGCGAAATCCTCGATAAGGGCAATAGGCCGAGTGCCTGTCCTCTCAACTCTTAACTCGTGACTCTCAACTCCTGCCGGCCAAAAGGTAATCATGTTCAAAGAGAGAATAGAAAACCTGAAAAATGACCGGTGAACAGAGAATGGAATTAGCCGCGGAAGGCCTTGTCAAAGCCTATCATCGCCGCCGCGTGGTAGATGGGATTTCCCTGAAGGTAAGCAAAGGCGAGATCGTGGGCCTGCTGGGGCCCAACGGAGCGGGCAAGACAACCACCTTCTATATGTTGCTGGGTTTGGTGCGGGCCGAGAAAGGCCGCGTCTCTCTCAACGGGGATGATATTACCCCTCTTACCATGCACCGCCGCGCAAGGTTGGGCCTGGGCTATCTGCCCCAAGAGCCGTCCGTCTTCCGCAAACTGAGCGTGGAGCAGAACCTGCTTGCCGTGCTCGAACTTCTGCCCCTCTCCGCGCAACAGCGAAGAGAGAGAATGGAGAGCCTGCTGGAAGAGTTCTCTCTCACCCATGTGCGCAATAGTAACGGCCAAGTTCTTTCCGGCGGAGAGCGCCGGCGTGTGGAAATAGCCCGCGCTCTCGCCACCCGGCCCTCCTTCATACTCCTGGATGAGCCCTTCACAGGTGTTGATCCCATTGCCGTCGCAGATTTGCAGGACTTGATTCTCCACCTTCGCTCACAGGAGATAGGCATCCTGGTCACCGACCATAATGTGCGGGAGACTCTCGCCATCACCGACCGCGCCTATATCATCCATGAAGGCGAGATTCTTACCAGCGGCCCTTCCAGTGCTTTGCCAAATGATCCCATTGCCCGCAAGTTCTACCTGGGAGATCGTTTCAGTTTATGAGGAGCACAGAGTTCAGGGTTGAGAGTTCAGAGTCCAAAGGAGGGTTTCCGCCTGACTGTTATCCTTCGCCCTCAACTCCGCACTCTGCACTCTCAACTCTTAACTCTAGACTCTCAACTCAACCATGAAGATTCTCGACCGCTACATCTTGCGAGAACTCGCCGGCCCGTTCCTCTTCGGAGCGGCCGTCTTCACACTCCTCCTCGTCGCCGGGTTCATCCTCCCCAAACTCACGGACCTCTTCACCGAGGCCAGGCTGGGCATAGGTGACGCGCTTCTGCTCTTCGTCTATCTCTTGCCGCGCTATGTTGTGCTCACTTTCGCCATGGCAACACTACTCGGAGTGCTGATGGCCTTCGGCCGGCTTTCCGCGGAAAGCGAAATGGTGGCCTTCCATGCCGCGGGAGCGTCTCTGCAGCGGCTGGCGCGGCCGGGGGTGGCCTTTGGGCTGGCCATCAGCCTGTTTGCACTGGTCGTGGGAGAGGCGGTTGTCCCTCAGGCCAACCACGCCGCCGAACAGATTCTCAACAAGGCGAAGGGCCGGCCCTCAGGAATAGAAAAGAATGTCGTTCTCTTCGAAAAAGATGCGCAGGGAACCGAGCGTACCATCTATGCCGCGGTCCTCGATTTGGCCGCCGGCACCATGGAGCGGGTCACCATCAATGAACTCAAGGATTCTCAGCCGGTGGGCGGCATATATGCCGAGAAAGCAAGACGAAACGGAGAAGGCTGGCAGTTATTCGACGGCTACTCCTTTACAATTCGGGGCGGACTGCCCGTAATCTCAGTGAGTTTCGATGAGCAGACCATCACCTATCTCTCCTCACCGGAGGTGCTTGTCGCTCAGGCGAGAAAGAAGCCCATCGAAATGTCCTACCGGGAACTCAAGACACATATCACCATCCTGCGCGGCCAGGAGCGGGATGCCTCCGAATTCGAAGTGGAACTCCCCCGGCGGCTTGCCCTTCCCTTCGCTTCCCTCGTCTTCGCCCTTATCGGCACCCCCCTGGGAATGCGCTCCCACCGGCGCAGTTCATCTCTGGGGCTGGCCTTCACCGTGCTCATCGTCTTCTTCTACTACATCGTGTGGAACTGGCTCGGCGTGGCCGCCGAAAACGGTGCGTTGGCGCCCGCCGCAGCCGCCTGGCTGCCCAACATCTTCTTCGCCGCCACCGGCCTCATCCTCATCTTCACCGCCCGCAAATAAGAAAAGAAATTCTCACCGCAGAGGCGCAAAGGAATCTGCACAAGTTGTAGGGCGGGGTCTCTGTACCCCGCCGGCCTTTGCTCTACCTCCCCATCTCCCGCAGTGCCCGTAGGTTCCGATCTGCGCACTCCAGCGGTGAGTAGGCATACCGCTCCTGTTCCACAATATACCAGCGGGTGCCGGCCATGCTCTCACACAACCGGAACACTTCCTGCCAGGGCACATCACCTTCGCCGATAAGCGCCTTATCATTTGTCTTCGAGTATTCCTTAAGGTGCACTGTCAGCGCGCGCCCCGGATATTTCTCCAGGAACGGTGCCGCATCGGCACCCGCCTGCACCGCATTGCCGATATCGAACTGCATCACCACTTCCAGTTTCGTGTTGCCGAAGATGATGTCCCAGGCGAGTTCACCCTCCACCGCCTTGAATTCATCGAAGTGATTATGATAGCCGGTGTTCATCTTATGAGGCCCCAATTTTTTCGCGATCTCGTTCAGTATCTTCGCCACCTCCAGCCAGTCCGCCCGGCTCTTTCTCTCCGGCGCAATCGGCACAATCAGAAAGCGATTACCGAGGATCTGGTTGAACTCAATCGTCCTCTCCAACTCGTCTTCCAGCAGAGTCTCCAGCGGAGTGTGCGAGCCGGCCGTTTCCAGGCCCAACTCATCCAGCATCTTGCGGAGTTCCTCCGCGGAGAAGCCGTAGTAGCCGGCGAACTCCACGCCCGCATAGCCGATCTTTGCCACCGCTTTCAGGGTCGCGGGAAAATCCCGCTCACAATCATCCCGCACAGAATACAATTGCAATGCTACGGGAATCCGTGCCATCTGTTGTTCCTCCTACTGACCAGTCAAACTGCCGCCGCAGAACGAGACCCTTCGCTGTGCTCAGGGTGACAAATGGGGTGATTACAGCCCGCGGCCTCTGTCGTTACATCACGACTGTCATTCTGAGCGAAGCGAAGAATCTCAGAGACACTCCTCGGCGACAAGCCTGTGACGGTCTCTCAGGCAAGCCGGATGTAGTTCTTGTAGGGCGGGTGCGCCTGCGCCCGCCGCATGGGTTAACTGATTGGGCGAAGACTCACGTCTGCTTTGCAGCAACCTCCTGCCGAACAGCTATACTAGGTTCCCCGCGGATTCTGTCGTTCTGAGCGTTCACCCTGAGTGCAATCGAATGGGTAGCGAAGAATCTCTGAGGTACTCATGGGCGACTGAAAAGGCTTTACACAAGATTCCCCGCGGCATCGAACTTCATGGACCGCAAATTCTCCTCCACTGTAAGGGAAGGATTAGCCTTTGCCTCGGCGAGCAGCCCCTCCGAAACGAAAAGAGAATCCAGATGCAGGGTATCGCGGATCCTCACCAGCCTCACCTCTTCCGGGGATTTGTCCAGCCCGCTGACAAGGGCCGCGGTAATCGCCTCCTGATCATTTCTCAACACAACCGGCACCCTGGCGAAGGCGAAACTGCCGGAGGTAAGGACATTGGCATAGGTGGAGTCAACATCCATCCCTTCAACCACCCGCGCCGTGGTGATATCCGCCATACCCAGTCCCAGCGCGTTGCCCTTGGTCTCTCTTGTCAGGCCCAATACCACGACTGTGCGACAATGAGTCTGTTTCCCCCGCCGCGCCTCAAAGGCATACCGCCCCGTAACATTCGGATCCATCCCCGTGCCGGAAATCTCCTTTCCGATACGCTCCACCACCAGAACATCAATCTCTGCAAAGGGCAGCCGCGCGGCATGGCGTTTCGCCCGCCGCAGCAGCCGTCTGTCTCCTTCCTCTATTCTGCGGGGCGCAAAGGCCTCTATGTGGGCGACATTCTGGTAGGCATCTTCCAGCACCGCCACCCCGCAGAGAATCTTCGTCTTGGAGAATATCAGCCGGCTCGCCTTCACAACCGTCTCCGACATTCGCCCTATGCCCGGCGAATGCAGCGCGCAAGCCCCTTCGTGTTTGCCCAGCCCCACCGCCATCATCTTCATCAAGCCGCTCTCGACCTGAGCCGAAAAATCCGTATGTTCCTTAACCCGATTGACCACTATGATTCCGTCCGCCTTCACCGCGAAAGCATCCATGTGCACCGGCACAGTGGGGCTGATTTGCCCTATCGTGACAGTCTTCATACTGGAGCGTATCGGCGCGCCCACCGATTTTTCCGTCACCCCGATGGAGTTGAGCACCTTAACTTGCCCCTCCGCGGTGGCCCCGCCGTGGCTCCCCATGGCCGGAACAATGAAGGGTTTTGCGCCCCGCGCCTTTACGAAAGATGTGATGCTCTTCAATACCGCCGGAAGTCCGGCGATTCCGCGGCTACCCGCGGTTATGGCAATCTTCATCTTGGGCTTGATACGCCGCGCCAGACCTGCTTTCTCAAGTTGTACGCGCACCGTTTCGTCAACATCCGCCAGGCTCGCCTGATACAGCGCCTGGGTTACTCTAGCCATTCGGGGAAAACGCATTCTCTTTGTCCCGCCAATAAAGGATAGATGTTGCTGTGTTGCTCTACTTATTCGGCACTACTCGCAGGAGAACCTTCGCCCATTTTCTGTTAACGATGGTAGGAGAAACCCTCCTCAGGGGAGAATTGGTTGAGAGTCAATGAGTGGCACCGAAGAAATCACAGTCCTGGTTCAGCGGCTGGAGGGAAATGAAGATTTGCCCTCTCCGACTTATATGACTCCCCATGCCGCGGGGATGGACCTGTGCGCGGCAGTGACAGAAGAAGTTGTACTCCGGCCCGGCGCCAGAACCCTTGTTCCTACCGGCCTGCGGCTGGCCATTCCGGAAGGTTACGAGGGGCAAATAAGACCCCGCAGCGGCCTCGCCCTGCGTCACGGCCTGACCCTCTTGAACACACCGGGCACAATTGATGCGGATTATCGAGGTGAAGTGCAGATAATAGTGGCCAATCTGGGGGAGGAAGATTTCATCATACGCCGGGGTGAACGCATCGCCCAACTAGTCGTCTCTCCAGTGGCCAGGGCGAAACTGGAGTTTGTGGACGAATTGGAGCATACTCCTCGCGGAGAAGGCGGGTTCGGACATACCGGCTGAGAGGTTGCGCTGATGAGAAACATGATCGCCATATTTGCGCTGCTGATGCTGCTCTTCTTCCTGGGGCGGGCATATGCGCAGCCGCCTCTCTATGTCGTTGATCTTTCCCGCGCCACCACCCATGAGAAACTGATTACCCTCAGCCTGCAGGGGCTGGCGAACCGCAGCCCGGAGACCCCCTCCATCTACACCCTCTCCGGCGAGCAAGATGAGGGCTGGCTTTCTTGGATTGAGCGACTAGATCCTCGACCCACAGAGCGCGTCTCTCCTCAGCAACTCCTCGAGCAATTTCGCCATCTCGCCAAAGGACAAATCCTTTGCGAGCCGAGTGATTCAACCTCCCTCAATATGGCCACCTCTCTGGCCGGCCTGCGTGACGGAATCGTGAGCGACCGCGATCTCGGTCTGCCCACCTTATTCGATACACGGGGGAAATTCAGATCTGTTCTGGAGGCCTACCAGTGGGCGGCGAAGGAGATCCTTCCCCAATGCTCGCAAAAGGGCCTCGTGTTACTTGGCTCATCCATTGGCTTCCGGGATTATGTGATAAGAGAGAAACTGCTTGCTTTGCCCATGACTACTTTGGGCGACAAAGCGGCGTGGCGTCTTCTGAGCCGGATGGCGGCTTCTTTCCCGGCGGGCACTCCCATTCTTGCGCCGGCTCCAGAGCGGATTCACCCAGCGATTATTAAATGGGGCGCGCGCGTGGGACATCCGCTCTTTGGAGTAGAAGAGGCCGCAAACCTCTCCTATCATTCCCAATTGGAAACACCAACATTTAGCCAGTGGCGGCGCTACGTAGAACTGGGAGCGAAGATCTATGTCTGCTTCATCTTCTCCGGAGGTGATGACCTCTCTTATGCGCAGCGCCGGATGAGTGACCTCTGGCGGCAAGCAGAGCGAGGTGCCCTCCCATTGGGTTGGGCGCTTCCGGCTCCAATGGCGGGCATTGCCCCTGACATTCTTCAATACTACTTCGCCGGTGCCTACAGAAGCGGACACGACGGCTTCGTGCTCCAGGTGAACAGCCCCTCGGTGTCCAAGCCCCGCACCCTTCACGCTCCTCTCGTGCAGGCGCGCGAGGCCACAGATATCCGTTCCCTCGTAGTAATTGACGAATCCTCTGACAAAGCACTCCTGCCTGCTGTGGAGGAACTCGCCGTTCACTTCCAACCTTCAGGAATCTTCGTGCCCGACCACAAATCTCTGCCCTCCAAAGTGATCGGCGAATCCGTGATCTTTACAAAAGGGTTCTCCGGCTCCAACGCTGACGAGATTCTCAAGCGGCTGTCGGCCCTTCCCGCCACAAAGGGTGGGCTCATCTTCGTCTGGGTGGACAGCAAGTCAGTCTCACCGGCTGACATCTTCTCTGTCGCCAGTCTGCTGCCATCCTATTTCGAAGTTGTGGCACCCGATGAGTTCATCTTTCTCGCAAAACAGGTGCTGTCGGGTGAAGCATTTGAGGTGCCCTCGCAGACAAAGGTGAACCTGATCGCGCCCGCAAGCGTCGGCCCGGACGAAAGCTTTATCGTCCGCGCAGCAATTCCCGGCGCGAAAGTCAAGGAGGCGCTCTTGATTTACCAGCAAGAGAGCGGCATCCAATTGGTGGAGCCGATGGGCAGACGCGGCCCCGACGGCGAATATTCCGTCCATCTGGGGCCTCTCTTGCACAGCGGAGAGTGGCTGCTCCAGGCGCGGGTGAGCGAAGGTGAGGGAGTGGTCTCCTGGTCCGAGGTCGTGCGGCTGCAGGTTTCTCCGGAGGATCCGGATGAGGACGGCCTCAGCGCGGCTGCAGAACGCTTCTTCGGCACCGACCTTGCGAGCGCCGACACTGATAACGATGGTCTGCTGGATGGGTCAGATCCTCATCCTCTTACCCTCAACTCCAGCCCCGCAGTCTATTTCGGCCCCCTGGCGCCCGTGGATGATGCGCCTTTTCTGGTGGAAGACAGCGGCTCCATTCTGGAAGACAATGTGCGCAAGGTCAGAGCCGACAACTATTTCGTCTACCATCTCTTCCTGGAAGGACTTCCTCCGGGGGCCAGAGCAGTGCTGGCAATGCGCCTGAGCGGCACAGCCAGAGCCGCCTTTTCTGCAGATGGCAAGAAATTCGATACGCCCTTCAACCTGCAAGAGACGGATGGGTGGACCACAGCCCCTGTGCCGGCCGAGCTCCTCAGGAGCAGGACTCTTTTCATCCGCATTTCGGCAGCTGAGGAGCCTCCCGCCGAATTGAGCCTGCGCAAACTCGCCATACTATCTCCCCTCGATGCTCCCTCCATCGGATTGCCCGCACTGGTGCCGCCCTATTTCGGGCCGGGCCTTCCTGTGGGGGTTTCAGTTGACCTCTGGGACCCACAGACAGTGACTCAGGCCTGGTGTGCTTATCGGTCAGGTCGCGGATTCATCAGCGTTCCACTTGAACAACCCGACAAGGGGCCCACCTGGGCGACCAGGCTGGGTCAGTTCGATAACGCGCGTCGATTGGACTGGTGGGTTGTCGCCCGGAATAGTGAAGGCCGGCGTTCCTCCAGCCGTATGATGCATGCGTGGGTCGGCACTTTCCCGGGAGAGACGCTCCATCTATTCGCCAACAAGGAACTCAATGGCGGATGGCGGCGGACAGAGATGGGTTGGGGGCCGGCCAGAGAAACCGACCGGGCCGGTATCACGGACTGGGCCGAACTAGAGGTCACCGGCGGCTCCTATGAGGTATGGGCTTTGGTGGCGGGACGGGGCCGGGAAGTCGGAATCTGGGCGGATGGCAACCTCTTTACCAATATCGACGCGAGCGCGCCCGATGATTGGCAGCACCTTGGCAAGATCAGGCTCGCAGAGGGCGAACACCGCGTTGAGTTAATCTCCGGTGCGGGCAGAGAGGGAGCCACCGCGCGCTACAGTCAACTCATCTTTACTTCCATTTCCTCCTTCCTCCCTCCGCCCAAAGGAAGGCTGGAGATGCAGAACTGCCTTATTCTGTCTTCCCCCTTGGACGGAGAGAAGATAGGTTCCAGAACGCAAGTCTCGGGCACGGCCTCAGGCGATATCGCCCGGGTGGAGTTCCTTGTTGACGGCGAACTGTTGCGCAGATTCAGCAGCCCTCCCTTCTCCTTCGTGTGGGACAGCGGCAGGCTTTCAGAGGGTAAACATATTCTGCAAATGGTGGGTATAGGGCGCGCCAGACGGCCTGTCGCCACACTTGAAGTCGAAGTCGAGTTCACAAAGGAAAAAACGCCTGAGACGAGGTAAGGAAAAGTGATAGCCGGTATGCGAACAATATTCCTGCCCATACTCATATGCTTAATAGCAGCGTGGCTGTTCTGGTCACTCTCCCGGCCCTTTGTGCTTGCCCGGAGTTTGAACATGGAGGCGAAACCTCTTCAGGAGGAAAAAGAACGCCTGATAGCGGAAAACCACCTCCTCACCCAGCGTATCAAGGAGATGCGCACTCCCCGCGCCCTGGAGATTGAAGCCCACCGGCGAGGCTGGATAAAAAGAGGCGAACGAAGGCTGGTGTTGGTCAAACCGCCCGCCGACCAGAAAGAACTTCCACTACTGAGCGAGGAAAGTTCGTCTCTCTTTTCCCGGATGCGTGATTGGGCCCGCACCAGGGCCGCAGGAGTTCTCGAGAAGAACCGGTAGGTTCTCCTGACTCCAAACCTTGAATTCTTACCCGCCGATGGCCGACGGGCTTAACTCTTGACTCTAGACCCTAGACTCCAGACTCTTGGGACTCACCATGCACCCATTTTGGCGCAGCCTGCTTGATTTCTTCTACCCGCCGCGCTGCCAAATCTGTTACAAGTTTTCCCCCGAGCCGTTCTGCGCACAATGTAGAGACAAAATCACTCTCATCAACCCTCCGGTCTGCGCGCGCTGCGGTGCTCCATTGGACCCGCTCGCAAAAGGCCCCGACCTGTGCAGTGATTGCCTGCCTCTGAGCAGATTCCCAATCACCTGGGCGCGCGCCGCGGGAATCTATCAGGGCCCCCTCCAGCGGGCCATCGTGGGGATGAAATTTGCAGGCCGCAGATCACTCGCCGTGCCGCTCGCCGACCTGCTCGTTGAATCCATGAAGAACGGTCTATACAGTGGACACGCCGCCTTCGATTTCGCCTGTCCGGTGCCGCTGCATCCGCAGCGCTTACAAGAGCGCGGCTTCAACCAGTCCGAACTTATCGCCCGCTATTTCTGCGAAAAGATCGGCCTGTACCTGGATACTACTCCACTTGAACGCACCCGGCCCACCCTCCCCCAGGTGCTGCTTCCACCGGAACAAAGGCTGAAAAATGTGCGGGGCGCATTCGACCTTTCGCCGGATGCTGATGTGCAGGGAAAACAAGTGCTCCTGATAGATGATCTCTATACCACCGGCTCAACCCTGAAGGAATGCGCCCGGGTTTTGCGCCGCGGCGGGGCCGCCGAAGTCTATGTCCTCACCCTCGCCCGCCCCCGGCCGCCGTGGATGACCCCTGACCGGCGGGAAGAGTGAACCTCCTCAATAGCCGCCGTACTCCCGCGCGGTTCGCACCATTGTGTGTATGTTCTCAAATGGAGTATCACGCCCGCACTGGTCTCCGGTGGAAAGAATGAACCCGCCTCCCGCGGCGGCGGCGTCAATCGCCTCCCGCGCCGCCTCAGCCACCTTCTCAGGCGTCCCCCGCAACATGACATCGGTGGTGTGCAGGTTGCCCATCAGGGCGAGTTTGTGCCCGAACTTCGCCTTTACCTCCGCCAAATCGCAGTCACCCATGGGAGGCACTTCCAACGGA
>JABAOF010012368.1_pt1 | contig 11933 bp, 12 predicted proteins | sample 7062171 | NCBI WGS metagenome assembly JABAOF01 (sample SAMN14538628, study PRJNA623070) | marine sediment metagenome | biome: marine biome [ENVO:00000428]; feature: marine pelagic biome [ENVO:01000023]; material: deep marine sediment [ENVO:00002113] | place: India: Gulf of Khambhat ... | reverse complement strand
AGGTAGATAAAGAGAGCGGTGGGTTCCCGGATCACCCCGCCCCGCCCGCCCGCGCCGCCTCCAAGTCGCGCCGGTAAAGCTCCATAGCGAGGCGTGTGAGCTCACCCGGCATCCCCAAGCCAACGGTCACGTTGTCGATGCAGATCACAGCCATGACCTCGGTGGTCGTGCCCGTGATAAACACCTCCTCCGCCGAGCGGAAATCTTCGACGGTGACCGGCACCTCAACGACTTCTACCCCGTCACCGCGCAACGCATCGATAAGGAACCTCCGGGTGATCCCGGGAAGGATGTTATCGATAGGATGGGTATGGACCACGCCCTTGCGAACGCAGAAGGCGCTGCTGTGGGTGGCCTCGGTAACCACGCCGTCCCGAACCAGAAGCGCCTCGTAGCAACCTTCAGACTTCGCGTGTTGCTGGGCGATCACGTTCGGCAACAGACCGATCGTCTTGACCTCGCAGTAGCCCCAGCGCAGATCCGGTGCCGTGATCGCCGAGACGCCGTTTTCCTGATCGGAGGGCGCCGGGCCGAGAAAGTGACGCGCCAGCATGACCAGTGTGGGGCGCACGCCATCAGGAAACGCGTGGCTCCGCGGAGCTACGCCCCGCGTGAGCTGCACGTACACCGTCCCTTCCTCGACCCGATTGGCCCGCGCCGTCTCCAAGATCGCTTCGCGGACGGCGTCTCGGGACATCGCCAGCTCGATCTCCAACGCGCGAGCCCCACTCTCGAAGCGGTCGAGGTGCGCCTCGATCCGGAAGCCGCGGCCGCCGACGATCCGCACGACCTCGTAGATGCCGTCGGCGAAATTGAAGCCGCGGTCCTCCACCGAGACCTTGGCCTCGCCGTGCGGCACGAACTCGCCGTTCAGATAGACTGACTGGGGGCTCGCCATTCGCTCCTCCAATCGGCGACGGCCGAGACCGCCGCCGCGACTTCCGCGCCGAACCTATCGCCTCTGGCTGACCCGGGAAAGGGCGCTGACTAGAGCCAAAGTGCACTCGATTGGCAGAGCCTCTCGGCCGCCCCGACCTTCGAGGTGGCCGAACCGTAGCCGCTAGATCAGCGCACCCACCATGGCGAACGCCACTGTCGCCACCGCCGCCGCCGTCAACGCGTACGGCAGCTGCGTCCGCACGTGATCGATAACATCGGTGGCCGAGGCCAGCGAGGCGACGATCGTGGTATCGCTGATCGGGCTGGCGTGGTCGCCGAAGATACCGCCCGACAGCGAGGCGGCAAGGAAAGGGGCGAGCGGCAGGCCCAACGCCTGCGCCGCCGGGACCGAGATCGGGATCATGATCGCGAAGGTGCCCCAGCTGGTACCCGTCGCGAAGGCGATCAGCGCCGCGGCCACAAATGTGGCCGGCACCAGCAGCATCGGCTCGGCGATGCCCCGGACGGCTTCCGCGACATACGGTCCCGTGCCCAGCTTGACGCAGACATCGCCCAGCGTAATCGCCAGCAGCAGAATGAGCACGAGGCCGAGCAGAGCCTCGATCCCCTTGATCCCCAGCCTGACCAGCTCGTCCAGCGAGGCGAAACGCTGGGCCAGCATCAACGCCCAGGCCGCTAGGTTGCCCGCGATCACCGCCCACAGCGCGCTGGTCGAGCCCGAGCCTTGTCCCAGCACACCGTCGCCCGTGATGTAAAGCCCGACGGGCATCATCACGACCATCGTGAGGATCGGGATCAACATATTGAACGCCCGCGGCGGCACCTGGCGCGAGAGTCGCACCTTGAACATGGCCTCGTCCACGGTGAGTTCCCCCTGGCGGCTCAGGACGATACCCTGAGCGGCCCGCGCTTCCGCGCTCTTCATCGGCCCCAAGCTCAGTTTCGTCCACGCCGTGATGCCCGCCAGCGTCACGGCGGCAAGGGCGTACATGTTGATTGGGATCGAACGCAAGAACACCTGAAGCGGATCAGTGACCTGCAGCCCCCCGAGGATCCCCAGGACGAGGGCGCCCCAGGCGTTGAACGGGATGAGGATGCAGATGGGCGCCGAGGTCGAGTCGGCCAGGTAAGCCAGCTTTTCGCGCGCCGCCTTGTAGCGATCGAACAACGGGCGGCAAACAGCCCCGGTGACCAGCAGGGTGATGTTGGACTCGATGAAGATCGCGATGCCGATCAGCCAGGCGAGCACCCCAGCTCCGCGTTCGCTGCCAACCAGCCGACGGCGCTCCAGCCAGCGCACGAACCCTTCCACCCCGCCCGAGGCTTCCACATAAACGACCAAAGAGCCGATGAGCAGGCTGAACATCAGCACGCGCGCGTTGCCCGGCTGGCCGAGCACCTGCACGGTCCCCTCGATCGCGCCAGCCAGGCCGTCGAGGGGGTTGCCCCCGCTGAGGATCGTCCAGCCAAGCCAGATGCCGGTGGCCAGCGCCACGTAAACCTGCCGGGTCCAGATCGCGAGGCCGATGGCGAGGACCGGCGGCAACAGCGACAGGGCCGATGGCGAGAACTCCGCTCCGTTCATCTCGACACGGACGGCGCCCGCATCGGCTGACGGGGCCGGTAATGGCGCGGAATCTCGGGATTCATCATGTTAGACACGCGTTCGCAAAGAGCCTGACATTAGGCGGGCAAGGAGCCCGGCACAACCGGCCTCGTTCGCCAACCCAGGGGTTGCCAGCGGACGACCTCTCCGGCGAACCGTGGAAGGAGGGACAAGACGTGATCTACTGGAGATTAGCAGCGCTCTCCCTGATGGTCTTCCTGGTCATGGGCTGCGGCGGTGGTGCTGAAGAAGAGGCCGCCGACTCAGCAGCGGGGCAGCCACCCCCCCTCCCCCCCGACATCGCGAGCCCGACGCCCCGGGTCGTGCTGGAGACGAACAAAGGCCGGATCGTGCTGGAGCTCGACCGGGAGCGGGCGCCCCAAACCGTGGAAAACGTACTATACCACGTAGAGAATGGTTTCTACGATCGGCTGACTTTCCACCGGGTGATGCCGGGCTTCATGATCCAGGCCGGCGGCTTCACCCCCGAGCTGGCGGAGCGTCAGAGCCCGCGCCCGGACATCCGCAACGAGGCGAACAACGGCCTCAAGAACGTGCGCGGCTCCGTCGCCATGGCCCGGAGACCCGAACCCCACAGCGCCAGCACGCAGTTCTTCATCAACCTGGTTGACAACCCGAACCTCGACTTCACCGCCGAGACACCGCGCGGTTGGGGGTACGCTGTGTTCGGTCGGGTCGTGGAGGGGATGGAGGTGGTGGATGCGATCGCCAGGGTCCGCACGCAGCAGCGGGGCCCCCACGAGGCGGTCCCGGTCGAGCCGGTGATCATCGACCGCGCGTTCGTCGAAGGCGGCTGAGCGCTCTGCTCTGCGCGGGGCTCCCAACGCCGATGCCGTACGCCGATCTCCTCGCCCAAGTTGACGAGCGCCGGCTGGAAGAAACGGTCCGGCAGCTCGAGGGTCCCCGCCACCCGAGGGCGGCCCCCGCGGCGCTGGCCGCGGCGGAGTCGCTGGTCGCCGATGAGCTGAGCGGTTTAGGCCTGCAGACCGAGCGCCAATCGTTCCGCCACCGAAGAGAGCGCTACAACAACGTCGTGGCCACGCTGCCCGGCCGCGAGCCGGAGCGTCCCTGGCTCCTGGTGGGCGCGCACTTCGACTCGGTCGCCGACACGCCGGGAGCGGACGACAACGCCAGCGGCGTGTCGGTTCTTCTCGAAGTGGCCCGCCACACCGCCCAGCTCGAGCCGCGCTGCACCGTGCAGTTCGTCGGATTCAACTTGGAAGAGCCGCAAGACGTGGTCGGCACCTATCGGGTAGGCAGCTCCCGCTTCGCCGAGCGCGCCCGACGCGAGCGCCGCCGCTACGCTGGCGCGCTGGTGCTCGAGATGGTGGGATACACGGACAGCCGCGACGGTGCTCAGCAGGTTCCGCCTCTGGTGTTCAAACGTGTACCCGCCACCGGCACTTTCCTGGCCGCGGTGGGCGATGGCCGCTCGCGCTCGCTGCTGCGCGCCTTCGACGGCGCGGCGCAACGGCACGTCCCCCAGCTCACCGTCGTGACCTATGGCACGCGCCTGCGCGGCTGGCTGCTTCCGCTCACCCGTCTCAGCGACAACGCCTCCTTTTGGGATCGCCGTTACCCGGCCCTCATGATCACCGATACAGCGTTTCTGCGGAACCCACACTACCACCAACCGTCGGACAGCGCCGATACACTAGACTACCTGTTCATGAAATGCGTCGCCCAGGCGGTTCTGGCCGCCGTGCTGGAGTTCTCTGGGAGCTGAGGCGGTTGCCGCGACCGCATCCGAGGCCTAGCTGCGGGCCCGCGTCGCCGGGAAACTGAGGGCGCGAGGCCACCGTTAATTCGTCGGAGGCAGGATGAGCGTCGAGCGACATGATAACGACATAGAGATCTTCGTCTGCTCAGGCCCTCGAACTCCTTTCGCCAAGATCGACGGGCCGCTGGCGCGACTGGACGCTGTGGGGCTGTCGGTGCCCGTGGTACAGGCGGCGGTGCGCTCGCTGAAGGCAAGCCGGTCCGGCCCCGACTGCGTCATCTGGGGCACCGTGATCCCCTCACTCGCCGTGAGCAACATCGCCCGCGAGGTCTGGTTTGATGCCGGGCTCAACCCCAGCGTGCCGGCTTCTGTGGCGTAAAGCCCCANNGTGCAGCAATGCGCCACGAGCCTGGCGGCCGCGACGCATGCCGCGGCTCAGATGAAAGCGGGTCGCCTCGAGCTCGCGCTCTGTGGCGGCTCCGAGTCGATGAGCCACACGCAGATCGGGCTGACTCGCGGCATGAGTCAGATGCTGCGGCGACTGGCCGCCGGGGGTGGGCCGGCCGCCGCCCTGCGGGCCGTCGGTCAGCTACGGCTCAGCGACCTTGGGCTCTCCCTCCCCTCTGTCAAGGAGCGCACGACGGGCCTGACGATGGGCGATCACGCCGAGATCATGGCCAAGCAGTGGAACATTGACCGGGAAAGCCAGGACCGACATGCCCTGGCAAGCCACCAGAATTCTGTGGCGGCGTGGAAACGCGGGTTCTACAACGACCTGGTCATCGGATCCGAAGCGTTCCCTGGGGTCAAGCGCGACACGATTCCCCGGCCCGACACGTCGCTGGAAAAACTGGCCAAGCTGCCCCCGGCCTTCGACCGCAAGAGCGGCAAAGGGACGTTGACAGCGGGCAACTCTTCCCCGCTCACGGACGGCGCCGCCGCCTGCTGGGTGGCGACTGCCGCCGGCCTGAAAGGTCTCGAAGAGCCGCTCTATCGAGCTCGGCTGATCGACTGGGAGGTCGCGGCCGTCGACATCGACCGCGACGGCTTGCTGATGGCGCCGGCCCTGGCGATCCCCCGAAACCTCGCCCGCCAGGGGCTGGGCTATCGGGACATCGACCTGTGGGAGATACACGAAGCGTTCGCAGCGCAGGTGCTGTGTACTATCGCCGCGTTGAACAGCCGCTCCTGGCTACGAGAGCGTGCGGGCGTCGAGGCAGAGCTGGGAGAGGTACCGGTGGACCGGATCAACCCGAATGGTGGCAGCGTCGCGCTCGGGCACCCGTTCGGCGCAACGGGCGCCCGCATTCTATCGCAGACCGTCAAGCAGCTTCAGGAGACCGGTGGGCGGGCGCTGATCAGCATCTGCGCCGCTGGTGGATTGGGCCACGTGGCCTTGCTGGAGGCGATCTAAAAGCCGCGCGCCGGCCGGTCGAGGCGGGCTCGCTCAGGTCAGCGCTCCGCGTCCTCCAGCGCCTTCTCCAACTCCTTCTCGCGGTCACCCACGGTGCGCTCCGCGAAGTTCTGAACCCGCTGGACCACCCGTATGAACACCATGCGGTCGTTGTGCTGAGCGTCATTGAAGCCGGTACAGTAGCCTAGCGTCACACCCAGCAAGAACATGAAGATGCGGCGTACGGCGCTCTCCATTCTCTCCCCTCCTCCCGTGCGGCGCCTCCCACGGTCTCGCCGTGCCAGCGGAGATCGTAGGAACTTCGGCTCGCCCGCAAGTGAGCCGGGCCCGAAAAACGGCGGGGAGCCTCGAGAACCGACGACCCTTAACACCCCAATATAAAGCAAAGGCCGGCTGAGGACCCATAGACGGCGTCCCGGGCGGATGAGCCTGCTACGATGTTGGGAAGCTTACTGAACCGAGGAGCTGGAGTTGACGGGGCAGGACGTCCGCGCAAGGCCCGGGAGAAAAGGGAAGTGAGTTAACCTTACGCGGTGCCCGAAGGCATGTCTGCCCCGTCAAATGTTTAACCGTCGGAGCGACCGTAAGGTTCCATCGGCGGGAGCGAACGCCCCAGCTAGGCGCCCCGCGTTCTACTGCAGCCGAGTTGTTGGGGGAAACCTATCAGGGGATCAGGCCGACCAGGACGTCCAGGCCGATAGCGAAGCCGCCGATGTCCCGTGAGCCGATGAGATAGCCGAGCTGGAGACCCGCGTTGGCGAAGGGGGCCAGGTTATAAGCCACCCGTACCCAGGGATAGCCCAGAAAGATGCTGTCACGCTGACGGTTCAAGCTCTCCACACCGCCCGCACTTCCGAGCCGCTCCTCTACCGTCAGCGAACCGCCGCCTACGAGCCCGCCGACCACGACCTCGATGTTCTGTTGAACGGCCAGGTACTCGAAGGTGAAGCCTGTCGCGGATAACCCACCCTCCACCTCGTTCCCCGCGGAGTTCAATCCCTCGTCGACGAAGCCGCCGCCGAACGCGCCCCCGCCCAGACGCACCCGTCCCGTCTGCAGGAAGCCCCGGCCGCCAAGTCCGATCACGCCGTCAAGGTTGCGGCCGAGACTGCGATCATCGTCCACATCCAGATCAACGTACACGAGCCAGAAGCCGCCCGCCCCACCGAACTGCCCGCCAAAGCGCTGCGCCCACGCCGTAGCGGGTAGAAGCGCCAGACCGATAGCCAACGCCAGCGCCCTGATCACTCGGGCAGATCTCAACACGAGACGCTAAGGTTGCGGCTCGGGGACCCTTGCCGGCTGGCTCTGCTGAGCCGCGGCGAGCATCGCCTTGATGCGAGGAGAAACGTCTTCAGGCGGGACGACGCTCACGTAGCGCTCCCAGGCGGAAACCGCGGTGGCGTAGTCGCCTCGAATGTAGGACACCATCCCTTTGAACTGCAGGGCCTCGGGGAAGTTAGGATCGGCCTCGAGCGCGCGGTCGAAGGTCTCGATCACACCTGCTGGATGCTGAGTCGTGAAGAGCAGCATCCCCAGGTGCGTCAGCGCCTCCGGGTTATTCGGATCGAGTTGGAGCGCTTGCTCGGTGACCTGCGCTAACTCCGAGTAGCGCTGCAGCTGCAGGAGAAGGTGTCCAAGCTCCACCAGCGCCTCAACGTCGTTGGGGTCCGCCTCTACCGCCTCCATGAGCGCTGCCAGTTGGCCTTGATCGACCGCGCCGAGCGGCGCGGTCGCCGGACCACTCGCGTCCTGACCGGGGAGCGAACCGGTGATCGCCCCGTCCTCGCCGCGGGGACGCACCGCTTGCGACATGACTAGAGCTGCCAGGGCAACGAAAGCCAGCAGTCCACCGCCCCAGCCGATGGCCGACGCGAGCCGCGAGCGGCCGCCGGCGACGACCGCACGCGGCGCGGTCTCCGGACGCGGTGCCCCGGCCGAGGCGCTCAAACGCCCCCTCACAGCGGACAGCTCGCCCTCGTAGCGGGCTTTCAGCGCGCCGTAATCGTCGCGCGACAGGTTGCCCGCCTCCAGGTCCCCCTCGATCTCTTCCAACGATCGTGCCAACGCCCGCTCGCGTTCCCACAGCTCGACGACTTCGCTGCTGGCGGAACCCGCGTCAGCGGCGGGCCGGCGTGCCTCGGACTCGGCCTCGCCGGCCGCACCTCTGAAGGTGGCGAACAGCACCGCGATGATGCCGCCGCCCACGGCGACGACGAGGAGAAACTCAGTCATCCCCATCGACTAGCTCTCGCTTTCCTCTCTTCTGTGCCGGGCCGACGCCAGGCCTGAGGCGGTCGCAGCAGGTCGCCCCGCGGGCTCGATGTCGTCCCCCTCCGCAAGCGCCGCGGCGCGGGCCTGCCCCTGAACGACCCAGCGGCGCGCCGTCAGGAAGACGAAGACCAGACCTCCCGCGATCATCAAGACGGGCAACAACCAGACCGTCCAGTTGAAACCCTCAGCAGTGGGCTTGAGTAGAATCCATTCGCCGTAGCGCTCGACGAAGTAGGCGGTGACTTCTTCCGGCGTCTTGCCGGCCCGCAGCTGCTCGCGAATGAGGTCACGCATCTCTTGCGCCATACCGGAGGGCGAGTCCTGGACCGACAGCGCGCGGCAGGTGGGGCAACGCAGCTTGGCCGCCAGTTCGCGCACCTGGGCTTCCAGCTGGGGATCGTCCGCCGCCGTCTGACCTGTCTGCACCCGACTCGCGGGTTGCGCCGTGGCGGACGAGACCCAGGCCCCGCCGACGGCGGCGAGGATCAGCAAGGCAGCGACTTGGCGAAGGTAGATCATGACCCGCCTCCGCTCGGCGCCTTCTTCGCCGCCGCCCCCTTGCCGCCGCGGATGTAGCCGGGGCTCTGGCCGACGGGTGGGCTGGCGTCAGAGGCGTCTCCGGTGGTGAACTCCACCTCCGCCGATTCGGCGAGCAGTCGCTCGACCCATTGTGACAGCAAGGGGCGGTTGACCGGTCCGATCTGCTTGTAGGCGATGCGGCCGTCCTTGCCGATGAAGTACGTCTCGGGCACGCCGTACACGCCGTAGTCGATAGCGATGCGCGAGCTCGGGTCCACAAGGCTGGGCCAGCTTCCGCCCATTCGCCTCATCCAGCGCCTCGCGTTCTCCGGGCTATCCTGGTAGACGATCCCAAGCATCTGGAAAGGCCGCTCGGCGTATCGACGCTCGGCATCGACGAAGACCGCGTGCTCATCGATGCAGGCCACGCACCAGGACGCCCAAAAGTTGAGTACGACCACCTTACCGCGCAGGTCGTTGAGGCGGAGCGTGTCACCCGCCAAGGTCGGCGCTGCGAAGTCGAACGCTTCGCGACCAGGTAGCGGCGACTCCACGACGTTTGGGTCTCGCGTCAACCCGTAGCCGAGCAGTGCGATGATCGGCAGCGCCGCCGCCGGTAGCAGCAATTTCTTCCAACTCATTAATCCGTGCCTCCCACACCGGCCTCAATGCGTTCTCCGGGCGTCTCGAACGCGGGGGCGTCGCGCCGGGCCCGCTCGGCGCCGAAGCCGACGGTCGAGATCGCGAACAGCGCGCCCAGCGCCACGATGCCGCCACCGATCCAAATCCAGACCACCATCGGGTTCACGATGACGCTCACCGTCGCATTGGATCCGTCCGGCGAATAGGCCATCAGACTCAGGTACAGGTCTTCGGTCGGCCGCGTCCTGACGCTCGGGGTTCCGATCGGTTGATCCGAACGGGGATAGTAGTTCAGCCGCGGCCGCATCATCTCGCTCGCCCCATTACTCCCACCGATGGCGAACGCCGCCTCCACGAAGTCGCGGTGCGGCTCGCGCCCGGCGTAAAGCGAGTCGAGACGAATTGCGTAGCCCGCGTAGATCGTCGCCTCGCCGGGCCGCAGCGTGACCTCCGTCTCCTGCCGATAGGTGGATGAGAGGGCGATCCCCACAGCGATCACCACGATGCCGAAGTGCACGATGTAGCCGCCGTAACGCCGGCGGTTCTTCAACACCGCGCCCAGAAACGCCGTGCCAATACCCTCGCCGTGCGCTTGCTGACGCGCCCGCGCCGGCCGCCAGAACTCGCCGACCAGTAGACCCACCGCGAAGACCGCCAGCAGCAGGGTGGCCCACGTCATGAAATGACGCAGGCCNNCAGGCCGATCAGCCAGAAGACGACGCCGGCCAGCAGCGCCACCCCTGTCGGCCAGACGAACTTCCGCCGCAACAGCTCCGGCGAGCCCCGCCGCCACGGAAGCGCCGGTCCAACCCCCGTGAGGAAGACGAGCGCCAGGGCGATGGGCACGCTCATCTGGTTGAAGTAGGGGGCGCCCACGCTCACCTTGACTCCGCGGAACGCCTCGGCGATCAGCGGATACATCGTCCCCAGCAGCACCGTGAAGGTGAAGGCGACAAACAGCAGGTTGTTGAGCAGGAACGCCGTTTCGCGTGAGGCCAGCGCATCCAGCGTCGGTTCGCTCTTCAGCTCGTCACTGCGCCACGCCACCAGCGCCAGCGAGACCAGCAGGACCAGCGTGATGAAGCCGAGGAAGAAGGGACCGATCAGCCCCTCGGTAAAAGCATGGACGCTGGCGAGGATGCCCGAGCGGGTGAGGAACGTGCCGAACAAAGTCAGCAGGAAGGTGGCGATGACGAGAAGGATGTTCCAGGTCTTCAGCGTCTGTCGGCGCTCCTGCACCATGATCGAGTGCAAGAAGGCCGTCGCCGTGAGCCAGGGCAGAAAGCTCGCGTTCTCCACCGGATCCCACGCCCAGTAGCCGCCCCAGCCTAGCACCTCATAGGACCACCAGGCGCCGGCCACGATGCCCACTGTGAGGAAGATCCAGGGCGCCATGATCCAGCGGCGCACCGCCCGGATCCAATCCCCACCCAACTGGCCCGCGATCAGGGCGGCGATGCCGAAAGCAAACGGAACCGCCATCCCCACGTAGCCCAGGTAGAGCAGCGGGGGGTGAAGTCCCATAAAGGGGTGGTTCTGCAACAGCGGGTTGGGGCCCGGACCGTCGGGCGGCACCGGGAATACCGGGACGAACGGATTCGCCGGCCAGGCCAGCAGCAACCAGAAGAAAGCGTTGACGACCAGCAGGGTCCCCGCAACGGCCGGCATGAGCTCGCGATACTTGTCGCGGTAGATGTAAACCACCGCCGCCGTGTAGCCGGCCACGATCCAGCCCCAGAACAGGATCGATCCGTCCAGCGACGACCAGAGCGAGATCACCGTGTAGAACAGCGGCGTCGACCGGCTGCCAACCTGCGCCACGTAGCTCACGCTGAAGTCGTGGGCCACCAGAGCGTAGACCATCGTCGCGATGGCCAACGTCGCCAGCCCGAAGACGCCGTACGCCGCTTGGCGCCCCAACCTCGCTTGCCCTTCCCGGCCTGTCTTGACTGCAGCAAAAGCCGAGACCGCTCCTGCGAGTGACAGAAGGAGGGCCCCGGCGATCGATAGATATCCCAGTGTGCTCGTCATGTGCCGCGCTTTGCTCCTTGCTCCCGGAAAAGCTCCCGGTAGTACTCCTGGCGATCCTCTTCGTGCTGCGGCGCCCGGTACTCCTCCGAGTGCTTGACCATGAGATTGGTGGCCCGAAACACGCCCTCGCGCGTCAGGGTGCCCTCAACCACGGCGCCGATCGGCTCCCGCCGGCCGGACGCCTCCAGAAACATCTGGGGCGGAATCCCGGCGTTGTAGACCTCGATGATGCCACCTTCGTCGGCCAGCCGGAAGCGCAGCTCCCGCGTGTCCGCGTTCCACCGCACGCTCCCGGGCTCGACCATGCCGCCCAGACGCACCGACGTGCCGTACGCCGCGTCCCCTTCCGCCAACAGCTCCGTCGGCGTCCAGAAGTAGACCAGGCTCCGACCCAGACCGCCGAAGGCGAAGTAGCCGAAGATTGCCAGCACGACAACCACACCCGCGGCTAACGTCAGCTTCTTGTTCACGATCATCCCTCTGGTTTTGCGCCGACTTGGGACAGCCCCATCCGAACGGCAACCGAGTGCACAACCGGCGCCCTGTTACACCCACTCCGCCATGGTGAGTCGTTATAACTTAGTATTATCGGACGGGGTGGCCAGTTCCACCCAGTCCGGCCCGGGGCGCTAGCTATTGCGCCTAAGGTTGAGGGCGCCCCGCGGGCTTCGCGCCAAACGTCTCGGGGGCTGACGCCGGGGTGAGCCCAGGCACCGCCTGACCGCCGAGGGCCTTGCTCGGAGCCCCGGCCGCCGCTCAAGGCCGTTAAATGACGTCAACGCCACGGTATACACATGTTTGGCACA
>JABAOF010000223.1_pt1 | contig 11934 bp, 10 predicted proteins | sample 7062171 | NCBI WGS metagenome assembly JABAOF01 (sample SAMN14538628, study PRJNA623070) | marine sediment metagenome | biome: marine biome [ENVO:00000428]; feature: marine pelagic biome [ENVO:01000023]; material: deep marine sediment [ENVO:00002113] | place: India: Gulf of Khambhat ... | reverse complement strand
TGTCGGCGGAAGAAGTCGATCGCGCCATAGTGTTGGACCTCCTCGCACCCGGTGCAAACCAGCCAGACACGCGTTTTGAGAAGCGGTTCATTCTGCAAGTGTTGTGCAAGGGTGAGGATTAAACCTGCGGCTGTCGCATTGTCGTTGGCGCCAGCGCTGTAGGGCGTTTTATCCGCATGGATGCATATCGCCGCCAAGAGTGCAGCACTGAGGGCGCTCAAAGCCGTCACCGGCCAGATCCAACGCCACTGTGTGAAAGTTCCGATGATGTACAGGACAACCTGAGCCGTGCCCAGGACGAAGACGACGGATGTGAAAGCCTGGTAGACCTTCACCCAAGTTGGGGAACGAAAGATCAGTGGCGTTCGATGGCTGTCTACGTGTCCGATGAGAACCAAATCCTGTATATGCTCCTGTTTGGGAGGCATCACGGCGAATACGTTTTGACTGTCCCCTTTGGGTACAAGTCGTCTGAAGATATTGTCGCGGAAACCGAGCTCCAGCAATTGCGATATATATGTGACCAATGAGATCAGGGCGGCGAGGGCAGCGCTTGTACGGCCAAAGATTGGGTAGAGCGCGAAGGCAAGCAGCATGAATAACGAGGCGAGTAGGTGAGGGTGGTAGATCGATATGGCACTATTGAAGGACTCCATCTTTGGCGTGAGGTGCAGATCACGGAAGACCTGTTGGCAATATTCCGAGGCCTCCTTTTCCTTTCCTGTTGTTGACCCTCTGGGACCGATATCCACTGCGAGTGACTTTACATGTCTTAGCCAGATCGGGAGATAGTGCTCGGTTGCGGGCATGTCCCTCATGATCACTCCTCGTTGGTCGGTCTATAGTTTAGCACCACAAGAAGTAAGCAGGGTGGGTGAAAATCATGGGCCTTCCCGTTTTGCCAGCGGATATGCATCCGCGGTTGACTTATGCCAGCGTTGGAGTTAATCCAGACACACGAAATTCTGCTCAAATTCCCATGGTTTAAACCCCAAAAAGGATGGGATGCGATAAGGCTTTTAGGAACGCTCTCCTTGGTGGCGGTCGCTCCAGTCGCCGTTTTTGCTTCATGGTTGGCTCGGTCGCACCGCAGTATGTTGGCGATGAGGGCAACGCTCATTCGATTTCATGGACGATCAAGCTTGTTCGAACGATCGGACTCCAGCTCGCTCTAGGATGAAGTCGACAAAGCCGGGGAAGGGATCGAAACCGATCACATTGGGCGCATCGGCCACGAAGTTTGAAAGGGCATTGATGTCGTAGAAATACGCCTCGCCATCCCTTTCGTTGATGAGGTATTCAACACCACCGATCTCGATGTTGGCTGCCGATGTAATTCGCAGCACGTCATTAATGACGTCATCGGGGGGTTTATAGGCCTCGACTGGAACCCCTCGACCGGAGACCCCATCGTGTAGCCCGTGAGTGGAACGTCCCTCTGTAGTTGGGGGTAAACAGTAATCCGCCGGACACAGATTGAACTCGCCCTCCGTGAGGAACAGTCGAATGGCGTAGAGGAACTCGCCGTCCATCACTTCAACTCGAATGATGCTGTTGCCTTCAGCTGGCAGGTACTCCTGTATGAGCGCGGTTTGATCGATCCCGAGATCGAGATTCCCAATGTCTGCTGCAAGGGTCAGTGCTTCCATGGTGTCGAAACGAACGATCTTCGCACCGCTGCCGCCGATATTCGGTTTGAGGATCACTGGGAAGGTGAGGTCTTGCGCGACGGTCGGAGCAAGCGTCCCGTTGTTGATCACGTGCGCTCTCGGGTAGCGAACTCCCAACCTGTCGAGCAATCCTATCTGACGTGCCTTGGAGATCTCGTACAGGTAGGCATCGAATCCGTTGAGCACATTGGCGCCGATAACCTTCAGATGGGAAAGGTAATGAAGGCTGAAAAAGATCGCATGCTCGTGTCCCCTGGTATAGGCCGAAGGACTCATGCGGTTCACGAGGAGATCGTAGGGAACCGATCGGGCAGTTGGTTTAAATTGGTGTTCGGAAGCCAAGAGTTTCTCGAATGAGACGCCCCTCGCTTCCAGTTCGGCGAACAGTGGCTTGAACCATTCCGGATGTTCGTAATAGATTGCAATCCGCTTATGACCATCACCTGCGAACATGCTCAAAATCCTCCGATATATACAAATTAGACCCACATAGTAAAGTATAGCTATCTAGAATTTATACCCGATATCATGCCGGATCGACAATCGTAGTGGTGGGTTAAGATAACACTAGTAACTACGATTACATAACGTGTTCTGGCGATAATACTTGAGGATAATCACAGATAACCCAGGGTTAGACCGAAGGGAGGAAATACGATAGTGAATCAAAAGCCGCAATCCACAATTTTCTCCCATGTGCTTGAATATTTGCTTCCTGCCCTGGTTATAACCCTGGGCATGCAATCATTGAGGATGTTCATTGCTGGCGTGGCGTGGTACTTGCGGGATACGGTCGGAATGTCGTCGCTCAGTGTGATCCCCTATGCCTTCGCCACCTTTTTTCTCGGTTTTCTTGCCGCTGGACTTCACCGGTTAGTGGGGCCTCGCGCTGCGTTGTGGATCACAGTCGGCGGTGTGGCAGTCCTGCGTCTGATTGAGCAACTGAGCGTCAGTCCTGCATGGGATTTCGGATTGAGCATCGCTGGAGTGGGGCTCTTTCTGAATTTCCTGCCCATATTTATAGCCCACGTCAGGGCGCAAGGTGAGCGAGCTGCTCCCCGCTGGACCTATGGGTTGGTTCTGGGATTATCCTTTGATATCGTATTGCGGGGCGTCTTTGGCACGCGGGACCTGAGCACGGTCGCAGGGGTAATCCCGTTGGTTATATTGGTGGCGATCGGGGTCCTGATCTTCTGGGCACTGCGGCGAGAGCCTCAGCCAGAAACCGGGATTCACAGTGAAGCCACTTGGAGGCAAGTTTTACCTCTCATGACCATCGGCCCGTACTTGGTGCTGCAACTGCTGTTCTTCCAGAGCCAGGGTTGGGTGGAGGAGGTGGCTGGATTGAGCGCACCACTCGGTTTTGTGATCGTCATGCTAGGGAACTTGGCAGCGGCAGTTGGCCTAGCCTGGGGGTTCGCCCGCCCACGATCGTTGCACCCGATAGTCGCTCTAAGTATTACCATTTATCTAGCACTGGCCGCCTTTGGTGCAGATCAGTTAGGTGGAATGATGGTGGTCACGATTCTCCTCGGGCAAGTGCTTATGGGATGGGGGTGGGCGGTGGTTGCAGGTGTCAGCACACAAGCCAATCGCCCTGGGTTAGTGAGGACGACAGTCGTGGTTGTAGGAGCCATGGTGCTCTTCCTGGCCATCGTATTCGCTTACTACCTGGCCCAGGACATAGTCATGCCTTTCCAGCGCCAGGTCTTCCCTGCAGTTGCTGGCGCCCTGTTGGGATTGTTTCTTTTAATGGCCACTTTCCAGGCGCAGTCACTAACCGAGGTCATCGCCCGGGATTTCTCCGGCATCTCCGTAGCAGGGGTTTTGGCCATCGTGCCGCTGGCATATTGGGTGCTATTGGGGCCTGCATCTGCGCCCGAGCAACCTTCAGGTCTCCCGATCAAGGTGATGACCTACAATATTCATTCGGGTTTTAATATGGACGGCCGCCAGGATTTGGAGGCCATTGCGAAGATCATCGAGGATTCCGGCGTCGATATTGTGGCTCTGCAGGAGGTCTCGCGTGAGCGTTTGATGGATGGGACGGCTGACACGCCCACCTGGCTATCGCGGCGCCTCGATATGCCGATTGTATTTCGGGGCACGGAGGAACCCGTCTGGGGTAATGCAATTCTCTCCCGATACCCGCTGCTGGAATCTGGGTGGGGTGAACTGCCGCGCGTCGGCACGCTGATTGAGCTCGGATATTTATGGGCCCGCATTGATGCGGGGAGGCCATTGCCGCTGCTGGTCATCGACACGCATTTGCACTTTCTCGAGCCCGACAGTCACGTACGACAGGCGCAAGTGCCTGTCCTTCTGCAATTCTGGAACGATCAAGCCTTCTCTGTACTTCTTGGGGATCTGAATGCGAAACCCGACTCAGCCGAGATGAGACTGATCAGGGATGCTGGACTTTTGGACTCATGGAGCGAAGCGGGTGTCGGCTCTGGCTTTACCTACTCCTCCCGCGATCCACACAAGCGTATTGATTGGATCTGGCACACTAAGGACTTGATCACCGTCGAGGTCCAGGTGCTTCAGACGCAAGCTTCTGATCATTTTGCGGTCGTGGCCACGCTCGACCTCGCGCCATAGATGCGGCGAGGAGCGTCGAGATACTGGATTGCCTTCCTTTATACCAGGAGGGGGTAATCGTGAATCTTGGACGCAAACCACGGATCTCTAAGGTGGGAATTCTAAGAAGCCAAACAGTGCTCGGTGATCGTTGCCTGACCCGCCATCCAGTCTCATTGTGCCTGGGGATTCACCGAGAACGATTATTTGTCCCGTGGCGAAATTGCTTACCGCGAAATCGAGGGTCTTTTTAATGACGAATTTGAAAGTGTAGTATGGCGGGTCTTTTTCAGCGATTCCACTATGGTATTGGTATGGTTGACCATCCCAGCCAGCTTGAAAAATCTGTTGCCATACAATAAAGCTTTCGTCGTTGTCCCTCCAGGGATCGAGATTAAAATCACCTATCAATAGCACCTTCGCTTCTTGGATTATCGCCACTTCAGGGACTTCTTCAAGAAATGCCTTGCGAAGCAATTGTGATCTGCAGGAGGCGGTGATGTTCTGGGGGTGCATATTGACCACATCAAACGTTACGCCGGTTCTCAGTTTCACCGTCACTGCAGAGATGGAAAACCTATCTCTACATCCCTCGTCGATCGGGCTTGTTCGTGCGAGGTTACAATGACTCCCAATCGGACAACCAATAATCTCGCCAGCAGTATTCAGAACGGCTGTGCATTCAAAGTGCTTGTGATTATCGCAAACGATGGAATAGTCATCCCCTAGGAGCCGACGAACTTGCGGCTCTTCTTGTTCGTCGTAGCAAACTTTCTCAGGATCTGTTTCCTGCGTCTTTTCACACTGCCAAGGGGCTAGCAATTCCTGGAAAGCGATGATATCAGGCTTGAGCCGTGCAATGTTTTCGGTGAGTCGACCTTCTACGTCCTTTCTACACAATTTCCAGTCATACTTTTGACAGCTTAAGTCGGAGTTTCCCACATTTACGCTCAAAATGGAAAACCCGGTGCGTTCGGAGATACCCATTTCCCAACGAAATTCATTCGCTCTTCCGTTTCCGCGAATAGCGAAGAGGATGATTACAACAGAAAGAAAGACAACGGGAATGACCCAAAGGGGGTGTTTATTGTCTGTCATTGAAATTTTCATGGCAGCGGTATTCTAAAAATCTGGCAGGCTGGTGGATGCATTCTACAGACCGAGACAATATCCACGTGCATATCTTCTGACGTTGAGAATGAAAACTTCTGCATCCGCTAATGAAGCTACTCCATTATAGGAATCAAGGGTCATCTTAGCCAGATCCCTTACGAATTCGTCTGTGTGAAATCTGCGACAAGTCTCTTCATCCAAATCGTACCCTCTTCTGTTGTTGTGCTTACGATTGATCCCTCCTCAGATACTATCCACTTGGTCTATATTCGAACGATCTCTTGGGCTTACACGAAAACCGTCCCAAGCTCTGATGAACGAAGTGCCGTCTTTCCATATGCTTTAAGCGCGGTATGGACACAGATGCGTGAGTCTTGGATGTCACTCTTCAACAAGGAGTGAGTTCCATCTGGATTTTGTACCGGATTTCGAGTACAAATGCTGTCTTGTTCGCATCATCAATTCGAACGTACGGAGGATTGAAATGAGAAAGAAGAAAATGTTTACCAGATTTCGAGTAATTGTACCGTTCCTATTGATCCTGGCTGTTCTGATTGCAGGGTGTGGGTCAGATGGTGGCTCTGGGTTGAAGGAAGAGCGCTCAACACTCTCTGTGACCGGGTACGGTCAGGCGAGCGGGGCGCCCGATTTGGCGGAAGTTCAATTGGGTGTTTCCGTCATTGATCCTGACATCGGTCAATCCATCAGAGAGGCAAATGCGGCCATAGAGAGGGTCACCGAGGCTGTTGTCGCCAGGGGTGTGAGCTCGGATGATGTTCGCACGGTGAATTACAGCATTTGGACGGAATATATTCACGACCCCCAGACCGGAATGCCGACCGGTGAAACGAAATACCACGTTGAAATCAGCATTTTCGTGACGGTGCGAGATGTCCTCATCATGGGCGATCTCATAAACGCTAGCCTCGGTGCTGGAGCAACCAATATCCATAATATTAACTTCTCGATCGACGACGTATCTTTCCTGGAAACAGAAGCGCGTGGTAAAGCGATAGCCGACGCTCGAGATCGTGCCGAGAAACTGGCATCGGGTTTGGGCATGAAGCTTGGCAAGGTGCTCTCCGTAGGAGAGGGTTCCGCAGGAGCCCTGGCGCCCACGTATAGCTACGGCTTAAAGGGAGACCTCGGTGGAGGTGGAGTCGGTGCAGGACAGCCTAGTATCATCAGTCCAGGACAGACGACCATCGGGGTACAGGTGACGGTCATTTACGAGTTGCTCCCCTGAGGAATCGCCTCTAGCGGGATGAACATAAAAGCCTGACCGTTCCAAAGGTTAGAGACACTTTCAATTGAGGGTCAGAGAACCGATGTTCCACCTCGTGATAGATGCTATCCTCCCGTGCTGGGTGATTTCCGCGGGAAGGGTACACAAGAACGATAGATGATGCTCGTGGCCGAACTGTTCCGTTGGGTGGGACGGTTTGGCCACGAAAAGATCGATGCATGAGCCGAAATACGCATAGGGTTGGAGTGACAATGGGCGTGAAGAGGTTCACTCATCTCCAGTGCTTGGCGATCACACTCCTGATCCTCTTGAGCTGCGTATCATGCAGCTCTTCCGAGGAAGCTGTTTCTATACCAAAGGAAAATCCAACACCTGAACATCGCACCCCCACCGTTGGGGGCGTTAAGCCCACCTTCGTGTCCTCGATGCCGGTTCTCCAGACGCCGACGGCTCCAGAAGCGACAACCTGGATCTCAAACCCCTACTGCAATCCCGAGGGAACGGGACTCTGGCTCGTCCCATCCTCCACGTTCCTCGAAGAGGGTGAGGCGCTCGAAGTCGCGCTTTTTCTCGAAAATGCGGAGGACAGTGTGGGTTTTATGGGCCAGGTCCAGTATCGCCTCGAGATCGCTCCAAAACTTATGGAGGGCGATCTTGGTCCCATGGTTTCTACGAAGACGCTGTACCCAGGTGACTTGGAAATGGTCACCTTTCAGCTTCGGGCGGTCGAGACGGGGCAGGCGCAGATGAGAGGCCTTGCCAGCTATGAACTGCATGCACTGGATATGTCATGGGGAAGCTGGACCGGTTGTGCAACCTTCCCAGTGGACATCGAAGTGGTTTCGAGCGATGGCGGCCCATCGCTCCAAGATCAAATGCCTGCGATCCATGCCCCCTCCACCAGGACCGGTGTGGCGGAGATTAACGTAGTGCTTGATGCGGTCCTGGCAAGAGATCAAGAGGCGGTGAAAGCGCTCGTCAGGTACACGCTATCCGCCTGTACGCATGCAGACGGTCTCGGCGGTCCGCCTAAATGCCGGGAGGGGGAGGCCGACGGCACGCGCCTCGAGGTGCTTCCCTTCCTTGGCCCCGAGGGACATTTCTTGCGTCGCGAGGAAGTTGAAGCCTGGTCGGGGTTGCAGATCAAGGGCTTGATCGCCGTCTATCGGGTGTCAGAGGAGGCCTATTCGGATCCTGATTACCCGGCCGGGGAATACGCGGCGGTTTTTCTCCATGGGCATGGCGTCTCCTACATCACGCTGCAGATCGAGGATGGCTATATCGTGCGCATCGATAATGACTTCGGCTATCCACCCGAAGATCGTCTTCTCAAAGACGCGGCGGAAATCCTCCTTCATCCCCCTCGAGATTGATCTACTTACAGCCTGATGTCCCGCCAAGGCAGTTCGGGGATGCGATGCAAGAACAGACCGAAAAGTCGAACACAGATTGTAACTTTTCGCTTCGTCATGCATAGTATGGTTAGAGGAGCGTGATGCTCACTTTCCAAGACTTGTATGAGGACTACGCTGCTGATGTCTACCGCTTTGCTCTCTGGCTTTCAGGTGATAGTCTTGATGCCGAGGATATTACCTCTGAGATGTTTGTCCGTGCCTGGGTGAACAACAGCAAGATTCGTACAGAAACCCTCAAAGCCTATCTCTTTGCCATCGCCCGCAATGTCTATCTAGAGCAGCGCAGAAAGAGAAAGAACCAGGTTGTGCTCAACGATGTCTATCCCGATCCTGCTCCTGAACCGGATGAAGTCGTTGAATCTCAACTTGAATTACGGAGAGTTCAGCGTTTTCTGCAGACAATACCGGAGACCGACCGTGTGGCGTTTATTTTGCGTGTCCAGCATGAACTACCCTATGCCGAAATTGCACGTGTCCTGGAATTATCCCTTTCGGCCGCCAAAGTGAAGGTGCACCGCGTTCGTAAAAAGCTGCTCGCGGTATGGGTCAATAAGGAGGATTGATATGGAAATTACAAGGAATGTCATTCTCGATTTGTTGCCGATATATGCAGCGGATGAAGTGAGTGCTGACACGCGTGCCCTTGTTGAGGAATACCTGGAAGGCGATCCGGAACTCGCAAACGTGGCAAATAGGCTGGCGGCTATGGAGCTATCTGGAGAGGTACCGATCCCACTTACAGAAGAAGACAAAATAGAAGCCTATAGAGAAGCCAAGCAACACATGCTACGGCGCAATATCGTGTGGGCGGGACTGATCGCCTTTGTGATCCTGACGGTAATGGGGGTGCTTTGGTTATCGTTCTTCGTGTACAGTTCAGGTTCCCCATAGGGCAGCGTGCGTTGTATCGAAGAAACTGGCATAAGCGGTAACTTGACTACGAGGAGTACGACGATGAACGATTCTACGCAATCCGCAGGTCGATTCTTCGGGGTGATGGGCAGCGGGCAAGCGTACCTCAACCTGCTCTACCTGCTAACGACTTTTCCGCTCGGTATTTTCTACTTCGTTTTCCTGGTTACAGGACTTGCGTTGGGAATCCCCTTAGTAATCATCTGGCTGGGGATCCCCATCCTTCTGCTGGTAGGAGTTGCTTGGTGGGCCCTGGCCAGCTTCGAGCGCTTGATGGTGATCTACTGGCTGAAAGAAGACGTCCCTAGGATGGCGTACCCATCCAAAGAAGGTGCCGACGTCTGGACGCGTTTCAAAGCGTACTTCACCAATCCAGTGACCTGGAAAAGCCTAGTATATCTGTTCTTAAAATTTCCCTTAGGGATCGCCACGTTCGTGGTCGTGGTGACGTTGGTCTCCCTGACGCTGGCATTCCTGACCATGCCAATCACGTATCCGTATCTTCAAGATTTCCAAGTCGGGATATTCCTTGGCACAGGTCTACCGGCCTGGGAGGTCGATAGCATGAGCGATGCCATGCTCGCCGCCTTAATCGGCTTGATGCTGTGGCCGGCGACCCTGCATGTCACGAACGGGCTGGCCTGGGTGCACGCCAAGTTCGCTAGAGTGATGTTGAGCGTCAATCCTATGGAAAGATCTCCTGTCAAGGTTGAAGAGGGCCAATCTCTTCCATGAGAAAGCCTGAAATATTCAAGGTGACGTGGCGACCTAATCTTTCCTCCAGGTCCGACTTTTCACAATGCTTCCATATGCGCTCTATGGGAGCTTCTACTTTTCATTCTGTGCCATGTTAAACTCTACACGCATCAAAAAAAATAAACCCAATCCACACTTTGTGGGTTGATAATAGAGGAGAGGTGCAGCATGGTTTCCTACACTTTCAAGGTCAACCAACAATCGTACACGGTCGAAGCGTCTCCAGAAACGCCGCTGCTTTGGGTGCTGCGTGACGAGCTGGGGCTTACCGGGACCAAGTACAGCTGTGGCGTCGGGGAGTGCGGAGCCTGCACAGTCCATCTTGACGGTGAGGCAGTTCGGTCGTGCAATTTGCCGATATCTCGAGTGGGAGCAAGTAGCATCACTACCATTGAGGGCCTATCCTCCACTGGTGACCATCCACTCCAGCTTGCCTGGATCGAGGGACAGGTCCCACAGTGTGGCTACTGCCAGCCGGGCCAGATCATGCAGGCCGCAGCGCTGCTCTTGGCTAAACCTCAGCCCACTCAAGTGGAGATCGTTGAGACCATGTCCGCTGTGCTTTGCCGCTGCGGTACGTACCAGCGGATTCTGGGTGCCATCCAAAGTGTGGTGGAGACAGGGGGTGCAGCATGATACAACGACCGGATTTTCGACGTCGCGAATTCATCAAGGTGTCCGCGGCTGCCGGAGGGGGTCTTCTGGTCAGCCTCTTCCTTTCCTCCTGTGGAGAACCGCAGGAGGAAGTCCTGTTGCCGACGGCGGAGCCCACAGCGGTGCCGACGCCTACACCCAATCCGAACGCATTGCTCGAGCCGGGTGTGTTCCTGAGGATCGATGGGACCGGCGCCGTCACCGTAACGATTCCCAGGCCGGACGTCGGCCAGGGGGTCAGGACCGCTTTCGCCATGATCGTGGCAGATGAGCTGGGCGCCGATTGGGCCAGCGTGCGTGTCGAACAAGCCACAGCGGATTCGAAATACGGCAATCAGGTCACAGGCGGTAGCCGGGGGGTATCGCAATCGTTCCTCCTTCTGAGGAGGGCGGGAGCGACGGCGCGCAAAATGCTCATCGCGGCCGCGGCGCAGGTCTGGGGAGTGCCGGAAGGTGAATGCCGGGCAGAAGACGGCCTGATCCTCCATACGACAAGCGGAGATCGCCTGTCGTTCGCCGATGTGGTCGAGACCGCCTCGACGCTGCCTGTCCCGAGCAGAGAGGAGGTCGAATACAAGGATCCGTCCGAGTTCGTCTATATCGGCGAGAGTATGGAACCGTTGGATCACCCCCGAATGGTGGATGGCAGCGCCATCTACGGTATTGACGTCGATGTTCCAGACATGCTGTATGCCGTGCTTGCGCGCTGTCCGGTCCCTAGAGGTGATCTGGAAAGCTATGACGCTGCGAACGCAGCAGCCGTGGAGGGCGTCCGAGAGATCGTCCCCATTTCGAACGGGGTCGCAGTGGTGGCCGATTCGACGTGGGCTGCGATCATGGGGCGTCAGGCGTTGGAGATCATCTGGGACGAAGGCACATTTGCCGACCTCAACACGGAGGCGCTGCGCGAAAGCATGACCGAGCAAGTCGTGCCAGAGGGATGGACGGGTGCCTCGACGGATCCCAACGAAATCAGCGCGCTCTATGAGGTGCCCTTTCTGGCGCATGCCACGCCGGAACCACCGAGCTGCGTTGCGCATGTCCGGGACGGACGTTGCGAGATCTGGGCGCCAACGCAAGTGCCGATGGAGGCGATGAACATCACGACTAGAGCGGCCCGTGTCGCCCGAGACGATGTGGATATGCATGTGCCGATAATCGGGGGTGGCTTTGGCCGTCGTCTCCAGGTGGATTTCATTGAGGAGGCGGTGGAAATCGCCAGAGCCGTTGGATCACCTGTGAAATTGGTCTGGACTCGTGAGGACGATCTCCAGCACGACTTCTACCACCCGTTCAGTTGCCACTACGTCAGCGCCCGCCTCGACAGCCCTGCACTGCCGCGTATCCGATCGAGCACCTTTGAACGCATCCCCACCGGACCCTGGCGGGCGGTGACCAACGTAACTGAGGCTTTTGTGCACGAGTCTTTCCTCGATGAGATGGCGGTTGCCTTGGATCGGGATCCGCTGGAGCTGAGGTTAGAACTCGAGCCCAGAAAGCTTCATCCCGTATTGGAGAAGGCGGCGCTCGAAGCGGACTGGGGATCGGAGCTACCCCCGGGATGGGGGCGCGGGATCGCTTGTCACGC
>JABAOF010014015.1_pt1 | contig 11937 bp, 11 predicted proteins | sample 7062171 | NCBI WGS metagenome assembly JABAOF01 (sample SAMN14538628, study PRJNA623070) | marine sediment metagenome | biome: marine biome [ENVO:00000428]; feature: marine pelagic biome [ENVO:01000023]; material: deep marine sediment [ENVO:00002113] | place: India: Gulf of Khambhat ... | reverse complement strand
GAATCCCGTTGCTTTCGAGATAACCCTTTATGACTTCAGCCTCGACAGGTCCCCAAATCTTATGCAGCTCCTTGAGTTCCATGTCTTCTTCATTCTTCTTTTTATGATCAGTTTTATCCATCCGTCTTTCCTCTCACGCATGGCTGAGGCGGCTCTGCATCGCTATCTATTTTAAAGGAATAAATGTGGATAGCGCAAAGAAAAAGTTGTAGGCGCCTCCCCCCATTTTTTCCTCCTTTCTTTAAAGGCTAAATTTTTCGTTTTTTTTCTTTTTCTGTTCGAAATAATCCTTGAGTATACGGCTGTGGTCAAAAACAAGTGGAAAATCGATTTCATTCCGTGTGAATATCCCGATTTCCTCCGCGTCGTCCTGGGCTTTTGGCTGTCCTTGGGCTGTGGCTACAAAGACCGTCGCGATCGTATGCTGGCGGGGATCCCGGTCCGGATCAGAATACGTGTGAAACTGCCTCTTGAGTTCCACGTCGAGAGAGGTCTCTTCTTTAGCTTCTCGAGCAGCGGCGTCCTCCAGGGATTCACCGTAGTCGACGAATCCTCCCGGGAGGGCCCATCCGTGAGGGGGATTTTTTCTCTTGATCAGAACGATTCCTTCTGTCCCGTCTTCCCGTTGGATCTCGATGATGATATCTACGGTCGGAACAGGGTTTCGGTGTTTGTTCATCTTGGTATGTGAAGAGAATTTTCCAGTCAGAGTCCTCTTCTGTCAGGACGAGTTTTCAGAATTAGAAAGCTGAAGAAAGCCTTCTCAATCGAGAAGTTTGAATTTCTTTTCCAGCTTTTCTAGCTTCTCCACGATACCGCCGTACTCGAGCTCGCTGTAGGGAAGCATGGCTGCGCCTGAGAAACCCTGGCGCCGGATTGCAGTTGCTTTCTCGGATATCTGATCTCTCACGTGATCCCAGTAGGGATGGTCGAACACGTCTGCGGGTTCGGTCATCTTTCCTTCTCTTACGCAAAAGGCCGCACCCGTGACCACCGGAGGCCCGTCGAAGAAGGAGATGGTCGAGTTCAGCTTGCAGGGCATGAGGGGACCGTTGTGGCTGCCTCTCATAAAACCGGCGACAAAGTGCCCGATCTGGAAGGGAGCCAGCACCTCTCCGGTTGCAGGGAATTCCCCTTGGACTCGGACTAGAGCTACAGGATCGTCTTTTCCTGTGTATTTTCCTGCGATGTTGTGCAGGCGTGTGGTGGAGATCACCGCGGCCTGGTTCCCAGAAGCCCGGGAATAGATGCTCTCGATGACGTATCTTTCGTTATCGCGGAGCAGAGCGGCGATGTCGTAGATCTCATCTGGTGCGTTGAGTTCAACGATCTTGTCTTTTTCAGTGTGCTCGACGTCGATGATGCGGAACATGAATCCGTCGCTCATCTTGGGGCTGAGGATGAGCCCTGCATTGTACATCGGATCACAAAAGCCCAGGTAGAAAGGAAGGTTGTAGCAGCCAGGATCAGTCTTGTCTGCGGCGAAGAAGACAAAGGGCTCGTTCGGTCTTTCCTCGAATTCCATCTCGCACACGGCCGGACCCATGCCTTTGATGTTTCCGCTGAAGGCATCCTTCAAGAGATCTTGTCCTGCTCCGTACAGACCCTGTTTTTTGGCGACTGCGGTCCCAGCGATAAAGGCATCCCAAGCCATTTTATGAATTTTTTCATCCGATACACCCCGTTCATGAGTACATAGGATGGCAATATCATCGCCCGTGTGACTGAGGTTAAAATCGATTATTAAATCCTTGCCGTTTTCTTGGATGAAATTTCTGACCTCATCCACCAGAGCCTGACTGGGAGTGATGTGGCCTCCGATGCTGCCGATGTCTGCTTTTAAAACGCTGAGTGTGATTTTCATGGGTACCTCCCTGGGTATTTTGGATTAAGGGAAATGTCATTCTAATGGGTTTCCTCCACAATTGTCAACTCTCGGGGTCAAACCTTCCTAATTTTTATAAAGATGGGGGTCAGACTTTAAAAACTTGAGTTTTTTTCAATGTCTTTATATCAAGAAATAAAAACTCAAGTTTTTAAAGTCTGACCCTGGTGATTCAATTATGAAAATTAGGAAGGTCTGACCCCATTGAATTACAGGTGGATGCAAAAGTGGACAGTTTGAAAATGGACTCTAGAACTTTTCCTCTCTTAAAGATTGGCACAAAATTTGCCTTTGTTTTAGGATGAATACATACAAAGGAGGGGTAAAATGAATAACAGAAAAATCAGCCTGTGGGTCATATTTATCGTCTTCCTTCTTCTTCCGTCATCTTTAATGTCCAAATCTCTGTATAAATATGTGTTCAGCCCAAGATCTGATATCTACTTCGGTCATATCAGCTTGGTTGAAGTTAAGTACGATGGCGAGGACGCTGTCGTGTTAAGGGAGGGGGAAAGGACGCCAGAGTTAGCGGTTTTGAATCTTCCCTTGACAGCGGGGGATACGATCCGAACCACAGAGAGAAGGTGCGAAATCCGGTTCGATACAGGGACAAGTCTCAGGCTCGATTTCGATACGGAGCTAAAGCTGGAGACCATCCTGGCTCAAAGCCTCAGTTCCCGAAACAAGTTGACCAATCTTGTTCTCCAGAGAGGACAGGTCTATATTCTTTATCGGAAATTTCCTTCTCGAGAAGTTTTTCAGGTAATCACTCCTCAGGCAGCAGTGAAAATGAAAGACAAGACAGTGGCTTCCATATCGGCCAAACAGGACGGAAGCACGGATATCCGAGTGGAATCAGGGGAGGTCAATGTTCTCTATGGGCCGGATGCAGACCATCTCGAGACGGAAAAGATAAAGAAGATGCAGAGAGGGACAGTGACCCAGGATCATCGATTTTTCGTTTCTAAAGACCGGACCACAGAGCCTGACTTGAATCTCTGGAGCGAGGCGGTCGAGTCAAAACTTCAAGCTTCTCAAAAGAGCGGAAGTTTTATTCCCATAACTCTCCGCAAGTATCGTGAGCCCGTTTCCTATTTCGTCAATAGATTTTCCGTTCTTCATGGAGATTGGATGTGGCATAGTTATTATGGATATGTTTGGCGTCCCGATGCCAACGATGATTATCGTGATGGTACTTGGGAGCCCTTCCTGTATGGTCACTGGAGAGAATTGGAGGACCTGCTCTTCTGGGTGCCTGAGGAGGCTTGGGGATGGGTTCCCTATCATCTCGGGCTTTGGATGTGGGATGACAATTACGGATGGCTCTGGCTTCCCGGATTGGATTTTGCCCCTGCTTGGGTAGCCTGGGACTATTTCTGGGGCTTTTATGCCTGGAGGCCCTGGGCCCTCTGGGATTGGTATTATCCCGGTTATTATGGCAATTATTGGTATTCAAGTAATTACCTCAGACAACGAGAACAATTCCCAGATTTATATGATCAAGATGAGAAAAAGAGCAGGAGAATTAGCCGCGTTATTCGAAAGGATCAGCTCAAAAGAAAAGCAGATACTCAGTTCAATCTGCCGAAAAAACTCGAAGGAGCATACAAGCGAGTCACTACTGCCTTGAAAAAGGGAGATGAACGTATCGAGGGAAGCGTGAAGAGAATAATCGGACAGGCATTCATCGTCGCCAGCCAAGATTTAAATGCTCTCAGAATCCAGGAAAAAAGGATATCAGCTGAAGAGATGACCAAGAAGCTGGAATCACCTCAGCAGTTAGAGCAGGTTTTCCCTTTAAATTATCCAGAGGAACCTCATCAAAAGGCTGTCTGGTCTTTCAGGCGGAATAAAGAAATCAAAGCAATCAGAAAGTATGTCCTAGCTTCGCTTGTGAAGCAGGATAAGAAGGCATTCTCCAGAAAGACTGCAGACTTGAGCCCGGAGAAGATGGTCACGCCCCCGCAGAAAATACCCTCCGGCAAAGAAATAAAGACTGTCTCTCTTCCCAAGCCTCAACAGCTTAAACTTCAGACCACCATGCGCATCCGGGACTGGAATCCCGACCTGAAAGTGGCGCGAAGAATGGGTGTCCACGTCTCCTATGTGAGCCGCAGAAACGAAGTGAGATGCCCTGACCTGGGATTAACCTCGAAGAATGTGGCTTTTTCTAAGTTTCGCAGGTCATCCAGAGGTTTCTATTCCTCTGGTGGAAGCAGTGGTTCCGGGTCTTCCTCTGGAGGTTCAGGAGGAAGCTCCTCTGGAAGTTCTAGCAAGGGGTCTTCCGGAGGGAAATCTGTATCGTCAGGTGGTAAATCTGGAGGAAAAGTCAAGAAATAGAAGAATCAAGGACAAGACAGTTTTGAAAACAGGATAAAGGGAGCTTCCAACAGGAAACAGTAGCTTTCGGCCTCTGCCACGAAATCCTCGGAGAATTCCTGCCGGAGTGGTTTGACAGGTCGAAAGCGCCAGGCAAAAGGATTGATGTATCGACCTCTGTATTTGATCCTGTAGTCCAGATGAGGACCCGTCGATTCCCCGGATGAACCCACATAACCGATGACTTGTCCTCCTTGGACTTTAGCCCCTTTCCTTATACCTTTAGCGTAACTTCTGAGATGGAGGTACATGGTTTCGTAAGCGTTCTTATGACGAATCCGGATCATCCTCCCTGAAGCCCCATTCCAACCAACAAAAGTCACCGCTCCGTCAGCCGTAGCCTGGACAGGGGTCCCTGGCCGGGCCGCATAGTCGACTCCATAATGGGGGCGGTAGACTTTTCGGATGGGATGGCGTCTTCGAAGGCTGAATCGGGATGTGATTCGGGCAAAATTGATCGGAGATTTCCGAAATTCCTTCCTTAGGGAATTCCCCTCCAGATCGAAATAGTCTGCTTCTCCTGTATCTGGGTAAGTGAAGCGGAAAGCTTGATAGGTTTTGCCTTGGTTCGTAAACTCGGCGGCCAGGATTTGTCCGTAGGCCGTGAATTTGTCCTCGAGGTATTTTTTCTCAAAAATGATCTTGAAAGAATCTCCTACACGAAGATCGGTGTAAAAGTCGATATCCCAGGCAAAGATCTCTGCCAAAGCGAGGGCCAGGAAGTCCTTCTCGTCTTCCTGAGTCACAGCCGAAATCAGGTTATCCTCGATACGCCCCCATATCATCTTGGATTTAATTTCGTACGGGATTTTTATGATTTCTGCAACGTATCCGGCGCTCTGTTTATCGATATGAAGGATATTCTCCTGATCGAGGACATATTCGAATGAGACGATCTCATCGTTTTGGTCAGAGAAAATTTTAAACTCATGCCAAGCTTTAATCTTAGCCAGGTCATAAACCGGATTCACATCCTGTCGCAGTCTATGAATTTCCGCGGGAGAAAAATTGTAGGGGCTCAGAATATCGGAGAGCGTCGCACCCTGTTTAATGATGACTTTATCTTCATCTAGGGGAGGTGGTATTTCGGGAATGTTGGCTTCGGGAATTTCCGTTTTTTCCTCGACCGCAGGTTGCTCCCTTTGGACAAAGCTTAGGATGANNAAACAAAAGAAAAATGAGCAGCAGAAGAAGCGTTTTGTTCAATGCCTTTTTTTCCAGTATTCTTATCTTTACTTTCATCTTATCTAATAGTGAAATCCTTAGCTGATTTTAACAAAGGAAGTATTGTTGCTTTGTGATGAAAAGAGACAGGAAGGATTTATCCGTCTGTTTAGCAATTCTCAGATTCTGACTGAACATGACCTAAGATCGAGGTGTCAACGGAAAAATATCTATCAATTAAAGAATCTGGAGGACATTATAGACTAACGGAAACAGGGATGTTTATCAAGATTTTTTTGACCTCAGCTTTTCTTCCAATCTCACGCGATAATCGCTTTCCTCGGCTTTGAATATTTTTTCCAATAATTCTTTGAGAACGGCTTTGTTCCTCTTGTTTTGAGGGATTTCCGTTATTCCATAACCAAGGACATGTTTCTTTTTCTGTGGAATTTTGGGCCATAGCTGATGGCGAAAAAGGTCGATGCTTTGAGGATAAAGACGAAGACTCCCGTTGAAGACCCCCGCACAATAATCGGCCAACTGGGCGCCCAAACTTTGTGGAGAGAGCTCGAAGTTGAGGCTGTCCTTGATGTGGGAATATTTTTCAGGAAAATCCTGGCTGTAGATACTGGTAAAAGCGTCCTTCTGGTATTTTTCCAAACGCGGCTCCTCTGGATTCAAGAAGAAAACACAGATGCTATCCGGGATTTTTGCTAACACACTTTCGATCGTACCCAACACATGCTGCAAATGCTGTTTGACGATTTCGCTTGTTTCTAGAGGCTTTGTTTTTTCTTTTTCGTTGAAGGTTACAGTGAGCAGGATGCAGCTGCTTCGGTAGTCAGCGAGACGCTGGAGAACGCGTCTTACGAATTCGACAAGGATGTCAAGCGGTATGTCCCGGAGGGGATAATAAGGTTTTTCAGGGAGAATTCTTTCTTTTTTCTGGAAATGCTTGAAAAGCGACCAGATATAGGACCATTTGATGTCCTGTCGGTGATTAAAACCTAAGAATTGCTTTTTGAAGTCATCATACGTATCGCGGAATTCCAGCCATTCATGGGCTTCAACAAGGACGGCCGAACGACAGTAGTAGGGATTTTTGGAGATGAATTTTTCTGTCCTTTCTCTCTTGTATTTTCCAGACTCATCAGAGAAAGCGAAAAAGATGGGCATCGTGTCTCCTTTAAGGCTGCTTTTTTCTTTTCCTCTCGATTTCCTTTTTGACGTTTTTGTGAAGGACGAGAAAATAGTAGACGATGAGGAGAGCTATGAGGAAGGAAAACCTGAGGATATTGCCTTGGAGTAGGGAATAAAAGGCATAGATCAGGATGGCCAGAAGGAGGAAAAGATGGAAAAAGGCAAATATCCAGTCAAACATCGCTCGCGGTCGAAGAGAAGATGACGACTCGGGGAGAATGAGAGGACTAGTTTGTTTCCTGGCGGCGGATGGAGAGGATCGTTATAGTCTCCCTCGGGACGTCTCTCATGTCGCCTCTGGTCATGGTCTTAACACTGGCAATGGCATCAACGACGTTCATTCCCGCTGTGACTTTTCCGAAGACACAATATCCGTATCCATCAGGCGTGCTGTCCCTGTGGTTGAGAAAGTCGTTATCCACATGATTGATGAAAAACTGGCTAGTGGCACTATCTATGACTGGTAAGCGGGCCATGGCGATAGTGCCTCTATCGTTTTTCAAACCGTTTGTGGCTTCATTTTTTATGGCTGGATTCGTCGGCTTTTCGATAAAATCTGAGGTCAATCCTCCACCTTGAATCATGAAATTAGGAATCACGCGGTGGAAAATGGTTCCGTCATAGAATTGGGCATCAACGTAGGCGAGAAAATTCTGGACGGTGATCGGAGCTTTATCGAGATAGAGTTCGATGGTAATGTCTCCCATGCTCGTTTTCATGATGACTTTCGGATTGGTTTGGTCTGCTCTCAAAAAGGATGAAAAAGAGCTGAAAAGGACGCAGATCAAGGTGAGGAAAAAAAGCTTTTTTATCATTAAGACCTCCTTACCCTAATTTAAAAAAGGTGGAATCAAGATATCAGAATACGCCTGATAAATCAATGTATATCACCCTCAAATTCATCGGTATGGGTTATGGATTAGTTTTGATTTTTTTGATAATAAAAGGGAATCTCTGAGAAAAGAAAGGAGTGAACAATGATAATGCAAAGATTTATCAAGGTGGTGCTGGTGGTCTTATTTCTCTTTTTGCTGGGTGGACCGAGTCTTTCTGCTCAAGGATATTTCGAGCTCAGTGTGCATTACTCTAGATGGAACATCGATTTGCTGGGAAACGTCATAGAAAACGTCATTGACGATGCTCTGGAAGAGGATTTGAAAGACAGCATTCTGGAAGACATCCAAGAAGACTATCCAAATTTGCAAGAGCTAAACTATACCCAAGAAGTTGAATTCGACTCGAGCGGTCACAACTACGGTTTTGAAATCAGATGGTATCCTGGAGGGGAATATGGTTCGTTCAGCATCGGGTTGTCCATCGAAAAAACCACTATGGAATTGGGTTTACCGAATGTTTCGGCTAATATGGACCTATCGGAGGATTCCAGTTTTCAAGGAAATACTGAGGGCTCGATCAAAATCAACCCTCTTTCTTTTCATCTGAGTTTTCGCTGGGATCTGTTGCCCACTTCGAAGATTACTCCCTATATCACTATAGGTGGAGGTGCCGCAACATTTTCATCCATAGAAGAAGATAAGCTTACTTATAAATGGTCGGGAGATTTGACGGTCGCTGGAGTCGATTCCGACCACCGCGACAATGAAGAGACCAAGACGATAAAGGAACTTCGTGATGAATTGGAAGAAGAAGATGAGGATTTCTTTCCCATAGGCTTCCTGCCCTTCATCCAGCTGAATCTTGGAGTGAAAGGAAAGATTACGGAATTCATCCACATCATGGTTGACGCCGGAATCTGGAATGGGTTTATGGTGAGGGGCGGAATTGCCCTTCGTTTGTGATGTTTGAGTGAGCACAATTTAAAAATAATCTTTTTGAATTAGCTTTTAATGATGACCGTCACCCAGAAGGCTCCCTGCGGATATTCTGCGCTCTTCCCGAGAATGATTCCCACACCGATTTTTTTTATTCCCTTTCTTTGGAAGCGTTTTCGGAGGCCGTCGGGCAGCATATAAGGCCCCTCTGTGACATAACTTATGACGTCCCTCCAGTTTAGTCGAGAGGGAAGATTAAGAGTTTTTCCCCTTTGGCTCATGGCAACCAAGGATATCTGAGTTGCCACTTCGGAGAGTCTATTATCGAGGCTAACCTCTTTGCGGCCCATTTTTTGTCTGATTTCATTAATATTCTGGACGACAATCTGTCTAAGGTCGCTTGTTTTCATGTTTTTGTACCGGGATTCAGGAAACAGGAGGAGAGTGATAAAATAGGCCCCACCCGGAAAATCTTTGTTCCGCGCCAACCAGATGCCTAAGCCTCCTGCGTTATAGAAAGCATTGATCACATCCTCGAACACCGAGCCTGCCTCTGGCAAAGAAGGAGTGGCAATGGATATGAGGTGGGTTTCGCCAAGACCTGGAGGAAATGGTGGCTTAGGCTTTTTTTCTGCTTTTCGTCGCGAATATTCAAGAGCGAATTCGTCTGCCTCATGGATATAGACCAAAGGAGGGAGAGCATGAAAGCGTCTGATTTCGTTGACTCTGTCTTGTATGACCTTTTTGATTTCTGCACTATCTCGTCGTTGAAAAGATTGTATAAAATCCTGAGTGATGTAATATCCTTTGTTTTCCACATAGATGACTCCGATTCCGACCTTGTCGAATTCTGGCATCAGGATATTCTCCATATGCGCTTGACTCTCCATCAGAGACTGGTGGATTAAGTCAGCCTGGAACGTTTCACTGAAGGCCACGTTTTCACCTATATCCATAAAATAGAATCCTTCTTGGACGAGGCGCTCATTATATGTCTCACCAGAGGAGGAGAGGTGGGATAACCTAGATCTTTTCGCCATATCTTGGCTGTGTTTCCTGGCAAGAGCGCCTATTTCAGCGGAGAATTTTAGTAGGGATAGATTTTGTTTGACTCTTTCCTGGTTGATGTATTCAAAAAGAGTTTTCTCGATGACGGACGCGCTGGGTCTGCGAAAGAGGATTTCTTTCTTTTGAGGATAAACAAGGGAAACTGCGAGAAGGCAAAGTGCAGTGAGAAAATGAATTGAAAATCGTGGATATGTCAACGTCTTTATAATTCTCTTTACTTTTTCCATATATATCCTAACATAAATAGAGAATAAATGGACAGGAGGACACAAGTGAGAGCTAAACAATCCATTTCTTTCTTGCTCATCATCGGGCTTATGTTTCTTTCTTTTATTTTAACGGCTCAGGAGCCGCCTCAAGAGGTTTCGGAGGAAGAACAATTTCTGCAGGTTTTTCATTCGATTTCCAGTCATAAGCTCTTCGAATATGTGAAGGAATTAGCTTCTGAGAAATACGGCGGCCGTCTGACTGGGACAGAGGAATATAATGCCAGCGCTCGCTGGACGATCTCTTTATTAAAGGAATGGGGAATTGCTCCCGCCGGCGATAAAGATTCCTATCTTCAGGCCTTTCCCAATCCCTACACTTTAGTTTTTAAGGGATGTGAGGCTTACTTGCACCTTCCTTACAAAGAAACGACTATAAAGAAGTATTATCGTTATGAGGATGATTTCATTCCTGGATCAACCTCCGGTTCGGGCGAGGTAACAGCCCAAGTCATCTATGTCGGATACGGTATCACAGCTCCCGAGCTGGATTATGACGAGTATAAAGGGGTGGATGTTAAAGGTAAAATTGTTCTCATGGAAAGGGAGGTGCCGGTTTCACCGAGAGAAGCCCCGGATCTTTTCAAGAAATGGCGTCCCTATTCTTTTCATCAGTATAAACATCAAAACGCCGTTGCTCACGGTGCCAAGGGGATGGTCTATAATTACGGACCGATCGGCAATCCCAATAATGCCTACAACGGAGATTTTATCTATACGCATATCGGGAAGACAGTTGTCGAAGATGTTTTTTCCGGAACAGGACAGAATCACGAGGTTGTGGTTGAGAGAATTAAGGAGACATTAAAGCCTCAGTCATTTGCCACAGGCAAAACCTTTACCATAAAAAACATCACCGAGCACAATCCTGATGGCATTGCCTATAACGTCATCGGACTTCTTGAAGGCTCTGATCCCAAGCTTAAGGAAGAGGTGATCATCATCGGGGCCCACCTCGATCACCTGGGTTACTGCTATGAGATGATGCCAGGGGCCAACGATAACGCCTCGGGGGTGGCGGTGGTTCTGGGGGTGGCGGAGGCCTTGAGCCAGAGCCCGATAAAGCCGCGTCGGTCTGTGATGTTCCTCCTCTTCGGCGCCGAAGAGCAGGCAGTGGCGGGTTCGCAGTTCTACCTGGAGCACCCGAGTGTACCTCTAGAGAAAACCGTGGCTTTTATCAATCTGGATGGAGTTGGATGTGGAGATAAAGTCCGAGCGCTAGCTGCGGAGAATTTTCCTCAATTCTGGGGTTTTATCGATAGGGCCAACCAGAAATACATTCATCGCACTATAATTCCCAGTTATTGGGCCAACATCGCTCGACCCAGACTCGACGCCGCCCGCTTCATGTGGAAGGATGTTCCATCCATATCCTTCAGTGTTTCCGGCTCCCCGTCCTATTACCACATCACAAAAGATGATATAGATACGATTACTCCTGAGATTCTTGAGGATTTAACTCAGCTCTTTTTTGTGGCCATCCTGGATATGGCCAATCAGGATAAGATCGATTTCCGCAGATAATGGAGGTGGTCATGAGGTTTCATGTTCCAACGAGAATCTTCTTCGGCCCGGGAATAATAACCGAACTAAAGGGTCTTGTTGAGAATAGCTTCGGAAAATCGAGAACCGTTCTGGTGACAGACCGCGGAATCGTTGAGGCTGGCATCGCGGAGAGGGTGTTATCCCAGTTGCCTGGGATTCAGATCTTTGACCGAGTCGAACAGAACCCGAAACATGGAACCATCAACGAGGCAGGAGATTGGGTACGCAACATTAAGCCAGATGTGATCATCGGTCTGGGAGGAGGAAGCGCTTTGGATGCCGCTAAAGCGATCGCTCTTCTGAGAACGAATTCAGGGAAGATTGAGGATTATGAAGGTAGGGAAAAATACACCTTGCCACCCCTTCCTGTCATCGCCATCCCGACCACGTGCGGCACGGGAAGTGAAGTGACATGGGTTTCTGTGGTCACCCATACCGGAAGACGATTCAAGATGAGCATCAAGGGTCCGGCCATGTATCCAGAGGTGGCTCTCGTTGACCCAGATCTCCTTGTGACTCTTCCCCAGGATTTGATTGCCTCCACAGGCATGGATGCCCTCACCCATGCGGTGGAGGCTTATACAGTCAAAGGGGCTAATTTTATCACCGACATCTTTGCCCGAAAGGCCCAGGAGCTCATCTTTGACTCCCTCGAACG
>JABAOF010005614.1_pt1 | contig 11945 bp, 10 predicted proteins | sample 7062171 | NCBI WGS metagenome assembly JABAOF01 (sample SAMN14538628, study PRJNA623070) | marine sediment metagenome | biome: marine biome [ENVO:00000428]; feature: marine pelagic biome [ENVO:01000023]; material: deep marine sediment [ENVO:00002113] | place: India: Gulf of Khambhat ... | reverse complement strand
TCGATTCGGTCATAATGGAAATACGAGCAGGCACCGGCGGTGAAGAGGCGGCTTTGTTCGCGCGCGATTTGTACAATATGTATGTCAGATACGCTGAAAACCGCAGGTGGAAAGTTGAACAGCTTGACTTTAGCATATCAGAAAAAAACGGTTTTCGTGAGGTCATATTCAATATCAAGGGCCCCGGCGTCTGGTCCGAATTGGGCTATGAGGGCGGCGGCCACCGCGTCCAGCGGGTTCCGGAGACCGAATCGCAGGGCAGAATTCACACATCAGCGGCAACGGTGGCGGTACTGCCTGAGCCGGAAGAGCTCGATATCCAGATAGCTCCCGACGATGTCGTCGAGCACGTCAGCAGGTCAAGCGGGCCGGGTGGACAAAACGTCAACAAAATCAGCAGTGCCATCAAGCTCGAACATATCCCAACGGGAATTACGGTCAGCATGCAGGACGAGCAAAGCCAGCATAAGAATCGGGCCAAGGCCTGGCGGGTATTAAGAAGCAGGATTTATGAATATCATCAGAGCAAAAAAAGGGCCGAGCGCGATTCGCAACGCAAGACGATGATTGGCTCAGGCGACAGGTCTCAAAAAATCAGAACGTATAATTTCCCTCAAAATCGCGTAACCGACCATAGAATTAACTTGTCGCTTTACAATCTGGACAGGATAATGACCGGCGATATGAACGAATTGATTGCGGCGCTGAAAGATTACGACAGAGAACAAAGATTACAAAACCTCTGAAGTCTGGAGTCTGAGGTCTTATGCAATGATAATCGTTGTTACCGGAATGGTCGGCGTTGATAAGAAAAGCTATCTTGAGAAGGTATGTCAATTCGCCGCCGAGAAAGGAAAAGAGGTGCTGCTGTGTAATGTCGGCGAGGCGATGTACGCCGAAGCACCCGATATCCCGCCCGGGAAAATCTTAGATATACCGATGAAAAGGTTAAGCTCACTTCGCCGCAGCGTCTTCAAAGACATCATCGCAAAAGCCGCAAAAAGCCCCAACCTGATAGTCAATACTCACGCAACCTTCCGCTGGCGGCACGGACTGTTTCCGGCGGTGGATTTCGACCAGATGCGGCAGCTCAACGCCGATATGTATGTCTGCCTGATTGATGGCGTGAGCGCACTGCACACCCGGCTTGTCGCTGAACACGCCGTCGAACACACGCTGAAAGATTTGATTGTCTGGCGGGAAGAAGAGATTATCGGCACCGAAATGCTGTGCAAAGGTATTAACGAAAGGATTCCTTTTTACTGCCTGGCCCGCGGCACAGCAACCGAAACCACCGAAACATTCTACGGACTTATCTTTGACGGTCGAACCAAAAAGGCATATTTGAGCTTCCCAATGACCGCAGTTGACAATATGGTAAATGTGAAAAACGAAATTGACGAATTCCGGCAATTGATGAAGCAATCATTTATCTGCTTTGACCCCGGCGATTTGGAAGAATCATATCTGCCGCAAAAGGCCCAGCGGGCAAGCCAAAAAGGATTGAACCACGTTGAGGTAACAGCATTAGGGCGGAAAGTTCGGCTGGATTTGCACGAGGTTCGACAAATCGAACGCGATATTAACAGCCAGATATACGCCCGTGATTTTATGCTAATCGACCAGTCGGATATGATAATCAGCTTTATTCCGACGTTAGACGACGGACGAGCGGCAATATCCAGCGGAGTCGAAAGAGAGCTCCAGCACGCTCACGAGGCAGCCAAAGAAGTTTACGTCATCTGGACCTCAAAGCAGACTCCCTCGGTCTTCGTTACGCAAACTGCAACAGCAGTTTTCAATACAATAGCTGAAGCAGTGAAATATTTTAAGGAGAAAGGATATGCAAAATAACAAAGCTTACGATAACTTTCCCATTTGGATACCTTTACTTTCCTGCGCTTTATCCTTATCCATTTATGCCTTAGGCGCTTTTATCTTTTCCCAGCTCGACTTTTTCTTTACGGTTCTTTACCTGATGTTTTGCTTATGGGTTGAGCTAAAGATATTGAAGGGAAGCTGTGTGAATTGCTACTATTATGGCAAAACCTGCGGCTTAGGCAGAGGTAAACTGTGCGCCCTGCTTTTCAGGAAAGGAAGCCCAGAAAGATTTGTTGAAAAAGATATCTCGTGGAAAGATTTAATTCCGGATTTCTTGGTTCCGATTTTTCCTCTTGTTGGTGGAATCATTATTTTAATCAGAGATTTTACCTGGCTGATATTGGCATTGATGGTAGTATTGGCAATACTTTATTTGGGTGGAAATGCCTTAATTAGAGGTTCATTAGCCTGCAAATACTGCAAGCAAAAAGAGCTCGGCTGCGCCGCGGAGCAGCTGTTCAATAAGGATGCTAAGACCGCCGGCTCATGAGCCGCTTTTTATAAGCCAGCCAACAGTTTGTGCTTAAGTGGAAAGGTTATAAAGGAAGTGACTATCACGGATGAGAAACAATTAGCCAGCTGTATCGACCATACGCTGCTTAATGCTACGGCGACAAAAGAGCAAATCGAACAGTTATGCCGGGAGGCAAAGGCCTACGGGTTTCATACGGTTTGCGTAAATGGCCGATGGGTGTCTTTGACCGCTGAGCTGTTAGCCGGCTCGAAAGTTGCCGTCGGCGGTGTAGTCAGCCTGCCGCTCGGGGCCGAGACGACTAAAATCAAAGTTGCTCAGGCCAAAGAAGCCATCTTCGCCGGGGCCGATGAGATTGATATGGTCGCTGATCTGGCGTCGATAATCGCCGGTGACACAAAATATCTCCAAGCTCAGTTGCAAGCGGTGCTGAAAGTATGCCGCTCGATGAGGCCGGCGGTTATTCTCAAAGTGATAATCGAATCGGCCGCCCTCAATCACAACCAAAAGATATTCGCCTGCCAGGTAGCGGAAAAATGCGGCGTCGATTTCATCAAGACCAGCACAGGTCTGCACCCGGCCGGGGGAGCAACTATCGAAGATATAAAGCTGATGAAAGAAACAGCTCCGAACTGTAAAATAAAGGCTGCCGGTGGAATAAAGAGCGCAAAACAGGCCCTTGAAATGTTAGCCGCAGGGGCGGAAAGGATAGGCACCTCTTCGGGAGCAAAGATTATAAACGAGCTCAAAGACACAAAAGAGACATAAAGAGCCAGAATAACATAAAGAAATAGTACGATGTCACTCCCGCTGCAAAAGCAGGAGTTGTGAAAAATAACGATAGGATAGATTCCCGCTGGAGTTTATCCCGCACTCGATGCGGGGCGGGAATGACATGGAGCAGGACAACCATAATGACAACGGGGGCGGTTGCCAAAACCGATGATCTTATTCTCTGCAAACTGCACCACAAAAAAATCCGTGCATCCGTAGATTTGCCGGCTTTAAGCGAAATATTTTCCGGTCTAAAAACGGCCTCAATTCTCGGCGGCAATCCGGCCAAGGCGCATGCGGACAGATTCAGCTACTGGGCCGCCGGGCCGAAAGAAGTATTTGAATTTAAGGCGGGACAAAAAGACCCATTCGCAAAACTTCAAAAAGTCCTGGATAAATATAAGTTAGTGGATTCCCGCTTGCGCGGGAATGACAGGGGAGGGGACGATGACCTGCCGAAGGGGATTTTCTGCGGCGGATGGGTTGGATATTTTAGTTACGAACTCGGCAGATATATTGAAAAGCTCCCGGAAACTACAATAGACGACCTTCAAATGCCGCTGATTCGACTTTGCTTCTACGACCGCCTTATCGCCTACGACCATATCGAAGGAACTTTCCGGCTAATCGCCCTGGAATTGCCGGGCGATTCTGAAAAACCGCAGGACAAACTTTCCACTCTGGAGAAGTTGCTGGCTGAATCTCCAAAAATCCACATCCCGCAAACCGGGCCTGCCAACCTTGACAATATAGATTTTTCGCAAATTCGCTGCAATATGGATAACGATTACTACATGCGAACGGTCGAGAAAATCAAACGCTACATCTATGACGGCGAGGTTTACCAGATTAACTTCTCACAGCGATTCGAATGTGACTATGACGCCAGGCCGATAGAGCTTCTGCACTGGCAAAATCACCACAATCCCAGCGGTTATGCCGCGTATATCGACGGCGGAGATTTTCACATCGTCAGCGCATCGCCTGAGATGTTTATAACAATTGACGACGGCCTTATCCGAACCAAGCCGATAAAAGGTACCCGGCGGCGTATCAATGAGACGGCCGGGAAAAACCCGCACGCAAAACAAACCAACACAAAAAATTTCAATGAGCTGCTCCATTGTGAAAAAGAACGCGCCGAGCTGAATATGATAATCGATCTGGAGCGTAACGACGTAGCCAAAATCTGCAAACCCGGCACAAGGAAAGTAATCCAGCCCAGGACAATTGAAAGCTATCCGACGGTTTTTCATGCCGTGGCGACTGTAGCCGGGCAGCTTCGAGAGCGAATTACATTCTGCGATATTTTAAAGGCAATGTTCCCCGGCGGTTCTATCACCGGCGCCCCGAAAATCCGCTCTATGGAAATTATCGACGAAACCGAACCAACAGCCCGAGGTGTTTATACCGGCAGTATCGGCTTTATCGGCATAGACGGCTATGCGTGCTTGAATATTGCCATACGAACGATTATTATCAAAAACCGAAAGGCCTTTGCCCAGACCGGCGGCGGAATAGTCGCAGATTCAGAACCGCAAGCAGAATGGGACGAAACTATCACAAAGGCACGCGCACTATTGGCGGGAATAAAAGAAACGCAAAAAAGCAAACAAAGGATAGTGGACATAAAGAAGATAAATACGAAATCCGAAATTCGAAGCACGAAACAATTCCAAATGACCAAAATCCAAAATTCGAAACCCTAAGTTTTGAACATTTGAATTTCGAACTTTGAGATTGTTTTGGATTTCATAATTCGATATTCGGATTTATACGAAGATGGTGGAAAAAGTTTTCCTAAATGACAAGTTAGTCGAAATCGACAAGGCCCGCATATCCGTTACCGACAGCGGTTTTTTGTATGGAGCAGGTCTTTTCGAGACGATGCGAAGCTACAACGGCGTGGTCTTCGCGCTAAAAGACCACCTGGACAGATTGTTTTTTAGCTCTCGTGCCCTATCGATAAGTCATACATACGACAGAAAATATCTCACTGACGCTATTTATAAAGTCCTGCGAGCGAACAAATTAACCGATGCCCGTTTGCGATTGACACTTACCAACGGGCCAATGTCCCAATGGGATGAGCAGCGCAAACCGACACTTCTTATCACCGCCGCAAAGCTTCAGCCTTACCCGGTTGAATATTATAAAAAAGGCGTTCTGGTAGTGCTTTGCCCATTCAGGCAAAACGCCGGCGAGCCAACGTGTGGACACAAAACAACAAGCTATTTCTCGCGTATAATAGCGCTAAATCGTGCACATCAAAAAAGGGCCGCCGAGGCGTTATGGTTCACGACGAATAATCGCTTAGCCGAGGGGTGCATAAGCAATGTTTTTCTGGTCAAAGATTCCGTCCTTTATACACCGCCGATTGAAACGCCGGTCCTTGCAGGCGTGGCAAGAAAGACGGTCTGTCAAATTGCTCTGAAAAATTCCATCGAATTGATTGAAAAAGACCTCTCCATAGACGACGTGCTGGCTGCCGATGAGATTTTCCTGACAAACGTGATTATGCAGATTATGCCCGTAACCGCAGTGGAAAAGCACACCGTCGGCGATGGCAAGGTCGGTACGATGACAAAAGAAATGCAAAAGAGTTTCGATGAATTTGTTGAAAGCCAGTGTGGGAAAAAAAATGAAAATAAAAGATATTGCAGAGCAAATTGAGAAAATAGTCCCACTTAACTTAGCACAGGACTGGGATAACGTCGGCCTGCTTATCGGCGATGCGCAGAAAAACGTAAAAAACATTCTGCTGACCATCGATATAACAAATGATGTTCTTGCTGAGGCCAAAAAACTAAAGACCGACCTGATTGTAAGTTATCATCCGGTAATCTGGGACGGCCTGAAAAAAATCACCTCAGACGGGCCAAGCAGCACCGTATATGAATTGATTCGCAGCGGCATTGCTGTTTTTTCGACACATACCGCCCTGGATGCCGCCACAGGCGGAGTCAACGACGGCCTTGCCGAGATTATTGGTATCGAAGATGGAAAGCCAATTGGTGATTACGTTGTTAATCCAGCAGGCGATAATTACAAACTCGTTGTCTTTGTTCCTGTCGAATCGTTAGCTGAAGTTTCAAATGCGGTTTTCGCCGCTGGCGCAGGCGCAATTGGAAATTACAGTCACTGCAGCTTCGGTGCCGAGGGAACAGGAACATTTTTGCCTCTGGAAAACGCAAAACCTGCTATTGGCACAAAAGGAAAAATAGAGAAGGTTCCGGAGATAAGATTCGAGACGATTGTGCCCGCTGAAAAGCTCGATAAAGTAATAGCGGCAATGAAAAAGGCTCATCCTTACGAGACGCCTGCCTTTGACATCATCAAACTCTACAACAATCAAAACGAATTCGGCCTGGGCAGAATCGGCAAATTAGCAAAGCCGTTACGAATAGAACAGATTATCAACAGAATAAAGAAATACACCGGCGCCAAGGCCATCGGTCTGATTGGAAACGAAAAACGCCTGGTAAAAACAGCGGCGGTTTGCGCCGGCTCATGCGGCAAGATTATCAATTTGGTTATCGCCGCAAAGGCCGATTTGTATCTCACCGGTGAATTGAAGCACCACCAGGCATTAGCCGCTCAGGAAGCAAATCTAACCTGCATTTGTCTGAGCCATACCGTCTCAGAACGATTCATACTGAAAAAATTCGCTAAACAGTTGCAAAAACAGCTAAATTCAGTGACAATAAGAGTAAGTAAAAAGGATGCAGACCCATATAAGTGGAAAAACATATGACGGACGAACAGAAGACAGAAGTCAGAAAACAGAAGACAGAGGACGGAAGACAGAAGTCAGAATATCGAACGCTGGATAAAGAAGAGACTGATTTCCCACAACAGGACCAGGAGATTGAGACAACAGTCGAGTCGGTCGTGGAAGCGGTTCTATTCGCCAGCGATGAGCCGCTCTCGGAGGCCCGGCTGGGCAAGATTGTTGAGACATCCGTTAAGCAAGTCCATCAATGTATCAAAAACCTGAACGACAAATATCGGGCTAGCAACAACGCCTTTAGAATAGAGCAAATTGCCGGCGGTTATCAAATGCTCACCCTGAGTCCTTATAACTATTGGCTGAAAAAATTACTTCGGGTCCGCAGCGACAGCAAACTAAGCCCCGCCGCCCTGGAGACCCTTGCCATAATCGCATACAAGCAGCCGGTTATGCGGGCTGATATCGAGGTTGTCAGAGGCGTTGCCACCGGCGAGGTAATTCGAACTCTTTGCTATAAAGGCCTGGTTAAGATAGTAGGCCGAGCTGAGGTACTGGGCAGGCCGATGCTATACGGAACGACAAAAAAATTTCTGGAAGTCTTCGGCCTGAACACACTCAAAGACCTGCCAAAAATAGAAGAGCTTAAAAGGCCGGATTAAGAAAAAACAATTTTGCAAACTAAAGGCGAGCAAAATGTCAAGTGCTTCGCTTTTCGCTTGCCTGCATCCAATCAAAAACAAATCAGTAAATATAGGATATGTTCTAATCCCATGGCAGCTGTGCTACTTCGGCGCTGACGGCATGGGCCGGTCTCGGGTGCTCCTCGTTGAAAACGTACATATCCTCCTGCTTTTCGATTACAACAAAGCTTTCATCGATTGAGCCGTCCGGCTTTGTTATATTATCGAGTGAAAGCCCAAGATGCTTGGCAAAAAACTTATAGGCACCGATACGCTTGGAAAGCCCATAATCATGTCCCTCATTGGGAAGGTGCAGATACTCGACGTTGGCCTCAGCTCCATAGAGACGATAGACATTTTTTATATAAGGATATTCGACGTTTGGCGTGTTCTTGGTCCAGTCCTTGCCGTTGGAGATTAGCATCTGCGGTCGCGGCGCGGCCAGAGCGGCAATATCCGTATTATTCGTTTCGTGGGCATCGCTTTTGTGTATGGGCATACCGCTTTCGCAGTTGCATCCGCCAAAGAAGTGCGCTGAAACCATTACGGTAGGGACAGAGACGGCGATGCGGTCATCGACGGCAGTGACAAGGAACGATTGTGTTCCTCCGCCGGAAGCTCCGGTGACGCCGATGCGCCTGGGGTCCACGTCCTTGCGGAAGGTAATAAAATCGATGGCACGGATGCTGTTCCAGAGCTGCAACTTAAGGGCCTTCGGCCGACTGTGCTGCCATCCCGCATTCTTCCAGTCACCATATCCCACCATATCATAAGAGAAAACAATAGCGCCCATCCGGGCCAAGGCCGCACATCGCTTCTGCATATTGGGCCGAAATCGGCCGTAGTTACCGGCGCTGCTGAAATGTCCATGCGGACAAAGCACTGCGGCAAAAGGTCCCTTGCCTTTTCGAGGACGATATAAGTTCCCCGTCACAAAAACTCCGGGCAAACTTTCGAAAGCTGCGTTTTGGACGGTATAGCCGTCATATGTGCGTTTGCTGTGGATAATCGGGTTCAGAGGGCAGGTCTCGGGCAGCGGCAGAAGTTCGGCTCCGCGAAGGATGCCCTGCCGAATTCGCTCGGCCCGGGCCTTCCATTCAGTCAGGTTGGAGTAGCTGCGGGCAAACTTGGCAAGCTGCTCTTTGGCGGCCTGCTCACTATGATAATTTCCCTGACAAAGCTGAGGCTTTTTGTTTTCAGCACCTTGAATAAGTCCGCCCGAAAGTGCAACTGCAAACATTAATAAACTGATAACAAAAACTCTGCGAATACCGACCGATGAACTTTTCATTTGACACCTCGTAATATCTTTCTGCTCATTAATTCGTTTGATAATCACATTCATCACCATTGTGCTAACGGCTTTATTGGCACTTTTGTAACTATCTCCTTGTCTTTCCAAACCGGCGAAAGCAGGACCGCCGCCCGAACATTGCCCTTAGCATTAGACAAGCGAATTATAAGTCGGCTAACACCCTTATTGGTTTTCTGCGGTGGCTTCTGCTGGGCCGACTCCACTGCAAACTCAGCGATTGAGGGTGACAGGATGCGGGCGATAAGCTTTCTGCCGGCAAGGGTAAGTACAGCGGTATTTTTTTCCTTTATATCGATTTTCGCATCCGTTGTCACAGCCCAGATGAGCTGACAGGAATTTTCTATATCAAACTCGTCCTGCACAAGAACCGCCCGCCGATTCCCGACCATTGCAATACCTCTTGTCACCCTGTTTGCATACTTTTTATAGGCGCTCGTCAGGTCAACAAGGACAAAAGGAGAAGACCTCTCTGTTTGGAACCTAGTAAACCTCGATATTGCCAATGGGTCCTGGTCCTCGCCGTCCAGTAATGGGACGTTATGGCTTTTCGAATTCAGGCGGTAATAACTCCACCGTCTGCCGCCTCTTCTTTTGTCCCAGTAACCGGGCAGATTGTAGTTGTCCGAGCCGAGGTCGCGTACCCATCGAATGCCCAGAGCATCAAGCTCGAAGTTGCCCAAATCCAGATGACCGTGATTGACCTGGTTGTAGCCGGCCTTGACACCAACAAATAACGCTTCCGGGTCGTCCCAGGCGCTGCGGAACACTGCTATCTCCACTGGGCCGCGGAAATAACGGTCGAGGTCTTTGGCTGCGGGCATTTCTCTTGGAGCCGGCACATACCAAACCACGTGCTGGGCTCTTGCCTCGCGCTTGGCAACCTCAGCGTGTTCGGCCTCGGCGTACAAAGAGTTATCGTAGGTCCGAGCCAGCCAGAACATACATGGCATAGGTCTTCTGGAGCTTTTTCCCCCACAGTCGGCAAAGTTCAGGTACTGGCCTCGCGGCCCGGCCGTGTATATTGGAAAGTTACCGGATTCGGCCAATCCCTTAATTTGCAACAGACCGAAGTCTGTGCCCAAAGCAGTTTGCAGCGCCGTCAGTCCGTAAGCCGTATAATGGGTGGCATAACTCCAGTAGCCGGGCCCTTCCATCCATGCGCCATCAGGGCTGTAGCTTTTCAGTGCACGCGGCAGTGACTCAACTGCTAAAGTAATTATCTGCTCGGCGTACCGAGGCTCAGATTCCACGATTGCCAAAGCACCGACTATCATCCCCCCATTGCAGACCTGGTTCCAGTTGTGCTCACTTTTACTCCACCACGATTTCTCATACGCGGTCAGGGCCGGTTCCAGGCCGTTCTTAACCAGGCTGGCCCTGATTTTTTCCCGCGTTTCCGTGTCGAGATAAGAATACAGCCAGTCATAACCGAGGCCCACCGCGTGGGACATCTCAGCCGTATCTAAAAAGTGAGACAGATTCCAGTCCTCGAATGCACAGACGGTCAGCAGGTTTTCTACCGCTTTTTCGGCATATCTCTGCTCGCCGGTCCATCTGTATGCAAGGCCAAGGGCGTAAATTCGATGCAGGCATTCTCTGCTGATATGAAGAAGCCGCGGGCCAATCTTGCGGTAAGTGAGCATCCGTTTTTCAGCACAGTCATCCGCGTCCTTTAGAACATCCCTTAAACATTTCTGTAAAACTTCATCTTTCGCATACAGTTCTTTCAGGCGCTTCAGGTCATTGTCCTTTAACATCAATCGGGGATGGTCCTTATCGAGGGTTTTAAGAGGGACCCCATTTTGCCATTTTTTCGCAAAATGGGAACCCAGAACCGCGGAAGAATCTACGGTAACATCCTCAGCCGATGCCAAAGCTTGATAACAACAATTCAGGATTGTCACCAAGGTAACAAACCTATATATATTCACGATAATCCACCTCCATTCTATATGACTGGATTCATATTCTATTATCTTTTTACAGAATGGGACCCCAATAATCAAATTAAAAATTAGGTTTGACAAACAGGCGAGGCGATGCTAATTACTGGTTCCAGGACAGTTACAACGTTGGACCGAAGAGAGCTCACATTAACTTTATTCAGAAACAGCTCGATGAGTCAGATGCCTCAGATTTGTATTGTCGGTGGTGGGATGATAACGCAGGTGCAGATTCTGCCTTCGGTCTATCAACTCCAGCGCCTCGGTCTTATCGGTGAGGTTAGTGTGTGCGCATTGAACAGCGCTCCGCTGAATGTACTGGCGCAGGATGTGACGCTAAAAAAAGCATTTCCCGGTCACCGCTTCAAGGCGTATCCTTCCACGGATACCGATCCGCAGCAGAACTTTCCCGATCTATTCAGGGAAGTAATCGAGAAGATGCCCAAAGGCAGCATCGTGATCGTTGCAGTGCCGGACCAGCTACATTATCCGGTTATACAAGCCGCCCTTGCCAGTGATCAGCATATATGCTGTGTAAAGCCGCTGGTGTTAAAATATTCGCAGGCCCTTGAAATCGAAAAAGTCGCCTATGAGAAAGGGCTTGTCGTGGCAGTGGAGTATCATAAGCGACTCGATGACCGGGCCTTAATCGCTCGTCGACTTTACAGAGAAGGCAAATTTGGGGAATTTCGTATCGGCCATGCAGAAATGAATGAGCCCTATTACTATCGACATTCAAATTTCCAGAACTGGTGCACCGTAGAAAATTCCGATATGTTTACTTATGTTGGTTGCCATTACGTTGACCAGGTGCATTTTATCACAGGACTGCTGCCCAGAGCGGTTTCCGTTTATGGCATAAAAGATACATACCCCAACGGCAAAACGGGCTACTTGTGGACCGATGCCCGTGTCATCTGGGAAAACGACGCGTGCCTGCATGTGACAAACATAATGGGTTATCCGGATGACGGACCCGGCGGCAATTTTCAGGGCCTGCGCATGTACTGCCGAGGTGAGGATAAAAGTGGCATGCTCGTACACAACGATCAATACCGCGGTATCGAACACTGTTATGTCAAAAAGGGCAGCGAGCCCGGTGACACATACTATTCTGAGCCGAGTCCGGACTATTTTAAGTATATCGAGC
>JABAOF010018402.1_pt6 | contig 11948 bp, 13 predicted proteins | sample 7062171 | NCBI WGS metagenome assembly JABAOF01 (sample SAMN14538628, study PRJNA623070) | marine sediment metagenome | biome: marine biome [ENVO:00000428]; feature: marine pelagic biome [ENVO:01000023]; material: deep marine sediment [ENVO:00002113] | place: India: Gulf of Khambhat ... | reverse complement strand
GAACCAGATCGGTGGTGAAGGTGCCGCCGGGGACATCCACGTCGTTGTGGTCGTAACCGATCGCTAGCCCGATGTGCGGGCTGTTGAACGCCACCTCACCGCCCAGACCCCAGCGGTGTCCGTCCCAGAAGCCGCCGGCGCCCCCACCCAGGTCGACCGACACCGCACGTGCCCGGCTGGTGTTGAGCTCCGCCCCGAAGTTCCAGTCCTCGTAGTCGCCGGGCGGCACGATGACGCCCGGCGTGAGCTCGAACTCTTCATCCAGGCGCTGGAACTCGTATTGAACCGCGAACCGGGCCTGGTCACCCGAGTCGAGCTCCGGCGCGAAGTTGATCTCCCAGCTCCGGTCCAGGAGCCCCCGGGTCGTCACGCTGGCCACGTACTCGAAGGTGTTGCGTATGTCGATTCTGCGGAGGCTGCCGATCGGCGGCCGCGGGCTGAACCTGAGCGTCGCGAAGGTCTTCGCGATGTCGGGGCGGCGGATGAACCCCATCCCCGGCCGCACCTCCGGACCGATCTCCAGCTGCTCGATCCGCCAGCCGATCCAATCGCCCGTATAGTCCAGCGTGGCGCGCCAGGAATCGTCGTCGCCGCCGGGCCGCGAGTCGCCGGTGCGCAAGTAGAACCCCTCGAAGACCATCGGGCCCGTCAGCCAGATATTCCAGTCCACGCCACCGGCCAGGTTGCTCACCCCACCCTCCTCGAGGCGGCTGGTGGCGATCGCTCCGATGTAGGACCGACCGCCCACATCCCGCTTCACTCGCCCGACGGCGAAGTTGGTGAGTGGGGCGCCCAGGCTTTCTTCTTCACCCGTCACGACGTTGAGCAGACCGATCGTCTGGCCGCCAACTCGACCTGTGAGCCGGCCGCCGGCGATGATCGGCACGGTCTGCGCCTGGGCGAGCCCGATGCGGCGCGAGAAGAAGAGGATGATGTCCGGCGCCCCGAAGAACTGCGGCGAGCCGAAGTCGAAGATGCCGGCGTTCTCCAGGAAGAACTCGCGCTTCTCGGGAAAGAACAGGTTGAAGCGCGTCAGGTCGATCTGCTCGTCGTCGGCTTCCACCTGGGCGAAGTCGGTGTTGACCGTGAGGTCGAGCACCAGGCCCGAGGCCAGCCCCAGCTTGGCGTCGGCGCCGACATCGCCGTCGAACTCGGTAGCCCCGGTGCTCGGCGCGACCCAATCCTGCGCCGTCTCGCCCAGAACGTACGGCTTCACATAGAGGCTCAGACCCCGCGGCAGCGATTCGAGTCCGGTGAGATCGCCGGCGCGGCTGATCCGGTTCAGGCCCTCATTGTCCCGCGACCACGACGTCCAGAGGCTCTGCTCGTTCTTTCGCACGATCACGCGCTGCACGTTGAACCCCCAGGTCTGCGGGCCCGCCTGGGCCGAATAGCGGATGCTCCGCAGCGGGATCTCGAACTCGGCGGTCCAGCCTTCGGGTGTGACGCGCGCCCGGACATCCCACACGGCATCCCAGTTGAGGTCGGGGCTGAACGATTCATCGGTGATCAGGCCGTCGACCAGGACGCCCCGGGGGTTCGTGGCGAAGTAGTAGGCGTTACGACCGTCGTGGAAGGTGTCGAGGATGATCTCGATGGCGTCGTCGCTGCCCTTGGGCCCGAAGCGACTGATCCCCAACGTCGCGTCGCGCTCGAGCTGGCGGGCGACGATGCGCTGGGGCTGCGAGTCGAAGGCCCACACGCCGATGTACAGGAACTGGCTATCGAAAAGCACACGGACCTCGGTACGCTCCGTGGCCGGCGCGCCTTCCGACGGCTCCTGCTGTCGGAAGCCGCTGGCGACCTCCGCCGAACGCCAGAAGGGCTCGTCCAGCGCTCCGTCAAGTCGCACTTGTGCTCCGTCTTCCATACGCTCAGCCCGCACGGTCGGCGTCGCGGTCCCGAGCTCGAGCTCCTGGGCCGACGAGGCGCCGACGGCTTGACTAACGAACAGGAGGATTGGACCCAGTGGGGCAAGCTTCCCGGTTCTCATGCGAGAGAGAACGTAGGGAAATCACGCCGAATCTCAAGCAAGTCCGGTTGACCTGTCGCGGTCGTCGATTGGCACGGCCGGACTTCCAAAAGTCAGCGCCCCGGCGGGTCGGTGAAGATCCCACCACTGCCGGGCTTGAGTTTGCGTCCACGCCGCGCCCGAGTCGACCGCCGCAAGCCTCGCGTCGAGCACGGCGACGGATTGAGGTCGCTCTGCCTTGTCCTTGCGGAGGCATTCGAGAATCAGCTCATCCAGTGCCGGAGGGACGGCGAGCTCGGTTTGCCCGGAGGGCCGCTCAGGCGGCTGTCTTACATGTTGCACCAGCATCATCATCGGAGTTGGCGCGTCGAACACGGTGCGGCCGGTCAGCAGCCAGTAGGCCACACAGCCGAGAGAGTAGATGTCGCTCCGCGCGTCGATCGCACCGCGGTCCCCGGTCACGGCCTCGGGCGATCCGTAGGCCGGCGTGCCGGCGAAGATGCCCACGTCGGTCAGCTCGGGCCCGCGCGGCATCTCATCGCCCACATACTTCACCAATCCAAAATCAAGCACCTTTACAAAGTCGTATTCGAGACCGTACCGACAGATGAAGATGTTGGCCGGTTTGATGTCGCGGTGCACCATTCCGCGCTCGTGTGCCTCGGAGAGCGAGTGACAGACCTGCCGGAGGATGTGGATCAGTCGCGGCGCGGACATCGGCCCATACTTCTCGACCGCCTGCTGTAGGCTGAGTCCATCCAGCAGCTCCATCACGTAGTAGAAGGTTCGATCGTCGGTGAAGCCGAAATCGTACACCACGACGGTGTGGGGCGAGCGGAGCTCGGCGGTCGCCTGAACCTCTCGCTCGAATCGATGGATCGCGCTTCCCGGTGTGCTCCCCGGCCCGCTCATGCCCGGATCGCTCCGCACCAACTTGATCGCCGCCGGGCGCGCCAGCATGCTGTGCTTCGCTTTCCACACCTCGCCCATCCCACCTTCCCCGAGCTTGTCGACGAGTTGATAGCTACCCATACGGCGGGCCTTACTGATGTGACATCCGTAACCCCAGACGATCCGCGCCGCCACCACGGCCATGGCGACGCAGATGTAGTTGGGGAGCACCAGGTCGACGAGCGCGGCAGTATCGACGCCGGCCTCGACGAAAGGCAATCCCTGCGCCGCCAGCACGAGAAGCATGAACGGGCGCACGGAAGCGCTGGCGAGCGCCGCGACGAGCGCCTTGCCGGGCGTGGTGGGGACGAGGAGGGGGAAGACCACGATCCAGGGGCAGGTCCACGATATGCCGTTGACGCTGAAGGCGCCGTCGGTTGGCCAGAGGCCGTACGCCGGCCACCAGAGCAGGTCGATCTCGATGCCGACGGCGCCGACAACCTCATAGATCAGGCCAAGCTCGAGAAGCCGATAGGGGTTGACCCGTCCGCTCAGCGCGACGGCGACGACGAGCAGCGAGACCCCGATGAATACCGCCGCCGTGATGTCAGGAGTGAGCCAGCCGAGCGGGCCAGAGAGTCTTGGAAAATCCTCGAGAAATCGCGACAAGGAGTAAAGGATCGCATATGCCACGGCGTAGCTGGCGGCCATGAAGCCCAGCCGCTGCCCCGCTCGCGCGGCGAGGTCGGCTGGGAGGCCCGCCGGCGCTGCCAGGGCGGCATCGACAGCGGGGGGTTCGGAATCCGGTCTGCGCAGGACTTCCCGGTTCACGACCGTCCTTTCACCGGAATTCAGGACTGGTCGGTTGGGTGCTGATCCAAGATACTCCGTCAGGGCGGGACAGAGAAGCGTGGCGTAGACGCCGCCGGGAAACGACCGATCGCGTTGACCGCCGAACCCAGACGCCGCATCTTCCACCTCCACGCGAGCCCGGAATCAAACGGTTTTTTCCTTTCCGGAGACAGCGCGAAAGGCATGCTGGCAAGATCGGCCTCGCGCGGGAGATCGATGTCACGACCTGAACGCGACCGCCCCGACTTCGACCACTACTTCATGGGCCTTGCCATGGCCGTGCGCACCCGCGCCAACTGTCTGGGCAGCCGCGTCGGCGCCGTGGTCGTGAAAGATTGGCGCGTGCTCTCCACCGGCTACAACGGCACCCCGTCGAAGATGAAGAACTGCCTGGACGGCGGCTGCGAGCGCTGCGCCCACCCCGAGCGCTACGAGTCGGGGCAGGGCTACGACGTCTGCATCTGCGTTCACGCCGAGCAAAACGCCTTGCTTGCCGCGGCACGCTTCGGTATCTCGGTTGAGGGCGGCACGATCTACTCGACGATGCGCCCCTGCTTCGGCTGCACGAAGGAGCTGTTGCAGGCCGGCGTCGAGCGGGTGGTCTTCATCCACGACTGGGAGCACCCCGATCCTGGCGTGCGGCACGAGTACAGCCGGATTCAGACGCGCTTCCCCGGCGGCATCAATCGGCTCGAGATGGAGGACCCCGACGCCGATTGGGCGTTACCAATCAAGAGGCCGCCCAGTTGATATTGGAGTCGAAAATCGAGGCGGTTCGCTCGCTCTACCAACCGATCCCCTTGAACCGAGAATCTGAGGCAGGGCCCGCCTGGGAAAGCGGCACATGAGCCTGCGCGTCGAGTTGCTGGTCTCGCCCGACTGCCCGCACGCCGATATCGCCGAATACCGGCTTCTCCGTGTGATCGCACGCCTCGCCCCCCGGGCCCAACTCACTCGCACCGTGGTCCGCAGCATGGAAGAGGCCGAGGCGTGGGCCTTCCCGGGGTCACCCACCGTGCGCATCGACGGCGAGGACCTGCACGGCCCGGATCTGGGGCTGCCGGCCTTCGCCTGCCGCCGCTACGAGGACGGGGACGGCGCGCCGCCGGAATGGCTGCTCGAAGCGCGTCTGCTGCGCGCGCTGGCGCCGCGGCACCTGTTGTTTCTCTGCGTGGCGAACTCGGCGCGCAGCCAAATGGCCGAGGCGCTGGCGCGGCGCCTGGCGCCGCCCGCGGTCCGCATCAGCTCCGCGGGCTCAGCACCCGCGCAGGTGAACCCGTTCGCGCTCCGTGCTCTCGAGGAGGTGGGGATCGACGCGACGAGCCAGCGCTCGAAGGGGGTGGACGAGATCCGCCAGTCCGGCGGACCCGAAGTGGACGCCGTGATCACCTTGTGCGCGGAGGAGGTCTGCCCCGTGTGGCTGGGCGCGGCGCGGCAGATTCATTGGCCGCTGCCCGACCCGGCGGCCACCGTCGGAAGCGAAACGGATATTTTCGACAGCTTTCGGCAGGTGCGAGACGAGCTAGGACGGCGCTTTAAGGCATTGTTTCAGCCGCGGTCGCACCAGTAAGGCGGCCGCGACACGCACCGCTCCGCTGGTCTCGGTTCGGTTGGCACCGGCTTCCAGCTCCTGAGTCAGTGGGTCACGACCCCGTGGATGTAGTCCTTCAGCATNNGTCCCCGATCGATACGATACCCACCAGCGACCCGCCGTCCATGATCGGCAGGTGGCGGATGCGGTTCTGCGTCATCACCCCCATCACGTAGTCGAGCCGATCGTTGGGCACGCCGATAACCAGCTCCGTGGTCATGACGTCCCCCACCAGAGCGGGGCACCCGGTCCCGGCCAGCTCCGGATCATTCAGCTTGACGCACTGCTCCCCGCACATCCGCAGGATGTCCCGCTCCGTGATGATTCCTCTCACCTCACCACCACCCCCGGTGACGATTAGAGCACCCATCCTGTGCTCGTTCAGCTTGCAGATCGCGTCGTGGACTGTGCGATTCGCCGCGATCGTCACCACCTCACCCCCCTTGTGCTGAAGAATTTCCCTCACGCGCATTTCGGGGCTCCTTTCAGCCGGCACCCGCCACGACCGGCGACTGACCCTCGTCGGCCAGCAGGGTGCATGGCAGCACGATTGTTTCTTAGACGAATAATTGCCCCGCAAGAACATTTCCGCCACAATTCCTCACCGGTGGTAGTTCATCTTACCATCGAGCCCCTTTCGTAGCTGCTATCGCTGCACGAACAAGCCGCTGAACGGCGCATTATGCTGCGCACCGCGGAGATCGGCAGCGCTCACGGGCCGGAGCGATTATTAATTCAACTTGCAGCTTGCTAGACCGTTTCACATAATGCCAAAGAGGTGGCTGAGGCGAGGTCGTGAAGCCGCTCCTCTGAACTCGTGGGCTTATCCGTGCGAGTCGCCCAGTTCCTCAGCGATCCAGCAAGCCGTCCCACCCGTAGCGGTCCCGCCACCGCTTATCCGACAAGTATCCTCACGCACCTGAGACCGCCAACCGACGGCGGCGCTTCCCGATCTTATTCGAAGCTGTGCAGCGTTCACTCGGGCAGGAGAAGTTGACATGTGCTACCCAACGCGATGGCCGATCCTCTTGGTCCTCGCCGCGTTCGCCGTCGCCGCCTGCGGTGGCGATAAGAAGGCCGAGGACGACGATGATATAACCGGCCCGCCCGTGACGACGGCGCTCGCCGGCGTGTTCGTCGGTCAAGATGAAAGCGGCTGGTTCGAGGTGACGGTGGAAGCCGCGCTGTCGCCACAGCCGGCCGCGTCCCTGGGTCGCGCCTCCGTCTTCCCCACGTTCGCATCTGCCGGCGCCCAATGGGTAGACGTTTACGGCACCCTGCACCTCGAGGCTCCCCGCACGATACCGGTTTCCGGTCGTTACGAGCCACAAGCGCGCAGGATCATTTTCGACGGCGGTGACTACCACTTCAGCGGCGACATCGAGGCCGATGGCGCGTCCGGGGAATACACCGGGCCTGAAGGACCCGGGACCTTCGCGGGTTATCCCGGTCTCGTTCAGTGCTACTGCGGCAGGTACCGGGAAAATGAGTGGCCCGAAGACAAGGAAGGTTTCTGGATGGTCTTGCGCGGCGGCGTCACGTTGATCGGTATCTTCAAGGAGACGTTCGGGGATCCGAACAACGCCGTCCATCTACGTGGCAGTCTCGAGGGCAACGAGGTCACGCTGCGGTTCGAAGGTGGTCACGCCGGCGGCTTCCTCGTCGGCGACGAGATGAGCGGTCGCTGGGGCACGGACGAAGTGCTGGTGATGGGTACCTGGTGGGCGCGCGAATGTGCCCCGTGAGGACGGCCCAAGACTTGGCGGCGGCCGCGCCGAAACGCGGCCGCCGCTGTTGCTTCTAGGTCTCAGCTCGCTTCGCTCAGTGGCCGCCTTTCTTCGGCGTCGGGATCATGACGTGCACGTAGGGCGTGCCGCGCCACATCACCCAGGGCCCGCCATTCTTCGGGTCGCTGGTGAGGCCTTTTAGCACGGAGGGGTCCGGCACGATCATCATGATGTGCGGTGTGCTCTCCGTCATCCACTCATTGTCGGCGGTGGGCCCCTCCGCAAACGGGTCGATGTTGCTCTCCGGCGAGCTTCCCACCAGCATGTAACCGAAGCCGATACGGTCGAACGTCGGCTGCTTCTTGTTCAGCCAGGCGTGCACCCAGTTCACCCAGGGCTCATCCAGGCACATGGGATCGTCTCCCGACGTGTCCGGAATATCCGGCATGCAGGTCCAGCCGTTGGTGCCCTGACGGAGCACGGTCTGGTCCCAGTCGATCACCGTGGCGTTCTCGGAGACGGAGGCAGGTGCCGCGCTCATCGCGCTCTTGATCTTCTGTTTGGCCTTGTCCTGGGCAAATAGCAGGCTGGGCAGCGCCACGATTGCAAGGAGTACTACGGCGGTTGGGGCTAAGCGTCGCATGTTTACCTCCCGTTGGGGGAAAGAGGACGGCCTACATTATTAGCGATCTTGATCTCTGGTCAAGCGCGCGCGTGCCCCCGCGCTCGGCTCATTTTCGCGCACCTAGGGCGTAGACCGTCCCGCCGATTGTGCCCACCAGGAGGATGTCGTCGTGCCTGCCCAACCCTCGGATGCTCCCCTCCAGTTGAGTCGACCACACGGTTCGTCCGTCCTCCAGGCTGAGGCCGAGCAGCCGGCCATCGCCCGTGCCGGTCAGCAGCGCTTCCTTCCAGACGATCGGCTGAACGACCGATAGCGCCGTTATGTCGGTGCGCGCCCAGATCACGCCGGCCAGGGCTCGATCGAGGGCGCCAATCCAGGCGCGTCCACCCGGTACGATGAGCCGGTCCGCGAGAATCAGGAGGCGTCCCTCGAGGGGTTGCTCGAGCTCGAACGTGGCCAGAGGGTCCCCATCGCTGGCCGAGACATGAAACAACCGCCCATCGTTGCAACCGACGTATACGTCATCGCCGCGTACGGCGACGGATGTGGACACGTCACAACCCAGATGCAGACGCCAGATGACGGATCCGGAGTCGGCGGAGACCCGATAGAGTGTGCCGTCCGGAGCGGAGAATATGACGCTCGGGCCGTACACGGCCGGGGATTCCGACACATCGGGACGAAAGGTATCCCCCTGATGCGGCACATGCCAGACCCGCGCACCGGATCCGGACTCGAGCGCGACCAGCTCGCCGCGCTGGTTGCGACCGATCGCCAGGTCGGCGATGCCGATGACGTCGGAGCGCGTGAGCGACCATTCGTCGGCACGCGTCCAGACCACACGGCCCGTCCGCTGGTCGAAGGCGCGCATCTCCGGCGGCAGCAGCGACTCGGTACCCGTAATCACAAGGTCGTTTACGAGGAGAGGATCGCCGTGGAAAGTCGCCAGGCCCACATCGTCTTTGAAGTCGTAGCTCCAGACGATCGAACCGGATTCGATGTCGAAGGCGTAATAGACGCCAGCGCAGGAGCCGATGTAGGCGACGTTCCCCGCGACCGCGGGGGTCACGAAGATTCAACCGCCCGTGTCGTAACTCCAGAGGGTTTCTAATGGCTGCTGGGTCGAGGCCGGCGGCGCAAGGGTTAGCGACAGCAGTAAACCCAAGCTAAGCGGGCGAATCGATAGCGGGTCGTAACTGTTCACCTCCAATAACCCCCTCCGCCTAAATGTTTAGGCCTGTCTGAGCCCGGTGGACTGTTGGAATCGGCTAGGGAACAGGAAATCGGCCCTCTGCTCTCATCCCCAGACGCTCGAAAGAACCTTCCAGATAGATGGCCAGAATCTTCTCACCGCTACTTGCCGCCGAGGGCGCCACGATGGCCCGGTAGCCGTTCGCGCGTGCCCAGTCAGCGACGTCACGGCAGGCCTCGATGTCCGCAGCCCCCTCCCCAACTAATGTCTCGAGTGACAACCCCAGTTCGGCCCGAACCGCTTCATCGGTCAGATCGAGCACGGGCTCCACCGTCACCTCGATCGTGACCAGCTCGCGTGGCTTCAGCCCCGTCAGCGCGGCGCGCTGCAGATACCTCTCGTACTCCGCCAACGCACCTTCCCGCGTGAGAGCGGTGTACAGGCAGCCGTAAACTCCCGGCCGGTTCCACCTCCCGGCCGCGTGTAGGATGAAGTGAGCGTTCAGCGGATGGGCACCGGCCGGCAAGTGCCGCCACACCGTACCCCGAAAGATCAGAGGAAAGCTCCCGACTCGATTCCCGCCAGCACCTCGATGATGTCATCGACGCGGCCCTCGAGGAGCACCATGATCGGCGATCGACCGCGCAACATCGGCACGGACGAGTGCAACCACGCCAGAACCGCGGCGTTGTCTTCGAATACGGTCTCGAGCAGGTAGCGAAGGACCTGTAGCATTTCCAACCGTCCGCGGTGACTGAGCGATGGGGCGCTCTGGCCGTTGCGCCAACGGTTGAGGGTTCGCCGGTCGACCCCGAGGACCCGGCTGATCTCGGAGTAGTTGAGGCCGAGCGATTCGGCCGCCCAATCGATGGTCGTGTTGCTGGTTTCGATCTCGAGCTGCCGGGTAGCCATCGCTGATTCCTCAGGATGCTGAAGCTTGTCCCTTACTATGACCAAGTTAATGCCTAATCACATGTCAGAGCAAGTGCCCCGTAATATGTTACGTACGCTCGCCTGCGCGCGACTGCGAACAATCCCTGACTGAGGCGCCTTGCCAGATCACCACGTCGGCGTCTTTGCCGGGCTCGATGCTCCCCAGCCGGTCGGCCACGCCCAGGATCTCTGCCGCGTCCAGGGCGGCGGCGCGCAACGCCGCCGCCGGGTTCAGCGGCCTGCCGAAGCCACCGGCTCCAAACCTCGCTCCCGGAGCATCCGATTGAGCTCGGTGAGCTCCTTTCCCAGCAGCGAGGTCAGTTCTGTCGTGCACTCCGACAACTCGGCCGACAACTCGTCCAACCGCGCATAGGCGTCGGCGCCCGGTCGCTGATCGGCGCCGTTCGTCATCCCGTAGAGGTACTGGAGCTGGTCGATCAGCATCGGTTGCGGGTAGCGATCCTCGGCCGTGACCAGCCGATCTTTCAGCGCGTCCAGCCGCCGGTCCAGTCGGCGCGCCCGGTCCGTGACGTTGGCGTCGGTCGTCGCGTCGAACCGCTTCGCCAGCGCTTCGCTGACCTCGGCAATCCGTTGCGCCGCCTTCCGCGCCTCGCCGATCGCGTCGCGGATCCGCAGGTTGAGGGCGAGCTGGGCCTCCAGATCTTCCTGCGTGACGCCGTCGGCCGCGACCCGCGGGTCGATCAGCACCTGCAGATCACGAGTCCCACTCCAGTCGCCGACCATCAAGCGAACCTGATGGGCACCCGGAACCGCCAGCGGGCCTCCACGACCGGACCGCCCCGGCAGGCCGGCGAGCGTGACGACGCAGGCCGGAAATAGGCTGCGCAGGTGGCCAGATGCCTCCATCTGATCCTCCGGTGCTGGGCGACGTGGGGTTCAGGTCTTTCCAGCCTAACCCGGCCCTGGGGGTAATGCCAGCACAAGCCCACCCGGGGCGCCCTCCTCCAAGAGTGACGCTTCTACGAGCCTTGGCCTCTTAGGCGTCCTGCGTCTTGACCTGACGGTCGATAGGAAGCACATTATGGCTGTAGTATTACTTAATATGAGATAGTATGACGCTCGCTCGCATCTCCGTCACACTGCGCCCCGCCCTAGTCAAAGCGGCGGATCGGCGCGCCCGGGAACTCGACCGGTCACGCAGCTGGGTCGTGGCCGAGGCGCTCAGGCTCTACCTGGACGCCGCCAGACTCGGCAGGGCTGAACCTTCCAGGCGCGATGCGATTCGCGAGACCCCGGGCGCGCCGTACTCGGCTCGCGGCCTCGGCGACCAGCGGCTCGCGCAGCTGGAGGCGGACCTGGCCCTCTCACCCGAACAGCGAATCCGCGAGGCGGAAGAGACCGCGCGTCTGGCCGAGTCACGTGGACGCGCCTGGCGCGGCGACCGCGTCCTCATGTTCGATCGTTACGAGGACTACCTCGCCTGGGAGCGCTCGGCCGATCTCCCGCCGCCGTGAAGTCGCCCGAAACACGCGTCGCGCGCGTCTGCGCCGCCCTCAACCGTCAGGACGCCCGGTACGTCGTCTTCGGCGCGACCGCGCTGCAGCTCTGGGGCAGCGCCAGGGCCACGCGAGACATCGACATCCTGATCGAGCCGACGGTCGCGAACGCTCGGCGCGTCCTCGCCGCCCTGGCGGAGCTGGGACTGGGCTTGGCCAAGGAATGGCTGGCCGAAGAGATCGTGCGGAAGCCGGTGACCGTGCTGGGTGACGCGCCGCGCGTGGACATCCTCACGGTGGCCTGGACCGTCTCGTACAGCGAGGCGATCGGCGCGGCGACCCGCTTCGAAGTCGAAGGGGTGGAGATCCCGACGGCATCGCTCGATCATCTGATCGCGTCGAAGCGAACGGGTCGTCTTCAGGATGCGGCGGATATCGAGGTGCTCGAGGCGATCAAGCGGCTGCGTGGCTGAACGATCGCACGCTGGTCAGGCTGCTACTCCTCGACGGGCGGCCGCTTTCTCATCTCCTTGATCTTCTTGCGGCGTTGCTTGCTGCGCAGCCGCGCCTCTGTTGCGGACCTGGGCGGCTGGCTCTTGCGCCGGCGCTTGCGCAGGCGAAGCGCCTCCCGCACCAGCTCTTGAAGCCGCGCCGCGGCCAGCTCTTTGTTACGGGCCTGGCTGCGCTCCTTGTAGGCGACCACCCGCA
>JABAOF010019497.1_pt2 | contig 11957 bp, 11 predicted proteins | sample 7062171 | NCBI WGS metagenome assembly JABAOF01 (sample SAMN14538628, study PRJNA623070) | marine sediment metagenome | biome: marine biome [ENVO:00000428]; feature: marine pelagic biome [ENVO:01000023]; material: deep marine sediment [ENVO:00002113] | place: India: Gulf of Khambhat ... | reverse complement strand
CACAAAAAAGTATGGAATAATCATGGTGGACGACGAGGTTCAGGCTGGCTTCGCCAGAACAGGAAAGATGTTCGCTGTGGAGCATTATGGTGTTGTGCCTGAGATTTTTACTATTGCCAAAGGTATGGGCTCTGGAATGCCCATCGGTGCCACCGTATTTCAGGCAAAATACGATTTCGGAGTTTCTGGAGCGCATTCCAATACATACGGTGGTAATTTGGTTGCATGTGCCTCTGCCGTAGCTTCAATTGAAGTCATCAAAAAGGGGAAATTGATGGAGAGAGCAGCGATGCTGGGAAAAATCGTTACAAGGCGATTAAACGAGATGAAAGAAAAATACAAATTGATTGGGGATGCTAGAGGCATTGGCTTGATGCAAGCAGTTGAGCTTGTCAAGAACAGGAAAACCAAGACTCCAGCAAAAAAAGAGGTTGAAAAGATATTGGAATACAGCTATAAAAACGGTCTTGTTTTGCTGCCCTCTGGAAATTCCGGTATAAGGCTTATTCCTCCCCTTGTGATCCAGGAGGATGAGCTCGATGAAGGTCTTGACATCTTCGAGAAGGCATTTACCGCCCTTAAATAGTCTTTCGTCTCTCCTCAAACATTATATTGTGTTCTACCAGTTCGTCAAGAATTGGGTTGTAAATATCGGGAATTGTGGGGATGTGCACCCCCGTGAAATCGATTTTCCCCAGTAAAATCAGTTTAACAGCGATGGCGGCGGGTATGCTCACTGTTCTTGCAACGGATGTATCTCCGTCAGGTATTCCGTAGTCAACAAGTGTTGAGGTTATGTACTCATTTTTGTCTGGGTACTCAGCAATGAACTCGTGAAGCATGACCACCATGTCTCTGTCATCTTTTTCCATGGACATCTTTTTTAAGGTTAGAGCATTCAAATAATCCAATGGATTGTTCTTATCCTCTGGTAATGGCTCATTACCCAAAAGTCCGAGCCATTTCAGCCTTTTAATAACAGCCGAATAGGCAGGGAGACCTAAAAAGGAAGCTATCTTGTTTTCTAGATTTTCCTCTGCACTTGCGCCGATTAATTTTCTGGTAAGTTCCCCATAAGTTGCTTTTGAAAAGCCTTCAACAGGGTGATCGGAAAGCCATCCTAATACGACTATACTCTTTAGGGTCTCACACCAACCCACATTTCTGAATGTTCCTCGGTAAACTGTTATCGCATCTGAAAGTCCGTAGACATCCTTGTAAGGTATTGAATTTCTGTTGGGATAGTTTTCAAAGGATCCCACCCCAGGAATATCCTGAATGTAATAGTTTTCAAAAAGCTGTTCTCCTGGTATTGAAACCTCCTTACCATCCTCGAGCCATTTCGCTGAGTTTCGGGAGGCCAAAAGCACCCCCTTGGGAGACCATGAAAACTTGTATCCAAATGGATTGTTATTGGCCTCAGGTGCGGGCAATGCTCCAGTTGTGGATTTGAAGCTTGTGACTTTCCCTCCTTCCTCTCTCACTTTATGAATGATCCTCATAGCAGACATGTGGTCAATACCTGGATCCAAACCAGACTCGTTCAGTATGAGTATACCAGCTTCTTTGGCCTGGTCATCTAATGCTCTCATAGCATCGCTCACATAGGATGTTGTAACCATATCCTTTTGATACTCGATGCATAGTTTTGCCACCATTACATGATGCACATATGGTAAGAGGCTGACAACCAAATCTGCAGATGAGACGAGAAACTCGAGTTTACTTATTTGGTCTGATTTTTCCACATCAAGTGACTCTGCAACGCCTAGAGGATGATCCTCTATCAATACATCTGCCTTACTTTTGGTCCTGCTTGCCACCGTGACCTCAAAATCCTGATCAAGTAGATATCTTGTAAGTGGTCTTGAAACCATTCCCGCACCAAGTACTAAAACACTAGGCACTTTATTACCTCCATAATGTGTGAGGGGCATACATATTTAGGGTAATAGGGTTTTCGTCTTGTGCAATAATTATCACGAATCTACAGGAACTTCTCGATATATTTATACTCAGGTGTTAGCTCTCCATGGTATAAAATCATGGCCTTTTTGATGGGAGGAGGAAGCTCCAATTTATCAAAATCCAAGGATAAATCCGCCTTTGCAATGCTTGGAACGAATTCGAACAGAACCTTGCCAAAGTCTGTGGAGGACTCCTTTGGCAGCTCGCAGGGAAGATGGTCGATAGCCATGACCACTATTCCCCTCCCCTCATGCCCGTCTGTAATAATATTTTCAATTGGATCATAAACGAATGTAGGATTGTCGATCTTCGTAGCCCTCAGGGTGAACTCTATCGCACCCTCAATGTCGCAGCTTATGTCCCCAATGACCTTCAATTTGGGCTCTTTTTCATTCGCGAACATTTCCTTGACGAGTTTCTTGGTAACCAATCGCGGATACATCTTGTCCCAGTATATGCAGTTCATCAATATCGTGAGGTAAGGCACATAGGTATGAAACTTGCCTTTATACTTTTCAGGATGGTCGTAGTAATCGTACAACTCGAATTTATGCTCAGGAGAAACGGGCTCCACCATATGCTCCTCCTTGAAAACCACCTTGTATATGACTTTATCAGAGAAGTCCTTTTTTTCGAAAAAGGAATGTAATTCCTCAGGTGTTATCTCCTGGATAGGTAGATAAGAAAGAATTTCCTGACAACCCTTTGAAACATTGCCATAACCTGCCAATCCAATCACCATGGGCACGATTTCTTTTGGCAGGCCGTTTTTGATTTTTTCACCTACTTTAGAGATAATGTCTATCAATTCCTCGTGGTCTTTATACTTGTGCGTGTATTGAATATCTATAAAGGGATTTGTTATACCCTGGTAACTCAACCTTTTTCCAAAAGCAGCCAATGTGTCGGTCATCCCCGCTAGGCCAGCCCATTTTCCAAAAAATATGAGACGAAAACCCTTCTCGTTCACTATTCTTTCGTAATCTATAAGCGTGCACCCAAGCTCCATCATTTTTTTCAGCATGGGCATGTTATATTTTTGGCCTTTTATAACATGTGCAAAGAAAACGTAGGTCTTTTTAGACTCGAGAAGTTCTATTGGAATCTCCTTTATTGCAAATATGGTCTGGCATGATGATAGATCATCTGTAACCATGGCCCCAGCATCTGCATACTCCTCATCTGAAAAAACTCGTATCTTTGATGCTTGCACAGCAACATCTACAGAATGTCCTTCCTTAAGTTCTCTCACATGCTCTGGTGTTAATGGAGCACGCCTCTCCCATTTATTCTTATCTTCTCTACGAATGCCGATACAGGTATTCATGCCAAACACCTTAGAATCTCATTGAATAGCGGATCATTCTGTCTTTTCCCTCACCACGAGAATCGGGCATTTTGCATGCCTAGCCACTTTGTCTGCTACTCCGCCCATCAGAAGGTCTGATACGCAACTCCTGCCCAAAGCTGAGATCACTATTAGATCATACACCTCAGATAGCTTCACTATTTGATCTGCAGGGTGTCCCTCTATTACCTTAGTTGTAACCTTTACTCCGAGTTTTTCCCCTTCCTCCTTCACATAATTCACAGCTTTCTCGGCTATCCTTTCCAGGCCTTTGAACATGTCGGATTCCTTCATTTCTGGAGGTTCCATAGGAATCATTTCTCCCACTGCGAGCAACTCTCCCAGATAGTGAGGATGTTCGATCACATGCAATGCCGTTACCTCAGCTCCAATGAGTTTTGCCAAGCTCAAACCTTTTAAGGCGGCGTGTTCTGAAGCCTTTGAGCCATCCGTGGGTATCAGGATTTTTTGATATTCTTTCAAGAAAAGCACCTCTGACTGTGAATCACGCCAAAACATAAAATGGTTTCGTTGGGCCGATCCGGAACCTTGGCGCTTAAGAAATTAGCAATTAAAACATAGCACCAAGGCAGGATGAAAGGAGAGGAACATTGTATAGCATTTTACCTTTCATCCGATGTCGAACACTCAACAAATTGAAGGCTCGGTCCACGTATGTTGTAATATAAAATTTAAGTGGGCCGAGCCGGAATCGAACCGGCGACCTCCGCGTTGTAAGCGCGACGTCATATGAGGGCGAAAGCATCGCAAACCCCTAGACCATCGGCCCATGTATGGCTTTTCCCTCCTATATTTCCTACATTCTATTTAATGTTTTTACGGAGTCATAATGTACTGAATAATCCAAATCGAAACCGTTAAGCGAGACGAAGATATTGAGGGGAACCATGAGCGACTTTACAAAAATTCTCATAACAAGCGAGAGCCTCGGGCAGGTGGAGGCTGAAATTATCGATAAGAATCCTAAGACCTCCGAGGCCATGATGAAAGCCTTACCCTTCGAAGGTGCGGCAAACGTTTGGGGAGATGAGGTCTACTTCGATGTGCCTGTTTCGAGCAAGGAGGAGGATTCACAACAGGTGATGGAGGTAGGAGACATAGCTTTCTGGCCTCATGGAAACGCGATGTGCATCTTCTTCGGACCGACTCCAGCCAGTGAAGACGAAAAGCCGAAAGCCTACAGCCCTGTGAACCTCTTCGCCAGGGTAATAGGCGATCCGAAGGTCTTTGGAAAGGTAAAAGATGGAGAGATCATCCAGGTAATAAAAGCAGAATATTGAGAAAAAAACAAAGCTCCCTAATCTGAGATTCAAATCTCGACGAGCTCTCTTGTTGCCGTGGTCAGAATCTCCACGCCATCCTTTGTTACACGAACATCTTCCTCAATCCTAACTCCTCCATAGCCTGGTATGTATATTCCAGGCTCCACCGTGAATACCATGTTCTCCTCTAAGTTCACATCCACCTCTTTTGTTAAGGCCACGTTGTCATGAACCATCAAGCCGATGCTATGACCTGTTGAATGGGTGAATAAACCCTTGAATTTCGTTCCCTCTATGAAATCGCTTACAGCCTTATGCACATCCTTTCCATTGACACCTGGCTTGATATTATCCAATGCGACCTCTTGAGCTTTGAATACTGTTTCATACATGTCCTTTTGTTTGTCAGAGGCCTTGCCAAAGAAGTATGTTCTGGTGATATCCGAGCAATATAAGCGGTATTTTGCACCGAAATCAAGCAGAATGAAATCACCTTTTTTCAATTCCGCATTGCCAGCTGTATAATGGGGCTCTGCAGTGTTCTTGGCAAAGGAAGATATGGTGTCGAAGCTTGGCCCTGTGGCGCCCTTTTTCTGCATTATGTAGCTGAGCTCTGCTGCCACCTCGTATTCCTTTACACCATCGTTAAAGAAATCCATGATTTCCTCGGCAGCCTCTGAAGCGATCTTACAGGCCTCGCGTAATGTTTCCATCTCTTTGTCATCCTTGATCATCCTGGCCTTATTGACACTATCTGTAACATCTACACATTCGATTTCAGGAAGAAGTTCTTTCAATTCCAAGTAGTTCTTATGAATCAGAGCCTGGGCGTTGATCCCAATCTTCTTGAATTTCGAGAGCTTTTCTTTGATTAGCTCTTTTCTCTCCGCCTTTGATTTGAATATGGTGATATCGAAATTCCCCTTTTTAGCGCTTTCAGCCTCAAGAAGAGAGGTTACGACCTCCAAAGAGCCATTTGAGTCGATGATGGCCAGGCTGCCCTCGAACAGCCCTTCAATAAGCCCGGTTACATAGAAAAAGCCCATATCCAAGAGAGGCTCGGTGCCGTTGACAAAAACAACAGCGTCCAGCTCATCTGAGTTTTTAAGGATTTTTTCAATTCTTGCATGTGTCATCGATTCAGAGGTATAACACTATCCAAATAAAATAATATGCATAGGTGATATAAAATTCTTCCTCTTTCGGAAGCAAAGTATTAACAATAAAACATCGATATACATGATGATGACTAGAGGAAGAAAAGGTAGAAAAACGAAAGCCATGATAAACATCGCAGGGGAGAGAATAAACATATTGTTCGATCTTGCGGAAGAGGAGGCTTTAGGTCGTAACCTCCACAGAGCCGATAGATATGTCGAGCTGGCCAGAAAGATCGGGATGAGATATAATGTTAGAATTCCAAGGCGATATCGGAGGAAGGTCTGCAAGCACTGCCATTGCTACTTTATGCCTTCAATCAACTGTAGGGTCAGGATTAGGGGGGATAAAATCGTTATTTTTTGCGAGAACTGCGGTGGTTACACCAGGATGCCAATTATGAAGGAGAAGAAGGGGAGGGAGGAGAAAAAGAAACGATGATTCCAATTTTTTAATGGCCTTTATCCACTAATTAGTGGATGTTTTATATATTAATTAATGAATTTATATATAATATAGTGAAAGTTTTATATACTTTTATGATATTATATACACCAAAAGGTGTTTTGGATGATAGGAGTAAAATCGCAAAAAATCTACCGGCTGTTGTGCGAAACGCCGGGTATGATATCCCAGATAGAAATAGCCGAAAGATGCGACTGCTCCCTCTCTTATGTCAGCAAGGTCTTGAACACTTTGAAAAGAAAGAAGTATGTGCACCAGCCGTACAAGAACAGGGTGTCGGTTCTAAACTTTCAGAGTCTATTGCTGTTGTGGGCTTTTACCAGAGATATAGAGGATGAAGCAATAGAGCATATCAGAACACGATATTCTCCTTCAGAATTAGAAGATGTAATCCCTAATATCTTTGATGAATATGTTCTTGGTTTGTTTTCTTCAGCAAGGGTCCATGGAATAGAAGAGGTACCATACAATGACGTTTTTGCATATTTGAATAAGAGAGAGATGAGAAAATTGGTGCGGATAGAACCGGGGAATAAAAGCAAGTTGGTTGTGATCATTTCGAGGGAAGAGCAAACGGACTCTATGAGAAAAGTCATAAACGACAAGAACTTCACAAAACTATCCCAAACTTTTGTGGATTTGGTGAGTCTCAATACCTGGGAATCCAAATATACAGCCTTAAAAATCTCAGGGATCGACGAACGCTATCCAATATTTGGCTCGATAAAGGAAATGGAGGGAACGATCTGAGATATTTGATTTGGGACGAGGATTTGATGTTTAAGAGCTTTGAGTTCCTTAAAAGGCTGAAGGCCTTAGGCATCGATATCGTTCTTATTGGCGGTTGGGCCGTGTATTTTTTAACAAGATACCACATGTCAAGGGATATCGATGTAATTCTTCGAGATAGAGAATATTGGAAGCTTAAAACGTACATCATGGGGCAAGGTGGCAGAGAGAAGGCAAGCGGTTTAAATAAGACAGGTTTTTCGATTGAAGATGTGAAATTGGATGTTTATACCGAATCCAAAAGCGGGCTGGCGATTCCTATAAAAGAAATATTCGAGAAAGAACTTTATGTGGTGAAAGAAAGCGTAAAGATATTAAAACCGGAACTGCTTCTCATTTTAAAACTCACGGCGGCAGAAGCGAGGGGGCAAAGCATGAAAGGATTAAAGGATAGATGTGACATCCTGGCCTTATGCCTGAAAACAGATGCTGATTTCTCGGTTTTCAAGGAAATTTGTAAAAACTACTCTGTTGTTGAGAAGCCCCAAAGGTTGGAAGAATTGATATTGTCATGTGGAGATGAGTTCAAATATGTAATGCAGAAAGAACTCATCCCAAGCAAGATCAAAAGAATGAAAAGGGATTTGATATTGAGATTAAGGCGGTAAAGCGAGCTGGCTATTTGTCGAAAAATAACCATCTACCTGCCATCTACTCAGAAACTCTTTAATACTGGTAAAATATTTGCCACTCGATACCATGGAAAAAGAGGTTGAACTGCCCAAGAAATACAAGCTGATATTCTCTTTTCTGGTTCTAATAGCAGGCGTAGGATTGTACCTGTATTGGGCAGCCTCGTACGATGCATGGACAGATATAGGTCTTTATGCTGTCGCAGCTCCAGTAATAGGTTTTGGTCTGGTCGGTATATTCCTCTTTACAAGAAAAGAGGTGGAAGATTAGAAAAAATTAATAGGTTTTTGCCAGGTAAGCCACAATATCTGTGGGTTTGCCACAAACTAAGCATTGTCCACTGAATTCTTCCTTCTCCATAGGCGTACCAAGCACCTTCATCTCTGTGCTTTCCTCTATCTCTAAACCACAGCTCTCCTCGCCGCACCATCCCGCCTTGACGATTCCAGAGGCTTTGCTCGCCTCTTCTAGGGTTGTGACAATTGTTGTATTTTTCTTCTGAAGTTCCAAAGCACTCTTCTCGAGGTTCTCTGCAATGTCCTTGAGGATTTCTTCCACACCTGAGATTAAATTTTCCCTTCCGACTTCCTTTCTCTCTCCTGAATCACGTCTTGCAAAGGTGACGACACCTTTATCCATGTCCCTCATGCCCAATTCCAGGCGTAAAGGCACACCCCTGATCTCCCAATCAAAGTACTTGCTGCCTGGCCTCACCTCTCTTGTGTCCAGGACGACTCTAAAACCCGCATTTTTCAGCTGGGTTTCCAGCTTCCTGCACTCCTCAACGATTTTCTCCTGTATGCCTTTTGCAAGAATGGGCACTATGACCACCTGATATGGTGCAACTTCCGGTGGTAGAATGAGCCCCAAGTCATCGCCGTGCACAGCCACCAGGGCACCAACAAGCCTCTCACTCATGCCGTAGGTTGTCTGATGTACAAAGCGATGCTCACCACTTTCATCCTCATATGTGATGTTGTACGGTTTCGCAAAGTTCTCTTTGTACTGGTGTATCCCACCGATCTGTAAGGTTCTACCCGAGGGCATAAAAGTGTCCACGCCAATGGTGTAAAACGCACCAGCGAATTTGTCCCATTCTGGGCGCCGGAGGTTCATATAAGGAAGGCAGAGCTTTTTCGCCAATCGATCCATGATCTCCAAATCTTCAACAATCTGCCTCTCAGCATCCTCAAAATCGGCGTGGCATGTATGGGCCTCAAAAAAATGTATTTCCCTTACACGCATGAAAGCTCTCGTCTGTTTCGTCTCGTATCTAAAAACATTCACTATCTGGTATGTCTTGAAGGGCAAATCAACATGAGACCTTACCCACAATGCGAAGATAGGGTACATCGCTGTTTCGCTTGTGGGCCTTAACAGTAACCTCACGTCCAGTGGATTCTGGCCTGCATGAGTCACCCAATACACATCATCACCAAAACCTTTGATGTGCTCGGCCTCTTTGGCAAATTGGTCCTCAGAAATCAGCATTGGAAAGCAAACCTCTTCATGTTTCGTGCGTTCCATCTCCTCTCTGATGATTTTATCGATATTCAGCATGATCCGCCAGCCGTAGGGTGTCCATATGTTCATTCCCTTGACTGGGTAGCGCTTATCTGAGAGATTCGCCTTCTCAGTTACCTCGTTGTACCATTCGCTGAAATTCTCGGATTTCTTCATAAGACTCGACCTTTTGAGAATGGAGTAATGAAGTCATATAGTTTAAGAATTTTGGTAAATGATTTTAGAAATAACAATCGTGGATTTACTTCAAAATGAGTTTGGCTCCGCAACTACATGGAAACATGAAAGGCCGTGTTACAGCCCTCACTCTAAGGTGTTTCTCACATTCTGGGCATTGAATTAAAACAGGCCTTACCTCCTCTAAGGAGGGAGTTTCCTCAAAGGCTGTGAAGGACATGATCTCTTCCTCACCAGTCGGCATGAAAGTGAATTCTGGTGCACCCTCCTCGAAAGGTTCGAAGGCCATGGGCTCCTCTCTAGGCCTACCCCCCCTCATAAGCAGTATCAAGCTGATTATTATCCCTATAATGAATATTATGCCTATGGGCCCGCAGATAAGGGTTGGCATACCATAGTATTCCTCTTCTAAGAAACCAAAAATGAGCTCTTCTTCAACTGCCGAGACCTTTACAGTATCCGTGCCCTGTCCCGCAGGAAATCGCACATCGTGCTTTTCATCTGATGCCTCGAAATAATACTTGTGATCACCCTCATCCAGTGAAATCTCGAATTCATAATTTTTACCGTCAGTGTAATCATCGTCCTGGGGATCGCTCTCTAACATCCTCCATGATATGTCACCGATAACCACCTCAATACCCTCTGGTCTGTCGTTATCATCGTCCGTATAAACGATGCTGAACTTGAACATTTTAGAGGTGTCACCCTTCTCAGGATTAACTCCACCTCCCGCCAAAACAGGTGCTGAGTTGACCTTGATGGTGAACGACCATTCGTAGCCTTCGAAAGCGATACCATCTTCATCCTTTGCTGAGTCATCGATGGTGACTGTGTACTTCTCCCCCTCTTCGAAATCCAAGTCAGGATTGAATGTAAGGGTTTTGTCGTTGTTGGTCCATTCAATTGATCCGTCTGATTTGTCATAATCCTCGATTGAGTCTTTATATGTATAGCTGAAAGCTTTTTCGACAGAACCTTTGTTCATGGGCTTGTCAAAGGTTATTATGATATCGGTATCTATGGCAACATCTGTTTGGCCATCTGAAGGCTCAACAGACTCCACCTTAGGTGGTTCTGGGACGGTTGTAAAATACGATATGTAGTTGTCTGTATCGACTCCTTCAGGCAATCTATTTCTGTTACCGTCCAAAGTAATTCCCTTTTTGTCTTTTGCCGTGGCTTCAATCTTTATCGTATATTCCTTGTCATACTCCAATATAAATGATGGCTTAAAGGTCATGATTTTTGATTCCTCCTTCCACGAAGCGTTGCCATCAAAAACATCATAGGTGAGGTTAGTATCCTCGTGTGTAAAGGTGAATGCCTCCTCAACAGAGGATTCGTCCATAGGATTCGAAAACGTTACTTCAATAACCGTATCAACTGCAACCTCGATGGCATTTTTTTTCGGAGTTATGGACAATACTTTTGGAGGTTCATGCATCGTTGTGAAGGACCAAATATAATCATCCTCAATTTCTTCTCCCCCGGTGCCATCTTCGTCTCCATCAAAAAGAACACCATCAATATCAGTTGCTGTGGAGTCGATTTTAAAGATGTACACCTTATCATTTTGGAATATCACCAAAGGCGTGAAGGTCATAGTTCGATCTTCGTTGCTCCAAGTAACAAGGCCATTGGTGGAATCGAGCGTTATACCGTTATAAGTATAGGTTAACGCCCCCTCTGTCGAGCTCGTGCTCATGCTTTTGCTGAAGTCGACTGTCACACTGGAGTTAATGGGTACGAAGGTCGAGCCTGGCAGCGGAGAAGTCGTAATGATTTGAGGTGGTAAGGGGATGGTGGTGAAGGACCAAGTGTAATCATCCTCGCCTATTTCGCCAGGTATCAAATCCCCATCCACATCCAATAAAACGCCGTCTTGGTCCATGGCAGTGTGGTCTACCGTAACCTGATACTCTGCACCAAAATCAAAATCAGAATCAGGTGTGAAAGTGAATGTCTTAAATTCATTTGTCCAAAGTACCACACCATTTTGCACATCCCAAGTTTCTAATCCATTTGAATAACTGAAGGCGCTCTCAACAGAATTTGTATCCATACTTTTGGTGAAATTGATCATGATTGAGGAGTCTAAAAGAATGTTAATTGAGCCGCTCTCAGGTAATGTGTATTCAATCTCCGGGGGAACAGCGGTTGTGAATTCCCAAGAGAAATCGTCTATTGGTGAGCCTTGTGCTACCCCATTTCCGTTCCCATCTAGAGAGTTGCCTGCTGTGTCCTTTGCAGATGCAGAGATTACTACTTGGTAAGTGGTAAATGATGTTAGATTTACATCTGGGTCAAAGATCATGGTATTTCCATTCCAAGTGAAATCACCGCTAACATGGGGGGTGATAGAGAAGGCATTCTCCGTATAACTGTGTTCCATGTTCTCACTGAAAGTTGCTTGAATATTTGTATTTAAAGGAATATCTATTGAATCCTCTGAAGGTGAAACTAAGTTTACATTTGGGGGTGAAGTATCCAGAGTATCAATAACATCAAATATAAATAATCCGTAATCACCACAAGCATAAGCATACCTGTCAATTGTAAAAACCCCAAGAGCGCCACCAGGATTTACATAGTATCCAATTTCAGTTGGG
>JABAOF010023441.1_pt1 | contig 11959 bp, 11 predicted proteins | sample 7062171 | NCBI WGS metagenome assembly JABAOF01 (sample SAMN14538628, study PRJNA623070) | marine sediment metagenome | biome: marine biome [ENVO:00000428]; feature: marine pelagic biome [ENVO:01000023]; material: deep marine sediment [ENVO:00002113] | place: India: Gulf of Khambhat ... | reverse complement strand
ATTGGAGTTGGTGGTGGACGGGTGGGGGTGGCGGTTCTTACATCCCATCTTACAACGACTATGCTGTGCCGCCATTTACGTGGACTTTCATAGGTGACGATGGAACTAGTTTCAATGACCCTGACCCATTAAACGAACCTGATTTTCAATTTGACCCAGCCGATAATTATGAAACTAATTACCCGAGATTTACTGATATGGTAAAGAATCTAAAAACGTTCGTAAAAAATAATCCAAAGGTTTTAAATGCATTACAAACGTATTCAGGCTTTAGTAAACAAAAAATTCTGAATCATTTAACCATTGGACAAGGACCAACTATCAAAGTTGAAGAAATGACTGGTAGATTCGGTTTTTACAATAAAAATAATGGTAATAAAACTCTCCACATTAGGGCAAGCTATGTACGTGGGCTTGAACAAGCATACTTGCAAAGTACACAGGAAGCTACTGCTTTTTTGTTAGCTGTAACAATATTGCATGAATATATACACCTCGGAACAACACAAAATAACATTAGCGAAGGCGTCTATGATTTTGGTTACGGTTTCGAAAGAGATGCTTTTAACGTTATTGTTGATGATGATAATGCAGGTACCGTAGTCCTTAAATTTAGTCAATACTTTTAATATGAGAATGATTCTAATTTTAGTCATTTTTATACTCTGCATCATCGGTTGCAAAGTGAGTTCCAAGGAAACCTTTTACGAATTGGTAAATGACAATTTTTTGCAGTTGGTCGATACGGCTGCATATAGAACAGGGCGTTTAATTCAAATCCCCAACGATACATTAAATGAACTTAAGTTAGAAAATCTCTGTATAGAAATTGATACGACTTTAGGTATGCCTACTGAACTTTCCTCGTCAATTCAAAATATGTTACGCAGTGAAAAAATAACTGATTTTGAAAAACTCTTTTTGGACGGAGCAGACTTGAGTATAGATAAAATAGAGTTAACAAAGTTAAAAAAGACAGGAAGATTTAACTTATTTACTGTTGAACAAATAAACAAAAACCGTTGTAGTAAAATGGTTGGTAAGATAAGATTTTACAGACCTTTCGTTTCAAATGACAGAGCAATTATTACTTTAACAATTTCTGAATCATCAAAGGCAGGATATACTAAGGTGTATTTATTTAACAAACAAAACGGCAAGTGGAAAAATATTAAAGTTTTAGAAATTGAAAGGTGGTAAAGTACTGCCTACAAAAAAAGTATTTATGCAATTCAGGCAAACGAGAAAAATCACAGTCCATATTTTCAATCAGCAACTGCCCACCACTCCACCCACAGGAAGGGGAAGTTGTAATTGTGCAACACCCAAGGATAATATTATAGATGGTGTTGGTGGCACCGGAAATACCAATGGCAATTGGTGGGATTATGGAACAGGTTATCCTTATTTTCCCTGGAATCCGGGTGGAGGAATAATTGGTGGCGGCCCCACTGAACCTGATTGGAGTTAGTGGTGGACGGGCGGGGGTGGCGGTGGGGGATATGATCCCGATTTTGATCCTTCAAATTATCCTGAAACATTTGAAATCCTTCAATTTGAAAATGATTATCGCAATCAAATGTCAACACAGGAATTGCAAATTTTTGATAACTTGTCAAGAATAAATCAATTGCAATATTTGTATAATGCCAAATATGCATTAGATAAAGCACAGGACTTGTATCAAAACTCTGTACACAATGGAAATGGGGACACATTTAGACACGCATTGTTCAGTGGGTTGAATGCAAAAGTTTTAGGAGTTGCTTTAGCTAAGCAACTAGGGGATGCACATGAACTTATACCTAATAACCCTTTACTGGAAAATCAAATGGACTTGTTTAACAATTGTATCAAGTTGGTAGAGACCAATTTGTTTACTTACAAACTCAAGGTCAAGTAGGACATTTTTTTAAAGAAGCATTAGTAATCAACCTTATGCAAAAAGTCCAAAACGGTGAACTGCGAAGACTTGACCCATTAGATGCAAATAGTCAGATAATACCTGGAGTTACACAATTAGTTCCAACAAATTAATAAATTATATGAAGAAGCTTATTCCTATAGGTTTTACAATAATTGCATTAAATTATGGATGTAACCAAAATGAATTTACGACATTTCGTTTGAGCAACTTAAAGGATACATCATTTTATTTTCAATCTAAATTGCTGCATCCAACTTTATTGGAAATATCAATCAGCGGATATAGTGATAATCCGTTTGTAATAAATAACATCAAATTGGAAGGTGGAAAGATTGACACATTGTTAAAAATGGACTGGTATGGTGATACGGTTATCATTAATTTCAAGCGTTATAAAGCTGCTGCGGGTAATTTGACTTTCAATTGTAGAACGTATTGACAGTACTGCCTACAATAACTAAGGCTTCGTTGTGTGCGTAGCGCTAACAATGAAGCCGCCTGTTGAACGAAACCGATAAATTATCCGGGTGTTTATTGATTATGGAGTTATCTTTTTGCTACCTTGTTGCAGTGTTTGAAAATCGGGGGGTATTATTTTTTTCAATTTTTGGTCATTGCTGAGTGATAGACAATGATAGCCCGATTATAATAATATTTATGACATTTCAAATCAACATAAAAGATAAAAGTGAAACAGACAAGTTAATTAAGATCACACTGTTTAAGAAGGAGATTAGGAAAACTGAACCACACAAACACAATAATTATTTTGAAATCATTTACCTTTCAAAAGGTAGCGGCACGCATGCTATTGATTATACCAAATACAAAGTACAGCCACCCGTTATCTTCTTTGTGCGCAAGGAACAGGTGCATTATTGGGACTTACGCACGGTGCCTGAAGGGTATGTATTAATTTTAAAAAAAGGTTTTATAGATAAGAGCCTTGATGTAGAACTGAAAGCATTATTGACTAAAGTAAGCAGTTTTTCTAGTTTGCAGGTAAAAGATACCAGCACCATTAATCAACTCTTTCAGTTGCTCACCAAAGAAAACGATACAACAAATGAAAACCGATTTCCTGTTGTGGAAGGACTGCTAAAAGCCCTGTTAGCAAAAATATTAGAAGTGGCTAAGCCACTTATTAATAACGTGAAAGTAAAGGCAGATATCTTTCAATCATTCATGGAACTACTCTCGCAAAACAAGGAAATAAAAAACAATGTAGCATACTATGCAGGCTTGTTAAATACAACTCCGCAAAACCTTAATGCAGTCTGCCGCAAAGCTGTAAATCAGTCCGCAGCAGAAGTACTTGCAGAACACATAATCAGTGAAGCTAAACGCTTATTAATTTATACCGATAATACCGTTTCTGAAATCTCCTTTACCTTAGACTTTAACGACCCTTCTCATTTCGTTAAATATTTCAAACGTTATACTGGGTATACCCCACAGACTTTTCGAAGCCAGTAACCCCAGTGCCACAGTATTTTCAAATATACCATACTTAATTAATTTCATGTACCATCTTTGTTAAGGGATAAATTGTTTTTCACACCCTAAAAATCATAATGAACAATACTTTAAAATATTTATTTTACTTGTATTGTCTGCGGTAAGCAATTCATTTCTTAGTTGGCTTGACTAATTTAAAAAATTAAGTTATGGATCGTAGAAAATTTATTAAATCAGCCGGGTTAGCAATACCCATTGCAAGTAATTTGCCAATGAGTAGTTTAGTATTTAGTGAACCTAGTAGCCACAACTTTTCGTCAGAAGCAAAGGATGTAACACTACAGGATGAAAAAGCAGATTATACAATTCATATCGGCACAGGTTTGGTAGAGGTAGGCACACAGCATATTATTTCTACAACCACATACAATGGAGAGTTTCCAGGTCCTTTATTGCGCTTTAAAGAAGGGCAAAAGGCAATAGTAGATATTTATAATGATACTGATACACCTGAACAATTGCATTGGCATGGACAGTTTTTGCCTACTGATGTTGATGGTGCTGCAGAAGAAGGCACCCCTTATATCCCTGCTCATGGGATGCGCCGCGAAGTTTTTGTACCAACACCAGCCGGTTTTAGGTTTTATCATACGCACTTGGTAGCTGGAGCTAATTTAAATGTCGGGCAATACTCCGGGCAGGTGGGCCCTGTTTATATTGAACCAAAAAATGAACCTGGCAATTATGATCGTGAAGCATTTATTATACTTAAGGAGTTTGAGCCTTACTTTATGCGGGGCGGCGATATGGCTATGGATTTCCTCACTGGTGAATCAATTCCCAATTTAGCAGCCATACAGGAAAAAGCCGAAAAGGAATCTCCAATTAAAACAAAAGGGTATGAAGTTGGGTATAATATTTTTACTATCAATGGCCATCAGCTCGGTCATGGTGAGCCTATTCGTGTTAAGGAGGGCGAAAGAGTACTATTCCATATACTTAATGGGAGTGCCACTGAAATCAGAAGCCTTGCATTGCCAGGTCATAGTTTTAAAGTGGTGGCTTTGGACGGGAACCCGGTACCAAATCCACGACAAGTTCCTGTGTTATGGCTGGGTACCGCTGAGCGAATATCTGCAATTGTAGAGATGAGAAATCCTGGTATATGGGTTATGGGCGATTTGTCTGATGATGACAGAAGTAACGGTATGGGTATTGTGATAGAATATGCAAACCATACAGGGAAACCACAATGGAAAACACCGGCACCATTTAAATGGGATTATACAATTTTTGGGAATGATCGTGGAATAGTAAGTCCGCCTGATGAGGTAATAAATTTGTTGTTTGCTAAACAAAATGCTGCTGAAAATGGGTTTAATAGATGGACTATAAACGGTGTTGCTTTTAACATGATGGATATGTCGCCTATGTTTCATCTGCAACAAGGGAAGCGGTATCGTTTGCACATGCGAAATGCTTCAGATGATATTCATCCGATGCATCTACACCGGCATAGTTTCGAGATTACAAGAATTGGAGGTAAGTCAACAAAAGGTATTATAAAAGATGTTGTTATGTTGGGTGGTTTTCAAGAAATGCATCTTGATTTTACAGCAGATAATCCGGGATTAACTTTAATGCATTGCCATATGCAACTTCATATGGATTTTGGTTTTATGTGTTTGTTTAATTACAAATAAAATAAATTTTATAATTATGTTTTATAAAATCATTCATTCAGATAATGCAACAACTACAATTATTATCAGGTTAATGGTGGGAACAGTATTTCTTTCGGAAGGGATACAGAAATTTTTATATGCAGATGCTTTGGGCGCAGGCCGTTTCGCAAAAATAGGTTTACCCAATCCTGATTTTTTAGGTCCGTTTGTGGGCAGTTTCGAAATAATTTGCGGCACACTGGTTTTAATAGGTCTGTTTACAAGGTTGGCAGCTATTCCTTTACTCATTATCATGTTCGTTTCAATTGCAACTACAAAAGCAGAACTTTTACACAATAATGGCTTCTGGTCAATGTTGCATGATAGCCGTACAGACTGGTCAATGTTTTTGGGAAATATTTTCTTAATCATCAAAGGAGGTGGCAAATGGTCGATAGATAAACAAATTGAAAAACAAAAATGGAAATGATTATTTTATCAGTAGCTGCATTTATAGTAGCTATACTTACTTTTTTTTCCGGGTTTGGTTTAGGTACTATCCTTACCCCAGTATTTATGATTTTCTTTCCGGTAGAGGTAGCTATTACATTAGTTGGAATAGTTCATTTTTTCAATAATATTCTTATCGCAGGAATGGTTGGTAAAAGTGCAGATAAAACAGTTTTGATTCGATTTGGTATCCCTGCAACACTTGCATCATTAGCAGGTGCATGGCTCCTGATGAATATTTCAAATCTTCCTGACCTTTATTCCTATACTATTTGTGAAAAAATATTTGAGGTAAAGCCTGTAAAATTAATCATTGCAAGTTTGCTTATCGGCTTTGCACTGTTCAACATTATCCCATCTTTAAAGGCCATCCAGTTTAGCAGAAACAAGCTGCCAATTGGTGGTTTACTAAGTGGTTTTTTTGGCGGACTTTCCGGCCTTCTGGGAGCATTAAGAAGCGCTTTTTTAATTAAATCAGGCTTAACAAAAGAAGCATTCATTGCATCTGCGGCAGTCTTATCTGTTTTTGTAGATACCACAAGGCTTTCTGTATACGCAACGAGATTTTCAGAAACCAGCCTCCATGAAAATTTGAGTTATGTTAATGCAGCAACATTTGCTGCATTAACTGGTTCGTTAATTGGTAAAAGAATTCTTAAAAAAATTACCCTAAAGTTTATACAGGTAACAATAGCTATTATGCTTTTTCTTATTGCCATTGCTTTGGGTGCAGGACTTCTTTAATAATTAAAATAAATTTAAATATATATAATGAAATTATATAAAAGTGTAAAAATTAGTTATTGTTTGCTATTACTGCTGCTGCACCTTGAAGGGTTTGCACAGCAACCACAAACAACACTGCCGCAATTGTTGCAATTGGCAGAAAAAAACTATCCTTTACTCAAATCGAAAATCTTGGATGTTAAAGCTGCCCAAGAAGGTATAAATATAAGCAAGAATACTTTGATTCCTTCTATAGATGCATCCTACCAAGTAGACTATGCCACTTACAATAATATTACCGGTATGGCATATCCGCAATTTATTATGCCTATCAGTGGGCCGCCATCTTCCTCGAATAATATGAATGGTGTATTTGGGAGTGCTACAAGCCTTTTGCTTAATTGGCAGCCCATCACATTCGGTCAGCGAAAAGCTCAGATTGATTTTGCTAAAGCAGGCTTGCAATACGCCAATGCTGATGCCGAAAATGAAATATTTCAACACAAAATAAAAGTAATCGATGCCTATCTTGATGTAATAACGGCTGCAGAGTTGGTAAAAGTGTATCAGAATAATTTACAAAGAACAGAGGTAAATCTACAGGCAGTTCGATCGCTTGTTGTAAATGGTATAAGGCCTGGTGTTGATACCGAATTATTCAAGGCCGAAAATTCAAAATCAAAAGTTGAATTACTGAACAGTCAAAAATACAAAGAACAAACCCTCATCTATTTAACACAGCTACTTGCAACAGATAATTATGTTACTGTTGCCGATACTTTTTTCTTTTCCAAACTTCCTGTCACAAATTTTAGTGCCGATTCAGTTAAAAATCCACTGATTCATTTATACAACTCCAATATTGCTATCGGTTTTGCCCGTAAGAAGGTACTTTCAAAAACTACTATGCCAACCTTGGGCACATGGAGTACACTTTATGCAAGAGGTTCTGGTGTTGCATACAATGGTACGGTAAAAGCTGCAGAAGGCTTGGGTTTTCAAAGTATAAATTACGGTATAGGTTTACAGATAAGCTTACCGCTTTTACAATCTGCAAGAATTCGACCACAGTTGCAGCAACAGGACTTTCTGATACAATCAAATCAGGAAAAACTTAACGAAATTCAATTGCAATTGAAAAAACAAAATGCATTGGCAGATACTTCTCTCAATAGTGCATTTGCCATTGCAAAAGAAAGCCCTTTGTTTTTAGAATCTGCCAGGTTTTCATACAATTCTATGCAATCCCGTTACCAGTCTGGCCTTGCTACAATTTCAGATTTTATGCAGGCCCAATATGCTTTGATAAAGGCAGAAATAGATTATAAGCTTTCATACATGAGCGTTTGGAAAGCTTTCTTATATAAAGCAGCTGTGAATGGAGACATTAACTTATTTATCAATCAGGCTAACTAAAAACAAATTATGAATTTACTAAAAGGAGCATTGCAAAAACCCGTTACTATTGTAGTAGTTATATTAGCTATCCTGTTTTTTTCATATTTGGCTATTAAAAAAATGAGGGTCGATATTTTCCCTCAGTTAGGATTGCCAACTGTTTATGTGGCTCAACCTTATGGCGGATTATCACCAGAACAAATGGAAGGTTTTGTTACTTCTTATTACGAATATCATTTTTTATACGTAACCGGTGTTAAGTTTGTAGAATCGAAATCTATTCAGGGAGCAGCGCTCATTAAAATACAATTTAATGAAGGCACTGATATGAGCCAGGCAATGGCAGAAGTGGTAGGTTATGTAAATAGGGCAAAAGCCTTCATGCCACCAGGAACCGTGCCGCCATTTATTACCCGTTTTGATGCGGGAAGTGTGCCGGTTGGAGAATTGGTCTTTACTTCTAAAACCAGAACATTAGGTGAGATATCTGATCTTGCACTTTTCAGGGTACGGCCTATGTTTGCTACGCTTCCGGGAGTATCTGCCCCACCTCCTTTTGGTGGCAATCAGAAAACAGTTATAGTAAATGTTGATCCAAATAAAGTAAGGGAATATAATCTTTCACCTGATGAGATAGTTCAGGCATTAGCAAAAGCAAATAGCATTACACCTGCTGGTAATATAAGAGAGGGAGACAAAACTTTAATTACGTCTCAGAATGCAGTTGTCAATAATGTGCAGGAATTGGCAAATGTGCCCATTAGGATAGGCGCAGGGCCAACTGTTTACATTCGGGATATTTCCAGTGTAAATATTGGTTCAGATATAACTACAAGTTATGCTTTGGTAAATGGCAAACGTTCCGTTTACATCCCTGTTACCAAACGCTCAGACGCTTCTACCTGGGATGTGGTTCAAAGAGTAAAAGCGGCTCTGCCAGATATGCAGGCAGCAGTACCCAGCGATATTAAAGTGGCTTATGAATTTGACCAGTCTGGTTATGTAATCAACTCAGTAAAGAGTCTTTCATTTGAAGGTGCTCTTGGAGCCGTACTAACAGGGTTGATGGTATTATTTTTTTTAGGCGACCAAAGAAGTGCCTTAATTGTTGTGTTAACTATTCCGATGTCAATTTTGTCAGCGATTATATTGTTGAACTTGTTTGGTCAAACTATCAATATAATGACGTTGGGAGGGTTGGCGTTAGCTGTTGGTATTCTGGTGGATGAGGGAACGGTGACAATTGAAAATATTCATCGGCATTTGGAGATGGGTAAATCTAAAGGTAAAGCTATTCTTGATGGTTGCAGGGAAATTTTTATTCCCAAACTGCTAATTCTGCTTTGCATTCTTTCAGTATTTGTACCATCCCTTTTTATGAGTGGGGTTCCTGAAGGAATGTTCCTTCCTTTGTCGTTGTCAGTTGGCTTTGCGATGATTTCCTCATTTCTTATTTCAAATACAATTATTCCCGTATTCTCAAATTGGATATTAAAAGGCAATCAGTTTAATCATTCAGGCAGCCACAGAGAAAGTCGCTTTGAAATATTTCGCCATAAGTATATTGTTTGGCTGGAACAATTTATTAAAGGAGCAAAATGGAAATCCATGGCTTATGTTTTAGGTTCAATGGTTTTAGTAGTAATCTTATTTTCATTAATAGGTACGGATATATTTCCAAAAGTAGATGCAGGGCAGGCACAAGTTAGGTTGAGAATGCCAACCGGAACCCGAATAGAACGAACTGAAAGTGCTACACAAAAACTTTTGCATTTAGCAGATAGTATAACAAAAGGGAATATAGAAGCTAGTTCTGCTTTTATTGGCACACAACCTTCTAGTTTTCCAATTAACCTTGTTTACTTATGGACAAGCGGCCCGCAGGAATCTGTAATTAAATTCAACCTTAATAAAGAGGCAGGTATTGGTATTGAAAATTTTAAAGAACAAATGAGAGAAGCAGTGCACCAATCACTTCCTGATGCAACAATATCTTTTGAGCCAGGTGATTTAGTAGAGCAAGTTTTAAACTTAGGTTCCAGTAACCCAATTGAAATTGCAGTATTGGGCAGAGATCTTTCTCAATCAAGAGTAATTGCGGAAAAATTAAACAATAAATTGAAAAGTATTACTTATTTAAGAGATGTTCAAATTGCAACACCATTAGATTACCCGGAAATTAAAATAGACATTGATAGAGTGAAAGCAGGCCAATTAGGGTTAACTGTTGATCAAATCAGCAAATCAACAGTGGCAGCCACTTCATCAAGCCGATTTACGCAACCCAATTATTGGTTAGATAAAAGTTCGGGGATAGCTTATCAGGTGCAGATAGAATACCCGCAATACAAAATAAACAGTAATGAACAACTGGGACTGGTACCTGTTTCGGGCAATATTGGTAACCCTGTTTATTTAAGAGATGCTGCCTCTATGCAAAGAATTACTACACCAGGTGAATATGACCGCATTAATCAGCAACGCTTCATTACTATTACTGCCAATATTCATAATAAAGACTTAGGTACAGCCCTTAAAGAAGTAAATGTTAAAATAGCCTCTTTAAGTCAGCTTCCACAAGGTGTAAAAATAATGCTAAGGGGCCAATCAGAATTACTCCATGAAACCATGAGTGAACTACAATCGGGGTTATTGATTGCTATTATAGTAATTTTTTTAATGTTAGCCGTAAACTTTCAGTCATTTAAACTTTCACTTACTATTCTTTCCATCATACCAACAGTAGTAGCGGGATCTATATTGTTGTTATTGTTAACTGGAAAAACATTAAACATACAATCCTATATGGGTACTATTATGGCTGTTGGTGTAGCAGTAGCCAACGCAATTTTGTTTGTTACAAATGCAGAACTCCATCGTAAACGAGATTTTTCATCCGGCTTTACTATCAGTGCTACGTTTAACCGCTTGCGACCTATATTAATGACAAATATTGCTATGATTGCCGGGATGATACCTATGTCTTTGGGTATAGGAGAAGGTGGCGATCAGTCTGCCCCTTTGGCAATAGCAGTAATAGGAGGCTTGATATTCTCTGCTGTTAGTACACTCATATTCTTACCAATGATATATTCTTATGTAGTTGGGAATCAACCTTACAAAAATCCTTCGTTTGACCCCGAAGACGAGAATAGTATTTACTATGAAGCAGGCAATACAAATAATTCATCTTTATAAACCAGCATTAGCATGAAAAATATTAAAGGCATATTGATTTTTACCATTGCAATTTTTGCACTTGCAATGGGTTGTAAAAACAAAGAAAACAGATTACAAATGCCAACAGCTACAACAGATTCAGTTGCAGCTTTTATTTTGAAAAAAGAAACCTTCAACAAGGAAGTTTCCTTCCCCGGCGAATTTCTTCCATTAGAGAAGGCCGAAATATATACTAAAGTACCCGGTTATATTAAAACCCTGAAAGTAGATATTGGAGATTGGGTTCAGGAAGGACAAGTTTTAGCGGTTTTGGAAGCACCTGAAATAATTGCCAATTATGCACAAAATCATTCGGATGTTCAAACAGCACGGTCAAAATATATGGGAAGTTTGGATGCATACAATCGTACCTTGAATGCAGCAAAAGTAGAGGGTACAATTGCAGCAGGGGAAATAGAAAGAATCAAAAGTCAGATGTTGGCAGATAGTGCCACATTAGAAGCTGCAAAATACAGGCTTAATGCTTATGCACAATTAAAAAATTACCTGATAATTCGTGCTCCCTTCAACGGTATAGTAACCCAACGAAATGTTGATCCCGGCACATTGGTGGGAACAGGAAATACCAATCCTATTTTGATAGTAGAAAATAATAGTATCCTTCGTTTACGCTTGCCCGTACCGGAGGCTTATGTCTCAGCTAACGTAGAAGGCGCTTCTGTTAAGTTTACAGTCGATGCTTATCCAGATGTTTTATTCAAGGCTAAACTATCCAGAAAATCAGGTGCTTTAAATCTTACTAATAGAACGGAAATCTGGGAATTTCTTTATGTAAACAAAGAAAATCAATTAAAACCAGGCATGTTTGCAAATGCTATCTTAACATTTTACAGGTCAACGCCTTCTTTTATGGTACCTTCTACTGCAATTGTAACCAATCAGGAAAAACGTTTTGTTATCCAGTTGAAAGATGGGAAAACAGAATGGGTGGAAGTTCGCAATGGGATTTCTGTGGGAAATAAAACGGAAATTTTCGGTAACTTATCGGAAGGTGATACTTTATTAGTTAGTCAACCCTCAAAAAGTAATTTTCAAT
>JABAOF010012581.1_pt1 | contig 11963 bp, 1 predicted proteins | sample 7062171 | NCBI WGS metagenome assembly JABAOF01 (sample SAMN14538628, study PRJNA623070) | marine sediment metagenome | biome: marine biome [ENVO:00000428]; feature: marine pelagic biome [ENVO:01000023]; material: deep marine sediment [ENVO:00002113] | place: India: Gulf of Khambhat ... | reverse complement strand
AATTGTACATTATTTACTTATACAAATGGTGCTTGGACAAATAGGGGCACTGTAAATGTTTCTCCTTCGTATCCAAAATTATGTTCAATTGTTGTTAATGATTTTACTTGTAGTGATATTGAAAATAACACTTGGTTTAAGTGGGAATTAGAAGATGTAGAAAATGTAAATAACACTACAAATGCTACAGGACCTAACATAACTGTAAATTCAATACAAATAATCCATCTTTCTGGTGATGGACAACCAGTAAATAGAACTTATGGAAGTTTATTACTAAAAGTTTTTGTAAATGATACTACTAAAAATCAAGGTGTTGGTAGTGGTGGTGATCCTACAGCTAATGTATACTTTAACATTACAGTAAACGGAACAGATTATATAACTGAAGGTTCTGATACAACTTCAAATGGTAATGCGAGTATTAATTTTGATCCAACTTGTAATAATTATTCAGTCGGTGAACAAGATTGGTTTGCTTATATTTCTGGAGATAGTTGTTATATTGATCAGAATTCATATACATTCAATTTAACAATACAAGGTGGTTTAACTCCTCTAATAACTTCACCAAATGGAGAAAAACATCTTAGAGGAGAGAACAATACAATATTGAGAGGTAATATAACTGATGATTGTAATCAAGCATTTAACACTTCAATAGTTAATTTCACAGCTATACACAAAGATAGTTCTAATGAAACTATGTGTTCTCCAACTAACAATGAAGGTGATGGTTGGTATAATTGTACAATTTTGAATACAACTCATGCGACTTGGACAGCAGGAGCTTATAATATTAAATTCAATGTTACTGCTAATTATTACAATTATAATCAAACTATACAAACATGTTCGCCTGGTTCTTCTACTAATTGGTGCACTGGTAACAACAAAGGATTCTGGTTAGAAACTAGACCTAATCTTACTGCTCCTACTGTTAGTGCATCTGATGATGGTGGTTGGGGAGAGACTTGGACATATACTATTAACTTTACTGATGAAGACAATGATCAAGCAGCTGTATCTTTATGGTTAAGAAGATGTACCAATAGTAGTTGTGTTGCATTTTCACAGGACTGGTATAATCCTTCAAGTTGTACACCTTCAAACTGTATTAACGATTCTGTTTCAGGAACTAATGTTACTGTTACGTTTATTGTAGACGGAGCAAATGAATTCGGTGAAACCGATGTTGGTTATTGGCAATACAAATTTAATGAAACAGATTGGCCAGAAACAGATTCTTGGGATATTAATGAGTCTGATATTAATAACTTTACTCTTGATAAGGACGATATTAACATCACTTATATTGCTGGTAATAATTCTACTGTGAATAGAAGTATTGCACCTGGTCAATCAAATGTTACATTGTCTGTTAGAATATATGATACTGATAGAGACGAAGTATTAGTAGCAGGGTCTGGTGGTATAGGTAAATTCTATGTAACATATGACCCTTACGATATTAATAATTTTAGTGTTGATTATACTACTGGAATAGATGGAAATGGTTGGATAAATAATACTTTTCCAGATAAAGTTCCATGCACATATGATATAGGACCTCTTAGATGGAGAGTTGAATTTAATGGAAGTGCTTATAAAGCCACTAATTCCACTGATTTTTATGATGATTTCTTTGTTAATTTAGTAACTTATCTATTGCAAGTGAATATACTTGGTCCTAATAATGAAACATTTAGAAGGAATGTAGATGCTATTCCAGTTGTTGGAAATGTTACTGATGATTGTTCTGATTATTTAGATAAAGGTGTTGTTAATGTTACTAATATTATATTCCAAGGATTACCCAGTTATTCTTGGACCTTATGTCAGGGTGCAAGTGTTACTGATCATAATAATGGAACATATAGTTGCTCATTGAACTCACCTGGTGATGCTCAATTTACTAATTACAATCTTACTATGAATGCAACTAAAGATTATTACAGTAGTTCTAGTACAGAAAATAAACAGGATGCATTTTGGATTGTTACTAATCCAGATATATGGGACGCGAGTACTGATAAGGGTGCTGATACAGGTGGGTGGGGAGAAATATGGACATTTAGTGTAAAAGTGAGGGATTTAGATAGAAGTGGTTATGCATTTGAAGCAATGAATGTTAGCTTATGGTTAAATATGACTGGGGATTGGGAATTATGGAATTCAACATTGTGTTCAGAATCCCAATGTGGTCAGGCTGGTGGAAGAACAAAAACTTTTGTACAGCATAATTTCAATTGTGGAGATATAGATGATCACCAATTCAAATTTAATGTAAGTGATTATTGGGGATATAATAATACAACCTCTGCTCAACAGTTTACAATAGAAGAAGATGATGTTACAATTTTATTTGATTCTGATCCTGATAATATCAACAGAGAATCTGGAACAGGAACTTTTGTATTTAGAATAAGAGATGATGATAACTCATCTTCTTATGTAACTAATACTTCTACCAATGCTAGTATTTACTTTAGTTATAATGGTACTACTGATTATGAAATAGCTCATGCAGTTAATCCTAATTCAAGTGGTTATGTTAATTATGATTTAGATCCTGATTGTAATTATTCAACCGGAATACAGTATTGGATAGCAGGAACAATTGAAGCTGACAGTTGTTATGACGCTGAAAACTGGACTATAAGCCCACCCACATTTAGTGTTGAAGGTCAGTTAATGAATAATTTAACAATGCCTGTTTATAACTCTAATTATAATGTTACTGAACAAATACCTGTTAACTTTACTACATTGAGTGATTGTTCTGATTATTTATCACATGAGAATCCTGTTATTAATGCTACTAATTATCATATTGAGTTGAGTTTAGATGGTAGTGGTTGGGAAGAGTGCTCATCTGATAATTCTTATCAAGGTTGGTATAATTGTACTTGGAATTCTACTAATCAATCAGAAGGTCAGTGGGACATAAGAGTTAATAGTTCTAAACCAGGATACTTCTATTCTAATTCAACTGTGTATACTGATTGGTTTAATCTATTGAACTGGAATGTTACAAATGAATCTGTTCCTGTTGTTAGTCCTATAGAAGGTGGGTGGACTAGAGTTTATAACTATACTATAAATGTGTCTGATCAGGAAGGAGATACTATTAATTGTTCATTGTTTATATCTAAGGATGATCAATCAACATGGACATATAATGGTTCTTCTATTATTTCTGGTAGTCCTGGTACTCCTACTAGTGGAACATGTTATGTAGAGATTAGTGATTTTAGTTGTAGTGATATTGATTCTGGTTCTAATATCAAGTGGTTTAAGTGGCAGATAGAGAATGGTGAGCCTCAGAATGCTTGGAATACATCAGTTTATCAAGGTCCTAATTTGAGTGCTTCAAATGTTACTGTTATTCTTATAGAAGGTGATGATTATGGATTTAACAGAAGTTATGGTAGCAATCAGATAAGAAGACTTGGAGTAAATGTGTATGACTATGAGAATAATTCTTATAATCCTAATATTTATGTTAGTTTCTGGATTACCAACGATTCTTCTACTTATAGATTAGAAACAAATAATACTACTGATTCTCTAGGCAATGCTTCATTATGGTTTAATCCTAACTGTTCTCATAATGTTGGACAACAGTATTGGGTAGCTGGTGTTACTGATGGTTGTTATGAAGATGAGAATGCCACTTCAACTAATTTCACATTGAATATAACTGGAGAGTTGCGGCCTTTGATTGTTTCACCAAACGGAGAAAAGAGAATAAGAAGTGACTATCCTGATGGAGAAAATGTCCCAATGATAGGAGATATAACTGACGAATGTGAAAATTATATAAATAACAGTCTTGTCAATTTCTCTGCAATTAAAGGTGGTACTGTTAATTATTGTAATCCGATAATTAACGTCGGGAATGGAACTTATAATTGTAGCTTAAATACGAGTGAGTTTACAGCCCAAGGTTGGGATGTTAAGTTCAATGTCTCGACTACTGATTATAATTATAATGAAACAAATGAAACATTTTTATTGAATCAAAGAGGTTTCTGGGTTGAAACTAAACCTGTTCTAACTACTGATTTTGTTGTTTACTCTTACAATTCTACTAATCAAGAAGATGATGGTGGTTGGGGAGAAAGGTGGGTATTTAGAGTAAATGCTACTGATGAAGATAATGATACAATGATTGTAAAATTATGGGTAAATAAAACTACTGGTTGGGATCAACCGAATATATCTGCCATGACCAATAGTTCAGTACAGGGACAAAATGTAACTGTAAACTTCACAATATATGGATGGCCATCTTATTCAAACCCAGGGTTAGGGCCACACGATTTTAAATTCAATGTGAGTGAAACAGATGGATATATTAATGAAACTTCAAATGGTACATTCACTATTGAAAAGGATGATGTTTCATTTATTCATATAGAAGGTGATAATACAAGTGTTAACAGAACTGGTAATAGTCAACTTTTGAGTTTAAGAATTTATGATACTGATAGAGATGCATATCCAACATCTTTGTTTTCTGGCCAGATTTGGGTAACAAATGACACTTTAGGTAATTTTGTGTCTATAAGTACAGGAACATCAGGAAGTTTCATAAATGCTACATTTAATCCTGATTGTGACTTTGCAATAGGTCCACAGAATTGGACAGGTGGAACTATTTCACCATCTCAAGCTTATAAATTAGTAAACAGTAGCAACTTCAGTATAAATATAACAACATATCCATTACAAATAGATTTCTTAGAACCAACAAATGCAGAACTGTTCTTAAAAGGATTAGAAAATGTTACTGTAAGAGCTAATGTTTCTGATGATTGTGGAACTTTAGAAGGTGCTAATATAACATTTAAATCTAAACAAGCTTCCGCAACTCCTCAAGAAAAAGATTGTGTTAGTGATCAAAGTCCAAATGGACAAATTGTAGACGAAGGTGGAGGTAATTATAGTTGTATTTTTAGAAATGATACTCACTCTAGTGGTGAATGGAATTATGGTTATGTTAATGTTACTGTAAATGCATCAAAACAATATTATAATTCTTCTATAATTAATTTTACTATTAATTCTTATTATCTAAGTTCCGAACCTACAGTAACTGCAGGTACACCATCAGGAGCAAGTACAAATGCTTGGGGTGATACTTGGACATTTCCAGTAACAAATGTAGTCGATCCTGACAAAGACGGAGAATTAGGAAGTACTATAAATGTTTCTCTATGGATCAACTTAACTGGTGATTGGGAATCTTATGGTTCAAAAATGTGTATGCCAGCAACAGGAAATTGTACTGGATTAACATTTGGTGGAATTACTTTTGAATGTAATAGAACATATAGTGATGTTGGAAACAAATATTTCAAATTTAATGTTTCAGACAACTTTAATTATACTGATGAAGATTCAGCTGGATTTACAATAACAACAGACCCGACCTATGCACTTGCAGCATCTATAGAGGGGGATGGTAGTTCAGTAGATAGAGAAGGAAATAGTAATGTTTATTTAGGAGCTAAGTTTTCTGATCAGTTACAGGGTGATATTAATTTTGCAGATGTTAATGGAACGATATGGATAACCACAAATGGAACATATTTTGGAAATTACTCTGACATACAAACTCAAAGCGATGGTTATTTCAATTATAGTTTTGACCCAGATTGTAGTTTCTCTTCAGAAATACAATGGTGGAAGATTGCATTAAATGATAGTTGTTATGATGTTAGTTATACTGCTGATCCTGATAATCAGTCTGTGGATGTTGTTGGTCAATTAAAAACTTCTATAATACAGCCTTCAGAAGGTTCTAGTTTTGCAGTAGGAAGTATGATAACAATAAAATCTAATATTACTGATGATTGTGGAGCAAACATAAGCGGTGCTGATGTAGCACATGAAGCAAATTTATATGGATCAGGAACTTGGGAATGGGCCAATACAACAGCAATAGTAAATGAAGAGGCTGGAATTTATAACAGTAGTTGGAATACTACTTTCCATGCAGGTGGAAACTGGAGCTTTAGAATAAATGCAAGTATAACAGATTATTATTCTAATTCAACAATATTTACTAATTGGACTTATTTGAATAACACTCCACCAACAGCAGAAAATGCTTCCGTATCTCCGGAAAAAGATGGTTGGGGTTCTAACTTTACTTTTAATATTAAAATAAATGATACACAACTTGATAATGTTACATGTAAATTATTCACTTACACTTCAGGTTCTTGGGTTTATAGAGGAAGTGATACTGTTTATTGGGGTGTAGGAAATTGTACAGTTAATATTACAAACTTTACTTGTAGCGATATTAACACATCATCACCAAACTGGTTTAAATGGGAAATAAATGATACCACAGCTGAAAACTTATTTAATACTTCAAATGTTTCAGCTCCTTATATAACAAAAGATAATGTAACTATAGAGTATATATTTGGAAATAATAGTACAGCAAATAGATCAGGATCTCAAAAAGATTTATTAATATTGAGGATATTTGATAATAATTCTCAAATATATGTTGGATCACAAATTCCTAATGCAACTGGAAGGATATTTATAACAACTGATGGAACTACTTTTGATTCTGGAACAGAAAATACAACAAATTCTTCAGGTCATTTAAATGTTTACTTTGATCCAGATTCTAATTATCAAGCTGGACTACAAAATTGGACAGGTGGAACTTATGGTGATAGTTGTTATTATGATGCTAATCTAACTATAAATTACACTTTAAAAGTAAATGCAGACTTAGTAAATTCCATAATAAATGTTTTAGAAAATGGTAGCCCTGTTGGTGTAGGCGGAACAATCACAAAACCCAACAATGTTACTGTTATAATGAATGTTAAAGACGAGGAAACAGTTCCGATTGATAATGCAACCCTTAACGTAACGTTCATTAGTCTCTTATACGGAAATAATTTCACATGTTCATATATAGCTGAATACGGAAGCGGTGAATATAGATGTACAATGAACAGTTCTTCGATAAATGCAGGATGGTATAATGTTAGTATACTATCAAACAAAACATATTACAATGATGGATACCTTATGCAAGAAGACGTGTTCTATATAGAAAGCATACCTGAGCTTAAAGGACCCATAATATTATCTCATAATGGGAGTGATATTGGTGGGTGGGGGGAGACTTGGACAGCTAGTGTAAATGTTACAGAAGAGGATCAAGGAAACGTTACTTTATATGTTTTTGTAAAGAAATTCACAGATCCTGATGTTCCAGGCAGTTGGATACAAGAGAATCAATCTAGTTACATTAGTAATCCAGATTTAAGAGGACCGTTAAATCAAACAATTACACTTACTTTCCAGGATGTTGGTAATTTCCAGAATAATCGGGTTGTCTGGCAATATAAGTTTAGGGCTAATGATACAACTAATCATGGCTCAGAAACAACACCTCAAAACTTTACAATAGATGAAGATGATATTTCAATTGAACATATTTTTGGGGGTGGGCAAGAGGTTTGGAGAAATGGAACAGCAAAACTACATCTAACTTTAAATGTAACTGATATAGATAGAAATATAGCAGCAGATGGAGCAGAAGTAACATTTTATATAACTACAAACAGTAGTGATCCAAATAGTTTTGATAGCGGAACATTAACAAATGTTTATGAAAATGGTAGTGCCATATATAACTTTCCACCAAACTGTAGTTATTCAACTGGTGAACAAGATTGGTACGGTACAGTAACTGATCAATATTATAAACCTAATTCAAGTGATAACTTCACACTAATAATAAAAGCGCCTATTGCAATGAACATAAGTTATCCTGATGGTCATTCATTCATTTTGGGAACACCGGTATCATTTATAGGAAGAGTTTATGATGAATGTAACTTTAATATTTCAGGTGCTACAGTAACATTTAAAGACATAAAAGGAGCCAGTCAAATTACTTGCTCACCTGTAACTGATAACAATAATGGAACATATAACTGTACTTACGCTTCACCATTACATGGGTGGCATGATATACAAATGACTACAAATAAACAATATTATGGAAATTATCCAACACCTAATTTAACAACTAAAACCAATGCTTATTTCCTAGCAACTATACCTTCTCTTTCAAATCTAGATGTTAATCCTAAATTAGATGGGTGGGGCAAACTATATACATTTACTGTAAGTTTAACAGATGTAGATGGAAACGTTAATAACGTAAGCTTATGGAAAAGTTTTGATGGTTCCTCTAATTGGACTTTAATAAACTCGACAAATACAACACCTGAATTTTCTGGTTGGCCTGTAGAATTTAAAAATAGATTTAGTTGTGATGATTATCTGAATGCAACTAATGGAACAAACTATTATAAAATTAATACAACAGACGATAAGGGTTATACAGATGAGACCGAAGTAAAGAACTTTACTTTGGATGTGGATAATGTTACTGTAACCATAGATTCTTCAAACAGTAATTCAACTACAAGAAGAATAGGAAATAATTTAGCTTATCTAAATGTTATAATTGAAGATAAAGATTATAATGTTAATCCTGGAAAGTATCCAACTGGTGCTAATACAACTATAATGATTACTAGAAATGGAACTGACTATGATTACAACATGACTTGTGATTCTACTGTTGGAAACTGCAGCGTAAATTACAATGCAACTTGTGATTCTACTGTTGGTTTACAATATTGGAAAGCTGTAACCTCAGACGTTTGTTATCAAGTTGTAGAAAGTCAAAATGAAACCTTAACAGTTTATGGTCAATTAAATGTTTCTCTTATATACCCAGAATCTGGAAAAATATTGAATCGTGGTAAAACTACTAATTTAAATGCAAGTGTAAGTAATGATTGTAATCAGGATATTACAGATGCAACTGTTAATTGGTATAATTCTAGTTGGTACTTGTTAACAAACGATTATAATACAACTTGGCCTATACCAATAGACTACAAATTAGGAAATGAAACAATCTATTCAAATGCAACTAGAACTTATTACGATTATAATAGTAACAACACTCTAGTTTATATTTATGGTTGGAGTAATGTAGATTCTATTACTCCATCAAACAGTTCAAATTATTCTTCAGGCGATAATATAACTGTTACTTGTCGTGTTTTAGATAGTAATACCACACAACCAATAGAAAATTATACAGTATATTTCTATAAAAATACAACTTCTTTAGCCAATGTAAGTACAAATTCAACAGGTTATGCTAATACTACTTGGAACAGTACTGGAGAATATGCAGGATGGTATAACATAAGTTGTTACATATACGACAACTCAACATTAAATTATAATACTTCCATCTCATTTAAACAAACGTGGGTCATGTTAACAAGACCCCTTATCATAACAGAAATACGTATGAATAATTCTGTTTGCCAACAAGGAGTTTCATGTAAATGGATATATAGAAACGATTCATTTGATCCTTATCAAACAAATATATCTGTTCATATAGAAGATGCGAACATAGGTGATGCAGAAGATGCGAACGTTACATTTTATAATTCTACAAGCTTTTTAGGAAACTGTAGTACCAATTCTTCTGGTTGGTGCTCTTTAATTAATTATAATCCAGACGAAATAATAACTCCTAACCTTTATACTATTTATATTAATGCAACTAGACCAGAAAACGAAAATTCTATTACTAATACGAGTTTAATAACAGTAAAGGGTATAATCAATGTTACAATAGAATCTCCACCAGATCATATTAATTGTCAAGACGGTGGTCAAAACTTAACTTGTCCTAAGTATAATCCTATTAATCTAACAGCGACTGCGATAAGTGAAAACGGAGAAAATGCAACAGTATTAAGCCCAACTGTCACATGGTATAATGAAACCACAACAATAGCTTCAGGCTTAAGCACAACACTTCCACAACCTACAGTTGCAGAACAAGATACAGGTACACATGAATTCATGGTTATAGTTAGTAAAAGTTATTACGATAGCGGAACATCTAATGTTTCATTGAATATAACAGGTCTTTCTGGTGTTATCTGGATTTCTCCGACTATTGAAACTCCTTATCCTAATAATTTCTCTCCAACTTGTAAAGTAATTGATGAACAATCAAGTCTAGGTATATCAGATTATGATGTTAATTTCTCTTACAAGTGGGAACCATCTCCAACTTTTATATTTAATGGAACTTATTCAACAAATTCAACAGGTTATGCTAGCTATAACTTCACACCAATACAAAAAGGCAACATAACTTTCAATTGTACAATAGGAGATAATACATCTCAATATTATTCTGCAAATACTACTGTCGATGTAGAAACATTCTGGGTAAAGGATATGTATGCACCAATGATTTATAATATGTCAATAATACCGAATGAGAGCATGGAAGCAAACCTTAATGAAACCAATATAACTGCCACTGTATTTGATAACTATAACGTCACTTCTGTAAAAGCTATAATAACTTTGCCAAATGGAACAGTTACAAATGAAACAATGACAAATATCAGTGTTCCACAAGAATCATTTGGTAATTATACAGCAACTTATAGAGTTACATATATGCCTCTAATAGGTGGCAATTATAGTGTAATTATATTTGCTGAAGACGATACGCCAGAAAGCAATTCCAATACCACGTATGCTGGTAACTTTAGTGTATGGGGCTCTATAACTGGATTTGTTAGTCAATGTGTCAACAATACAAATGATGGTAATTTAACAGACTGTGATTTACAAATAACAGCACCTTATATTTCTCAAACCAATAATTTCACGTTTGAAATAAAATCAAACTTCACGAACCTTGGTCCAGCTGGTGCATATGGAGTTAATTTGACTCATGCAGAAGATCCTACAAATTCTCTAATATACAGCGAAGAAAATATCACATGTGGTATTTTATACCCAAATGATAGTTGCTCATGGAATTTCAATGTAACTGTACCTGCAGGAACTCCTCCTGGTATAATTACAACTTATGTAAATGCAAGTTGGAAAAATCCAGATAACACAATCCAATACACATATAATATAACGGAAATAAGTGTTGATTCAAATCCAATTTTAGATATTGTAGAAACTGAATTAATCAAAACAACACCACACGACCAAAATACATATGTAGGTAATATAACAGTTGTTTCTGCTGGTAATGATGAAGTACAAAATATTAATCTTACTTGGTATGGAATTAGCGGTGTTTCTGGTTATAAAAATCTTGCACTTTATTGTCCGTTATGTATATTAACAATATTACCTTATGAAGAAACCCTTCTAGTTGCTGGATATAACTTCACTTCAGACATAAACTTAACTGTACCTGCAGGACAAGAACCAGGAAAATATATTGCAAACTTGTTGGCATCATCAACTAATGCTGGAAATGATACTACAGTATTGAATCTAACTATACCAGAAAATAGGACTTGGTTGAGAACACCTTCAACATTTGGTACAATTTTAGCTCCTCAAAACACTAGTAGAGTGATAGGAAACATTACTGTGACTAATATTGGAAACGTTAAAATACCTTTTGAGGCTGTTAAATCAGGGGATAATGGTTATGTACGTATAGAGGGTGTAAATTGGTATAGTTTTGATTTAGAAAAACAAGTTTCAAAAAATCTAAGTATATCATATTCTGTTCCAGCTTATAGATCTAATGGTGTTTACAATGTAATAATCCGTATTAGAAATTCTAGTGCTAATCCTCCAGTTCAAAATGTTACTTTCACATTGAATGTTACGGATATACCACCAAACATAACAGATGTTTTGATTGTTCCAATAGATTTTGAGCAAGGATATGAAAATGTTACCATACAAGCAAATGTAACTGATAATTATGCAGTTGATGAAGTTTGGGTTAATATAACACCACCGAATGGTTCAAGTTTTGTTTTACGAATGAATAAAAGTTATGATTCAATATATAATGTAACATATGTTTATCCAATCAC
>JABAOF010006039.1_pt4 | contig 11965 bp, 10 predicted proteins | sample 7062171 | NCBI WGS metagenome assembly JABAOF01 (sample SAMN14538628, study PRJNA623070) | marine sediment metagenome | biome: marine biome [ENVO:00000428]; feature: marine pelagic biome [ENVO:01000023]; material: deep marine sediment [ENVO:00002113] | place: India: Gulf of Khambhat ... | reverse complement strand
CGAAGCGCGCCTTCCACATATCCGGAACGGCCTGCCAACGGAAAGCACCAGAGGTTGTTGATGCGATGAGCGAGCCTATCAGGACGCCGATTACGAACATCCACTGCCAGTCGATCTTCGGAACATACTTGATGAAGTAATCCATTCCAGCGGCTCGGTCGGCACCGAAGAGCTTCTCGATCATACCGGCAGAGCGGACAAAACTGGTCGATGCGCCAAAAAACTTCTCGGCGATCCAGACGGATAATATCAATACTACACCGCTCAGCCCTCCAGCCAAATAGGGTGACCACTCCTTTTTCTTGAACCAGTTCATTATCCCACCTCCCTTCCGTCGGAAATTATGTAGTTGAACTTCTTGGCTGCAATACGCTAAAAATAGAATTGGGCCTGCAGCTGGAAGACATCCTTGTCATCATCACTCGTAAGCCGTCCGCTTGCGCTTCTCTCAAACTCCGTATGAACCCAGTTCGCACTGATCTTTAGGGTGTTACCCTTGGCATATCAGGTCGCCCCAACCGTCCATACTTTCTGTTTTTTGTCGCTGTCGTTGGAATCCTGGTCGTATTCCTCATACCGTGCGGCGGGCTCCAGGTTGAGTTTTCTCGCCGTAATGAAATATCCCGCCTGGAGGTACCACCCCTTCGGTTCTCTGCTCCGTTTTGTCGGATCGGTGAAGTCCTCCTCCCACTGGTTGTACTCGAACTGTGCCGTTATTCCCCCCCAATGGCCTGAAAGATCGAGACCGAAGAGATACCTGTCTTCCTCAAAGGTATTTTCCCTGTATTTGATGGAGTCCTGGAGGGCATAATGCACACCCAGGTTTAGATGCCTTCCCTTGCCCAGGTGGGCGTCGCTCTTTTTCTCCTCGATCCAGCCCGGTGGGGACAATTCGATCCTTCCCACAAACAGCGGCCCGGCCGTGTGGACGGTGTTGCCGGCCCTCAGGGTTTTCCCCTCCTCCCAGCCGTCGCCATAGGCCAGGTTATACGCCAGAATGCCCTCCAGAAATTGTCCGTGGAGGAGGAGATTGGGTTGTTCGAAATCGTCAAAAACCTTCTTTGCGGCCTCCGTGGAGGCTGGCCTTTCAATGAGAAGCTGTCTGGAGGAGGATGACAGTGAGATCCGAGAATATGGGAGGTCCGCCTTTCCGACCCTGACGGCAAATTCATCGAGAAGCTTATAGTCCAGATAGGCGTAGAAGAGCTCAACTTCTTCATCTTGGCCTTTTTGCTGCCATTTATCAGCGGAAAGATAGACGGCGTATTTGAGGTTCTTTATCAGATTTCCCCCGAATTCCGGGCGTGCCCTCCTGAGGTACAGGTCGCTTTCGGACTCGTAGCGAGTTCCGCCTCGGCCGATGGTTAAATCCCCGAAGTCCAATCTGGGCTGGAGACGAACCCGTACGGTAAGGTTCGTATGTTCCGCAGCGCTGATCGTTACCCCTTTCGTCTCCTCCCCGAGGAGAAATTCATTTGCCATGCCAATCGAAGGCAAAAGAGGAAGTAGAAGAAACCCTATCACTGCGAATCTCAAGCTATTCATCTTTTTCACCTCCTTTCAGTGAACTCAATCCTTGCAAACAGGGAAATACCAGCACCTCGACCACGTCTGGCTGCACAAGCTCATCGTTCTGCTTCTGAATAACGCATAGGGAGAGAAGACTGGAGAGCAAGGAAGATGGACTATTCCAGCTTAATCCTAACCTCCTTTGCCTTTACTTACTCCGATTTGGGCAGGGTAATTCTCAGTATTCCATCCTTATACGAAGCCATAATCTTGCCGCTTTCCACCTCGGCGGGAGCCTAACGGAGCGAGAAAAGGCCCCATAACTTCTCTCAACGAGGTGGTAATCCTCTTCTTTTTCTTCCCCGGTCAAAGATATGTTGATATCCTTGGCATCCATCCCGGGAAGCTCCACCTTCACCACAAAATCATCTTTGGTTTCAGACAGATCAAGAGGATGAGCCCATTCCCTCTCCCCCTCGGCCTTAGTATGATTCTGAACCTCGGAGCCTTTCATCGAACTCCTAACTTCGACTTTCCCCGAGATTTCTCGTCCCAGACCTTAATGAGGTAATCTTTGTGCTCCTCAAAGCTCTGGGCCTGCTCCTCAACCAGAGCCTCGGCCTCCTCCGATGACATCTCCCAGCTCTGTCGCACGAACGATGCCACCCTGGCGTAATAGAGCGGGGTCATCAGGTCGATCAAGTTGTTGCGGTTGGCACTCCAGGTATGAAAAGTCGCCGCCAGTTCGTAGAGGATTTGGACCCACACCTCGGTGGGAAGGTGAAAGTTTCGGGATCTCAAGTGTGCGGCTTTCCGAACTGCTTCAAAGCACTCCTCGCAGAAGATCTCCCTCCAGAGCGTTGAGAATTGGCGAAATCCGACCTTGAATTGTTCGATCAGCCCCTCCAGATTTACATTTACAGGCTCAGGTTCCAGGTGGGTTTCATGTTCGAAGGTTTCCACGGGTTCGCTTCCACGGATCTCCTTCCAGTAATCCTCGTAACGTTCCATCAGGGAGAAGATGGTCCAGATCACTTGTCGGAACATCGGGCCCAGGTGCTGCCCAGGGTCCTTGGCGTCGTGGATCTTAACCCCCAGGTTGGACTGGCATATTCTGAAGCCTTGGGTAATGGCATTGGTCGTCATCCAGATGTCTATCCCGAATCTCGCTGCATCGGTCTCCCAGACATCCTGCTCGATATGGAACTTGGCCACTTCCCGCGAGAAAGCGAAGTCACCTCCGATGGGCTGCCGAATCCGCTTGCCGTAGAGGGCCCTGGTTAGATTGTACACGATGTTGTTGGTGATGGTTCCATCGTACTTATGCCGGAGGTAAATGGGGGCCACGAAGTCTTGTCCCCTCTCCAGAACAGGATCGATGAGGTATTTGATCCAATCCGACGTAATGCTCCTGAGGTCCGAGTCCACCACAGCGCATGCCCAGACCTTCAGCCGATTAGCAGTCTCGAAAACCGATCTGAGGGCACTTCCTTTGCCCGGTGGGCCTCGATAGATAGTAACCAGCTTCTCCTGCCACGGCTTAATCTGAAACTCCTTGGCCACTTCGCGGGTGTCGTCTGTTGACCCTCCGTCCGCGATGAGAATAACGGATTTTCGGTCATGATAATGCTCTGCGAGCCCGCGGGTAACCATCTGTATCACGTGAGTGATGGTCCTTTCGCTATAGTAGCACGGGATACCAACCAGGATATCCGCGGATTCTATCTCCTCTATTCTTTTGGATGCATATGCTCGTAGCGCCGTGTCATAGTGCATTCTTTATCCCCTGCTCACATTAAACCTTCCTCTGTCATTCCCCCTCCGAAATTTCATTTTCCATCGAAAAAGTAGCTCGATCTCGTTGGCAGCTTTTTCCCCGTTGCTAAACCCCACTCTGCCATAAGGTAGAGAGGTATCGGTCTAAGAACATCAGTTAATAGATTCGTTCGCTTTTTTCGATGAGACATTCTCTGAGGTCGTCGAACTTGTCCCCCATGGCATCTCTGATTTCATTCATTGGTGGCATAAATCCTTCATCTTCGCGAACCAAAGTCTCTTTGAATTGCCGCCATACTCTCTTTATGAAACCCTCCTCCACAAAAAGGTTCTCGGCATGTTCTCTTACCACGCCATAAACGACTTTCCTCAATTGTTCGGGGCTCACACCTCCTGTTATGAGGCTGCTGTCATGGGATTGCATCCATCTCTCCATGCTGTGGTTTTGAAATTCCCTGAACATCTTCGCAAATTCGTTGGAAGAGCTCCACGTCTGCCTGATCTGTTTACCCATAATCTGAAAGGTAGAGGAAATGATATCTTCGGCCATTCTCCCTACCCCTCGGAGAACCTCCCTCCCGGTTTTTCCTTCGGCAAGCGGTTGATCCATGTTTATCCCGAGATCAACCTGCACGAAGCGATCTTCGGGAAGCATCGTTTCTCCTTTTTCATCTCTTCCGAATAGCTGAAGAAGGGTCGTCGTCTCAACCCCGTATCTCTTTGCAATCCTCATTGACCAAAAGAGATTCCTGTCTATCCCTATTTCCCCGGAGAGCGGGTAAATAATAGGTTTTTTGAGTGGCATCAAGCCCTTATAGATGAGCATGCTTATGAGCGGCACTCCGAGGGAAGCATTCACTCTACCGCCGAGCTTCCTCCTTTCTTTCTCCATGTGGTATCTCTTGAAAGCGCCCTTAGCGAACAAAATAGGTGACCCCTCGTAAATCAGTGGCAAGCCAAGGAGAAACGGATCTCTATAATTCACCTCCTTGTTTTCCGCATCCATGTATACCAAGACAACATCCTCGCCCGATCTCGGGCTCTCCGAGGGGTCAGACGATACGAGAGAGCTCATCCCCATATTGATCCCTTTGCCGAGAATCGGATTACGCCTTTCCTCCGTGCTCATTTTTAAATAGTCTCTGAGATATTGATACGCTATTTCGCTGATCCCGGTATCAAGGTGGAAGTAGAATATCTTGGGATTATCAGCCTTTCCCAGTACGTTGGTAAGCACATCTTTGACGGTATACAGTAAACCCCTGTTGGTCTTTGCGATCTCGAGATCTGACTGGTCGCTCACAATGATCTTCTGAACGCGGAAGTGATCTCTATCAATTCCAAGGAATATCTCTTTTAGAACGTTGGTCATTGCCAGCTGGATTACCGTAGAACGGAGCGCCTCCGGATCTTCGTTCCTGTCCAGGATTGTAATCACTAACTGTTTCTTCTGAGGGGGATAGCCCCTCGCTTCAAGGTACTGTTTCGCGTAGTCCAGGGAGGGGATGTCCGCTCTGTAGCTGAATATGTTTTCCTTCACGTACTCTAGAATATCCATATCTCAAAAACCCCTGATTTAGTATGGGAATTCCTCCCGGCCGCTCAGGAGCCGGAGAGGTCTCGTCCGGTCATTCATCTCTGATGCCCGTTGATGATAACCGAACGAGAAATCATGAGCTCAATTATGATCCACTATCCAACCGCGTCCCACGGACTTCAAAGGGGCTGCGCAATTCGCCGGAGAGATGATTGTAATCCAGACAATTCTCGTTGACATCCACAATATAAATTATGAGAATAGACGAGTCAACAAAAATGCCTGCGGCATATGGTATTACGGTAATGGGATGATATCGCAACCTATAATCTTCACTGATCTGGACGGAACCCTCCTCGAGCATGAGACGTATTCCTTTTCGGCGGCAGTGCCAGCCCTCGAGATCCTGAACGATAAGGGCGTTCCCTTGGTGTTTTGTTCGAGTAAAACCAAGGCGGAAATCGAGTATTGGAGGAACAAGCTGGGAAATCACCATCCCTTCATATCAGAGAACGGCGGAGGCATTTTTATCCCCCTTTCGCACTTTACAGAGGAAGATATACGTGCTGCTGTGCCGACGCCGAAAATCGTCGACGGATATCATGTAGTTGTTCTTGGGACCCCATACGGAGTTTTGCGGGAGGCATTGAATGATCTCCGCGCCCGTGGTTTTGATATCAAAGGGTTCGGAGACATGAGCACATCGGAAGTGGCGGAGATTACAGGGTTGAGCAGAGAGGAGGCCGAGTTAGCCACCAGGAGAGAGTTTGATGAACCTCTCGTCTTTCAAGGAGATACGGTAGATTTCAGCGGCTTTTTGGCTGCAGTGCGGGAGAAAGGCCTTCGATTAACTCAGGGGCGGTTCTATCATCTGATGGGTGATCACAATAAGGGCGGAGGCGTGGACGCGCTCAAACTTCTTTACCGGCGAAAGTATGGAACTATAATCACCATCGCCTTGGGCGATAGCCCAGCAGACTTACCCATGCTGGAGAAAGTCGATTACCCCATCCTCGTGCGAAATTACCGGGGAGAGCATGACCCAACGATTGCAGTGCCCAATCTGATCAGGGCTGATGGAGTTGGCCCTGACGGGTGGAACAGAGCCGTGATCGAGTTGATCCGAAAGGGGTTTTGAAATCTTCCAAAGCTTCAGATCGGCGAGAGGGGCTTCTTCTTGGCAATCAAAGGTAGACTTGCCGAACTCGATGGTCTTGTTCAACAGCCTTCTTGACTTGCACCTTGTCGAAATTTCCCGGGCGAAAGAATATTGAGAAATCGCTTGAAGCGTCTGTATTCAATTAACTACGATTCAATAATTTATCATCTATTGAATTCTGCGGAAAGACGATGAAATCTTCCCTATTGTAACGCACCTACGACTCCAAAATGTTCTAGATATCCATTTTCTCAAGCTGGTCGCATATTAACTATACCCCCCAAGTAGAGTTCAAGCCCAAAGAGAAGCCGTGACCAAAGCTTCAAACCGACCGGCCAAGGGAATTAGATTTCGTCCCTCTCGGGGTAGGCATTTTTCAAGTACTGGTACATCATGCGTTGTGTGTTGAAAAAGGAGCCGTTCAGGGCAATTGCCGAGCGCATGATTTCTGCATAGTCACGAGGCCGCTCGTAAAACATGGGGACGATTATTGATTCCAATTTATCGTAGAGAGTGGCGATCTCAGCCGAGGGATTGCTTTCGGGCTCCCAACTTTGGCCAATGGACCAGCCCGTCACGCCCTCCACATGGCCCTCGATCCACCAGCCATCCAATACGCTCAAACTTGGGACTCCATTGAGTGCCGCCTTCATTCCGCTCGTGCCAGAAGCCTCGTGGGGTTTCAGCGGGGTATTGAGCCATAGATCCACCCCGGCGCAGATATATTTTCCGAGGGCCATGTCATAGTCCTCCAGGTATATCACACGGACGGCATCCCTTATGGCGGCCATTGTTTCGAATATCCGCCGAATAACGGCCTTGCCGCTCTCATCGCGCGGATGGGCCTTGCCTCCATAAATGATTTGCAGTGGGCCGACCTTACCTGCTATATTCCGTACGCGTTGGGGATCGGAAAAGAGGAGATCAGCACGCTTGTATGCAGTGGCACGCCGAGCAAAGCCGATGGTCATCACCTCGGGGGTTAATCGGATGCCTGTCCGACGTTCAACCTCCGCGAGAAGCTGCTGTTTTGCCTCGCGGTGAGCATCGATGATTTCGTCAAGTGGGATACTTATCGCATAACGCAAGTAGAGGTTGTCGTGTCGCCATTCTTCTATGTGCCTGTCGTAGAGATGTTCAAAAGGCGTCGATGTCCACGTGGTGGCGTGCACACCGTTGGTAACGGAGTTGATGGGATAGTTGGGAAACATGCTTTCGGAAATCTTCTCGTGCCGTTGGGACACTCCATTGATGTACCGCGAAAAGAAAAGGGCCAGGTAGGTCATATTCAAGGTGCTATCTAGACAACACTGAGCCGACCTCAAGAAGTTCGTCTTTTCCTCACCGACCACTGTCCGGACCAATTCGAAGGGAAATCTGTCATGGCCCGCCGGTACCGGGGTATGGGTGGTGAATACGCACCTTTGACGCACCGCATCGATGTCCGCCTCGGTCATAGTGTCCAGATCACACCCCCCTGCCCGTTCCTCTAATAAGGCAAGGGTAAGGAAGGCGGAATGTCCCTCGTTCATGTGGTAGGCATTCACATTCTTATGTCCAAGGGTCCTGAGCATGGCTACGCCGCCAAACCCCAAAACGGCTTCCTGGCAAAGCCGATAGTGTTCGTCTCCCCCGTACAGATAGTTGGTAAGTGCTCGATCCCAGGGGCTGTTCTCCGGCAAGTCTGTATCCAGAAAATACAGTGGTACGATATGCCCTGTTACACCTCGCACAAGGTAGCGCCACGCGCGGATCTGTACTACCCTTCCCTCAATGGTAACTGATACCCCTGCCTCCAAGAGTTCCATGAACTCTTCAGGATTCCAGTCGCAAGGGCTTTCCGATTGGTTCCCATGGCCATCTAAGTGCTGGCAGAAATACCCCTTGCGGTGGAGGAGTGTCACACCAACCATTTGGATGCCCAGATCCGCGCCAGCGCGCAGGGTGTCACCAGCAAGAACACCGAGGCCACCACTGTATGTTGGCATGGCGGGTTCAAGGCCCACTTCCATGGAGAAATAGGCGACGGTATTAAGATTACCAGGTGCCGTCGAAGACTCTGTCATCACCGATACTCCCTTCTGACTTTCCATTCGTTTAACGTTCTTACACTACTCGAGATTGGGTGAGGGTATATCAGATAATTACACCCTCAGGGGAAGCCTTGCCGTCCAGGGCCGCCAGTTCTTCCTTGGTGAGGAGTTCCTTCCGCGGTATGCTGAGGACCCTTGCTGATTCCTCCAGAAGGTGGGCCCACGTACAGCGGTTGACGAACAACATTCCCGCAACGGTAAGAGTACCACCCTGCCCCGTGAACCCGAGGAAGGAGGTCCTGTCGTAGCCGGTATTGAGTGGTTGCAGTACCCCCGCGATCAACTCCGGTCGGGTGTGGGTAATGAATATGCGTGCTGTCACAGGGTCAGGGTAGAGGTCTGAACGCAGTTGAGCCTGAGTCAAATGTTTGCGTTCGCCATCGCTGCGGGGAGCGCGGAACCTCCCGGGCTCCAGCATGTAGACCGCGGAGTGGGGAATACGCCGGGCGGTAAGGCGTTCCGAGGCCTTCAGTATCTCCTCCAGTTGGTAACTTCCTATGGCCGTGAGGACTATCTGCTGTTTCTTGAGCTCATGTCCTGTCCAGTCCAGCCGAAGCGCAGCCTGTTCAAGGAGGCGTGTCGCCTCCTCCGGCGTAAACAGATCCGGAACGCTTTCATATTTTGGCACCACGATTGTCCATATCTGCCCGTGGGTTTGGTAAAGACCCCTCATTACAACAGCGGCGGTGTTGTAATCGGGTGGGAACACCACCCTTGAAACATCGGAGAGCTCTCCCAGCATCGATTCGGCCATCGCCGGATCTTGATGGGAGAGCTCGTTTTTAGCATTCTCCCAGGCGTGCGAGGTGAGTATCAACGGGACCGACAGCCAGCCCTGTCGGCGGCCCATTTCCTTGCAGTGATTGGCAAAGATGATTTCCTGGCGAATGACGCCCTGCATCTTCGTTCCAAAAGCCTCATAGGTATGGATGAGGTTTATACCCCCTTTGTTAGCCAAGGCAGCGGAAGCTACCGCCTCCTCATTCAGGGCGGTGATGACGGCTCCATGGATATCCTCGGGGATGCCCGCTTCGGGGTCAGTGACGCGGAATTTGAGCGCCTCCAAGGTTCTCACGAGGCGGTTTGAGCGCATTTCGTCCGGATTTCCCACCCTCGGGCGAAGGTGAGGGTTGGATTTCACGGTACCCAGAAACATCGCGTCCACAGCGTACATTGGTGAAGTCCTGGTCCATCGGGAGAAATCCCGCCGTTCTTGCGGTACGGGCCGGGAGACGACGGGAGGAATCTCTCGCAACTTGACATCGCGGTCCACAAGCGCGTGATCTCGTTCCCGAGGGCGGCTAGAGGCAGTATGGTTCTGAAACTTGCTCATGGCTTCTCGGAGCTCCTTCATGGGCACCCACAAACGCCGGGCGCTCTCGTTGAATTCGACCGCCGCCACGGGGTCGGTGTGGGGGTTCCCCATCAGCGGGAGGTTGTGGGCCAAGTTAGTCCCTTCATTGACGAACCCTGCGCCCTTGGGAGCCACGGCGATCCCGTATGGGAGCCGTATTGGGTATCTGTCTCCGCGCGAGCTGACCGCATCTCCGCAGGCCCCAAGGCGACACTCCATCTCAAAAATAGCCCAGACAAAGGCCGCGGGATCCCTACCGTCAAAGACGAAGGGATCAAAGCCATTGAGCCTTAGATGCTGGATGAACCAGTCGATACCCCCCTGCTGAGACATCGTGGTTCTCTGATCTATACGGCGGCCATTATTGATCATGATGGGGGCAACTATGCCGCAGTCCTCGGCCCGCCACCAACGAGGTGCCCAATCACTACCTCTCTGTTCCTCGAAGGCACCGTCGCTGAGAAAAACGACCAGCCTCTCTCCGGGTAACGGCATATGCACATACTGAAGCTCTGTGAAGCCCAGATAGCCACCTTCTGCCAGCCCACCAGCGGTGTGTGCATTGACGTGGCTACCCAGAGGTGAATCCTGCTTCCCTTCACTCGTTAATCCATATGAATAGAAATCCCGCACATAGCGGGTCAATCCTTCATCAGTCAAGGAGTACCGCTCCGCGTGGGCCGAGGTCATATTGTCGATCAGGAGATTTACCGAGTCGATTGCTGCGACGCAATGTCCCTGGCCCATGATCCAGGAACGCGTCGTGCCGGTGATGGCATTGATTGTCATGTAGCCGACGTAGGCAGGCACCATGTTGAGGGCACCCCCAGTGTGCCCTTCCGGACGAGGCTTGAAGTCCTCCGGTGCCAGATCCCTTCCGTCCAAATAGACGTTCTGGGCGTAGGTTTCGTGGACTGTGAGCCACATGGCGGCGTTTGCTATCCGGTCCGCGGCGGAGAGCATATCGAAAATCGGCACGCCATCCCCTTTTGTCCCACGGGCGGCGATCAACTCCGCCATGGCAAAGACTCGAGCCTGGGTTTCAACAGTATGGTCAACCGGCCCGTACCCCGCTGCCCAGCGGTCCGCTGATCGATTTCTCTTCCGGTAGAGGGTTACCCATTCCTCGTTGCGGATCTCCTCAACACTTTCACTTTCGAACATAGAAGCCTCCTTGACTCATTCCTCTGTGAAATAACGCTCCCATCACTGGCCGCGGTGGTGCAGGCAGCGAATGGTCTCCCGGACGATCATGAGGGATTCATCCACCGGGATGACGTAGACGTGCACCTTGGCATCATCGGTGCTGATAAGCTCCTGAGATCCCACCGCTTTGGAGTTTCGATCCTCGTCCAGCCGAAGACCAAACCAGTCCATACCGGCGCAAATGCGGGCTCGCACCATAGGCGCGTTCTCACCGATGCCACCACCGAAGACAACAGCGTCCGCTCCATCGAGCACGGCCAGGTATGCACCAATGTATTTTCGCACCCGGTAACAGAACATCTCAACGGCCAAATCGGCCGCGGTATCCCCCTGGTGTGCCGCCTCCAATAGGTCGCGCATGTCACGAGAGCACCCTGAAACACCGAGGAGACCCGACCGAGTGTTGAGCCAATCCTCAACCTCGTCAATCCCCGCACCCTCGTGGCGGGCCAGAAAGCCGGGGAGGGAGGGATCCAGATCTCCGGAGCGCGTCCCCATCATGAGGCCTTCCAGAGGCGTGAACCCCATTGAGGTATCGATGGAGCGTCCGCCCGAGACCGCCGTAACTGAGCAGCCGTTTCCCAACTGCAACGTGATCAATTTAACCCGTTCGATGGGTGTAGATGTAATGACGCTATACCTCTCAGTCATATAGCTGTGAGCTATCCCGTGGAAGCCATAGCGCCGAATTTCGTGCTTCGCGGCGAGATCTTTTGGGATGGCATATTCCGAGGCCCTTTTGGGCAGAGCACTGTGAAAGGCAGTGTCAAAAACCGCTACCATCGGCACCTTAGGGCCTAACGCCTCCCGAGCTGCATAGATAGCCTGGAGGGCGGGCTCATTATGTAATGGCGCGAGGTCGCTGACGGATTCGATAGCCGATAGGACCTCGTCGTCAATGACGGTGGACTCTGTAAAATGGCCCCCACCATGAACCACGCGGTGGCCAATTGCCCAAAGCCCATCATGCTCCATGAGGCCGGAAGATGCGAGCCACGCAAGCACTCGTTGCGTTGCCTGGCCATGGTCAGCGATCGCACCAGCTTCCCGGAGCGATTCGCCAGTCGCCATGGTAAAATCGAAGGCCCCTCGGGTCCCGATCTCCTCCACGAGCCCACGGGCGAGTCGTCTTTCTCGGCCATAACCCTCCTCTTCAGGCCTCAGTTCAAGAACCTGGAACTTCAGTGTGGAACTTCCGCAGTTGATAGCGAGAACTCTCATCGAGGAAATTCCGGTTCTCATGAATGCCTCTTTTTGATTATCCTCAGCCCAGCATCGTCAAAACGCTAACTCACAGCGCTGGCTGGCGATATAGGCACTATCGGCTTTTT